>Ga0209726_10005012_pt1 | contig 16432 bp, 17 predicted proteins | sample Subgrocontami54m_FD_187453 | JGI IMG/M metagenome (GOLD analysis project Ga0209726, IMG submission 187453) | Subsurface groundwater microbial communities from S. Glens Falls, New York, USA - GMW46 contaminated, 5.4 m (SPAdes) (version 3) | ecosystem: Environmental > Aquatic > Deep subsurface >... | reverse complement strand
CGAGCGCCGTCCAGCATGCGAAGGTTGCCCGCCGAAGCCGCGACCTGTCCGCCGAAGCGCGTAGCGCGAAGGTGGAAGCGGCGAAGGCGGGCAGTCACCCACTGGGTACGCCCAGCGAGCTACGGTTGGCAAGCCAGCCTCGCTCATGACTCGCGCGAAAGCGGGCCTTCACTGCAGCGTCAAGCCTTTCTGTTCCCAAGCCAACATGCCGGCAGCGGCGTCTGATACGCATCACTGCGGAACGCGCACGCGCGGTTCCGCGCGGGACGCGTGGGTGGCGGGACTTGCGCCACCCGCCATCGCTGACAACGCGTGCTGTCGATAGTGACCTCCCGTGTTGGGAGCACCACCGCACCGGCGGAGTTGTGAACACCGCGCCCAAGCGCTTCGTGTACGTTCTTCGCAGTGTCACCAGCCCTCAACGACCGTACGTCGGATTGACGTCGAACATTGCGACACGGCTCGCTTCGCACAACGCTGGCCAGAACCTGTCGACGGCTGCGCACAAACCCTGGGAGTTGGTCGTTTCGGTGGAGTTCAGGACGGAAGACGCGGCGGTCCGGTTCGAGCGGTATCTGAAATCGGGTTCCGGTCGGGCGTTCACGAAACGGCACTTCGCGTAGGGGGTGGATCCGACACCGAAGCCGACGCCCGCGCGAAGATGCGCACTCCTACTGGAAAATCACCTCATTTCTTCAAGGTCACCAGAATCAACGCGACCTGCGTCAGCAGCGTGATCGCAACAATTCCCCACGTCGCGACTGCCAGGTTCCTCGTAAAGGACGCCAACTCTTTCGTGTAATCGGCTGCGACCTTGGCCGCTTTCGCGCTTTCTAGCGCTGCCTCTGCTTGTCGGTTGGCGAGGCGCATCTCCAGAGCGACTTTGCCCATGCCGTACGCATAACTACCGACGTCCCCCGCAAGCGTCCAGTGCATCAAGTCGCCGTCCGACATCGCCATGATGGTTCGCGGGTCTTGAGCCACAATTCACCTCCTGAAGCAGCTACGCCTGAAGGGCCCACGTTCCACCACGCCGCCCAAGGCATGCTGTGAGTGGTGTGAATCTTTCTCGTGTGCGATGCCGTCGTGGGACAATCGGTGACATATGCCGAACGCCACGATCAATGTCGACGCCGCGCTGAAGGCGCGACTCGCCGATCTCGCGGGTCAGACCGGCCAACGTGTTGACGAGTTCGTCGAAGTCCTCCTTCGTCGGATAGCCGATGCGGACGTGCATTTCGAGCGCGGCGTGCCGGTCTTTCCGCGGCGCCCCGGAGTTCCGACGCTCTCGGTCGAAGACGTTGATCGCCTCGCCGACGGCACGAGCGAACGGCGTCGGCCGTGACCGATCTCCTCGACGTCAACGTGTTGGTGGCTTTGCTCATGCCCGAGCACCAGCCAACTCTGCTACTCTGAGTGCTGACGGCGATGAAGAAGAAGAAGCCAAGGCTGACGCGGGCAAGCATCTTGAAGGCCCTGCGCGAGCATGAAGACCTGCTCCGGAAGTATTCCGTGAAGCGCCTCGGTTTGTTCGGCTCGTATGCCCGCGGCCAGCAAAAGAGAGGCAGCGACGTCGATTTTCTCGTCGACTTCGAGAGGCCGACGTACGACAACTTCATCGACCTGACCTTCTCACTGGAGCATCTGTTCCGCCGCAAGGTGGAGCTCGTGACCAGCCGCAGCCTCAATCCTCACGTCAAGCCGTTCATCGAGAACGAGGTTGCCTGGCATGAAGTCCGATGAGGTCTTCCTCAGGCACATTCTCGACGAGCTCGACTTTCTACTGAAACGAACGGGCGGCATCGACTTCGACGCGTTCGTCGCAGACGATGTGCTGAGAAGGGCGTGCGCGCGAAGCCTCGAGATCATCAGCGAAGCGGTCAAGAACGTCTCGCCAAAACTCCGGAAGACCCACAAAGACGTCGAGTGGGCGAAGATCGCTGGTCTCAGGGACAAGCTGATCCACGGCTACTTCGACGTGGATCTAGGCATCTTATGGGATGTCATCCAGAAGAGGCTTCTGCCGTTGAAGCAGCAAGTCGAAGAGCTGCTTCGGCAGGAGGGCGCCGGGTCTGCAAAATAGGACCTTCACGCTGGTTCTTGATGCGACCCGCGCGGTCCACTCCTGTCACGTCCGACTTCGTCGTACAAAACCGAGCGGAGCCACTGGTGGAGCCGTCGATTGGCGGTGACTGAGCGCTCTCAGGATGGCATCGAGCACCAGGTCCAGTTCCTTGCCCACGTCTTCGGCAAGGAAGCGCAACACCAGATAGCCAGTCTCCTGTAGCACCTGATCCTTACGCCGGTCGCGTCGGTACGCGACAGGATCCGCGAGATGCTGCGCGCCGTCGAGTTCTACCGCCACACGCGTGTCGGCGCACAGGAGATCGACTTCCAATCTTCCCAGACCGTCGAACGCGATTGGCAACGAAACGTTGAGGCGGAAGCGGCCCTTGGTTTCCGCGAGCGTTTCCAGGCGCCGATACAGAAATGCTTCCGTCGCACTTCGCGCCCGGTCGGCGCCATCGGCATCTGGAGGCATCGGACGAGCGGCGTGGACGAACAGGCTGGCGAGCGGCACATCGACGCCATCGCGGACAAGTCTGCGCACGCTGCCGGAGTAGTCGCGCTTCCACACCGGGTCCGACGGAAGAACGACATCGGCCGGCCAGCCCGGTATGGCGCTGGCCGGCAGGAGAATCTGGTAACCGACGGCCTCATAGCCACGGCAGCGCCGATCGAACATCCGCGCGAGCATGGGCACGTTGAGGTCCGCGTAGTCGTAGATGCGCACCTCCCGCTTGTCGTCGTAGAGCCGGTGCAGCCGGCCCGCGTACTGCGCGATCGTGCCGCGCCACGAAACCGGAAGGGTCAGAAACAACGTGTCCAGGCGCGAATCGTCGAATCCCTCTCCGACGTATTTGCCAGTGGCCAGGATGACCCTTGCCTCATCGCGAGGGATGGCAGCGAGGCGATCGGTCAGGACCTGCCGCTGCTTCTTGCCCAGCCCCGCTCGCAGGACCACGAGGTGACGGACGCCCGCCGCGAGCACGCTTTCGAGACGGTCGAGGTGATCGTTCCGCTCCGTCAGCACCAGCGGCGACCGTCCATCGTTCACCGACTCGATGACATCGTCGCAGATGCGACGGTTGCGCGCTTCGTCTTCGAACAGCTCCTGGTACAGCGCCTGGAACTCCGCCCGCTTGTCGGTGTCGGGAGCCCTGGTCGGCTGGAACGCCGTTGGTTGCACGAGGACGAGATGCTCGAATGGTCGCGCGGCCGCCTGTGCCCTCGCGTTCACTCGATGTCTGACCGGTCCGCATTGCATGAAGATGATGGGATGGTGCCCGTCCTTGCGTGCAACGGTCGCCGACAGCCCCACAACGAATCGGGCCTTGGCGTGGCGCGCGACCTGCTCGAAGCTGTGGGCCGACAAGTGATGACACTCATCAACGATCAGATGGCCGTAGCCGGCCACGCGGTCATCGACCACGCCCTTCCTGACGAGACTCTGAATGACGGCGACGTCGAGCAGTCCGGTCAGCCGGCTTCGCCCGCCGCCGATGCGACCGATCGACTTCGCGGGCACGCCGAGGAACGCCGAGAGCCGTTCGATCCACTGGTCGAGCAGTTGACGCCGATGTACGAGCACGAGCGTACTCACGCCGCGCTGCGCAATGAGCCAGGCGGCGACCACCGTCTTGCCAAACGCCGTCGTGGCGGCCAGCACGCCGGCGTCGTGCGCCAGCATCGCGTCGGCCGCCGCTGTCTGCTCGACCCGCAACTTGCCTTGAAAGGTCACGTCGAGAGGGCGGCCGGTGTAGCGTTCATCGCGAATGGTCACGCGAATGCCCAAGTCGCCGAGCGTCTGGCGAACTTCGTCGAGACATCCTCGCGGCAGGCCGATGTGATGTGGGTGATCTTCAGCGCAGGCGATGACGCGCGGTTTGTCGTAGGTGGACAATCGCATCGCCTGCGTCCGGTAGAACTCGGGATTCTGAAAGGCCGCCAGGCGGAGCAGCCGGTTTCGGAGACCTGGATCCAACCCGTCCTTGGCGATGTAGATCTGATTGCCGAGCACCAACTCGAGCGTCTGAGGCAGTTCGCCGACGATCGCCCGCTCCTTGCGGTGGCGGGATGGAGGGTTTGTCCACGGCTCGTCTTCGCCGTCGTCCTGTGGCGGCAGACGCACGCCGAGGACGCGACCACGGCGTTCAGCTTCCTGGACGATCCCTTCGACGTGCGCTCGGCCTATCTTGCGCATGGTTGCGAGAAACGCCCACTGGTCTGCCCACGGTACCAGACCGTCGTCGAGAAAGACGCTGTGGCCCTGCCCGCGTGGTCCTTTCTGTAACGGGAGGGCGATGAGATTCCCGAACCCTCCGTGCGGCATCGTGTCCTGACTCGGAAAGAGACGGTCGTACGAATCGAGTCCCACGTCCGGCCGGCTCTCCATCGTCTCGGTGAGAATGTGCGATCCCAATCTTCGGGCCAACGCAGCTGAAATGGCCTCTTCGAAGAAGAGCCAGACGTGCCCGCCTCGTCCAGAGCGAGACTGTTCAAGGGCGGCCGGAAGGCCCAGCCGGCGGCACACTTGGAGAAAGGCCGCGGCATCTTCCTGCCAGTTCGCCTTATCGAAATCGACGGCCACGAAGAAGCACGTCTCATCCAGGAGCAGCGGATAGAGGCCCGCGACGAAGGGTTGCCCAGTATGGTCGCAGCCGGACAGGTGCCAGCGAATGACGTCGTCTGTCACCGAGAGGAATCGGCGGTGGGGGCATTCGGCGCACTTGACGCGCGGCTTCTCGCAGATGCCACGCACCCATTCGTTCGCGCAGGCGGGCGCATACCCGGACTTGCCGGTCTTCCGGCTCTCGAAGCGGCGCGGATAGACGTCTTCGCGACCCCGAAACAGGGATCGGAACAGCGCAATCTTGGCCTGGGACGACGACGACTGGTTGACGGAGCCGGTCAGGTCCATCGGCGCGACTCGTAGGCCGTAGTCGGCCAGCGACACATTCTGCCCGCGGACGGCCTCGGCTGCGAACAGCGTCGCGTCGCGAACGTCGTCAGCGTCGAGGGCGAGGGTGAGCCTCGGGACCCTGTCAACCATCTGCCCCTCGGCCGCAACGCCGATAGCAGCGCATGACCGGGATTCAAAATGGAGCTTCTCCACGACCACGAAGTGCTGCAGATGCCGTAGCTCAATTGGGGAATTGTAGCGGTTCGAAGATGCCCGCGGCGTTCGTCCCTCGTGGAGATCAGCACGAAAAGAAGTCCGGCATCGAAGAATATCGAGCGACGGTCGCAACAGGCGTGGTGCGGCTCCAGGTTGTTGCAAGTGACGGCTGCGCGTCTGCCGGTGTCCCCGCTGGTCGAATGACGAGCCACTCGCTCATGAGTCGCAAGGTCGCTGTACCGCATAGCCGTCGGCCGTGCCCTTCGCGTCCCTCAGTTGCCGGGTCTTGCCGTTGGGCGGCAGCCACTCCTGGGCCGGCCGCACCCCGCCGTCGCGGCTCTGCGCCAGGACGACCCCGCGAAAGCGGATGATGAAGTCGAAGCCCAGGTCCGTGAGGTCGGCATACAGGTTCTGGTCGCCAAACCCCCGGCAGTTCGTGAGTGATCGACGCTTGCACTGCCGTTGCTACTGGTTCATCGTCGTGGACGAAGCTGACGGACACCTCGGCTATCGGCGCGATTCTACACCCCGCCGAGCTGGGGCTGATTCGGGCGTCCGTTCCGGCTTTCGTGCGGATTCACTGATTCCTGCGGGTCCGTCTTTCGGAGGGACGGTGATGCCTTGGTGCTGCTCTTCTGCGGCGGTACCAAGAAGCGGCAGGAGGCAGACATCGCGACGGCACTGGCGCTCCACGACGAGTACAAAGCGCGCAAGAGAGCGGCAGGGCGAGGCGGCCAGCCCGAGACGCGCAAGAAACGGTGAACAGCCATGGCATTGACTCGAGACTTCAAGAAGACAGTGGTCGAGCGGGTCCGTCGAGACCCGAAGTTTGCACGAGCCCTGTTGGACGAGGCGGCGACGCTGTTTCTCAACGGCGAACCGGAGGCGGCGCGGCTGCTGCTGCGTGACCTCGTCAATGCAACCGTGGGCTTCGAAGCGCTCGCGGCCATGACCGACAAGCCTGCGAAGAGCCTGCATCGCATGCTGTCCCGCAGCGGGAATCCGAGCATGGACAACCTGGCCGCTATCTTCGACGCCGTCAGGCACCGACTGAAGGTCGGCCTCAAAGCTCAGACGGTACGAGCCGCTTAGAAAGCCAGGAAAGTCCCAGTGCCTCCGAACTTCACACCGTGCGAATCGGTCGCGCGAGCTGGGAGGCAATTTGGGGGCACATCTCGGCATCAACACGATTTCAATCCTCGAAGCGCGCGCCAGCACCGAGATCGAGAACATCGTCACGACCACCGATCGACTGTTCCAGTTCGCCAGCGACGATGCGGTCGCCGCGGACCGCGCCACGAAGGAGGCGTTATCGCACGGCGCTCCGCCGGGGATACGAGTGGCTGGACACACCGCCGATCTACAGATGCGATCTCGTCGACGTGATCTTCGAACAGCCCTACTGCCGGATCGCCAATCTCGTGGGCGCCGGCATCGCGAAGCGGCTGACCGCCTCGGAGTACCTGGGAAAGCTCGCCGACATGGGGGTGCTGACGCCCGTCCAGGCGGGACGCGAGAAGCTGTTCATCCATCGTCCGCTCCTGAATCTGCTGGCCTCCGAGACGCACGAGGTGTCCGCGTATTCTTCTGCCGGGATCGCGCTCGCCGTCACCGTGCGCGTGTAGATCGTGCTGAACCGTCGCTCGACGCACCCGGCGCACGCGCCACACTGGGCCGTGTCGGCGCGTTCAGTGCCCTCTCCATCCTGGTGGCAGGCACGGCACACAAGTGGTAATCTGCGCCGCGTCTATGCCGGACCTGCCCCCGTACCCGCACGGCGACCGAAGCCGCGTGCGGCTGGACTATCGTCCAGCCGACATCTGGCTGCATGTGACCACCGACACCGAGCGGAAGTACCGTACGACCGCGTGTCGCAAAGAGCCATGGACGGTCGAATGGCTGCAACACAGCGTCCAGCCAGGAGACATCGTCTACGACGTCGGGGCAAACGTTGGTGCGTTCACATTGATTGCAGCCGTGCATCGCGGTGCCCATGTCATCGCCTTTGAACCGGGATACGCCAACTACGCGCGGCTCTGCGAGAACATTCAGTTGAATCACTGCGCGGGTGCTGTGATCCCTTTCCCGTTGCCGCTGGCTGAAGACAACGGACTCATCGGCCTGCTCTACCGAAGCCTGGAGTCTGGCCAGAGCCGTCACAGTATGAAACGCGACAGATGGTGCTTCGGTCGTCAATCCAAGGAAGGACGCTACGAGCAACCGATGTCTGCGATACGGCTCGACACGGCTCGCGTGCAGTTCGGAGGGCCGGCTCCAAACCACATCAAGCTCGACGTGGACGGCGCAGAGCTGCGCGTCCTGCATGGTGCGACCGAGACACTGAGTTCGAGCGGCCTTCGGACGATGATGACGGAAGTTGCCGACGATCTATGGACTGATGTCGAAAGGGTCCTGGCTGACGCGGGACTTCATCTCGTGCGCAAGATTGCCAGACCCGGTGCCGCCACCTATGCACTGTTCGAACGGCCCTCGAACGAGTAGGCCGACAGGCATCGTTCATCGAAGGCGAGAGAGAGGCAGCGTGGACAGGAACAATGATCGGGAAGATGTGGTTGGTCGAATCGACGGTCCCGCTCCGAGTAAGAGCGCGAACCGCGTGTGGGTCAAGGGTGGCCGGAAGAACGCGTGGTACATGCCGCCCAGTAACGTCTATCCCCTGGACCAGAATCTCTTCGTCAACGATCTGCCCCGTGTCATCCGCGAATATGTCCTGCCGGGGCACGCGCCGGCGAGACCGATGCTCGATGAGACCCAGTCTGTCCTGACCGTGGGCTCATGCTTTGCCGGAGAACTCCGCCGGTTCTTGAGCCTCGCCGGAGTAGACGCCTCGCGATTCCTGATTCCGCCCGGCCTGAACAATACCTTTGCCATTCTCGACTTCTTTTCCTGGTGCGCGACTGGCCATCACACCGGAGCCGGCTTCCGTTACGAACGGGTGGCCAGCGGCGAGATCAGGCAGTGGGTGCCGGAAGCCAAGCGGCAGTCGTACGCCAAGGTATTCTCAGAAGCGGGTGCGTTCGTCTTTACGATCGGGCTCGCCGAGGTCTGGCAAGATCGTGAAACCGGCGGCGTATTCTGGCGAGGCATTCCGGATGAGATCTTCGACGCCGACCGACATGTCTTCCGGCTCACCACCGTCGAAGAGAACGCCAGGAATCTTCGGGCAATCGTTGACGTCATCCGAGAACTCAACCCCAAAGCGCCGATCGTGTTCACCCTTTCACCGGTGCCGCTCATGGCGACATTTCGGGATATCTCCTGCCTGACTGCCGATTGTGTGTCGAAGTCGGTGCTGCGCGTGGCGCTCGATCACGTGATGTCCCAAGGTTGCAGCGGGGTGTACTACTGGCCGTCGTTCGAGATCGTGAAATGGGTTGGTGCAAACCTGCCGTGGTCGACGTATGGCCGCAAGGGTAAGGCCCGGGCGATCGATCGCGGTATCGTGCGCCAGATCATGGACGAGTTCGTCTCGGCCTTTTACACTCCGCAGGCGCGCGAGTTGATTCAGTCCCGCGTTCGGGATGCGGCAGAGGATGATGCTGACGCGGAGGACAACGATTGAGACGTCCGCGTGCCGCCTGCCGGGATAGAGTTCGGAGGGACGACGCGCGTGTAGATCGTGCTGAACGGTTGCTCGACGCACCCGGCGTGGGGGCAGGAGGCCGCGAGGACGGATGGCTGGACGCCGGTGAGATCTACTCGATGAGGCTCTCCTCCGGACTCGTCGTGCTCTCAGGGTGCGAGACGAGCCGGGGACAGACGCTCAGTTGGGGAGGGCGTGCTCAGCCTCGCGCGGGCGTTTCTCCACGCGGGCTCCCGATCGGTGGTGGCGACGCTCTGGGACATCGGCGAGCGGGACACAGAGATGCTGATGCAGCACTTCTACGGTCGCCTCGCCGCGAGTGGCTGGCCCGACGAGGCCCTGCGCCTGGCCAAAACGCGCGGCCATCGCGGCAGGCGTGGCGCCTCGGGTCTGGGCCGCATTCGTTCCGATCGAGCACCTGTACGTGGCGCTGGTTGTCCCCCAGTTCTGGACGCCAGGACGGGCGCTGGCGTTCGGGTTCGGACTGATTGCCATGCTGGCGGCGGCCGTTGCCGCCGCCGCATCGCTCAGTCAGCGCCGCCGCGCGCGACCGTAGGCCGACTCTCGGCATCCTTCAGGATCCCGACGATCCAGCTCTCTCTCAATCTTGACTTCCGCATGACGGTGTTGATCGTCGCAGCGAGGCACGGTGCGTCAACCACCCTCGGGACGCAACTGTCGCCCGCCGCAACCGCCGCTCTGTCGTGCACGCGACGTTCCATGTGGATGAGGTGACACTGCGCGTCAGCTCAGTCTGAATCACCGCCCGACGCCGCGATGCCCTTCAGTGAACCATGTTCGTCGACGTCGGAACATCAAGTTCTTTCGATTCGCGGGGCAACTTCATGAAACGCGATCGCGCGCCGATAACCGCAATGACCCATGAGCAAGACCCACGGGGCGCCCACGGCCGCGCGAACGTTCTTCCAAGAGTCAGTTCGCGCATCCACAAGCTCATCACTGTCGGGTTCGAAATCGCGCGACGTACTGCGAGCTGTTCCGGTCCCTGGCGGATGCCCGCGCTTCCACGTCGGCGAGTACACGCGCGTCAAGGAAGCGCTGCTGCAACGCGACGACGTCTCCCCTGACCTGCAGACGGCCTTTCGGTCGACGCCACCCACCAAGCGGTACGACCTGGCACGGCTCCTGGCGATCTCGCCAGCGGAACTGTGGCTGGACACCGCCGAACGCCGCAGGCGGCAGGACGGGCGCGCGGCGGGGCGAAGCGAGTTACTTTGTGGGCGGTGGAGTCGGCCTGTCCATCACCTTGGGGTCTATGGTGATCTCCCTCTCAGTCAGCGTGTGCCGGGGGCTCAACACCACCGACTGAGGCGTCCTGCCGGGGATCGACGTCGCCCACGTGTGTCGGCCATCAGGAGTGCAACGTGAGTGACGGACGCTCCGTGTCTCGGCCGTGGTCCGCCGGCGCAGTCAATCCGAAGAAGGTGCTCTTTCTCGGAGTGGTGCTGACGCTTGGCGTCGTTGCGTCCCACCTTGCGCTGGATGTAGGAAGCGACGCCGCCATGCATTCACAGGTCGACACCGAGTCGCATGTACGCTGGCTGTCCACCGAGGTGATGCGGCTCGACGAGGTGCTGACCATGTCCGCGCGGATGGCGGCGGCGACCGGGGATTCTCAATGGGAGAATCGCTACTGGCAGCACGCGCCCGAATTCGTCGCGCGCACGAAGGAATTGACGGAACTGACCCCGGATGACTACGCCAGCGCATCCGCGACGCATGAGGCGCACCATCGTCTGGTCGAGATGGAGCTGCGATCTTTCGAGCTTCGCCGCGCTGGCGACGGGCCCGCCGCCCTGGCGCTTCTCCAGTCAACCGATTACCAGTTGCAGCAGCGAATCTACGACAGTGGCATAGCAAGGAGCAACGAGAACGCTTTGCTCCGGACATCTAAACTCCATGCCGCTCACAGGAGAACGACGAATGCGACCGTGGCGGTGGGCCTTGTCGTCTGCGGCGTGCTGCTCTCCCTGTGGGCGCACATTGGGAAGGCTCTCATGCGGTATACGGTGGCACTGGACAGCGCAGGCCAGGAGCTGGCCAACGCGAACCTGTGTCTTGAAAGTCGGGTTGAGGAGAGAACGGCCGCACTCAGTGCGGCCCACGAGCTCCTGAAACAGGAAATGGCGAGGCGGTTGGAGATGGAGAGGGAGCTGCGGCAAGCGCAGAAGCTGAAGGCGGTGGGCTGTCTCGCGGCGGGCGTGGCACACGAGATCAATACGCCGATGCAGTTCGTGAGCGACAGCATCTACTTCGTGCGGGACGCAGTGAAGGATCTCGTGGGAGTCGTCGAGAAGCTGAGCGCGGTCCGGCGCTGCGTGCTCGATGGCACGCCATCGCAAGACGCCGCCACCGAGGCTGCAGAGGCGGAGGAGGCGGCCGATCTGCCCTATCTCTTGGAGCATCTTCCCGCGGCCCTCGACCGTGCGCTCGATGGCGTCGGCCGAGTGACGACAATCGTCCGGGCAATGAAGGAATTCGCGCACCCAGATCAGAAGGAGATGATCGCGGTCGACCTGAACCAGGCGATCTAGAGCACGCTCATCATCGCCCGCAACGAGTACAAGTACGTGGCTGACCTCGAGACAGACCTCGGAGAGCTATCGCCGGTCGTGTGCCACGCAAGCGACGTGAACCAGGCGGTCCTGAACATCGTCGTGAACGCGGCGCACGCAGTCAGCGACGTCATCGAAGGAACGGACGGCAGAGGCCGCATCAGCATACGGACGCATCGTGATGGTGATGACGCGGTCATCTCCGTCGGAGATACCGGTGGTGGCATTCCCGAAGAGGTCCGGGGACGAATCTTCGATCCGTTCTTCACGACCAAGGATGTCGGCAGGGGAACCGGCCAGGGGCTCTGCATCGCACGCGCGATCGTGGAGAAGCACGGCGGCCGGCTCAGCTTCGAGACGGCTGAGGGCAAGGGGACGACGTTCTTCATCCGCCTGCCGATCGACGGACCCAGGGCTGCGCCTTCCCCGGCGGGAGTTGCCGCATGAACAGGAAACGTATCCTCTTCGTTGACGATGAGGTGGCCGTTCTTGACGGCCTACAGGACCTCCTCCGCAAGGAGCGGCGGCGCTGGGACATGGTCTTCGCGGTCGGAGCGGAGCGGGCCTTGACCGAACTCCAGGCGGCACCTGTCGACGTCATCGTGTCGGACATACGGATGCCGGGGATGGATGGCGCCACGCTGCTGATCAAAGTGAAGAAGGAGTACCCGGGCACGGCGAGAGTCGTGCTCTCCGGCCAGGCAGACCGTGACGCAATCATCCGGGCGCTACCCGTCGCCGATCAGTTCTTGAGCAAGCCGTGCGACGCAGGTGTCCTGCGAGTCGCCATCGAGCGGATGTGCGCTCTGCACCGGCTGCTCGAGGACGGGACCATTCGGAGAGCGGTGGGAGCGCTGGAGAGCCTGCCATCCGACACCTACGCGGCGCGAGGAGAGGCGCCATCCAATCCCGATGCTGAGCTTTCGGACCTCGCCAAGATCGTCCAGAGCGATCCGCAATGAGCGTCACGGTCCTTCAGTTGGCGGAGGTCGGAGCATACCTGCTTGGCGTCTGGGGCCGGCCCTTCTCCATCGTGGAGAGCGTCGCCTACCGCCATCGACCAGGCGCCGTCACTGAGGGACCCTGCGAGGTACTGGCGGCGGTACGCGTCGCCGACGCGCTCGCGGGTCGTGCCTGCGACGGAGAGCGGAATGATCCGCCGGACGCGAGGCTCGACCTTGGCTTCCTCGAGCGTGCCGGGCTCAGCACCGAGCGTGGCCGCTGGTGTGCGCTCGCCGAAGACCAGATGTGCGATGCGAAGCAGCACGGAGCCGCGTCATGACGGAGGCGCGACGCGAGCGCGTTCTCTGCGTCGATGACGAGCCGAGCGTGCTCAAGGGGCTCTCGCTTCATCTTCGTCGTCGCTATGACGTCACGATCGCGACGAGCGGTACGGCTGGTCTCGAGATACTCGGACGTGACGGAACCACGGCGGTGGTCATGTCCGACATGAGGATGCCTGGCATGGATGGCTCGGCATTCCTGAGTCGGGCGCGCCAACTGGTCCCGGATGCCGTTCGCATCTTGCTCACCGGGCAGGCTGATCTCGACTCTGCGATCGCCGCTGTAAACGAAGGGCAGATCTTCCGGTTTCTCACCAAGCCCTGTCCACCGCCACACCTGCTCGCCGCAGTGGATGCGGGGGCCGAACAGCATCGACTGATCACGGCCGAACGTGTGCTGCTCGAGCAGACCCTCCATGGAAGCATCAAGGCGCTCACCGACGTGCTCGCCCTGACCAACCCGGTGTCGTTTGGACGATCCACGCGCATCAAGCAACATGTCACCGACCTCGCGGTGAAACTGGGCATCCGCGAACGATGGCAGGTTGAGGTGGCCGCCTTGCTCTCTCAGCTCGGCTTCGTCACCCTCCCGCCGGAGACCCTGGAGAAGGTGTACTACGCCCAAGCGCTGTCCGAGGTGGAGCAGCAGATGGTCGACAACGTGCCGGCGGTGACTGAGCAGTTGCTCGGCAACATTCCACGGCTGGACGTCGTCCGCGAAATTCTGGCGACGTACGGCAGACCCTACAGCCGTGACCTCGCAGCAGACGATCACAAGAAGCAACCGGTCGAGCGGGCGGCCCACATTCTCCGCGTTGCCATCGACTTCGACGCCTTGGAGGGCCAAGGGAACTCGAGGTCCCTTGCCCTCGACACGATGCGAGGTCGATCCGAACGGTACGATCCCGAAGTCCTCGCCGCGTTGTCCGACGTGCGGGGCGCGGGAACGGCCCACGATGAAGTTCGTGAACTCCCACTTCCGGCGCTGCGGGTCGGCATGGTCTTCGCTGAGGACGTCAAGATGACCTCGGGGCTGCTGCTGGCTACGAGAGGCTACGAGGTCACCGCCGGCTTCGTGGAGCGCACGCGAAACTTCCGTTCTGGCACCGTCAAGGGGTGCGTGCGCGTCATCGTGCGGAGCAGCGAGGAGACCGAGTGAGTGTCGTCCGAGGAGAAACAGCAGTCGGCGGAGGCCGCATGTCGAAGCGGGGCCACGCCCTGGGTTGCCTGCGTCCCCTTCAATGCGCGGCGACCGGTGACTGGCGTGTGTAGATCGTGCTGAACCGCTCGTCGACGCACCCGGCGCACCCTTCGCACTCGGGCGGGGGCTGCGGAACCGACGAGGGTTCGACGAGGACCTCGAGACCGGACGCTTCGTAGGCCTCGACGTACTCGGCCGCGCGCTCGCGCTCGACCGTGAACATCCGGACCCAGCCCAGGGCCCGCAGCTCCGCGTCTCGACGGCTGGCCAGCTCCACGCGTCATGGCTCCTTCAGAAGAGATCCGCGAGTTCGTCGTTGCCCTCCGGCAACCGGCCGTGCTCCTGCAGGAACTCCTGCAGCAGCTCGCTCTCGCGCTGCGTGTACATCCGCGCTTCCTCGTAGGCGAAGAACCTCGCCTTCGGGTTCGATGCGAGCTGCTCCTCGAGCGCGGCGCGCAGGTCCGGCGCGCCCGCGATCTTGAGCGTGCTCCGCCGCTCGTCCACGAGCCGGTAGACCCCATCGACGGACGGCACCGCCCCGACCCGCTCGGCGGTGAGCGGCAGCCACGCCTCTGGCGGGAGCGGGGGATCCGAGAGCGCGAGCCGGAGATCGCATTGCAGACACCGGGCCGCCTCGGCGCGCGCCATCTCCTCGGTGAGCCCGCGATCGATGTGCGCGAAGCTGCGGACGCGCTCGGGCACCGGCACGAGCGACACGGGCGCCCGCTCCCTCGGCGTGAACGCGTCGTTTCGGCCGATCGCCGGCCCGCCGTGTCCGCAGTCGACCAACTGCTCCTCGAGCCGCCCCGTGCCCCCGAGGAAACGATCGATGGCCATCGCGGCGCGGCGCCCGCTCGCGATGGCGTGGACGACCGACGATGGACCGTCGGTGGCTTCGCCGCCGGCAAAGACACCGGTGGCGGTGGTGGCGGCGCCATCGACGCGGATGAAGGCGCCGCGCGTCTCGATGTCGCCGTCGATCAGGCTCAGATCGGTCGTCTGGCCGATGGCGAGGATCGCCGTATCGCACGCGATCGTCGTTCTCTCCGAGTCGTCGAAGCGTGGGTTGAAGCGCTGCTGCGCGTCGAAGACGGCGGCGCAGCGCGTGAACTCGATGCCGGCCGCCGAGCCGTCCCTGGCGATGACGCGCACCGGCCCCCAGGACGTGTGGATCCGGATGCCTTCCGCTTCCGCCAGCGCGATCTCGGATTCGAACGCCGGCATCTCGTCCCGCCGCTCCAGGCACACCATCTGCACATCGTCGGCGCCGAGGCGCCGCGCGGTCATCGCGACGTCGATGGCGACGTTGCCGCCGCCGACGACCACCACCCGCCCGAGCGGATGGCGCGCGTCGCGTGGCTCCGCGCTCGGCTGCGCGGTGCCTGCCGGCGCGGATGCCGCGCGGGCGCTCGCGCGCAGGAAGTCGATGCCCCACTCGACGCCGTCGAGGTCGGACCTATCGAGCGGGAGCTTCTTCGACATCGGCGCGCCGACCGCGACGAAGACCGCGTCGTACTCGCGCCGAAGAGCGCCAAGTCCACGGCCGTCCCCGACCCGGGTGCCCGTTCGGATCTCGACACCCTGCCCGGCGATGTCGGCGATCTCCCGATCCAGGACCGCGCGCGGCAGCCGGTAGCTCGGGATCCCGTACCGCATCATCCCGCCCGCTTCGGGCGCCGCCTCGAACACGACGACCCGGTGTCCGAGTCTGGCGAGGTTGTAGGCCGCCGTCAGCCCGGCGGGTCCCGAGCCGACGATCGCGACCGTCTTGCCGGTCGGGACCGGTGTCGCCAGATGCCGCTTCCAGAGCCCGTCGTCGTGCTCGGCGGCGAAGCGTTTGATCGCGCAGATCGCCACGGGTGCATCCACTTCTCCGCGACGGCAGACGTCCTCGCACGGGTGAAAGCACACGTGCCCGAGGACGCCCGGAAACGGCACCCGTCCGCGGATCACGGCGGTCGCCTCGGCGTAGCGCCCCTCGGCGACCAGGCGCACGTAGCGCGGCACCTCGGTCTCGGCGGGGCAGGCGGCCCGGCAGGGCACGAGCGCGTGCTCGCGGCTGCCGCCGACCACGAGCGGCGCCACCGTCCGCCCGCGCAGGACCGGCCGTTTGTCCATCAACGCGCCGGTCGGGCACACGCCGACGCACGCCGTGCAGTACTTGCAGGCCGAGTCGGGAAGGGTCGGCTGGAGCGATCCCGCCGCGACGTGTCCGTTCGTGCGCACGAAGCCGAGCGCGCCGACGCCACGCAGATCGAGGCACGCCCGCACGCACCGCGTGCAGCCGATGCACAGGTTGAAATCGCGGGTGAAGAGCGGCTCGTCGCGCAGGCGGGGCAGCCCCCGGTGAACGTAGCGCGGCGTGTCGGCCTTGATGCCGACGTAGTCGGCGACCTTGCGGACCTCGCAGTAGGCGAACTTGGTGCAGCAGCGTTCGTCGGGCGCGACGTTCAGCGAGCACTGCAGCCGGTCGCAGCCCTCGCGATTCGGGCACATCAGGCAGGCGTGGGGATGGGTGGCGAGAATCCTGGCCAGCCCGTCCTGTCGCGCGGCGCGCACCTCCGCGGAGTTGCTGTGGACGATGAGCCC
>Ga0209726_10005004_pt1 | contig 16471 bp, 11 predicted proteins | sample Subgrocontami54m_FD_187453 | JGI IMG/M metagenome (GOLD analysis project Ga0209726, IMG submission 187453) | Subsurface groundwater microbial communities from S. Glens Falls, New York, USA - GMW46 contaminated, 5.4 m (SPAdes) (version 3) | ecosystem: Environmental > Aquatic > Deep subsurface >... | reverse complement strand
GGGGGGCCCGACGTGCCGGGCGACACCGACGCGCAGGCGGCCGCCGAAGCCAAGGCCCCGCGTAAGCAGGCCGTCAAGAAGCAGAGCAAGTCGGGCAAGCTCGAGCTTCGCACCGCGGTGTCGCGCCCGTCGCTCGAGGTCGCGCCCGTCGAGGCGCTCGCGGAAGTGGGTGTCGCCTGGTACGTGGTGCGCGTCGCGTCGGGGCGCGAGGGCAGCGTCAAGAAGGCGCTCGAGCGCAAGGTGCGGGAGGAGAACCTCGGCGACCAGATCGTCGCGATCCACGTCCCGACCGAGGACGTGGTCGAGGTGCGCGACAGCAAGAAACGCGTGGTCAAGCGCAAGCTGTACCCGGGCTACGTGATCCTCGAGATGGTGATCAACGAAGCGACGCAGAACGTGATCCGCCGGACGAGCGGGGTGGGCGACTTCGTCGCGCTCCAGCCGATGTCGGAGCGCGAGATCGACCAGATCAGCCGCGCGATCCGCATCAAGCAGGAGACGAAGACCAAGCCCGAGATCAAGATCACGCTCGCCCTCGGACAGAAGATCAAGGTCAAGGAGGGCGCGTTCGAGAACTTCGAGGGCAAGGTCCTCGAGGTCAACGCGGACAAGGGCGTGGTCAAAGTGGGCGTCGAGATCTTCGGTCGCCAGACCGAGGTCGAGCTCGAGTACTGGCAGGTCGAGGCGATCTAAGCGAAGAAGCGAGCCGATCCTGCACCGGTTGGTGCGGCATCGAGGCGCCCGCGTTTGCGCGGGTAACACACCCGCGCCAGCGCGGGCTCAGCACATTCAGCCGGGTGTCCCGGCGCGCGTGAGGGAGTGAGCGTAACCATGGCGAAAGCAATCACCGCCAAGATCAAGCTGCAGGTGTCGGCCGGAGAGGCCACGCCGCAGCCCCCCGTCGGCCCGGCGCTGGGTCAGCACGGCGTCAACATCATGGCGTTCGTCAAGGAGTTCAACGACCGGACGCGCGACCAGAAGGGCCTGATCCTGCCGGTCGAGATCTCCGTGTTCGCCGACCGGTCGTTCGAGTTCATCATCAAGACCCCGCCGGCCGCGATCCTGCTCAAGAAGGTCGCGAATCTGGCGAAGGGCTCGGGCGTGCCGCACCTCGAGAAGGTCGGCACCGTCACCAAGAAACAACTGCGGGACATCGCCCGCATCAAGATGCCTGACCTCAATGCCCTGGGCGACGAGGAGGCGGCGATGAAGATGATCGCCGGCACCGCGCGCAGCATGGGCATCGACGTCGTCGAGGAGTAGATCCGATGAGCGAGCCGGAACTCGCGGCCGCGGCCCCGGAAGGGGAAGCCAAGCCAGCCGAGGAGGGGCAGAAGGAAGCCCCGACCAAGAAGCGTCGCCATCGTCGTAAGCCGAGCAAGCGCCACGTGGACAACCGCAAGCGGGTCGATCCGGACAAGACCTACCCGCTCGCCGAGGCCGTGGCCCTGCTCAAGCAGACGACGAACGCGAAGTTCGACGAGACCGTGGAGGTCGCCGTCAAGCTGGGCATCGACGCCAAGCAGAGCGAGCAGCAGATCCGCGGCACCGTGATCCTGCCCAAGGGCACGGGCAAGTCGGTGCGCGTGCTCGTGTTCGCCGAAGGCGAGAAGGCCACCGAGGCCCAGCAGGCCGGCGCGGACTACGTCGGCAGCAAGGACCTGGCGGACAAGATCGCCAACGAGGGCTGGCACGACTTCGAGATCGCGCTGGCCACGCCCGACATGATGAAGTACGTGGGGCGGCTCGGCAAAGTGCTCGGCCCGCACGGGAAGATGCCCTCCCCCAAGGCCGGCACCCTGACCAACGACATCGCGCAGGCCGTGATGGAGTTCAAGGGCGGCAAGATCGAGTACCGCAACGACAAGCAGGGCAACCTGTGTTGCCCGGTCGGCAAGAAATCGTTCAAGGCCGAGGACCTCGTCGCGAACCTGCGCGCCGTCCTCGACCACATCGAGTCGGCGAAGCCGTCCTCGTCCAAGGGTAACTTCCTGCGGCGTGTGACGATCTCCTCGACCATGGGGCCGGGTATCCGGCTCGCGTTGTAGGAGACCCCACATGCCCAACGACCTGAAGCGCTGGATGCACGGCGAGCTCGTCGCGATGTTCAAGGACCACTCGAACGTCGTGTTCGTCGACTACACCGGCATCGACGCCGAGAAGACGCTCGCGTTGCGCCGGAGCGTTCGCGGCCGGTCCCTCGTGATGCAGATCGTGCCGAATCGCCTCGCGCGGCGCGCGCTCGACGACCTCGGGATGCGGGGCGCCGACGCGCTGCTCAAGGGGCAGACGGCGGTGCTGCTTGGCACGGGCGAGACGAAGGATCCGGTCTCCCTGTCCAAGGCGGTGCTCGCCCTCGCCAAGGAGCACTCCAAGCTCGCGATCAAGGGCGCCTTCGCGGAAGGCAAGGCGCTGGACATGGCCGGGCTCACGCGGCTTTCGAAGACGCCGTCGCGCCCAGAGCTCTACGCCAAGATTGCGGGCCTGCTCCAGGCGCCCGTCGCGGGGATCATCCGCTGCACGCGCGGCCCCGCGGAGAAGCTCGCCCGGCTCGTGCGCGACGCCGGAGAGAAGGACGTCGGCCGGAAGGACGCGCCCGCGCCCGCGTAAGCGTGGCGACGACCGCGAACGAACAACCCATTCGATCAACATAGACGTTCGCCCCGCGCCCCGGAACTTCTAGCCGGGAACGGGCGAGCAGGAGGTGTGGCAGATGACCGCAGCGGCGGAGAAGAAGGAGATTACGGTCTCCGATAGCGTCAAGAAGATCCTCACGTCGGTCGGCGCGCTGTCGGGCGACGACAAGTCCGTGCTCATGCTCGAGATGGTCAAGTCCATGACCGGCCTCGAGCTCGTCGGCGCGAGCAAGATGATGGAGGAGCAGCTCGGCGTCACCGCGTCGGGTGGCGGGATGATGATGGTGAGCGGCGGCGGCGGCACGGGCGACGGGCCCGCGAAGGCCGATGCTGCCCCCGAGAAGACCGAGTTCGCGGTCCATCTCGCGGCCCACGGTGCGAAGAAGATCGACGTCATCAAGGTCGTCCGCAACCTGACGGGCCTGGGCCTCAAGGAGGCCAAGGAGCTCGTCGACGGTGCGCCGGCCCTGGTCAAGGACGGCCTCAACAAGGAAGACACGGCCAAGTACAAGGCCGAGCTCGAGGCCGCGGGCGCGACCGTCGAGATCAAGTAGGCCCGAGCGCGGCAGGCGCGCGCGGCGGACGGCCGAGCCAGCGATGGCCCGTGCCGGCCGTCCCGTCGCGCCGTCCGCATTCGTGGGACCGTGAATTCGGCGAGCGACGCTCGTCTCGGGCGCGATTTTTGCGAGCATTTCGTTGCATCGCGACCGAAACCGGGTAATCTGTCCAGATCGGGGTCGTATTCCCCGACGAAGGTGCTCGCACGCATCCGGCCTTCTCTTACGTTCGCGTCTACCCGTGTCCGCCTGAACGTCGGACCCTTCACGGAACCGTGTAGGGTCTGTCTCAACTCCCACCGCGCGCGCTGCGTTTCGTTCGCGTCGACCTCCACCGCCCGAGACTCCGCTGCCTCGGGCTTGCCGATCTCGCCTACGTCTACGCCGAGGACCCAGGTTGAGCGATGCCCGCGCGGGCGGGGCGACCCCCGCGCGTGTGCGATGCCCCCTGTGGTCCGCGGTGCCGACCAGGGATCGGATCCGGTGGAGGCGCACGAGCGGGTCGTCGTCGCGTCCGGTGTCTGATCCGAGCTTGCGACGAGCAAGCGTCGCCGCCGTGTCGCCTCTTGACCGCATCGTCGCCTGAGTCGCTCGACCGACGAGCGCTCGATCCCACGCCACGAGGAACCGCCCGATGAGCAACCGTCCCGTCAATTCCTCGACGTCCTCGTTCGATCGCACCGCCCTGCCCGGCTGGCCCAAGCGCGTGTACGGCAAGCTCCGTGACGCCCTGCCGATCCCGAACCTGATCGAGCTGCAGATCCGCTCGTACAAGGAGTTCCTGCAGCAGGACGTGCACCCCGAGCAGCGCGACCCCGGTCGCGGTCTCGAGGGGATTCTCCGCGAAGCGTTCCCGATGGACGGAGGGCACGACGGCAAGATCAAGCTCGAGTACCTGCACCACGAGCTCTCGAAGCCGCGCTACACGCCGGACGAGTGCCGCCGGCTGCGCCTGACCTACGGGCTCCCCTTCAAGATCAAGCTCCGCCTCACGCTCGCCGATGGCGAGCAGCGCGTCGAGGACGTGTACCTGGGCGAGATCCCCCAGATGATCGGCGGCGGCGAGTTCATCATCAACGGCGCCGAGCGCGTGATCGTGAGCCAGCTGCACCGCTCGCCGGGCATCGACTTCCTCCGCGAGTGGAGCACGAACAAGTGGCTCAACAGCTTCTGGATCATCCCGGAGCGCGGTAGCTGGATCGAGTGCAACGTCAGCAAGAAGGACATCCTGCAGATCCGCATCGACCAGAGCACGAAGCTCCCGGCGACGCTGCTCCTGCGGGCGATGAGCGAGTCGTACAGCTACAACGCCGACATCATCCGCCAGTTCCACAAGACCGAGATCGTGAAGCTGGCGAGCAAGGGCGCGATCAAGAAGCTCCAGGACCGCCTCTTGGTCAGCGAGCTCTACGACCCCGAGGATCCGTCCAACGAGAAGCCCGTCTACGCGGCCGGGACCGAGATCAACGACAAGCTCGCGGAGAAGCTCATCGCGAGCGGGCTCGAGAAGATCGAAGTCACGAAGGAGACCCTCGCGACGATCGACCGCCTGATCTTCAACACGCTGTCGGAAGACACGGCGCGCACGCAGGACGAGGCGCTCGTGCAGATCTACCAGCGCCTGCGCCCCGGCAACGCCGTGTCCATCGACAAGGCCAAGCTCCTGCTCCACGACAAGTTCTACGACGAGAGCCGCTACCGCCTGGGCAAGGTCGGCCGGTTCCGTATCAATCGCAAGTTCAAGCTGTTCGGCAAGTCACCCGACGGCGAGAGCCAGACGCTCACCCCGTCGGACCTGTTGCGCGCGCTCCAGTACGTGCTCCTGATGCGCAACACCAAGAGCTACCCCGACCCGTCGCTGCTCGAGCGGTTCCCGTTCATCACGCGCCGCGTGATCAAGGGCGGCGAGCGCGACCTCCAGCACGAGGATCTCACGAAGCAGGTCGGCGAGACCGGCCAGATCAACGTCGTCGGCAAGGACCAGGAGGGCGAGTACGACATCATCAACATCGACGACATCGACCACCTCGGCAACCGCCGCGTGCGCACGATCGTCGAGCTCGCCGGGGACGAGTTCCGCAAGGGGCTGCTCAAGCTGCGGCACACGATCAAAGAGCGCATGAACACGGACATGCCGGAGAAGCTCACGCCGCGCCTCCTGATCAACGCGAAGACGATCTCGTCGGCGATCGAGTACTTCTTCGGACGCGGCGAGCTCTCGCAGGTCGTCGACCAGACGAACCCGCTCGCGCAGCTGATCCACGAGCGCCGTCTCTCGGCGCTCGGGCCGGGCGGCCTCAACCGCAAGCGCGCGGGCTTCGAGGTCCGCGACGTCCACATCAGCCACTACGGTCGCATCTGCCCGATCGAGACGCCCGAGGGCGCCAACATCGGGCTGATCAGCTCGCTCGCGGTCTACGCCACCATCAACGACCTCGGCTTCCTCACGACGCCGTACCTGGTCGTCACCGATGGCAAGATCAAGAAGGACAAGTCCGGCAAGGCGGTCATCAAGTACCTCGACGCCTACGACGAGGAGGCCGGGGCGATGTTCGCGCCGGCCGACACCGAGGTCGACCCCACGACCGGTGCGCTGATTCCCGATGCGATCACGGGCCACGTCCAGGCGCGCAAGGGCGGTGACTTCCTCGAGGTCGACCCCAAGAAGATCGAGTACCTGGACGTCAGCCCCAAGCAGCTCGTCGGCGTCTCGGCGTCGTTGATCCCGTTCCTCGAGCACAACGACGCGAACCGCGCGCTGATGGGCTCGAACATGCAGCGCCAGGCGGTGCCGCTCCTGATCACCGAGCCGCCGATCGTCGCCACGGGCATGGAGGTCTCGGTCGCGCGCAACTCGGGGATGGTCGTCGTCGCCGAGCAGAAGGGCATCGTGACGGAGTGCACGGCGGACCGGATCGTGATCGACGATCGCGACGTCTACAAGCTGCGCAAGTTCGTGGGCCTGAACGAGCGCACGTGCTTGAACCAGCGGCCGATCGTGGTGAAGGGCCAGAAGGTCGAGGCCGGACAGGTCATCGCCGACGGCGCCGCGACCTCGAACGGCGAGCTCTCGCTGGGCAAGAACGTGCTCGTCGCGTTCATGACCTGGGACGGCTACAACTTCGAGGACGCGGTGCTCATCAACGAGCGCCTCGTGTCCGGCGACGTCTACACGTCGATCCACATCGACGAGTTCGACTGCGAGATCCGCGAGACCAAGCTCGGCGCCGAGGAGTTCACGCCGGACATCAGCTCCGTCGGCGAGAAGGCGCTGCGCAACCTCGACGAGACCGGCATCGTGCGCATCGGCACGCTCGCGCGGCCGGGCGACATCCTCGTGGGCAAGGTCGCCCCCAAGAACAAGAGTGAGCTCTCGCCCGAGGAGAAGCTCCTGCACGCGATCTTCGGCAAGGCCGGCGAGGACATGAAGAACGACTCGCTGGTCGTGCCCTCGGGTGTCGACGGCACGGTCATCGACACCAAGAAGTTCTCGCGCAAGGTGCAGTTCAACGACGACGAGCGCGCTGAGAACGAGAAGAAGAAGAAGCGCGCCCAGGAGGAGTTCGAGGAGCGGTTCCACCACATGGTGCGTTCGCTCTACGACGCGCTGACCGAGGCGGTGGGCGGCCCGCTCAAGACGCCGAAGGTGGGCAAGGAGGCGGGCAAGGAGATCGCGTTCCCCAAGGGCGCCGATCGCACCGTCGAGAAGCTGAACGAGCTGCACCAGCAGCTCCACCTCAACAACCTGGACGTCCCGCCCTCGGCCAAGGAACGGGTCACCAACCTGCTCAAGAAGTACAACGACGAGATCCAGGAGGCGCACGACGAGATCGGCAAGCTCGTGCAGCGGCTCGAGCGCGGCGACGAGCTGCCCACGGGCGTGCTCGAGATGGCGAAGGTGTACCTCTCGACGAAGCGCAAGATCTCGGTGGGCGACAAGATCGCGGGGCGCCACGGGAACAAGGGCGTGATCGCTCGCATCCTCAAGGCGGAGGACATGCCGTTCCTCGCCGACGGGACGCCGGTCGACATGATGCTCAACCCGCTCGGCGTGCCCAGCCGCATGAACGTGGGGCAGATTTTCGAGACGCACCTCGGCTGGGCTGCGGGGACCCTCGGGTTCCGCGCGATCACGCCGGTGTTCGACGGGTGCAAGGAGGGAGACCTCGCGAAGGCGCTGGCGGAGGCGGGCTTGCCCGCCGACGGCAAGGCCGAGCTGTTCGACGGTCGCACCGGCGAGCGCTTCGAGCAGGAGGTCACGGTCGGCTACATGTACATCCTCAAGCTGCACCATCTGGTCGACGACAAGATCCACGCGCGCGCGACCGGCCCGTACTCGTTGATCACGCAGCAGCCGCTGGGTGGCAAGGCGCGGTACGGCGGGCAGCGCTTCGGCGAGATGGAGGTGTGGGCGCTCGAGGCGTACGGCGCCGCGCACATCCTCCAGGAGCTACTCACCGTCAAGAGCGACGACGTCGACGGCCGCACGAAGATCTACGAGGCGATGGTCAAGGGCGAGAACACGTTCTCGCCGGGGACCCCCGTTTCGTTCGAGGTGCTCATGAACGAGATCAAGGGACTGGCCCTCGATATCCGTCTCAACAAGAAATCGTCCTAAAGCGACGGGAGCGATAAACCATGGTCGACCCCATCTACGAGCGGATCAACGACATCGGCTCGGTGACGATCAAGCTCGCCAGCCCCGACGAGATCAAGAACTGGTCGTTCGGCGAGGTCAAGAAGGCCGAGACGATCAACTACCGCACGTACCGCCCGGAGAAGGACGGGTTGTTCTGCGAGAAGATCTTCGGCCCCGAGCGGGACTGGGAGTGCAGCTGCGGCAAGTACAAGGGGATCAAGCACAAGGGCATCGTGTGCGACCGCTGCGGCGTGAAGGTCACGCATTCGCGCGTGCGCCGCAAGCGCATGGGGCACATCGATCTCGCGGCCCCCGTGGCGCACATCTGGTTCTTCAAGTCGCTGCCGTCGCGCCTCGGGAACCTGCTCGCCATCAAGACGAGCTCGCTCGAGCGCGTGATCTACTACGTGGACTACCTGGTGATCAATCCGGGGAACACGCCGCTCAAGCAGAACCAGCTCCTGTCGGAGGAGGAGTACCAGGCCTACAAGGCCAAGTTCGGCAGTGAGTTCAAGGCCGGCATGGGCGCCGAGGCGATCAAGGAGCTGCTCGCGAAGCTGAACCTGGAGACCCTCGGCAACGACCTGCGCGAGGAGCTCAAGGCCACGCGCTCGAAGCAGCGCCAGAAGGAGCTCGCCAGCCGCCTCAAGACGGTCGAGATGCTGCGCGAGAGCGAGAACAAGCCGGAGTGGATGTGCCTGGACCGGATCCCCGTGATCCCGCCCGAGCTGCGTCCGCTCGTGATGCTCGAGAGCGGAAACTTCGCCTCGAGCGATCTGAACGACCTCTACCGCCGGCTCATCAACCGCAACAACCGGTTGAAGAAGCTGCTCGAGCTCAACGCGCCCGAGGTCATCATCCGCAACGAGAAGCGGATGCTCCAGCAGTCGGTGGACGCCTTGTTCGACAACGCGCGCTGCAAGCGCAGCGTGGTGGGTACCGCCAAGCGGCCGCTCAAGAGCCTCACCGACCTGATCAAGGGCAAGCAGGGGCGGTTCCGCGAGAACCTGCTCGGCAAGCGCGTCGATTACTCGGCGCGGTCCGTGATCGTCGTCGGGCCCGAGCTCAAGCTCAACCAGTGCGGGATCCCGAAGAAGATCGCGCTCGAGCTGTTCCAGCCGTTCATCATTCGCAAGCTCAAGGAGATCGGCGCGGCCGACACGATCAAGAGCGCGAAGAAGATGCTCGACCGGCGCGACGAGCAGGTGTGGGACATCCTGGACGAGGTGATCCACGAGCACCCGGTGCTCCTCAATCGCGCGCCCACGCTGCACCGCATGGGGATCCAGGCGTTCGAGCCGGTGCTGGTCGAAGGCAACGCCATCAAGATCCACCCGCTCGTGTGCGCGGGGTTCAACGCCGACTTCGACGGCGACCAGATGGCCGTGCACCTGCCGCTGTCGGTCGAGGCGCAGATCGAGGCCTCGACCTTGATGCTGTCGGTGAACAACATCTTCAGCCCGGCGTCCGGGAAGCCCGTGATCGCGCCGTCGCAGGACATCGTGCTCGGGATCTACTACCTCACGACGGAGTGGAAGCGCGACAAGTCCGAGCGCGAGAAGGGTGACGGCATGCGCTTCGCCGACTTCCACGAGGTGTTCCTCGCCTACGGCATGGGCAAGGTCGTGACCCATAGCCAGATCTACGTGCGCGTCGACAGCAAGTACAAGGTCGTCGACGGGAAGGGCCGGCCGCAGCGACTGGGCTGGCTCATCGGCGCGGACGCCCATGGCAAGAAGACCGACGTGCGGTTCCAGATGCCGGCCGAGTCCGAGGAGGATGCGTCGGGCGACCAGGAGACGGCGCCCGTGTACCTCCAGACCACGGTCGGGCGCGTGATCTTCAACGACATCCTTCCTCCGGGCATGCCGTACTACAACGGCACGATCGACAAGAAGGGGAACATGCAGATCATCGACGCCACGCACCGCACGTGCGGGCGTCAGGCGACGCTCAAGTACCTGGACGACCTGAAGGACCTGGGCTTCAAGGCGGCGACGCGCGCCGGGATCAGCTTCTCGAAGAACGACCTGGTCGTGCCCAGCGAGAAGGAGGAGATCCTCAAGGAGACGCAGCGCGCCGTCGAGGCCAAGCAGGCCGAGCTGGTCAAGGGCGAGACCACGCCCGACGAGTGCTCGAACACGATCATCGAGCTGTGGATGAAGGCGCGCGACACGCTCGGCGAGCGGATGATGGAGCACCTGCGCGGTGATCGCCGGATCGATCGGCAGTCGGGCCGCATGCGCCACTACCTGAACCCCGTGTTCATCATGGCGGACTCGGGCGCGCGCGGCTCGGTGGACCAGATCCGCCAGCTCGCCGGGATGCGCGGCCTCATGGCCAAGCCCTCCGGCGACATCATCGAGACCCCGATCAAGGCGAACTTCCGCGAGGGGCTGCGCGTGCTCGAGTACTTCAGCTCGACGCACGGCGCGCGCAAGGGCCTCGCGGACACGGCGCTCAAGACCGCGGACTCGGGCTACCTCACGCGGAAGCTCGCGGACGTGGCGCAGAACGTCGTGATCAACGAGCGCGACTGCCAGACGATCAACGGCCTGGCGAAGTCCGCGATCCGGCGTGGCGCCGAGATCGAGGTCACGCTCGCCGACCAGATCTATGGGCGCGTCGCGCTCGACAAGATCGTCGATCCCCTCACCGACACCGATGTGGTGGTCGAGGGGCAGCTCATGACCCGCGAGATCGCCGACAAGATCGAGTCGATGGGCTACGACAAGATCCGCGTGCGCAGCCCGCTCACGTGCGAGACGCCGCTCGGGATCTGCGCGTTGTGCTACGGCGCGGACCTGTCGACGGGGCGGCTCGTCGAGGCCGGGCAGGCCGTGGGCATCATCGCCGCGCAGTCGATCGGCGAGCCCGGCACGCAGCTCACGATGCGCACGTTCCACATCGGCGGTATCGCCGACCAGGACACGCGCGAGAACGAGCGCCTGTTCACGCCGACGGCGGTGTCGAAGCAGGCGCAGAAGAGCCTCCGGGGCACGATCGCGTTCGACAACGTCGACTACGTGATGCGCAGCGACCTGGGCGAGTTCGACCGCGGGCTCTACCTCGGCCGCGACATCCAGAAGCAGACCAAGCAGCAGCGCGCCAAGGACAAGATCGTCCTGAACCGCAGCTCGGTCGTGATCATCAAGTACGAGGCCAAGGTCAAGGGCAAGAAGCAGACGCTCGAGGAGCGGGTCGACATCCCGTACGGCGCGCTTCTCAAGGTGGACGAGGGCGAGGAGATCGACTACGGCGCGAAGGTGGCCGAGTGGGATCCGCACAACGAGCCCGTGCTCGCGACGGCGACGGGCTACGTGCGCTACAAGGACATCGAGGCCAACCTCACGATGAAGGAGGAGCGCGAGACCGAGACCGGTCCCACGCGGAAGACGATCATCGCCCACAAGGGGGATCGCCATCCCCAGATCGAGATCATCGACAAGAAGGGGCACCTGCTTTCGTACGAGCCCCTGCCCGAGAAGGCGCTGATCATGGTCGACGACGAGCAGGAGGTGAAGCGCGGCCAGCTCGTCGCGAAGGTGCCGACCGAGCTTGCGAAGACGCAGGACATCACCGGTGGTCTCCCGCGCGTGACCGAGATCTTCGAGGCGCGCAAGCCGAAGAACCCGTCGGTGATCGCCGAGCTCGACGGCGTGGTCGAGCTGGGCAAGATGCGCCGCAACAAGCAGGTGATCATCATCGAGAGCCAGACGTCGAAGGGCGCGCTCACGATGGAGCACCTGGTGCCGCAGGGCAAGAAGGTGCTCGTGGTGTCCGGGCAGCGCGTGCGCGCCGGCGACCGCCTGGTCGACGGGCCGCCCGTGCCGCACGACATCCTGCGCATCTCGAACTCGGTGATCGCGCTCCAGGAGTACCTGATCGGCGAGGTCCAGGCCGTCTACCGCTCGCAGAACGTGCGGATCGACGACAAGCACATCGAGATCATCGTCGCGCAGATGCTGCGCAAGGTGCAGGTCATCGACCCCGGGGACACCGAGTTCCTCCCGGACGAGGTCGTCGACAAGTTCAAGCTCTCGGCCGAGAACAAGCGGTTCATCGAGGCGGGGCAGAAGGGCGCGCAGTTCAAGCCCCTGCTCTTGGGCATCACGAAGGCCAGCCTCCAGTCCGACTCGTTCATCTCGGCGGCGAGCTTCCAGGAGACGACGAAGGTGCTCACCGCCGCGTCGCTCCAGGGCAAGGTCGACCGACTGCTGGGACTCAAGGAGAACGTGATCCTCGGGCACATGATCCCGGCGGGCACCGGCTTCAAGGACTACCTGAACGCCGTGGTCCGCAAGGACCTCACGGCCTACGAGCAGAAGGTCAAGAGCAAGGACAACAAGGGCTTGCTCGAGCGTACGGAGAAGTAGTCCCCACGAATCGGGCGCGCGCGGAATCGAGCCCGCTGTGGGCTTGCGCGCGCCCGAGTGCTCGCGTATATATGCAGCTTTCCGGCGCGCGCGCGCGCCGACGCTTCGTCGAAAACAGTCCACGAATCGAGCCTTCCGACACCGCAATGCCGACGATCAACCAACTCGTGCGCAAGGGTCGCGACCGCATCCGCAAGAAGCGGAAGACCCCCAGCCTCGACCAGTGCCCGCAGCGCAAGGGCGTCTGCCTCCAGGTCAAGACGATGACGCCCAAGAAGCCGAACTCGGCGCTGCGCAAGATCGCGCGCGTGCGGCTCTCGAATGGCAAGGAGATCACCGCCTACATCCCGGGCGAGGGACACAATCTCCAGGAGCACTCGATCGTGCTCGTGCGCGGCGGTCGCGTGCGCGACCTGCCGGGTGTCCGCTACCACATCATCCGTGGCACCCAGGACTCGATGGGCGTCAAGGACCGCAAACAAGGGCGCTCCAAGTACGGCGCCAAGAAGCCCAAGTAGGCACGCGAAACCATGGCCCAGAAATTCAAATCGACGAAGCAGTTCCTCCGCCCGGATGCGAAGTTCAACGACCTCGTGGTCGAGCGCATGGTGAACTTCGTGATGCAGGACGGAAAGAAGACCAAGGCCCGGGACGTCATCTACTCGACGATGGACCTGGTCGGGAAGCGCATCAAGGAGAAGGAGCCGCTCGACGTGCTCCACATGGCGATCAACAACGTGAAGCCGTTGATCGAGGTCCGCTCCAAGCGCGTGGGCGGCGCCAGCTACCAGGTGCCGATGGAGATCAACAAGAATCGCCAGCTCACGCTCGCGATGCGGTGGATCGTCGAGGCCGCCCGTGAGAAGAAGGGCCGGCCGATGTTCCAAAAGCTCGCGGACGAGCTGTGCGACGCCTACAAGCGCCAGGGCGTGGCGGTCAAGAAGCGCGAGAACATCCACCGCATGGCCGAGGCCAACAAGGCGTTCGCGCACTTCGCCTGGTAGGCAGCTCGCCCGAGTGGACTCAAGCCCGTGATCGGTGAACCCCCGGTTCCCGAAACGGGCTTGTGTACTTTGGCACCGCGCCTCACGGCGGTCGCGTACTTTGGCACCGCGCCTGACGGCGCGGCGTGTGCTTGGCACCGCGCCTGACGGCGCGGTTGCGAACGGGTAGCTCCGACCATGATCGACAAAATCCGCAACATCGGCACGATCGCGCACATCGACGCCGGCAAGACGACCACCACCGAGCGGATGATCTACTACGCCGGTAAGAGCCATAAGCTGGGCTCGGTCGACGAGGGCACCACGGTCACGGACTTCGATCCCGAGGAGGCCCGGCGCGGGATCACGATCTACTCGGCCACGACGCGCCTTTCGTGGGACGGGCACACGATCAACCTGATCGACACGCCCGGACACGTCGACTTCACCGCGGAGGTCGAGCGCAGCCTGCGAGTCCTGGACGGCGCGGTCGTGGTGTTCGACGGCGTCGCCGGCGTCCAGCCACAGTCCGAGACGGTGTGGCGCCAGGCGAACCGCTACGGCGTGTCGCGGCTGTGCTTCGTGAACAAGCTCGACCGCACGGGCGCCGACTTCCACCGCGCGATCGGCACCATCGAGAAGCGCCTCGGCGCCAAGGTCGTCCCGATTCAGCTCCCGATCGGCCTCGAGGGCGATTTCGCGGGCATCGTCGACCTCATCGGCCAGCGCTCGCTGCGCTTCGAAGGGGACGACGGCCGGGACGTCGTCGCCGGGCCGGTGCCGCCCGCGATGATGGACGAGGTCGCGATGTACCGCGAGCAGCTCCTCGAGAAGCTCGCCGAGGTCGACCTGGTCTTCATGGAGCTGTTCCTCGCCGGTGGGGGCGGCGACGAAGCGGCCATCCACGCCGCGCTGCGGCGCTGCGTGATCTCGCACGCGCTCTATCCCGTGTTGTGCGGGAGCGCGCTCAAGAACAAGGGCGTCCAGTGCGTTCTCGACGCGGTCGTCCGCTACTTCCCGTCGCCCGCCGAGGTCCCTCCGGCGAAGGCGATCCACGCCGGCACGGACAAGACGACTGCGATCGCGCCCGACCCCGATGCCGACCCGGTCGTGTACGCGTTCAAGACCAAGAGCGACCTCAATGGGGAGGTCACGTTCCTGCGGGTGTACGCGGGCACGATCACCAACGGGATGCAGCTCTACAACGTGCGCGCGGCGCGCCCCGAGCGCATCACGAACCTGTCGATCCTCCACGGTGCCAAGGTCGAGAACCTCGCGCAGGCGTTGCCCGGCCAAATCGCGGCCGTCCGCGGCCTGCGCTACACGGTGACGGGGGACACGCTCGCGCTCAAGAAGAAGCCGCTCCTGCTCGAGCGCCTCGCGTTTCCCGAGACGGTGGTCTCGATGTCGATCGAGCCCAAGACGAGCGCCGACAAGAAGAAGCTGGACGACGTGCTGGCCAAGCTCGCGAAGGACGACCCGACGTTCAAGTGCATGACCGACGCCGAGACGGGCCAGCTCATCGTGAGCGGGATGGGGGAGCTGCACCTCGAGGTCATCAAGGCCCGCATGCTCGGCGACTTCAACCTCGACTGCTCGGTGGGCCGCCCGCGGGTGAGCTACCGCGAGACGATTCTGCGCGAAGGCGTGGGTGAGGCGGTGGTCGATCGGAAGCTCGGCGAGACCACCCAGTACGCCCGCGTGAAGCTCGTGCTCGAGCCCGCGCCGAAGGTGAAGGAGCTCGCGTTCATCAACCGCATGCCGTCCGCGGGTCCTCTGCTCGATCGCTACAAGCTCGTGATCCAGGAGAGCGCGATGTCCGCGGCGAGCACGGGCATGCTCGCGGGCTACCCGATGATCCGCATGAAGGTCGCGCTCTTGGACGCGGAGCAGCGCGACGAGGAATCCGACGCCGCATTCGCCAGCGCCGCCTCGATCGCCGTGCGCCACGCCCTCGAGCAGGCGGGGGAGTCGCTCCTCGAGCCGATCATGAAGCTGGCCGTCGAGACGCCGGAGTCCGGGCTGGGCGACGTGCTGGGCGATCTCCAGTCTCGCCGTGCGGAGATTCGCGACGTGCACGTCGAGGGCGAGCTGCGCACGGTCGTGGCGCTGGTCCCGATCTCCGAGCTGTTCGGCTACGCGAACCACCTGCGGAGCCTCACGCAGGGCCGCGGCTCGTGCTCGATGGAGCCCCACGACTTCGTCGAGGTCCCGACCACGATCGCGAAGCGCCACGAGCTCTGAGCCGGAGGACTGCGGCGGGTGTCGTACAATCGTGACGAGTCGTACCGCCGACTCGTCGGCGCTGGAGGGAAGATGCTCGATCTAGACGCCCTCGCTCGTTGTGTGGCGCGGTGTCCTGGTGTCGTCGCCGCGTGGCTGTTCGGATCACTCGCGCGCGGCGATGAACGCGCGGACAGCGATCTCGATCTGGCCGTGCTCATGCGCCCGGGTGAGGACCTCGCGTCACTCCGGGACCTGAGCGTGGGGCTCGAGCGATTCTCGCCCTCCGGGCGCGTCGACATCGTCGTGCTGGGGCGGCAGGGGCCGGTGTTCCGGCATCACGTGCTGCGCGAGGGGCGCTTGCTCGTGGACGAGGATCCGCGCGTGCGGCAGGCGTTCGAGGCACGTACGCACGTCGAGTACTTCGACTGGAAGCCCACCCACGACATCGCAATGGCGAGCGCTCTGGTCGGCCTGCGTCGGCGATTCGGGGAGCGCACGGCGTGAACCCCGACCAGGTGCAGGCCAAGCTCGTGCACCTGGCGGAGTCGATCGCGAAGCTCCGGCGATTACCCAGGCGACCCTCGAGGAGTTTCGCGGCGACGAACGCAACCTCGACGCCGCCCTTCATCGCTTGCAGGTCGCGATCCAGGTGTTGATCGAGGTGGGCAGCCACGTGGTCGCGATGCTCGGCTTGGGCACGCCCGAGACGAGCGTCGACGTGCTCGACCGCCTCGAGCGGGCTGGCCGCCTTCCCGGGGGCTCCACGGCGCGAGTCCGCCGGATGTTCTCGTTCCGCAACCGCGTGGTGCATCTCTACGATCGCGTGGACGACGCGTGGGTCTACGAGATCGTTCGCGCGCACGTGGGCGATCTCGAGGAGCTGGCCCGGCACTACACGTACATCCTGCGAGGCATCGAGCGATCCTCATAGCGTCGCCAGCACGCGGCACGCTCCGGCCTTGAACACGAGCTCGACGTCGACCCCCGGCGCGAGCTCGAGCTCGGCGATCGACGCGGGCGTCAACCCGACTGCCAGCACCGCGCCCGCCACACC
>Ga0209726_10005001_pt1 | contig 16477 bp, 15 predicted proteins | sample Subgrocontami54m_FD_187453 | JGI IMG/M metagenome (GOLD analysis project Ga0209726, IMG submission 187453) | Subsurface groundwater microbial communities from S. Glens Falls, New York, USA - GMW46 contaminated, 5.4 m (SPAdes) (version 3) | ecosystem: Environmental > Aquatic > Deep subsurface >... | reverse complement strand
CGACGACGCGACGAGCCACGCCTCGCGCGTTCCATCCGCGCCGTCGACTTCGAGCAGCGTGTACGTCAGCTCGGGATGAATCGCGATCGCGAGGTTCGCCGGAAGCGTCCACGGCGTCGTCGTCCACACCACCACGAAACACTTCGCCGCGCGCATCGCGGGAAACTTCGTGCGCAGCGCCGCGGTGGCTGCGTCCGTCGCCGCGAACTTCACGTACACCGACGGCGACTGATGGTTCTCGATGTACTCGACCTCGGACTCGGCAAGCGCCGTGCGATCGTTCGAACACCACTGCACGGGCTTCTTGCCGCGGTATACCAGCCCACGCTCTACGAACGCAGCGAGTGCGCGGACAACCGCGGCCTCGTACTTCGGCGACATCGTGAGGTACGGATCGCTCCACGTCCCGAGCACGCCGACGCGCTTGCGCTCCTCGCGCTGGATCTCGAACCACTTGGTTGCCTCGCGCTCGCACGCCGCGCGGACCTCGCTCGTGGACATGTCGCGCTTCTTGGAACCGAGCGCCTTGTCGACGTTCAGTTCGATCGGCAACCCGTGACAGTCCCAGCCCGGGACGAACCGCGTGCGCTCGCCGACGAGATTGCGAAAGCGCGTGACGAAGTCCTTGAGCGCGTTGTTGAGAACGTGCCCGTAGTGCATGTGCCCGTTCGCGTACGGCGGACCGTCGTGAAAGACGAAGCGCTTGTCCGTCGGCGCCGCGAGGATCTGACCGTACAGGTCGGCCGCGTCCCAGCGCGCGAGCCACGCGGGTTCGCGCTTGGCGAGATCGGCCTTCATCGCGAAGTCGGTCTCGGGAAGCAAGACGGTGGATTTGTAGTCCCGCGGCACGGGCGGGGCGTAACACGCCGTGCGCGGCGCGGCCAACGGTGTGCGCGCGCCGCGGCGCGCGAGGCGGAGAGAAGAGAACAGGGAGGCGGGGAGGTAGGGAGGGCGGAGGAAGGGGGAATTTGGGGGTTCGGAGCGGAATCGGAAGAGAGCGTGGGAACCGGGGGTGGGTCGACGCAACTCGAGGAGTCAGCTTCAGTTGCTCCGATTCGAGTGAGAGCGGCTGCCGACGTCGATTTCGCGCCGCAGCTACGGGGTGACGCCACGTTCCCGCAGCAGTTCGATGTACTTCGCGCCGTCGATCGAGCACTCCACCAATTGCTCGAACTCCTGCTTCGTCAGTCGGATTTGCACCGCCATGTGTTTCACGAGAGGTTCGCCCAGGTGCTTGTACTTCGTGCCTCGTGACGTCTTGGTCGCGATGGCGGTCTTCTTGCCCCCGACGTAAGGGCGAAACCAGCGATGGTCCGCGCCCTTCGAATCGTCCTCAGAGAAGCCCTTGCGACTGAGCGCCGATTCGACCTCGTCCCGCGCGAGCCCACCCATCGTCTACGCCGGCGCCCGCCGCTGGACGACTTCCGCCACTGCGCGCCCGAATGCGGCGCGCGCGTCGCGTGCGCCGGGAGAGAGAGACTCGATGTCGCACTCGACGAGGTCCTCCCACTGCACCTCGAACGTCTGAGCAAGATCGTTGAGCGCCTCGAGCAGGTCGCTGCCGAATCCTTGGACCGGTAGGTGGCGGTGCGAAATACGAACAGCGCCATCGCCTCGATCCTCGACGTCGAGAACGACGACGCCGCGAAGCTTGAAAATGTGTCGCAGGCCCACGACATCGACGCAGACGAGGGGCGGCGCGAAAATGACGGATGCCGGCCGTCGATCGCTCGTCGGAACCATGACGGGCGCTTCGCGCGTGTCTCGTCGCGGAACGTCCTTCGAGCTCGGCCACAGTGCCTCGGCAGTCTGCATCTAGCTTCCTCCTCGGATGTACTCTCGAAAATCGTCGGTGATCAGCTGTTCGAACAACTCCACCGCCCGGTCATGCGCCACACGGGCGGTCGCGTCGAGGTCGCTGCTGGCGCCGCCGGGGACGACGGCAGCAACGATTGCGAACTTGAGGACGCGCGAGGCGGCGTCGGGATCGATCGATACCTTGATGCCCCGGCTCGTCGGGCGACGAGACGAGTGCGAGTTCGTTCTCGTATCGATACAGCACCCGCGCAAGGTCCTCGACACCGAACTCTTTCAGCACGTAGGGAAGCGTCCGCGCGACGCGTTCGAGAAATTTCGCGTGGCCGGGATAGTCGAACGAGACGAGTGCGACTTGATTTACCGCGATCGCAAGGGATTCCTGACCATCGGCCGAACGCAGGTGGTACGGTCGCATGGCGCTCGGCTCGTTCGGAATTGCTGACGGAACAAACAGGTCCGGCAACTCGTCCTTGAATCGTTCCTGTACCCGCTCGAATCGCGAGAACGTCGCCATCCGCCCACGGAAGAACACCTCCAGGCTGACGGCTCGCAGCTGCTGGTTTGGGTAGCGGCGACCAGGGTTCGTCAACAGCAACCTCTGGCGGTTCGTAGTGAATTTTGCCTGAGAAGACAAGCCGCCGCTGGCGCGCACTCCACCGGTCTCGGTCGTGTGGATGGGCGACGAGTCGAGCTCGGGACGCGCGAGCCCGCGTGCCGCGAGCGCATAGCGCGGTCGGCCTCTACCGGTCGGGGACGCCGCGTCATCCTACTGGTTTGGGACTGCCGCGCGCGGTACGCTTCACGAGGTTCGATCATGCCAACGAGGCGACCATCCCCCGCTGCGATCGCAGCCGCGAACGGCCTCGCGAACGGCATGCTGCTCGTTCACTTTCCGGCGGGGTCGCGGTTCGAGGAGTGGTCGGAGTGGCCGGCCTTGCAGAGCCCCGCCCGGCTCGGCCGGCCGAAGCCACGGCATGGCGGGCGCCGCATCGAGTGGGAGCACGTGCATTTCTTCGCGGGACCGTGCTGCTACTTGAAGCCTGACGCTCGCGGCGACGCAGCGCTCTACGTTCGCGAAGATCCGGAGGCGGGCGATGCGGGGAACGCGTCACCATTCGATTCCGGCGCGCTGATCGGCGAGCGGCCACGCCTTCTGCCGTGGGCGGGACGTCGACGCGCGTCGCCATTGCGTGCACGATTGGCGATTCTCGCGCGGCACAGCAAGCCGCTCGACACATGGCGTGCCGCGTTCGCGCGCTGGCTCGCGTTCGCCTACACCGACCCCAACCGCTACCTCGAAGCGCAAAGTGACCGGTATGCCGCAGGCGTTCCGAACCGGACTCAGCCGATCTCGATCTTGCGCAACAACGGCGTCGAGGGCCGTCGGCGCTACGGTGAATCGAACTGCGCCGATCGCCGCGCGTGGACGTGGGAAGTCCGCATTCGTGGCGCACTCCCGCTCGCTCGGGTGCGTGCGATCGACGTGCCCCGCGCGCGTTTGCGCAAGGCGCTCGACTGGAGGAAGCGTGTCCGGGCGCTCCAAAAGCATGTCGTCAATGTCCACTCGTATGCCCCGCGATTCGACGGCGCGACGCCCGACTTGCTGTATGCGAGATCGCCCGACATTCTCAGAGCGGAGATGCCGCAATGACCACGCGCATACTCCGCGTGAGGGACGACGGCACAGTCGACGGCCTGACGGTCGTTGGCTATCACGGTGCAATGGACGCCGACTCGACGCCCGATGCGCGTTCGCCAATCTACGTCTGCGGGCGACGCTTCGCGGAAGTGGGAGACGCGATCGCACCCGATGCGAAACACGGCAGACGCGTCGCCGTGTTGCTCGGCGGACCGTCGACGGCGCGATCGGTTGCGGACGGCGACTTTGCAGGGCTGCCCGCGCGGCCCGCGCGACTCGGGTTCGGCTTCGTCGCAATCGGGGTTGACGAGAACGAGCACCTCGAAGCGATCGAACACGACGCAGCAAGCTGTGCGCAGTCGGAAGCAATCGAAGAACTACTGCGCGTTCTGCGAACGCCGGGAGCGAAGCGTCCAGCCTCATCCAACGTCGTCTTCGTCGACAAGTTGGTGATCTGGTACTGCTCATCGGACGACGCCATCGCTTGGTACGGAATCGTCGCGGCGGCTGCGCGTCGACTACTGCTTGCTTCCCGTGCGGACGATCTCGAGCAGCGGACTCGACTGAGCTGGTGGCTCTGGAACTCCGCATCGACGGATGCCGACATTGCGCTGGCGGCGGCCGCGATCGAACCGAGCGACGCCGAGGCCGCGAGGATCATGCGACGCGATGGGCTCGGCCACCTTGATCCCGCACAGCTACGCGCCGAGTCCGGGCGCGCCGCGCTCGCCCTCTGTGTTCCGTCCGAAGCGGACGCTCCCGCGCCGACCAACGTATTCGCGGCCGCTCGCGATCGGATGCGCGCACCGTACCTCGATTGGCGGGCTGCCAACGGTCGTGCCAAGGCCGCATGACCTTGCGGTCGCTGAGCCCAGGGGTCAGCGGGCTCGATCTCGTGCTCGGCGGAGGACTCCGCTGCGTGGCGCGGACGCGGGACTCGACCCCCGTGACAAGCGTGCTCATTCGCGGCGGGCCGGGCACCGGCAAGACCGTACTTGCTGCCCAACTCGCACGTTCGTTCGCGGTCCAACTGGGCGGGCACGTTGCGTATGCCTGCGCGGAGATTCTTCCAACGGAAGTCCGAGCGCTGCTTGCGGGCGTCTTGTCGAGTGCCGACGACGCTCCGCTCGTGGTCAGAATTGCGACGCAAGAGAAGGCGCCAGCTCCGTCGGGAACTGGGACGTTCGTCGTCGGCTCGATCGAGACTCCCGGCGGCAACGCTCCACCCGCGGGACTCGCCGACCAACTTGCGCAGTTCGTGAGGTACTCGCGCGACGCGGTCGGCGAACTACGCGTCTTGGTGTTCGACGCCGTTTCGGAGGGCTACGCGCTCGGGCCGCAGACGCCCCGCGCCGTCGTGGACGGACTTTACAAGTTTGCACTCGATCAGCAACTCATCCTCGTAGTCATCGAGGAAGGAAGCGAAGAAGCACCGTCGAACTGGGCATATGCCGCCGATGTCGTTCTCCGCCTCGCCACCGACGCCGCCGCACCGGGAATGAGTCAGCGACGACTCTTCGCAGACAAGTGCCGTTTCGGCCCGTGCGACGCGGGCCCGCACGAGTTTGATATCGTCGAAGGTCGCGGCATCATGGTTTATCCGCGAGCCGAAGCGTACCGCCGGGCGTGGGCGAAGGAACTCCAGCCCTGGAAGAACTCACCGCCGCAATCGACGCGATGGCAGGGCGTCTGGCACCTGCCCATCTCCGACCCTCAGCGCAAGCGTATGTTTGGCGGTTTCGGACGGGCACCGGTCGTCTACGTTGTCGGGTCTGATCCCGGACTCGTCCGGAGATTCGTAGACTACATGCTTTCGGCAAACGTCTCCGACGACCTCTCGCATGACATTTCGCGTCCGAAGGGCGCCGCCGGCGGGCCCACTCTCGACAAGGCGCTCGTCGTGAACTTCGGCGAGGAGCGTCTGCCCGATGAGAACCAAGCCCTCGTTCGAGTCATGAGATTTGACGCGAAGAGTCCTCGGGTGTCCGTCGCGTGGCTGCTCGCCATGCTGCGGTTCGAGATCGTTCGCGAGCGCGAGACAGCGGCGCTCCCGGCCGCACTCGTGATTGGGGACATCGGGGCGCTGGCCGACGATGACGCCGATCAACGACGACCCGGCGTTGCGGCATGCGCCGACTTCGCACAGCGCATCGGCGTCCCAGTCATCGTGTACGAAACGAGCCGCGATCCGACTGCCGCGAGTGGTTGGCTCGCGATGCGGTCGAGCCTCGTGGTTCAGCTCCGCGACGCGAGCGTGGGCGACGACCGACCGACGATCTCCGTCTGGGAGATGACGACGGGGAACCACACGGTACTCGAGCAGGCACCGATCGCTCGCGGGCGGATGCAGTGAGTTGGGGCGCGGGCCGGCGCGAAACGTGAGCGCGCGATTCCCGGACCGAGCGAGGACACCGCGGAGGGGCGCGGGGCGGGTGACTACGGGAGTCCCATCACGGGGACCGGGCGCAAACGGGGGATCCCCGTCGTGCCATCGCCGACTTGACCATAGTTGTTGAAACCCCAGCACGCCGCGCCGCCGGTACTTCGCGCGGCGCACGCGTGAAATGTTCCAACGCTGATTCCGATCGCGTCCGCGAGTGACATCACATCGGTTGGCACGTCGCGAGGGTTCACGATGGTGCCGTCGCCGACCTGCCCGTACATATTCTCGCCCCAGCAGACCACGCCGCCGCCCCTGCGGCGGACGCATACGCTGTTCCTCGCTGTGCGCAACTCGACCGCGTCCGTGATTCCGCTCACGGCTCGCGGTGTCAAGACCATGCCGACCGACGTCGTACTCGCTCCAAGCTGGCCGACGTCGTTGTATCCCCAGCACACGACGCCCCCACCGGATCGGAGCGCACAAGTGTGCTGGCTGCCGACTCGCACGTCGGTGGCGTCCGTGAGCCCCATCACGGGAACGGGAGTCGTTCGCCAGTTTCCCACCGTTCCGTCGCCGATCTGGCCGTGCTCATTGTAGCCCCAGCAGACAGCGGTCCCGCCCGCACGCACGGCACACGTTGCCTGGTATGACGCACTGATCGCGATTGCATCACTGAGCCCGACGACGGGCGCCGGGACAACGCGGTCCGGTGGCGGACCCATCGTGCCATCACCAAGTTGTCCGTAGGTGTTCGCGCCCCAACAAACGACGGTGCCGCCGCTCCGACGGACGCATACGTGGGAGGGGCCGACGCTCACCTCCGCGGCGTCCGCGATCCCCATCGCGGCGATAGGCGTAACGTTTCCTCCAGCGCTTCCATCGCCTGGCGGAATGCCACCCCAGCAGACGACCGTGCCCGCGGCACGCCGCGCGCAGATCCCGCCGCCGACGCTGATTTCAACAGCGTCAGTGAGTCCGGTGACCGACACCGGAGTCGGATTCATGAACGGACTGCCGTCGCCGAGCGGCCCGAATCCCCAACAGTGTACTTCTCCACTGGAAAGCCGCGCGCAGCTAGGTTCGCCGTTGAGCAGTTCGAGAACGAGAAACGTCGTGCCGTCGGCGTCGGCGCCCATGTCGAGCACGTCGACGACGTTGGGGTGACCGAGACCCGCGGCCGAACGGGCCTCGGCGAGGAACCTTCGGACAACGTCCGGGTGACGCGAGATGTCGTGGTTCAGCAGCTTCAGCGCGACGGGACGGTTGGTCCATCGATGTGTCGCGCCGAAGACAACGGCCATGCCGCCCTGCCCCACGAGCTTGTCGATCCGATATTTCTCGGCGAGGACCGTGCCGATGCGTTCGCTGGGAAGGACTGCAGGCATGTTCGGGGGGGAGGCGACTTCGAGCGGGAGAGCCGGTCGCGTCAGCGTAGCACCGAACCGCCGTCACGCGTCGCGCGTGGTTCCCAGTCACGGCAGGCTCAATCGTGCTCGTGCTCGTGCTCGCGCTCGTGCTCGATCTCCCTCCGATCCCTCACTCCAACGCCACTGCCTCCGTCCTCCCCGCAACGTCGAATCGCACGGCGTAGTATCCCGACACCGTGCGCATCAGCAGCGCCGTGCGCTCGCCGCGCGCGAACACCCACAGTCGCTGCACCGCGAGTCCGCCATGCACGGCGTCGTCCACGATCACGATGTCCTCCACGCGATCGATCGTCTCGAGCGGCGCCACGCGAGCGCGCACCGAACCGTCCGCTGCGACCCACGCGAGCGTCACGTGCGCCCCCGCCATCGCGGCCGCGACAATGCCCGACTCCCGATCTCCGCATCGCGCCCGCACGCTCGTCGCGCGCACCACCGTGCGCACACACTCCGCACGTGCGCACACGACTGCGTCCACCGTCGCCGCGCGCTCACCGTCGACGCACGCCGCAGCAGCCGCCGCGCTCACGAACGCAACACGATCGCGCTCGCACGATGCCTGGGGCGCGTGCGGCAGCGCCGTCGTCACCGGCGGCCGCCACGAAGTGCCGTCGTAGAAAAACACCCTGACGTCCGTGCTTCCTTCCGGCCCGATCCCCGCCCGCGGCCGCAACGCAACGGCCACCGAGTCCTCGTTCCTGCACGCGAGCGCCGCGCGCAATTCCGACTCCGCGACCGCTCCAAGAACCTCCGCCGCCTCGCCCGCCGGCGTCCCCCCCGCGCCTTCACCCGTTCCCGCTCCCGCTCCCGTTCCCCCTCTTGTCGTCGCCGTCGTCGTCGCCGTCGCCGTCGCCGTCGCCGTCGCCGTCGCCGTCGCCGTCGCCGTCGTCGTGGCCGATCTTACCGTCGTGCTCGATCCGACTCCGCCTCCGCCCCCTCCCCTCCCCGTGCCCGCAATATCCCGATCCGTCCCCAACGCGAAAAGCCGGTAACTCTCCTCCGCCGGATGATCGATCCAAAAGATCCATCCCGCGATCAACTCCGGCCCCGCGATCTCGCCCCACTCTCGCGCAACGCGCAACAACACCGGCGCCGGCAGCGCATCGGCCCGAGCGCGGAACGGCACGCGCAACCACTCGGCGTGCAAGGCCGGCGGTTGCCCCGTCCATTGCAACAGCGATACTCGACCGCCGCGATGAACGTGGCCGTCGTACGCCGACGACGACAGTCGCGCATCGTCCTCGCCCGAAAACACTCCCGCCTGCGCTTCGTCGGGCGGGGACCATCGAACCGCGGCCGGCGCGCCATCGTCGGCATCGAGCAGTTCGATGCGGCCTGCGGTCGGCGTACGAAACTGCATCACGCGGCATCGCAACGCGGGACCGTTCGAGTCGCTCCGGCCCTCCGCGGTTTCTGCACACAGCGTTCGCGTGCGCTCGCCGGCGAACAAAAGACGCAGCGTGGAACCTGGAGCCTGCTCGACCTGCGGCTCGCCCACCGACGTCGCGGCGATCATCGGCAACGCCGCATCGAAGCGAACCCGCGCGGGCGGGGGCGCACTCTCGACCGTCGGATCGTCCCCCGCGGGCAGCGCCAGCGCGCGCGCGGCGGACCACAGCCCCTCGATTCGCGATGGGAGCTCGCCGCGTCGGAGATCGCCCGACGCACTCGCGAGAGCCCCCTGCAGCCGCCGCACGTCCGCCCGCGTGCCGTCGAGTCGCCCCACGGTCGCGAGTGCGCGCTCCGCCGCATCGACACACCGCCGCGGCCACGCGTGAGCCGGATTGCGGCCACCGCCAGCGTGCGATGGGCCTGCCAACGCGATGCGTCGCAGTCGATCGGGCACACGTTCGGTCCCCGCGAGCGCGCTCGGCCCGACGAGACATCGCGCAAGCGCGTGCCACGACGCACCGGCCTGATGTGCGAGTTCCTGCCGCGCGCGTTGTGCGAGCAAGCGCTGAACGCCGATGCTCGCGAGCATGACGACGACCACCACGAGGAAGCCGAACTTCCACGAGCGGCTCATGGGCGCGGAGGTCTCAGGGCTTTCGGGGTCGTCCGACATGTCGCGATGCGCCCGCCGTCGCAGGGCCGCGTGGCGTGGGCGCAGTAGCACCGACGTGGGAGCGCGCGTCAAGCGGAGTTCGTCAGCGCGTTCGCCCTTGGCACCGACGGCCCTCCCCTGTTTTCATCGACATCATGGCGAGTACGGAACCGGCGGGCGCGGCGGACAAGGGAGACAACCCCATCGTCGCGGCCGCGCCGTACCGCGAGATCACCGTCGCGGGCATCGTTCTCGGGATCGTCGTCGGCGTGATCATGACCATCAGCTTCACGTACGCCGGGCTCAAGCTCGGGTTCACCGTGCCGGCGAGCATGGTCAGCGCGATGCTCGGGTGGGGCGTGCTGCGCGGGATGTTGCGCAAGGGCAGCATCGTCGAGAACAACATCAATCAGACGGTCGCGGCGGCGATCAACGTCTCGTCGGCCGGCGTGATCTTCACGGTGCCGGTGCTCTACCTGTTTGCGACCGAACGTGCGCGCGGCTCGAGCGACATCGCGCGGCTGGCGGCGGCTGCGCACATGAGCGTCGAGCGATACGTCAACGCACACCCGGGGCTGCAAGTGATCCGCCCCGAGTTTCTCTGGTCGATGGCGGCGGCGTCCGTCGCGGGCGCGATGCTCGGGGTGCTGTTCATCCTGCCGTCGCGCAAGCAGATGATCGAACTCGAACGGCTCGTGTTTCCGTCGGGCGTCGCGACTGCGCAGATCTTGAAGGCGTCGGGCAGTGGCCAGCGGCGGGCGCGCAATCTCGCGTACGGAATCATCTTCTCCATCCTGTTCGCGACGTTCATCGGGCTTCCTGGCGTCGTGCACCGACTGCCGTGGCCGGCGCTCGAAGATCTGAACGTCTCGGAGGTCTTCCACCTGCCTGCGTGGTTCGTCGTGACCATCGCGATCTCGGGCGGTCTGACGTCGATCGGCGGCGGGTACATCACAGGCCGTGCCGGACTCGTCTTGATGGTGGGCGCGACGATCGGGCACTGGATCATCACGCCGCTCGTCGTCTCGCGCGGCTATCACCCGGCCACGCTCGAGATGAACGTCGTCGTCAACGCGTCCGAGCGTTGGGGACACTTGCAGCAACTCGTCGACCAGTTTGGCAGCGCGTGCCGCCGTGCGGGCGATTGCGCAGCATTCCATGCCCCCGCGCGCGAACTGATCGCGGGAGATGTCTCTCACTGGCATGTTCCACACGCAAACGTCGCCGGCTGGCACGAGCGTTGGAACGCGACATCGGTGCTAGGCGCGTGGGCCTATCGCAACGTCACCCGACCCCTCGGCGTCGGCATGCTGCTCGGCGGTTCGATTGCGTCCGTCGTGCTCACCGCACCGATGCTGCTCGCGGCCGTTCGTTCGATTCGCCAGCAGCGATCGCGCCGGGTCGCACTGGGCGTTTCGCAAGAATTGAACCCCGCGCTCATGTGGGTCGGCATCGCGATGGGGTTCGTCATCCTGTTCGCGTCGGCGTACCTCGGCGCGCGCGCGGTGGCCGCGAACGGCGCACCCGCGCTCAGCATCACGTCGCTGTTGCTCGCATCACTCATCGCGACCGTCTGGATGTGGCTCGCAAACATCATCGTGTCGATCACGACGGGCAAGACCGACAACTCGCCGTTGTCCGGCATGGCATTGATCACGATTCTGCTCATCGTGACGACGCTTGGACGAAGCGAAGGCGGAGTGATCGTCGCCGTCGTCATGGCGGTCGCGGTGTGCGTCGCGACCGGCCAGGGGTCGGACATGATGCAAGACCTCAAGACGGGTCAACTCGTGGGCGCACTCCCGCGCCGACAGCAGATCACGCAGCTCGTGGTCGCATGGGTCGGACCGCTCGTGTCGCTGGTGACGCTGATGATCCTCGCGAAGAAGTTCGTGTTTGGTCAGGACCCGCTCACCGCACCGCAAGCGCAGGCGATCAAGGCCGCGATCGACCTGCTCGCACCGCCCGCCGACGCGACGGCAATCCAACATCAACTCTCGGACGCGACGAAGCTTCGCTACGTCGTCGGCGCCGTGGTCGGTCTCGTGCTCACACTCGGTGCGCGTGGCGGTCTCGGTGTCGTGCTCGGCCTCGCGATGTATCTCCCGATGAGCGTCACGCTCACGTACTGCATGGGCTGCGCGCTCGCCGTTGCGAGTGAAAGGTGGCGAGGCAAGGAGTGGCTCGACGACGTGGGCATTCCGCTCGCGGCGGGGTTCCTCGTGGGAGAAGGATTGTCGCAGGTGGTGCTCGTCGGAGCCGATCTCTGGCGCGTCGCGGCCGCGGGCGGAGGTGGGTCGTGAACGCGTTCGTCGGAACGTGGGTGATGTACGCGGGCATGGCGATCTCCATGATCGGCGGCGCGCCGTGGCCGCGGCCGAACTGGGTCGTCGTCGCGGCGGGAGTTGCCGTCGTGATCGTAGGCATCGTGCTCAAGCGGCGAGCGGATGCGCGCGATCCGCGCGTCCTTGCGGCATACGGTGAGGGCGCCGCGGTCGTGCACGGCTCAGTCGCGGCGGCGGGCACGGCGCTGCCGCGAATGCTCGCGGCGGTGCAGGCGCTCAAGGACGACGTAGCCGATGCGAAGCTCGCGGACCTCGCGCAGCGCATCGAGAAGATTCAATCCGACGGCACCGAACAAGTTGCGGCCGCGCAGGATGCGTTGACCCGCGCGTACACGTTTCAGGGATACGCCTCGGTGATGGGACCGCTCGCAACGGCCGAGCGCTATCTGTACCGGGCCTGGAGTGCGGCGAGCGACGGTCATCGGCCCGAGGTGACCCGTTCGATCGAGGCGGCGATTCCGTACCTCGAGGAAGCAGACACAACGCTGAAGTCGCTGACGAAGTGAACGGCTACTGCGATCGCCGGATGATGTGATAACCGAACGGCGTTTCGACGATTCCGCTCATCTGTCCCACTTGCAACGCAAACGCCGCTTGTTCGAACGGCGGTGCCATCACGCCTCGCGCGAAGCGTCCGAGCGCTCCCGCACGCTCCGCGGCGCCCGGTTCATCCGAGAACTCGCGCGCGAGGGCCGCGAAGTCGCCACCGGCACGCGCGCGCTGCAACACCATCTCTGCGCGCGCGCGAGCCTCGGGTTGTGTTCGCGTTACGTTCGGCGGCGCTCGCATCGACCCGCGGTACATCACGAGGATGTGGGATGCGGCAATCTCGCTGGGTTGCCCGCCCGGCGAGGGCGCGTTCGGTGACGGGGCGCTCGGCGACGGATTGGGAATTGCGACCGGAGGCTGCGCGGCGGCGACTCCGGCGGTCCCTGGACGTTGACCACCGCTCGGAACCTCGGCCGAGGCTGCACCCGCATCCGGCGTCGCGACAGACGGGGGCGGCGGCGGCGTGAAAAACGGCTCTTCGCGGTTGGAACTGCACGCGGACAACGCCAAGCACAACACGGCGGCGAAACGGACAACAGCAACGAGGCGGAGAGTCATGGCCGGCGTTGTAGAGGATCTTGGCCCCGCGCTCAACTCTCTGCGATTCGCCACGCCCGGCTCGCCGCGTCGAGCGCGTCCAACGCGCCGGCGTCCAGCGCCCAACCGAGCGCACCTGCGTTCTCGGTCGCCTGTGCACCGGTCTTCGCACCCGCGATCGGCACGACGTGCTCTTGCTGCATCAACCATCGCAACGCGACCTGCGCCGGCGTCCGCCCGCCGTGCTTCGTACCGATCGCGCGACACAGCTCGACCACCGTCGTCGCGCGTTCGAGATTGCCGGGCGCGAACTCGGGATGCCCCGCGCGGGGACCCGCGGGCAAACGTCCCGGGCCGTACGTTCCCGTGAGCAATCCCTGCTCGAGCGGGCTGTACGCCAGAAGCGTCACTCCGAGTTCGCGACACACATCGAGCGTTCCGTTCACCTCCGGCGCGCGGTGCAACAAGCTGTATCGAACCTGGTTGGACGCCAGGGCGATGCCACGCGTCGCGAGCCGCGCGTGCGCTTGCCGCGTTTCGTCCGCGCTGAAGTTGCTCACGCCGACCGCACTCACCAGCCCTGCGTCCGCGACGTCGGCGAGCGCGTCCATCAGCTCGTCGATCGTCGCCATCGTTCGGTCGGGCCAATGAATCTGGTAGAGATCCACGCGCGGAAGTCCCAGACGCTTCAGGCTTCGCTCGAGCGCGAGACGCAACGCGCGCGCGCCTCGACGACCCGGCAAAAGCCCGAACTTGGTCGCGACGCGCAACGCTCGGCCACTCTTGCGCATCATCCAACCAAGGATCTTTTCGGATTCCCCGTCGCCGTAGACTTCCGCCGTGTCGAATAAATCGACGCCTGCTTCGACCGACGCAGCGAACGCATCCACGACGTCCCGCGCCCCGAAGTCCGTCTCGTAGCCCCAGTATTTTCGCTCGCCCCACGCCCACGTGCCGACCGCCAATGGCATCGACGTGAACAACTGTACGGTCATTCGGGTTCGTCGCGCCGGATGTTGAGCGAGCGCATCTTCTTGTGCAGATTCGTGCGTTCGACGCCGAGCAGGAGCGCCGCGCGCGAAATGTTCCAGTCGACTTCGTGCAGCGTCTCCAGCACGTACTTTCGCTCGGCGCTGTCCCGGTGTTCGCGCAGCGAGGGACGTGCGCCCGGTTCCCGTTCGCCCTCGGGAAGGTCTCCCTCGTCATCGTCGTCGGTGCCCGTGCCCGCCGCAGCGGGAGCACTCGACGCGCTCGGGCCAAGCGCGAGTGTCGCCGCGTCCGAGGCGCGGTTCAGCAGATGGCGCGAGAGGCGCGGCTCCTCGGGCAGATCGTCCAGCGAGATCCGATCGCCGCCGAGGATCACGAGCCGCTCGACGAGGTTTTTCAGCTCGCGCACGTTGCCTGGAAACATGCGAGTGCAGAGCGCATCGAGAACGTCGCGATCGACGGCGCGAGTCTTGAACCCGTTCTCCGCGGAAAATTCGCGCACGAACGCCAGCGTGAGCGTGGGGATGTCTTCCGGCCGCTCGCGCAACGCCGGGGACCGCAGCGGCACGACATTGAGACGGAAATACAAGTCTTCGCGAAAGCGCCCCTCCGCCACTTCGCGCTCCAGGTCCTTGTTGGTTGCGGCGATCACCCGCACGTCGACGACGATGACTCGATCGCTGCCGACGGGCGTGATCTCGCCGCTCTGCAGCGCGCGCAAGACCTTCGCCTGCGCCGCGAGCGGCATGTCGCCGACCTCGTCCAGAAACAGCGTGCCGCCGTGCGCGGTCTCGAAGTGCCCGCGCTTCTTCGCGATGGCTCCCGTGAACGCGCCCTTCTCGTGGCCAAACAGTTCACTCTCGACCAGTTCGTGCGGAATGGCCGCGCAGTTCACTTTCACGAACGTTGCCTCGCGCCGCGGAGACAACCGATGCACCGCGCGCGCGATGAGCTCCTTGCCCGTTCCCGACTCGCCCGTGATCAGTACGCGGCCCTTGGTCGGCGCGACTTTCTCGATCTCGCCGAACAGTTTTCGCATCGCCGGACTCTCGCCCAGCATGTCCTCGCGCGGACCGATCTGCGCGCGCAGGCGGTTCACTTCGCGCGACAGCGCCGCGACCCGCAACGCATTGTGCACGCTCACGAGCACACGATCGCGATCGAGCGGCTTCTCGAAGAAGTCGGTGGCGCCGAGCTTGATCGCATCGACGGCTTCCGAAACTGTCGCGTGTCCCGAGATCATCAGGATCGGCGTCGTCTCGTGCTCGGGCAGCTTCCTCGCGCGCTGGAGCAATTCGACGCCCGACATTCCCGGCAGACGGATGTCGCAGAGGACGAGATCGATCGTCTCGTCGGTGAGAATCTTCAGACCGCCTTCGGCAGTCTCCGCATCCCGCACGTCCCACCCTTCGCCCTCGAGCACCATCCGGAGCGTTCGCCGGATGTTCTTCTCGTCGTCAACTACGAGCAGCGTGGGGGTCATGGGAAGTCAGCGGAAGTCGACAGTCGACAGTTGAGAGTTGAGAGTTCGGAGGGGAGAGTCAGCGGGACGGGGATTTTTCGACCTTTGCGCGCAGTGAGTACAGCATGGCCGCGATCTCGCTGGATTCCACGAGGAGCGGCGCGGCCACGTCGCCCGAAAGGTAACCGAGGTCGCGGGCGAGCATCAGCAGGTATTCGGTCTCGGCCAGCGAGCCCTCCGCGATATTCAGGAACCGCGCGTAGTCCGTTGCACCCCGCCGCTTCGATCCCTCCGCGATGTTCGTCGGAACGGACGCAGCCGCGCGTCGCAACTGCGACGTCAGTCCAAACCGCTCGTCCGCCGGCAGCACTTTCGTCGCCTCATACACTCGAAGCACCAGCGCGTGACTCCGCTCCCATACCTTCAACTCGGTGAACCGCTGCATCGCGCCCCGACCGTTCCCCCACCGCGTCCGTCTCCGAAACTCTCAACTCTCGACTGTCGACTCTCGACTTCTCACAACTCTCGACTGTCGACTCTCGACTTCTCACAACTCTCGACTGTCGACTGTTAACTTCCCGGTAGACCCGCTTCGAAGCGTCCGCGAATCACGAGCGGCACCGCGCCGTGGCGAAACGTCCCTTCGTAACTGCCGGTGACACGCGCGGCGGACCACGACAGAATCGTGATGTTCCCGTGGCCTGCTTCGGCCGTGAGTTCTGCGCCCGCGTCGAGCCGAATGTGCAGCGTGCCGCCGCCGGCCGCGCCGAATTCGTAGCGCTGTCCAGAGCGGGGGCCGCGGACCTCGATGTCGAGTTGGCGAATCGTGTGGCGCAGGCTGTTCGCGCGGATGTGCAGCACCGCGTTGGCGCCGCCCGCCGGCGCGTACGTCACGTTCGAGGGGAGAATCGGGAGCCGCGCGTCGCCTGCGACCGTCGTTCCGCTGCCACCGAGACCCGCGAGGCTGATCGTCGCGAAGCTACCGGCCGTGCCCGTCATGATCTGCGCGCCCGTCGGGACGCTCGCGCCCGTGATTGCGCACGCCACGGCCGCCAATTGCATGAATCTACGTCGTTTCATCGCCGTCCTCCATTTGCGCTCGCCCGCGACGCCGTTCGGGCCGTCGTGCACGTGCAGCGTACCAGACGTTTGGCCGGGCGCCCTGCCAATGGAATTGGCGGGCTGACATTTCGGTCGTCGACCTTCGTCGACGCACACGCTGCATTCAGTCTGGTCCGACCGCTCGAACTACTACCTCTCGCCAGCGCGTTGAGCCGGCGCAGGCCGGC
>Ga0209726_10004995_pt1 | contig 16489 bp, 10 predicted proteins | sample Subgrocontami54m_FD_187453 | JGI IMG/M metagenome (GOLD analysis project Ga0209726, IMG submission 187453) | Subsurface groundwater microbial communities from S. Glens Falls, New York, USA - GMW46 contaminated, 5.4 m (SPAdes) (version 3) | ecosystem: Environmental > Aquatic > Deep subsurface >... | reverse complement strand
AAGCCCAGGTCTTCCAAACTGGTCATTTTACCTCGACCCATGATCACGGCTCGCTGAACGCAGTGCTCCAATTCACGGACATTACCCGGCCATGGATATCGCCGCAATCCTTCTAGGGCTTGCCTGGTGAAACCGTGAGTTTTTTTCTTGTGTTCGTCTGCGTAACGCTTCAAAAAGGTCAAGGCGAGCAGCTCTATATCCCCTTCCCGGTCGCGGAGCGGCGGTAGAGTTACGACGACCCCACATAGCCGATAATAAAGGTCCTCACGGAAACGTCCCTCGCCGATGGATTTCTGGAGATCGACATTCGATGCCGCAAGCACCCGTGTATCGATCGAAATTGTTTCTCTGCCGCCGATGCGTTCGAGTTGGTGCTCTTGCAGAAACCTCAAGAGCTTGACTTGCAGCATCGGCGAAATCTCCCCGATCTCGTCCAGGAAAAGCGTGCCTCCTTCTGCGGCGTCGATACGGCCCTTACGCTGCAGATGGGCGCCGGTGAAGGCGCCCTTCTCATGACCGAACAGTTCGCTCTCGAGCAGCGTGTCCGGGATCGCCCCGCAGTTGATGGCCACGAAAGAACCTCTGCGTCTCTCGCTCTGCCGGTGGATGGCTCGAGCGACAAGCTCCTTGCCACTGCCGCTCGGACCTGTAATCAACACGGCAATCTCCGAGGCAGCCACCTGCCGAACCGCTTCGAAAACTTTCCGCATCGGCGGACTCGACCCGAGGATGTCGTGGAACGCGTCGGATGCGGTCGGTGCCAGCAGCTCCTTACGCTCCCGTTCCACGTTGTACAGATACGAGGCCCGCTGAAGGATCACCCTGAGGAGGTCGAGTTGGACGGGCTTCTGAATGAAATCATACGCGCCGAGCCCAATCGCGTCGAGAGCGTGAGTCCGTTCGTCATTGCCGGTAACAACGATAATCTTGCTCAGGGGATCGACCGCCAATATTTCTTCCAAAACTGCGAGCCCTTCACAGGCATCATCCTGGTGCGGCGGCAATCCCAAATCCAGGGTGATCACAGTCGGATGGTCACGCCGGACTACATCCAGCGCGGCGGCCCGATCCCCGGCCTCGTAGATTTCGTAGTTAGCCGCGAGTCCCCATTTCATCTGCTCACGGATCTCGGTGTCGTCCTCAACGATGAGCAGCCTTGGAAGTAGCTGGCCCGCTTTCATTTTGTTCTCCGCTCCGAAGGCCCTGCTAAATACCAATCCGGTAATTGTTTCACAAAACGAGTTTAAGAATTTGGTGCTGCTGGGTTTCCTGTGAAGAAGTATTCACCGGGGAGACAAAGAGCAGCTACGCCGCAACCAAAGAGAAAATGCAACTTTTACCACGAAGCACACGAAGGTCACGAAGAAGACAATATTTCACCACTGAGGCACAGAGATCACTGTGTTCGGAGTATTTTTGATCACAAACTCTTTACTCCGCGCCCTCCGCGCCTCAGCGGTGCGATTTCCGAGCCCTACTTCACACAAAAGCCAGAAGAACCAGGGATTTTATCGCGCCAAGCTCGCAAAGAAAGAGCATTGTCATTTCGAAGCCTTCGGCAGGCTCGGGCGAAACTCCGAGAGAGCTATTTCGATACCTCGTATTCGCTCGGTATGACAGGCCTTGGGCCTGTCACTTAGCGCCTTTGCGAGAGACACGGCTTTTCCGATCTCTTCTCCGTTCCCGAATAATTCCAAATTCTACGAACTTCGCGTCTTAGCGCCCCTTCGACGTCGCTCAGGACATGCTTTGCGGGAGACGTGTTTTTTCCGATCTCTTCTCCGTTTCCGAATTTCAAGTACCTTGGCTAGATTTCCAACCTGCTTCGAGTGCGTCATGCTAAATCCTATCGGTCCGCCGGCGATAGAGCGCCGGTGCCAACCGCGCAAGGCAGCTCAACACATACCGAGGTCCCCAACCCCGGCTGACTCTCGATTCGCAGGGTGCCGCCATGCGCCTGAACAATCTGCTGACATTGGTACAGTCCAATGCCCATGCCTTGCTTTTTGGTCGTTTGGAAGGGTTGAAACAGCGTACGAAGCCGCTCTCTAGAGATACCCGGCCCCTTGTCCGTAACCCTAATGGCGACCTTACCGTCTCGCTCGGCGGTAGAAATAGACACTTCATTCAGCTCACCGCCTGCCTGTACCGCGTTAAGGACGAGATTTAACACCACCTGCTGGAGCTGCTCTCGTCTGGCAGATACCCGGGCAACCGGACCCAAGCTCTGGCGCACAGGCGCGCCGAGATCGCCGTTCAGCGAGGCGATCGTTTCTCTGACGAGCGCGTTCACATCGACCATTTCCGGATGCTCGTCCCCCGAAGGCTGCATGGATAGCTTGGCAATCAGCTCCGTGAGTTTGTTGACCGACTGTTTCACGGTTTTCATCGCCGCTTGCTGAAACGCAGGATTGTCGCCGTGCACTTCGGCGTTCTGCAGGACCAGCGAGAATCGCGCCGCCAGGTTTTTGAGATCATGAACATAAAACGCCGCGAACCTATGCAGCGCCTCCAATTCAGCCGCTGCCGTACGCTCTTCGCTAAGGTGAGAGTGCGAGAGCATCAGCCCAACGTGACCCGCAACCGCGCGCAGCAGGTCGCAATCGTCGGCGCCGTACCTCTCGCCTCCCGGCTCACTGCCCAGGGCGACCAGGGCGATGAGATCCCGGCCGGTGCGAATTGGTACATAGAGAACGGCCTGAGTGATCTCCTGCAACGCGCGGGAGCCGCTTTCCGCGGCGACGAGGCTATGCCCCTGGGCCATTTCCGCCGGGACCGGTTCATCACTATTGGAGAGGAGTCGGCGGATCACAGGGTCCGACAAAGGGACCGGTTCCGGAGTGACTTCCGCGTTGATCGATCGTACCCAGTGGAAGCGTTGGTCCGCCTCGTAGAACATCCAGATTGAAATTCGCGATGCTGCAAACGTCTCGCCGAGGATGGCCAGGAAGCGATCCAAGATCGTATCGACGGCATCAGCTCCTTGAAACGCCTCGGTAATTTGGACCCATTGGCTCCTATAGTCGTACTTCGAGCGATAAAAATGACGCGAGACAAACAGGCGCATTTCTCCCCGGACCGACCGTGACGCGAATATCACGACCAATCCCATCGCTCCGCCGAACAGCGCGAGAGCGCTTAGCGTGCTGGCCAGCTCCCACCCTGTCCAGAGCATCCATTGGGCGACGATGCCCACCGAAAAGAGATACAGTCCGACGAGAATCACCGTCACCGAACTCAGCAGGGCTTGAGGCGAGACGTAGAGCTGCGCCTTCATTGCGCCCAGGCGGGTGCGCCCCAAACCGAACGCCACTATGCCGAGGCCTAGGATCGACGCGATGCCTTCGGCGAGACCTCCATCCGCTCGCCAGACAGGCAGGAGTAAGAATAGGCTGGCTTGAAAGATCTGGCACCCCGTTACCCCGCCAATACCGATCAGGATAAACTTGAATTGATAGCGAACGGGTTCTTCCAGGGCCCGCAGCACGATCTCCAGTTGGGCCAGGCCGACAACCGCACACAACAGAATAAACGCGTAGAAGACGATCCCGATCGATCCGAGATCCACACCGGTGGCTGAGGCATCGGCCGGGGAAAAGCCGGTGAGCCGGTCGCTCCAAATAACCACGCCCAGAAAAGCCGCGAGAACCAGTGCCCGACGGGCTCGACCACGCGCCCGGCTCACCTCTTTTGACTCCGCTGCGCTGAGCAACGCCGCTCCAACGTAAAGCAGGGTGACCACATAAACCAGGTCCGCAACCATGTGGAGGCGGAGCCAAAACAGGACGCCGGCGGCGCCGGACGCAGCCAGCCCGCTTGAAATATTCAGAAGCGCCGTCGATCCCAACAGCGCCGAGACCGCTCGATAGAACGGGTTTTGCGATGCTTTGAGCAACAACAGACCGGCAAGACCACCGGCTAGGACCGCGGCCGCTAAGCTCGCGATTGCTCCCCAATACTGAATCGTCATTGATGATCCTTAGTGCTCTCTACGACATAGGGATAATTCGGATATCTCACGCGGAGACGCGGAGGGCGCGGAGGGCGCGGAGTAAGGAGTTCTTGATTAAGAAATATTCCGAACTCTGCGAACTCTGTGGTGAATAGTCTTTCACGGTAATCTCTGCGATCTCTGTGCCTCTGTGGTGAAATATCCGGCTCCCCTTTGGTTGCGGCTTAGCCGCGCTAAGTACTTGATTTCAAAACCTGGCTTGTGTAACTTTCATTTGCGTTTACACATCCTAGCGGAAAGGGGAGAAACGACTGTGACCCGGGTACAGATCTTGCTGACGGATGAGCAGGACCGCCGCCTCGAGGCTTTGGCTCGCCGACTGGCTACCTCTAAGGCCAAACTGGTCCGTGAGGGAGTCGATGTTGTCCTTCAGCGCAAGGAGCAGCAGACACCTGACCCGCTCTTTGATCTTATCGGACAAGCTGGACGTGTAGGCCATAAAGACATTTCGCGCCGCCATGATTCACCGCAGAGACACAGAGTTCGCTGAGGTTACTTCAAATTATAAACCATGCGCTTGATGCCCGTCTTGAGCACAGGCACGTTGAAATTGATAAGCAACCCAATTGGCCATCCGCCTAGTTTCAAATAGGTCAACAGTTGAGCTTGGTGAATCGGTTGCAAACTCTCTACCGCCTTCAGTTCCACGACCACTGTCTTTTCAACCAAGAAATCGAGCCGATACCCGCAGTCGAGTGGAACTGACTTATAGGTTACCGGCACTGGCACCTGGCGTTCGAAGCAGATGTCGGCAAGAGAAAGTTCATGCGCCAAACATTGTTCATAAGCCGATTCGAGCAGCCCTGGACCGAGCAGCTTATGAACCTCAATTGCCGCCCCGATAATCTTCTCCGTCAGTCCGCTGATAACTATCTCCTCTGCGCCCTCAGCCTGCCTGAGCCAGTACGCTCCTAGTCAGGCGCCTCCGCGGTGAACCACACGGAAACCCGACATCATAATTAAAAAATACTCCGAACTCCGTGAACTCTTGCCCTGTGGAATACCGGGCTGCAATTCCACAGGGCGAGTGTCTCTGTGGTGAATAGTCTTTCACAGTAATCTCTGCGAACTCTGTGCCTCTGTGGTGAAATATTGTGCCTCCGTGGTGAATCTTTCTTCTCCGGATCGGGATTAATTCGCCAACTCCTGAAGCGCCCTTTTGGCGTCTTCGGCTTCGGCGAAGTTTGGATTCAAAACAAGCGCTCTTTTTAACGCCTCCGCCGCTGGCTCTTTTTGACCGGCTTTCTGGTGCGCGCGGCCCAGATGATATAACACGGTCGGGTTGCTATTTTTAAAGTTTTCACTGCTTTCTTTCAAAAGAGCTACCGCTGTGTCGTAATTGCGCTTTTTATAATGGATCCACCCTAAAGTGTCCGCGTAACTCGGCTCATTCGGATTCGCTTCCCTTGCTTTTTGCGCCAACCACAAGGCCGTGTCCAGATTGCCTCCATGTTCAGCATAGTTCCAGGCCAAGTTATTCGCCGCGGGCGCAAAATTCTTGTTGATCTCCAAAATTTTTCGATAGTATTCGTTTGCCTTGTCCTTTTGGCCTTTAAGCTCGTACATCGTCGCCATCAACATTTGCGCCTGAATCGCGCCGGGGCTTTTTGCCACGACCTTCTGGTACTGCTCTATGGCGATGTCAAACTTTTTCTGCGCCGCATAAGCATTGCCGATCAGCAGATACGCAGAAGACAGATTCGGGTTCAGTTCGACGGCCCTTTCGAGCTGTTGGATAGCCCTGCCGTACTCTTTTTTCCCCAGGCTCAATTGCCCCAACACCTGATAAACGGCCGCTTGGTTTTGCGTCTTTTTCAAATGCTGTTCCACCCGCTCGACTGCGGCCTTGCTATTGCCTTGGATAACATAGACTTGAGCAAGCGAGGCGAGCGCGTCGATTCGATTGGCATCGAGCGTTAAAGCCTCTTCGTAGTATTTGACCGCTTCGGGATATTTCTTTTGGAGGACGGAAACCGCTCCGAGGTCGATATGAACGGCGGCGCTTTTAGGGTTTAGCCGCTGGGCTTGTTTGAATAGCGCCAGAGCTTTCTCTATCTTGCCCTTTCTTAGCGTCGCGGCGCCGCTGATCAGGAGTCCGGTTTCGTTGTCGGGCCGCGCCTTTAAAATGATCTCCGCTTCATCCAAAGCCCGATCCGCGTCCCCGGTCGCCAGATGAATCTGCGCCAGGCTGAGGCGCGGCTCCAACCAGTTCGGCGCCAACTCAAGTGCTTTGGTTAGACTTTTCTTGCCCTCCTCGATTTGGTTTAGACGCACCTGCGCCTGCCCCAGAACGTAAAAACCGGGCGCGAAACGCGGCGCGCTTTTGGTAACCGCCTCGAGATCGTTGGCCGCTTTTTGCAGATCGTTCTCAACGAGGTAAAGCCGGCCGCGGAAAAACAATCCGTCGCTATCACCCGGCTTGGTTTTGAGAATTTCGTCGGTGTATTGCCGTACTTTCTTTAGATCATTTTTTGCCGCGTAAAGCTCAGCGAGCCTCTTCTTGGCGACCAATGAATCCGGCTTTTTCTTCAGCAAATCCTGATAAAGCTTTTCAACTTCATCGAATTGCCGAGTGCTGGAGTAGAAATTTCCTAGAACATGGAGCAGATCTTCGTTTTCCGGGTCCGCCTTGGTCGCAAGAATCAATTCTACTTCGCCCTTCTGCTGATTACCCAACGCGACGTAAAGCTGCGCCAACGCGACGCGCGCCCGGTGAAATTTGGGATCGCTCTCCAATGCCTTGCGAAAGGCTCCTTCCGCCGCCTTGAAATCCTTTTTGGAAAGATACACCTGGCCAAGATCCAGATAGATGGCCGCCTTTTGCGGCTCGTTATTCAGCGCTTCCTCGAGTTCCCGAATGGCCTTGTCGGGCTCCTTTTCTGCAATCGCTATCTGGGCGGCCAGGTAATGAGTTTCCTTGGCATCTTTATTCCGTTGCCGGATTTCCTCCAGCTCTTCTTTGGCGCTCTTCGTGTCTCTATTTAACAAATGCAAAGTCGCGAGCTGGAATCTCGCCGGAATCAGGTCGGGATTAAGATCCCTGGCTCGCAACAATTCCTGATAAGCCGGCTGGTATTCGCCCCGTTTCGCCAGCGCCATAGCCAGCTCATAATGCGATTCCGCCGACGCGGGATCGGCCTTGAGAGCGTTCTTGAACTCAATGACGGCCTCATTGACCTTCGCTTCCTTCATGTACACCCGGGCTTTCCCAAGGTGCCGCTCCCGCCTAACCTCCGGGCTGCCGCCAAACTCGAAATACGCTGCCACGCCGATGCCCACTACCGCCAACAAACCGACAGCGATCAAAATACGTTTCATTCCATTTTTCCTTTTAAATTAAAGGAGCTTCAGGCCTCTGGGTGAGCAAGACTCGGAGATTGCACCACGGAGGCACGGAGGACACGGAGCAAAGAGTTTTCGATTAAAAAGCATTCCGAACTCAGCGAACTCTGTGCCTCTGTGGTGCAAAGAATTCAAATGTCTCACGCGGAGGCGCGGAGTACGCGGAGTTCGAAGAAGAATTTTGCACCACGAAGTTCACCCTTCGACTGGACTCAGGGCCGGCTCCGGACACGAAGGGTCGGATAAAGAGTTTACTCACCACGGAGTCGCGGAGGACACGGAGAAAAACGTTTTTGATTAGAAAATACTCCGAACTCGGCGAACTCAGTGCCTCCGTGGTGAAATATTGCCTTCTTCGTGAACTCTTGCCCTGTGGAATACCGGGCTGCAATTCCACAGGGCAAGTGCCTCCGTGGTGAATATCTCTTCACAGGAAACCCGGAAGAACCATTTTATGTTTATCGAGAAACAATGAACTCCTATGGAATGTTCTGAACGATCATCGGTCCCAGCACCTTCGTTACCGGTAGCGGCAAACGCTGCCAAAGACGAATTGCAGCTTGATATTTTGGGTTTGACGGATTCAAATCAGGCATGCTGTTCCGACCATCCAACAGGTATTGCCAGTAGAGTTGCACCGGCAACGCACCCCACTGCTTTTTGAAATTGTAAGTTCCCTCATGAGGAGTTGAACGCCCGAAATCAAATTTTCTGAGGCCGTTCCCTATAGCAAATCGTATCGCGTGCCAGTAGAGGATATTGTTAGGACAGAGCCCATTGTAAGCACTGATCGATGATGCCCAGGGAACTTCTAACGTATCCCTGAACCAGGAGCCGATTCCGGCAGCGATCATAGTCGTCTCATGGTAGACGGCAAAAATCCTCGTAGTGTCAGGAAACGCCTCCAGAATATTACGGAAAAAGCCTTTGGCGTAGACTGGCGTGCCCAGGTCACGCATATTGCGGGCGAAGACCAGATAGAACTCGTCTAAAAGTTCGAGATGACCGACGATGCATCGCAGTTCGTTTTTCTCGGCCTTCCGTATCTGATTGCGCAGTTTAGCATTGAAGGCTCGCCATTGGCTGTCAACATCAGCGGCCAGGTCCAGGACCATGGTAACCTTGTGCTCTCTGGTTGGAATTTCCGGGAGGCTCCGTCCCACGTGCCGTAACTCAACATGCGTGGCCCCCAGCGAACGCCGAAGCCGTTCTGCCTCCTCGAGCAAAGTCCCCTTGGCTGACTCATCCTTAAAAAGCAGTCCGCCGTAATTGACAAACGGAACTGAAATCAAAAAATTACCGAAAAGCCGGCTCCTCATGTGTACGAGGGGAAGCACCCCCTGCCACTCCTCTTTGTCGTCAATGGCCGCGAGATAATAACACTGATGCCCAAAGCTTTTAGCGATAACATCTTTCCACTTGAAGCGGTGATACGAAGTCGCGTCTTGGGCGGATTCAACAAAAGAGTCCCAAAGATGTTCGTCTGAGTTTACCGTCAGTATTCTCATGGCTGGATGAGCCTTCGAACCATACATTTTCCGATAGAACCTGGCAGCTATGCTGGAAAAATCTTGCCTAGTTCGGAGTGCACGTGAATGACAAACTTCTTCAGCCGCTCTTGTGCTTCTTCGACTCTTTCGCCGTGCAGCACAGGAGTGGCAATTCTAACAACAGCGATGCCGCTATTATCGTTTTGGATACGAGCCTTTAGCAACGCCAATCTGTAATCAAGCTCTCCACTAAAGGTCCGTCCTCTCGACTTGTACCAGTACAGAACCACTCGTTTCGCGTCACCCCGCTGGGTCAACATCCAATTAGCTTCGAGTTGCTCCGCTCCGCTAGTTTCAATTGTTGAAGACTCGATCCAAATGTAATTCCACTTATCAGGCAAGATAAGCCTCGGCGACTGCAAGCGATCACGACCTCCACCACTTCCTCGGTAGCCGATAAATACTTCGATCGGAATATCTGGCATACTTGAATAGACACGGGTAAGCGTTTCCTCCGCCTTCAAATCTTTATACTGATCCGTCCACGCGGCGGTTCTAACGGCATATGTCCCAAGAGACGACGGTAGTCTTTCTAAGCCTATTTGCACGACGGTCGCGGCGCCACCTCCTAAACCCCCAGCCACCCAGATCGCTGTGCCCAGAATAATCGCACTTGTAGCAACCGCGATCCAGCCTGACCTATTCACTCCGGGCCGAATGGGCATCTGAGGATCAATGTGGCGTCGTTGACGCGTTGTTGGACACGCTTTGCGTAAGATTTCTCCCATTATTACCAATAAAGTAACCGACAATAGGAAATTAAAGGTACCGTAGAGTTTATGAAAATAGGATTCCAACACTATGGGGCCAAGCCGATATGCAAGTGCGCTCGTGACGACGATCCTAAACAAGTTTACTAACACTGCCACCGGAACAGTGCTCGCAACAAGAAGGGTCTTGAGCATCGGAGGAACTGGTAGACAATAGGCATACGCGAGGCCTAGAACAAAAAGAGCGAATACCGACGAGATGCCGCTACAAACGTCAGCAACCTCTAAAGTAATATTGGGTAGATGAAGAAAATTCGACTCCAAGAAAATAGGAATTCCCAATATCTGTAGTACTTTTGCGGATTGAGCCGCATCAAAGAACATCAAAACATTGACTGCCTCTTTGACCAGCAGGTATGGAAAAGGAATCATGAAAAACAGATAAAATAGAGGGAATGCAAGTGCTTTTAGATAATAATTTCCAAATATCATCTGCGTCAAAGCGACCAGTGCCAACACCATCGAAATTCTCATGACGAATGTATCGGCAACCACCTGCCCAAATAAATATAAAGCGACAGTCATGACCAGTGGCGCACATCCCCAAAGCGTGGATACGATGGGAATTGTTTTGAGCTCGGCCGTTTTCCGCCAAATAAAATAGCAGGAAACCACGGGCACAAAAAAACCATAAGAGTAGATGGAATTTGTATACCAGTCAGACATCAGTCCGGGTAAGAGCGTTCCATAAAGCAAAAGAAAAAGTATGCCGACGATTGCGCATTGAGAAACAACTAAGAAACTTCCGTCGCGCCACACATGATCGAGCCTACCACCGCACGGATTCATTGTTTTCAGCAAATTTGACATAGGTGCCGAAAGCTTTACTTGCCAGCTAATCTTCCTATCTGAAACCGTTCCGTCCGTCGCTTGCACCATGTGAACAGGTCCATCTATACACCGGATATTTTTGGCTGAGGATGCCCACGCCGAAAACCAGTGTTGAGTGTCAAGTAACACTAAGAAACGTCATTTTTATCTGCCTATTGCTGCCCTTTTTCTTTCGCAAAATTCTAAAATCGCGTTGGCGTTCTCTTGCCGTGTCATCCTCCAAAAGCTGGCATCCAGGTCAAAAGTAGGCATCAGTGCCTGAAACAACACAATCACGGCATGGCTTTCTACCATTCCGCCTTGTAACCCACCTCAAAAACGCGAGAATTAACGTCGCTCCGCAACTACACGCACCACTTATGCCAAAGCCGAAGCACTGAGTAAAGTCAGGGTTCCGAGAACGGCACCGGACTGGTTGTCTCACGGGGCTTGAACACGCCCCAATTGTACGCATTGGGCGACCTGTTGGTTATCTCTACATTACCGCAGGTTTTTTCTTACCTTCACAGGTTCTGTGAAGTATCTAAATTACCTATTTCATTCAATAAAAACGATTGCCTGGCTATTGGCATATTTTCTGCTTGTAACCCGGATAAGTTTTGGGGACTTTGGATCACTCCTGGCAACCGGCATCGCTTGTTAGGCTTTGGAAGCCATGTCATTGCCCGCGATCCGGCCGTCAATTTGCTGACAATCAATCTTTCGTTGGAGGCCCTTAGATGGGACGAACAAATTTGAGACGACAACCTTGTACACTTAACAGGAAGGTCAGTTCGTGGTTATAGTCAAAATTTCTCAAGATTTCCCAATATTCTTATTGAAGTGTTGGCCTCTGGTTTGCTCAATGCAATCATAACTTTAATTTGGAGTTCTTCAGACTTTTGTGTGAAGCAAGGCTCGGAGATTGCACCGCCGAGGCGCAGAGGGCGCAGAGAAAATCGCGCAAAAATAGCAGCTTGAACAAACCCTCCGTGAACTCTGTGTCTCTGTGGTGAATATCTCTTCAAAGGAAACCCAAACGAACCTAATTGGGAATTGGCTCGAAAAAGGCAAACCAACCGATCGAAAACCGATTGTGACAGGACAAGGTAGCAGGGCCGCCGAACCGACGCACCAAACCCGCCTTAGGCCGTGCATCGCTTTGGCTCGGGAGCACCCGGGAGGACGGTTTCAGAGCGTTACCCATACTAAAAGCTCGGCATCTGGAAATTCGACCTCAACGGGAATAAAACAATGGACACGTGTTCAATAGATGAATGCAACGAGAACTCTGGTACCTTGGGCGACCTGCCCATAGCCGCTGACTGGAACGGTACAGGCACGGAAGAAATCGGCAACTTCCGTCCGCGACGCGGGCAATTGTTCTTGGATCTTAACGGCAACGGCAAATTGGAAAGTTGCCGCGTGGACAAATGCTTTGACTCCTTTGGTCGTGACGGCGATCTCCCCGTTGCGGGTGACTGGGACGCCACAGGCAACGTGAGAATCGGCGTTTTCCGCCCCAGCACAGGAGAATAGTCCTAGATATGAACGGAAATGACAAATCGGATAATTGTGTAGACACGTGCCTAGGTCCCTTCGGCCAGCAAGGCGACCTGCCGGTAGTGGGAAAATGGCGAATTCGCCTTTTACGAGGTTAACTGTTTCTTTCAGGACAAGACGGTTGCAAATGGATGAAAATGTTGAGGAAATAAAATGGTCAGACAAAAAACACGTCGTTTAAGATACTTACTGTCCTTAGCCATGGTTGGCTTTTGGTTTGGTCTGGTAATTCTGCCTCTGCCGGTTGCGCAGGCAACCGTGCTGGGAGATTTGGCAGCCTCTATGCCACCTAGCACTTGGGCAAAGTTTTCACCGACGAACAAAAGTGTGGCAAACGATGCACAGAATTGGGCCGGATATTCAGATAGTGCCACATGGGATCCCACATCGAAAAAATTCCTTTTTTGGGGCGCTGCGGCACACGGCGTGCCATATCGGTTTGTTGTCTATACGGATTCTACCGGAGCGTGGAGTCAAGGACCGAATCCACCATCGTCCGTTAATTCCAACACGTTCGCCCACGGGAACGATCATAATACGATCGACCCTGCGACGGGCCGGTTTTATTTGTTGATTGCCGCCGATGCTTACGTTGTTACCAGCAACCAAACCCTTTATCGCTTGGTCGTGTCTACGGGCGCGTGGACTACTCTGCCCTCCCCCCCTACTCCCGGCGGCAATCCGTTACAGAGCGAAATCAACGCGATCGCCTGGTTTCCTGAACGCAATTCCGTGGTTTTAGTGCGCGGTGCAAATGGCCAGGTGCTCGAATTTAGCGAGGCAACTCAGAGTTGGACCGTCCTCGGTACGATCACTACACCCGGCACAAACGTCTATGCTGAATATAGCAAAGCGTGCGCCTGTGTCATTTTAATGTCCGGCACCACTAATCAGGTGTGGAGACTCGATGCGAACGGCTCCCTAACACGAAAAAATAACGTTGGGACCACCCTTTACACTGGGTCGGGGTGGTATGGTCACGTTACGGCTGAGCCAATAACCGGCAAACTGCTGGTCTTGAGTGCCGGTCAGGGGGCAACATTCACCCATCAGCTTTTGATATATGATCCTGTGCTTGACACTTGGACCCAGGGCAATAACCCGCCTGCGACGTTCGAAGGCGGAATGGTAGGCACGCCGGTCAGCACTTACGGTGTGGTTTTGTACGCGATCTGCGGTCGCTTCGACAGTTGCGATGCTGACATGTGGGTGTACAAGCATTCAGGTGTTTTTACCCCGGACACCACTCCTCCATCACCACCCTCGAGCCTGGTAGCTTCGGCAGTCTCTTCTTCCCAGATAAACCTTTCCTGGACAGCAAGTACCGACAACGTAGGAGTTGCAGGATACCGAGTCGAACGCTGCCAAGGAGCAGGCTGCTCAACATATACTCAAATTGCCTCCCCAAGCGGGACTTCCTATTCTGACACTGGCCTCACTGGTAGCACTTCCTATAGCTACCGGGTTAGGGCAAATGACGCAGCCGGCAACCTTTCTTCGTACTCCGCAACTGCGAGCGTGACGACACAGGCAACGCCTCCACCTCCACCGCCTGGGACCGGTATTGTGGTCGCATACGCATTTGACGAATCATCAGGAACGACGGTTATCGATGCATCAGGTAACAACAGAACCGGGAACATTTCCGGAGCAACAAGAACAACATCTGGCAAGTACGGGAATACTCTATCTTTCAACGAAGTGAATAGTGGAGTCATGGGTCCATCTTATACAATCGGATCGCAATTTACGATGATGGGGTGGATATATAATCCATCGAACACAACTTACGAATCCATAGTCACAGTTGGAAAATTCCGACAATTTTACCTCCATAATGGAGCACCTGAATTTTATGACGGCGTTGTAGAACGAAGCTTTGGCGGTGCATTACCTCTGAACACTTGGCACCATGTCGCCACAACATATGATGGGTCCCAATTAAGAATGTATGTGAACGGATCAATTGTTGGGTCTCCGCAATCGGTATCGCTTGGCTCATACACGGGAGTTATTGAAATTGGTTTCTGGAATAACGGTACTTCCGATTTCTTTGGAGGCCTCATCGATGAAGTACGGATTTATGATCGAGCACTCTCCCAATCAGAAGTGCAACTCGATATGAATACGCCGATAGGAACTCCTCCAGATCCAGATACCATAGCCCCCTCAACCCCAATAAATTTTTCTGCATCAGCAATCTCAACTTCTCAAATCAACCTCTCCTGGGCAGCCTCCACAGATAACATAGGCGTAACAGGCTACAGAATGGAAAGATGTCTTGGAGCAGGATGTACAAGCTTTTCACAAATAGCCACCCCAAGCGGGACTTCCTATTCTGACACTGGTCTTACGCCTAACATGTCTTACAGCTACCGGGTAAGGGCAAATGACGCAGCCGGAAACCTCTCAGGTAACTCCTCAACAGTTTCATCAACTACTCTGGCTACTCCACCGTCATCAACTTCAGCTGATGCTGATTTCCAAGCTCGATGCAATGCGCCAGGGGTAGTTAAATGCGTTGGATTTGATAATACGACGAGCGATATCGTATCTAACGTGAATCTATTTCCCGGCGGTGATGGGGTCATTCATGGTGCGCTGGATACATCAATAAAAGCATCCGGTGCCGGTTCACTAAAGTTCACACTCCCGACTAACGGTGGAGCAAATGCAGCTGGTAGTTGGTACAGTAATCTTGGCGGGAATTTTGGCCAGAACTCGACTTTCTATGTGCAATTTCGGCAGCGCATATCACCAGAATTACTTACTCCAAGTAATGGAGGTGGTGGATTTAAGCAAGTTATTTTTCACCATAGTTCTGCAACCTGCGCATCAGTGGAAATAACTACGCAAAACCAGTTCTATCGCGGCTATCCGCAGATGTATAGCCAATGCGGCAATGATGGGTTTTACACCGATTTAAACAATGGCGATTTTCTTTTGCAAAATGGTACAGGTTTCCAGTGTCATTATCAATCACCTACTAGCAGAACACCACCTTGCGGTTACTATCATACAAATGAATGGATGACATTTTACTATAGAATTCAAATTGGCACATGGGGGCAGGCTAATAGTTCGATTCAAGCCTGGATGGGATATGATGACGGTCAACCACTTAAGCAATTCATTAATATGACAAATCATCGGTTGGATCAGAACAATCCGGGTGATGGATCACTTTATAATTCGGTTACTTTGTTACCATATGACACCTCAAGGTCCAGTGCATCTCAGACTTCTTTTGCATGGTACGACGAATTAATCGTATCAACGCAACCAATTCCTGCTCCCGATGCTTCGACGGCTTCGCAGCAGCCTCCTCCTGCACCTACAGGGTTGACTCTCCAATAAACAATTACATCCCTAAGATGCCGGCCTTTCAAGCCGGTGTCTTAGGAAAAACACGCGGCAACCTGGCCACTACCGTCGCAACAACTCCCCCGCATAATACGCCGCGCAGTGTCGCAAGCAAAACACTGGAGTTTACGACTACTTAGAATCCAAGTTGCAACAGAGGAATTCAGGAAGATGCATTGGAATCCCAAGCTTCCGGGTGATCCACAGCTCGGAAAGAGCGTTTAGTATTGGCAAGTGTGCGTGAAGAACATGCGGCTCCTTCCGCTTGGCGATTGTATGAATCCACCTTGGAATCATAGCCATGATGAGAATTTCCTTATCGAGCGGCCATCCGCTTCCGTAACCAACGCTGAACGCTAGTATTGAATATCCCCAACCGGATCATCTGCGGAACAAGATCCGGAACAACTCTCGCACTGTTTCGGGTAAATGGAAACCGGTGACGTTAACGTAGATTCAACCGCGCAAAGAACTAATCCACGTCTTTCTTGGCAACGAAAAGAATCCATGCTCTTAATTGCGCGCAAAAGTCAAAACGAGAGGTCACTCTCTCGTAGAAGATTCCTAGGCGGAATAAAAAAGGAGAAAACATGAGGTAGGCAGGATACTGATTAAACAGGTGCAGTTTTAGAGGTACCAAGTTGCTCTCCGCTAACAATGATAGAATGCGTTTTTTTGAATTGGCATTAAAGAACGTTCGAAAAGTGTCTTCTTCCTTTCTGTCCAGCAAATTCGATAATATTCGTTGATGAAACCACAGAGGGGTAAGTCTAGCTACAATTGAAACATAATCATAGGCGTTTGGTGTTTGGATAACAGCAACTCCGCCTGGTTTTAGGACCCGCGACAATTCACGGAACGCTGCTTCTGGATACGGCAGGTGCTCAATAACGCTCATCGAGGTAATAATATCAAACGAACTGTCTTTGAAAGGAAGCTTGCCGACATCGGCCCGAACGCCATACGGGCTAGGTGAATCGAAAACAATTGGAGCTATATCTGCGCCGACGGCCATCCTGACTTTCGGCGCTAGCTGCCGGGTAATCACCATATCTGCTCCAGAACCAGCGTCCAGCAAT
>Ga0209726_10004992_pt1 | contig 16496 bp, 15 predicted proteins | sample Subgrocontami54m_FD_187453 | JGI IMG/M metagenome (GOLD analysis project Ga0209726, IMG submission 187453) | Subsurface groundwater microbial communities from S. Glens Falls, New York, USA - GMW46 contaminated, 5.4 m (SPAdes) (version 3) | ecosystem: Environmental > Aquatic > Deep subsurface >... | reverse complement strand
TACGCCCTCAGGGGCTAAAGCCCAGTCTCTACGGGGCTCTGGGCGGCACGGCTGAAGCCGTGCCCTCCCCAAAACCATTTATGAGACAAGTTCTAGCCACAAACTACTGCTGTACAATCGCCCCCGCATGGCCATTGGCCCCATTCAGCTTCTCCGTCAGGCCACTCCTGGGCAGCGCCGCACTCTCCTCGCCGCCGCGCTCGGATGGATGCTCGATTCCTTCGACGCCATGCTCTACGCGCTGGTGCTGGCGCACGTCATGCGCGATTTCGGCATGTCGAAGGCCACCGCCGGCCTGCTCTACACGCTGACACTGGTGGCTTCGGGGATTGGCGGCGTGCTGTTCGGCTTCCTCGCCGATCGCGTCGGGCGCAAGCGTGCCCTCATGCTGAGCATCCTGACCTATTCGATCTGTTCGTTCGCTTCGGGACTCTCCACTGGTGTCCTGAGCCTGGCGGTATTTCGCTTCATCCTCGGCCTGGGTATGGGTGGTGAGTGGAATACGGGTGCGACCCTGGTCGCCGAGACTTGGCCCGACGAACTGCGCGCCAAGGCGATCGCCCTGGTACAGAGCTCGTGGGCAATTGGCTTTGCCATGGCAGCGCTGGTGTCGGGAGTCGTCTTGCGCTATGCCAACTGGCGCGCGGTGTTCTTTGTCGGGATCCTGCCGGCCGCGGTCACCCTCTGGATTCGGAATCGAGTGCCCGAATCGGAGATGTGGAAGGAACAGCAACACCGGCCCGCAGGTTCTGAACTGGTCACACCAGCCCGGCAGCAGCCCGATCACGATTCTTTCCTCCAGATCTTCCGCCCCCCGTATCGGAAGAGCACAGTCACTCTGCTGCTCCTGAATTTTTTCGGAATGTTCGCCTGGTGGGGACTGTTCACGTGGCTCCCGCCCTATCTGTCGCTACCGGTCGAGCAGGGTGGGCGCGGCTTCGGCGTGATGGGGACGACCTCGCTGCTGGTCGTTCTCAACCTCTTCGGCATGTTCCCGGGATACGCCAGCTTCGGCTGGGTCGCGGACCATCTCGGCCGCCGCCGCTCTTTCATGCTCTACACCTTCACGGCGGCACTTCTGGTCCCTTTGTATGCCATGGCGCGTTCCCAAGCCGTCCTGTTGGTACTGGGCACAATCGTTGCGTTCTTTGGGACCGGATTCTTCTCCGGTTCGGGGATCATTGGGAGCGAAATCTTTCCCACTCGCGTGCGCGCCCGCGCTCTTGGTTTCACCTACAACGGAGCGCGAACGCTGAGTTCGCTTGCGCCGCTCACCATCGGATGGGTAGGACAAATCAAAGGGCTGAGCTGGGCGTTCTATCTGTGCGCCGCGGCGTTTTTCCTGGCCAGCGTAATGGCTACGCAGTTGCCGGAGACGAAAGGGCGCAGCCTGGACTAACTGTGTTCACTCGATCGGTTCGACGACGAGTTCCTCTTCCCGTGCCGCCCGCTCCGGCAGCTGGATCAGCACAATCGCAACCAGCACCACCACAATCCCCAGCGTTTGCAGTGGGCGCAACAACTCTCCCAACGCGATGGCAGCGATTACGATGCTGAAAACCGGCTCCAGGCAACTGGCCACAACCGCGCGCGTGGGTTCCAGATGTTGCAGCCCTGCGAAGTAGCAGGAAAACGGTCCCAGCACCGACACCAGTGAAAACATCAGCATGAACCCCCACTGCTCGCGGCCGTAGTGGGCCGCCACGATCTTCCACGGCGGATTGACGAACATCCAGAAGGTCGACGCCGACACCAGCACCCACAGCAGCACTTTCCAGCGGTCGTAGCGTGCGAGCACGCTGTGTCCGCCGACGTTGTAGAACGCAAATGAGAACGCCGCCAGCAGAGCAGCGGTCACTCCCACCGGATCCATGCTCAGGCCGCCGGAGCTGACGAAACCCACCGCCAGCGCGCATCCTACAACCGCCAGTCCCACGGCAGCGCTGCGTCGCAAAGACGGCCGCTGCCCTCCGCGCAGGACCGTGTACAACAGCACCCAGACCGGCGCCGTGTACTGGAGGATGATGGCGGTCGCGACATTCGTCCGTTGAATCGCGAGGTAGTAGAGGTAGTTCGAGGCAGCGACTCCCAGCACGCCGATCAGCAGGAACCGTACCAGATCGCGCCCCGGCACCCGCAGCGCCGGTGCTCCTCGCCGGATCAAGAGCACCGGCAGCAGAACAAGAAGTGAGAGCGTAGTCCGGCTTTGCGAGAGGATCAGCGGATCGATCGTGCGCAGCGCCCCGCCCGGCAGCAGGCGTCCGGTAAAGGCCGCGCGGCCCAGCGTGGCGGCAATCCCCCAAAACAAAGCGGCGCCGCCAATGTACAGGTAGCCGCGCAGCGGATGAGCGCCAGCCTTCACGCCGCGTACTCGATGGTGTAGGTGATCTTTGCGGTCTTCTCCAGCATCGCGGACACCGAGCAGTACTTCTCTTTCGAGAGATGCACGGCGTCTTCCATCGCCTTTTGCGATACCTGGCCGCGGACGCGGTAGGTGAGCTTGATCTCCGTGTAAACGGCCGGATAGCCGGAAGCGCGCTCGGCCTGAGCGTGAACCTCGAGGCCAGTAAAAGGCTCACGCTTCTTGCGAAGGATCCCAACCACGTCCGAGGCCGTGCAGCCGCAGAGCGCGATCAGTAAGAGTTCCATCGGGCTATTGGCAGTCTTCTCTTTAGCGGCGTCGATTGCGATTGCGTGGCGGGATGTCGCCAAGCCGATGAATTGCTCTTGACCCGACCAATTTGCAGACGCTTCGATCATTTCGCCTCTTCCTCCGGCGGGGACAGATTTCAGTTCCGTCCCTCCGGGACTCGCAGCAATTTCCTTTCTACCCAGGGCTCACGCCCTGGGCTAACGAATACCGCCGCTACGCGGCTCATCTTCGGTTGTCCGTCATCGGCTCGGGGTGAATCAGCACCCGGAACAACTCCGCCGCTGCCTGCTTAAACCGTATTTCGAGCGCGGTCTGCACATCGTGCACGCTCGAGAGCGGCATGTCATCGGGCAGCGTGCAATGGCAGGAAACGTACAGCCGGTCGCGAATCTTCTTGAATTGAAACTCATGTACGTCAATCACTTCCGGGAACTCTTTCACGATTTGCTTTAATCGTTGCTCGAGCCGAGGTTCCTGCACGATCTGCTCTCCCCGCTCAATGGTCGCGGGCTCGCTCTCGATGTGCGTCAGAATGGTCGAAATTTCGGGCACATCGTTGCGCATTTCGGTTTCGAGACGCGTAACTTCATCGTGCGCCTGCTTCATGCTGAGTTGCTCGTCGAGTTCCAGATGCTGCTCCACGTGGAGCTTGCCGTTCAGATCCTGCACGCTGACATCGTGCACGTTGAAATTGTGCCGTGTGGCCACAGCGCGGATGCGATCGAAAATGTTTTCCGAGCGGCGGGCGCGCGGCACCGAGTGCACCATGACGTCGGCATTGGGCAGAACCTGGTGCACCTGCGCCGTCACTTCATCCGCGATCTGCTCGGAACGCTGGAACGTGAAGTTGCGGGAGAGTCCCACCGAGACATCCGCGAAGTAGCGGTTCCCCGCTTTGCGGATGCGCGCGCGGTCCACTTCGAGCACGCCATCGACGTTACCGATCCTTTCCAGTATCTGGTTGCGGACTCCAGCGGGCGCGGCATCGAGCAGAGCATCAATTGTCTTCCGCGCCAGCCGCCAGCTGACATAGACCACCACGCCGGCCACAAACAGGGCCGCGATCGGGTCGGCCTTGTTCAGCCACGCCACGCGGGCGCGATGGCCCCATTGGACCAAGGCAAGACCAATAATCACGACCGAGCTCGACCAGATGTCGGTCGAAAAATGCAGCGCATCCGCTTCCAGGGCCTGGCTGTCGTACTTCACGGCAATGCGGCCTAGTGCGCGGGAGCGCCAGGCATCCACAGCAATCGAGAGAAACATGACCACAAAGGCGGCGACGCTCGGTTCGATCTCCACGCTGTGGTAGAAAAGCCGCTTCACCGCCTCCGAGATAATCCAGATGCAAGTGAACAGCAGCAGGCCGGTTTCGATGAACGCGGAGAAATTCTCGACCTTGCCGTGCCCGTACTGGTGATCGGCGTCGGCCGGCATGTCGGAGACGCGGACGGAGAAAAACGTCACCAGCGCCGCGATCAGGTCGAGTCCGGAGTGAGCGGCCTCGGAGAGAATTCCCAGCGAGCCGGTCGTGATTCCCACCACGATTTTCAGGCTGGTAATTGCGAAGGCCGCTAAAACCGAGTTCCCGGCGACCGCGCGCTTCTCCTTGCGCATCGACTCCGGGCTGAACGCAACCTGCGCTTCCGGCATATCCGCATTATCGCTTCTGATTCGAATACCGCCAACCCCTCGGTAACTGCCGATCCGGGGCGCGGCATGCTAGGATGACATTTTCGCGGTAATTCCCTTCTGGAGGACTATTTTCATGTGCAACTGGTGGCTCGTGTGTCTCCTGCTCGGAGGCCTCGCTTATGGACAAGCGGCCAACCCGGCATCACCACCCAACCCCCACCCTACGGCCGCAGCGAAGGCAGCGCCGGACGCGGACGCCGACCAGAAACTCGCCGAAACAAAAGTGAGTCCCACCGATCCTGTGATTACCGTGAAAGGCGCGTGCAGCGATCCAGCGAAGAAAGGGGAGACGTGCGAGACGGTGGTCACGCGCGAGCAATTCGAGAAGCTGGCCGACGCGTTGCAGCCCAACATGCCGCTCGCCATCAAGCTGCGGTTGGCCAACGCCTACTCCAAGCTCATCGGGATGAGCAAGGAAGCGGAGAAGCGGGGGCTCGACAAGCAGCCCAAGTTCGAAGCCAACATGGGCTTCGCGCGCATGCAGATCCTCTCGCAGCAGCTTACGGGCGCGTTGCAGGAAGGCGCTTACAAGGTGTCCGACGAGGATATGGAGAAGTACTACAAAGACAAAATTGACACCTACCAGGAGGCCAGCTTGCAGCGGCTCTTCATCCCGCACACAAAGCAGGTCACACCCCCGAAGGCGCCGGCAGGAGTCAAGAAGGATAAAGCCACGGAAGAGCGGGAAGGGAAAGCCCGTGAGAAGGCCGGCGAAGCGGCCATGACGAGGACCGCTGCCGCTCTGCGGACGCGCGCCGCCAACGGCGAGAGCTTCGACACGCTGGAGAAGGAAGCCTATTTAGCCGCTGGCCTGAAAGGGAATCCGCCCTCCACCAAGATGGAAAAAGTTCGGCCCGCGACCCTGCCTCCCGCCCACCACGCCGCTCTACAATTGAAACCCGGAGAAGTAACGGAAGTGATCTCCGATTCCACCGGCCACTACATCTACAAACTGGTGAGCAAGCAGACTCTGCCGCTCGACGCCGTCAAGCTGGAAATCAAAAACTGGATTGCCACCGAGCGCTTCCGCGATGCCATGCAGGAATTTCAGGGCACCTCAAAGCTGAACGACGCCTACTTCGGGATCAAGCCCAAGCCGCCGGCGCAGCCGGGGAGCGAACCGGGCGCGGACGTCGACCCCGACTAAATGGACGCCGCGAAACCAACCGTCATTGTCACTGGAATCTCGGGCAATCTCGGGCAGCGCCTGGCTCCCATGCTCTCCGACTGCACGGTGGTGGGCATTGACGTCACGCCTCCCGCCAGCCCGATTCACCGCTTCGTGCCACTCGACCTGGGAAAGGAAGAGTCCACTCGCGAGTTGTACCTGTTGTTGCGCGAGTTGCAACCCGCGTCGGTGGTGCACCTGGCGTTCGTCATCGATCCGCAGCGCTCCGGCGTTCTGGACGTGGACCGGATGTGGCAAATTAACGTCGCCGGCACCGCCCGCGTGATGGAAGCGATTACGGAAGCCAATCGCCACCCCGAGCACGCCATCCGCCAGTTCATCTTTCCCAGCAGCGTGGCGGCGTACGGTTCCGACCTGCTCGAAGCCGTTACCGAAGACGCTCCACTCCAAGCCCACACGCTGCCCTACGCGCTTCACAAGAAAGAAAGCGACCTGGTCGTGCAACAGCGGGCTCCAGCGCTGCGCGGCTGCAGCGTGTTTATTCTCCGTCCCCACATTTTTGCCGGGGCCAGCGTCGAGAATTATCTAATGGGAGCGTTCCGGGGAACTCCGAACGGCAAAGGCAAACGCGCGGCCCGCATGCGTCAGCAAGGCAAACGCCTACCCTGCATGCTGCCCTTTGGGAAAAAGTATCTCGACAACAAGATTCAATTCATCCACGTGGACGACATGGCGCGTTTGATCACGTGGCTCTTGCAGCGCGAGCCCGAAGCGCAACGCCTGACGACCCTGAACGTTGCCGGACGCGGCGACGCGCTGACTTTCGAGCAGTGTATCCAGATGGCGCAGGCGAAGTTGCTGCGAGTCCCGGGAAAGTGGGGCATGCGCCAGGTGTTGCAGTGGTTGTGGCGCTGGAAACTTTCGGCCATCCCGCCGGACGCGGTTCCTTACATGACCGGGCAGTACATCATGAACACCGACCGCCTGAAGAAAATCCTACGGATGGACTATGAGCACGTGATCCGCTACTCGATCGCCGACGCGTTCGCGGATTCCTTCCGAAAAAGCATTTAACCGCGGAGATCGCCGAGCACGCAGAGAAAGATCGGGCTTTATAGGATCTTGGTTCTTCCCCGATTTTCTCCGCGTCCTCGGCGTACTCTGCGGTTAAATGATTTTGATCTCACCTTACCCCGCGATACAGCCCCGCGACGCCAAATGTATAAGGCGTCCACGAAGCCTCGCGGAACCCCGCTCCCCGCATGCGTTCCAGCATCTCGTCCGGCGACGGAAAGCGCTCCACCGACGCCGGCAGATATTTGTAGGGTCCCTGCACGCCGGAGATCACTGTCCCAACCGCTGGCAGCACGCGCTTGAAATAGACTCGATAAAACTTTCCCAGCAACCCGCGCGGCTCTCCAAAATCCAAAATCCCGCACTCCCCTCCCGGACGCAGCACCCGCACCATCTCGCGCAGCCCCGCATCGTAGTCGGCCAGGTTGCGAAACCCGAACGCCGCCGTCACCAGGTCGAAATGCGCGTCGGGAAACGGTAGCCGCAGGGCGTCCGCCTCGATCCAGCGCAACTCGGTATCTCTCCCCTTCACCGCTGCACGCTGGAGCATAGCGTGGGAAAAATCCGCGCCGATAATCTGCGAGTGCCCCGAGTTGGCGCGACGGCGAAGCGCAAAAGTCATATCTCCCGTGCCGCAACACAGGTCGAGTACTCGCGCATCGGGACGCTTCAGGATGGAATCAAACGTCCGCGCCGCGCGCCACCACCAGAACCGGTCAGTGTTGAACGAGAGAACGTGATTCAGCAGATCGTAGCGCGGCGCGATGGAGGTGAACATCTCCCGCACCGCCAAGGCCGCCGACTCCGTGTCTCGCGCGCCCGCCGGGGCCGCACCTACGATCTGGCTGTTGATTTCCTGGCTCATTTCAGTGACAGCGTCCGAATCTCTTCTACCGCCGAACGAACAACCGCCGCGGGCACATCGTTCACAATTTCCACTTTCCCAATCTGCCTCGGCAGGACAAAGTGCACCACCCCCTGCCGCGTTTTTTTGTCGGAGCGCAGCCGTTTCAGGACGCCTGTCGTCTGCACCTTCATGCGCGGCAGCCTGCCAAAACCGAGAATCGCAGTGCTGATGCGTTCCGCCGTCACGCCGTCCAGTTTGCCGGTGGAGAGCGCGATGTGCGTCGCCGCAATCATCCCCCACGCCACCGCTTCTCCATGCAAGAGCTGCGTGTAGCGGGTCTCGGCCTCGAGCGCGTGCCCGATGGTATGCCCCAGGTTGAGCACCTGACGCAGACCGCCCTCCCGCTCATCCGCGCTCACGACTCGCGCCTTAAGACGCACCGAATCCGCAATGACTCTCTCAATCACTTTCGGATCGCGATCAAGAATCTCGCGCCGCCGGTCTTCGAAGAGCCGGAACAATCCTGCATTGCCGATGATTCCGCACTTGAGCGCCTCATACAGCCCGGCGCGATACTCGCGCGACGGAAGCGTGGTCAGCACATTCGGATCGATCAGCACCGCGCGCGGCTGATGGAACGTCCCGAGCAGGTTCTTCCCCGACTGAAGGTTGACACCGGTTTTTCCCCCAATCGCCGCGTCCACTTGCGCCAACACGGTGGTTGGCACCTGGATGACGTCCACACCGCGCATGTAGACCGAGGCGAGAAATCCGGTCACATCGCAGATCACTCCTCCGCCCAGCGCGATCAGCGTAGCACTACGATCCGCTCCCAGTTTGACAAGGGTTTCGGCCAACTTCTCGAGCGTCTCCAGGCGTTTGAAACGCTCGCCGTCGGGCATTTCCAGAGCGTCAGCCTGAATGCCAGCCTCGGCCAGCGACTGTAGAAGAACCTTTCCCCAGCGTCGCCGCACCGGCGGCACGGTGACCACAAACACGCGGCGACTCCCCACGAGTTTGCCCAAGTGCTCTCCCGCGCGCGCCAGCAGACCGCTGCCCAGCAGCACCTGGTAAGACCGCGAGGGCGTGCGTACAGGGATGCGAATCATGAACGTTCATCATAGCGTATGGCTCTCTACCTTCGGCAGGAAGAGCCTTTAACCGCAGAGATCGCAGAGATCGCCGAGGAAAGGATGGTCTTTCCCGCATTCCTCTGCGTGCTCTGCGATCTCTGCGGTGCAATGCTTTTGGCGGACAAGAGTGTCCGCCCCACACTGCGTGATACCATTTTTTTGGTGACGAAATCCACTCCCAGCGAATGCGATTTTCTGGTCGTCGGAGCCGGGGTCGCCGGACTGCGCGCCGCCATTGAACTGGCCGACGCCGGCCGCGTCCTCGTCCTCGCCAAGCGCCAGGTGCGCGACTCGGCCACGCACTACGCCCAGGGAGGAATTGCCGCCGCTCTCAGCGACGAAGACGAAGTGAGCCTGCATCTCCAGGACACCCTCGTCGCCGGAGACGGCCTCTGTCACGTGGAAGCCGTCCGCGTGCTCGTCGAAGAAGGCCCGCTCCGTATTGAAGAACTGATCGAGTGGGGCACACAGTTCGATCGCAACGGAACTAAGCTTGCGTTCACGCGCGAGGGCGCTCACAGCCGGAACCGCGTGCTGCACGCGCAGGGCGATTCCACCGGGCGAGAAATCCTGCGCGCGCTCTACGCCAAAGTCAAAACGCTCAAGAATATTTCGGTGCTGGAATTTGAGATGTCCTCCGACCTGCTGCTCGAAGACGGCCGCGTGGTGGGTGTATCGGTGATTGGCGACGGGGGACAACTCCAGCAGATCGCTGCCTCCGCCGTCTTGCTCGCCACCGGCGGTCTCGGCCAGCTTTATCGCAATACCACGAATCCTGAAGTCGCCACCGGAGACGGCGTCGCCATGGCGTACCTGGCCGGCGCCGACGTCAGCGACATGGAGTTCGTTCAATTCCACCCGACGGCGCTCTATCTGAAGAACGCCCCGCGTTTTCTGATCTCAGAAGCTCTGCGCGGGGAAGGCGCGTACCTCCGCAACATGGAGATGGACCGCTTCATGTCGAAATACCACGCGCTCGGCGAGCTGGCTCCGCGCGATGTGGTCGCCCGCGCCATCGTCCACGAACTTGAAATCACTCACAGCCCCGACCCCATCGTCTATCTCGACCTTACCCATCTCAAGCCTGACCACGTCCAGCAGCGCTTCCCGCGCATTTACTCCACTTGCCTGGAATACAACATCGACATCACCACGGAGGTGATCCCGATCCGTCCCGCGGCCCACTATGCCATGGGAGGCGTGCGCACCGATCTTTCCGGACAGACCAGCCTGCCTGGGCTCTATGCGGCAGGCGAAGCCGCCGCCACCGGCGTCCACGGCGCCAATCGTCTGGCGAGCAATTCCCTGCTCGAAGGATTGGTGTATGGCGCGCGGGCTGGACAGGCAATGCGAGACCACCTGCGCCACGGTTCTCCCCGTTTGAACCCGAAGCGAGTGGCATCGTCCAGCGGCCCGGTGGATTCCGGCATCGAAGACGTGATTTCCCAGGTTCGCGATGTGATGTGGAACAAAGTAGGTATCGTTCGCGATCATTCAGGCATGCGGCAGGCGATCGAAAAGCTGCAAGGACTCCAGCACCGCATCGCCCACCCGGGCACCCGCCGCGCCTATGAAGCCCGCAACATCCTGACCTCAGGCCTGCTGGTGGCGCGCTCGGCCCTGGCCCGCGAAGAAAGTCGCGGAGGCCATTACCGCACCGACTATCCCTCCCACGACGACGCTAAATTTCTTAAGCACTCCGTGATGCGCGGCGAGACAATTTCATTCCAGTAGAAGCACCGCCGAGACGCCGAGAATTTCTGAGATCGAGGCGACGAAGTCGAACAATGGAGTTTCCGATTTCCCCTGTGCCACTGTGGCAGAGAAGTTCGCCAGCGACCGCTAAGCTGCTTTCTTCCGCGGATGAAGCAACGACGCCACGATCGATGTTCCCAGCACCAACACCACTGCGGCTAGGGTCCAGACCGTCGGGATGGGGAAATAGTGCGCGCCGATCATCTTTACCCCGACAAAGATCAGCACAACCGACAACCCGTAGTGGAGGTAGTGGAACAGATCCATCATTCCTGCCAGCGCAAAGTACATCGAGCGCAATCCGAGAATGGCGAACACATTGGACGTATAAACGATGAACGCGTCCAGCGTGATGGCAAGAACCGCCGGAATCGAATCCACGGCAAACAGCACATCGGTGGTCTCGATCAAGATCAGGACTACCAGGAGCGGCGTGGCGTAGAGCCCCTGGCTGCGGACCAGGAACTTTCCGCCGACGTAGTCCTTCGTGACCGGCATCACCTTGCGAAACAGTCGCAAGACGGGATTCTTTTCCGGATGGATCTCCGTCTCGCCTTGCCGCAGCAACTTGATCCCCGAAAACACCAGCAGCGCCCCGAAGAAATACGTGATCCATTCGAAGCGCCGGATCAGCGTGACGCCCGCCAGGATGAATAGCCCGCGCATGACGAGCGCGCCCACGATGCCCCAGAACAACACTTTGTGCTGATGGCCGTCATGTACTTTGAAGTAGCGGAAGATCACCAGGAACACAAACAGGTTGTCCACGCTGAGCGAGAGCTCGATCACGTACCCCGTGACGAACTCCAACATGCTGGTGCGCCCATGCCAGAAGAAAACGAACACAGCAAAGCCAGCGGCCAGAGCAATCCACACTCCGGACCAGGCCAACGCTTCGCGGAAACCGACACGGTGGGATCGGCGATTCAGCACTCCCAAATCAAGCGCCAGCATCGCCACGACAAACAGGTTAAAAAGAATCCAGAAAAGGAGCACAGGGGAATCTTACGACAGACGGCTGCGAGCTTCGAGACGCGGACTGCGAGCAATCTCGATTTCGGGCGCTCGCGGCTCGAAGCTCGCAGCTCGAAGCTTGCCTACTTCACCCTACCCCGCTTTCCGTTCGCCCACTCGTCCCACATGCCCATCGCTTTCATTTCGTCGTCCATATGGGTCTCATGCAGCGTTTGTTCAATCTGCGCGCGATCCAGGCGCGGGCCGACGCGCTCGGGAGCATTGGCCAGGGCAAAGCTGAGGGCCGCAGCTTCGGCCACGTGCTTCTTGAGTTGTGGGAAATCGACCTTGTCGTACGTGTCGGACGTTGCGTGATAGTTCACCAGGTAATTGGCTTCGTCTTGTTCGGCTACGAACGTCGGTACGCCTTCCAGCATGAAATCGAAGTGATCGGTGCCCGATTCTGCTGTAGGAATCAGCTTGCCGGCGCCGAATTGCTCGAGCGGCGCGACCAGCGCTTCAGCTGACGACACGACATCCTTGCGTCCGCCGGTAGAAAACGAAGTTGTCTTGCCGGTTCCGGCGTCGAAGATCACCACCCCGGCGGCTTGGTCGAGTTCATCGCGGTGTGCGGCGGCGTACATGCGCGAGCCGATCAGTCCCTGCTCCTCGCCGGAAAACAGGATGAAGCGCATCGTCCGGCGCGGCTTCAGCCCCAACGCTTTGATGGCCCGCAGCGCGTCAATCACCAGCGACGCATTGCAGCCATTGTCGAGCGCTCCCGTCCCCAATTCCCACGAATCCAGGTGCGCGCCCAGGACGACGAACTCGTCCGGCTTCTCGCTGCCTCGGATTTCCGCAACCACGTTCCAGGATTTGATCGGCCCGCCGACCCGGTTGGGAATCGCGAGGTCGGCCCACACCGGGTTTCCCGATGCCAGCAGGCGGGCGATCCGCGCCCCGTCTTCGCGCGCGACGATCACCATGGGCAACTGGTCGATTTCGCCCGCCCCTGAATTGGTGTGGCGGTAGAGAATGTCGTTGTCACGCGTCGCCATGAATGCGATGGCTTTGGCTTTTCCCTTGACGGCCAGCGCAATCACAGCCGGCGCCTGCTCGTACTCCCAGAACAGATCCGCCCAGGTGGCCAACACTTTCGTGTGCACCAACAGCAGCTTGCCGGAAACGTCTCCCGCTTTGGCAAACTCAGCCTCGGTGCCCTGACCCACGTCCATGATAGGCACATGCTTCACCGCCGCCAGCGCGGGCGCCCACGCAATGGACACCAACCGGGGACGAAAAGCTGTTGGCGACAGGTAGAGAGCGTCACGCATCTGCGCCTCCGCGCCATACACCGTCATATCGGTTGCACCTTCCGCCCACGAATGAGGGATGGTGAACTCTTCGGTATGTACGTTGTCGGCTCCGGCTTCCTTGAATGCCGCTACACCCCATTCCACGGCACGCTGCATGGCCGGTGTCCCAGGGACACGCCCGCCGATGACATCGGTCAGCCGCCGAAGATTGGTTTCCAGCGGCGAGGGTTTCAGTGCTTCCTGAATCAGCCGATCGGTAGAGTTGTCAGCGGCGAACAGCGCCAGAGAGACCAGGGTGAGGCCCAACAGCCCGAGTTTGCGAAGCATAGAGGGAGCATTAGAAATGAAATTTCGGGAAAGGGGAAGAGAGAAGGTGTCAGGTCTCAGGAAACCGATCTGGAGAGACGCGGCATGCCGCGTCTCCCGTGCTGTGAGTCAGACGCGGCAAGCCGCATCTCTACGCAGCCCTTCCTACGCCGGCACCAGTCCCCAGCGCTCCTGGAGCTTCCGCTCCATGGTGCGGAAGACGAGGCCGTCGATGATGAAGCCAAGGATAATGATCAGGATCATCACCGCAATCACCTGGCTCATATCGTTGAGGTCGCGGCCCATCATCAGCAGTTGTCCCAGGCCAAGACTGAGGAAGATCATTTCGGCCTGAATCAGCGAGCGCCAGCCGAAAGCGAAACCCTGCTTGAGGCCGGAAACGATAAACGGCAGGCTGGCGGGCAACAGCACTGACCAGAACAGGCGGAACCCTGTCGCTCCCAGGTTGCGTCCAGCCATGCCGTAGATTTTCGGCATCTGCTTGCGGCCGTCTTCCATCGCAATCGTTACCGAGAGCAGAGAGCCCATCAGCACGACGAACAGGATGGCCTTCTCGGTCAATCCGAACCAGAGCACCGCCAGCGGGATCCAGCAGATGCTGGGCAACGACTGCAAGCTCACCAGCAACCCGCCGAGGGTATCTTCCAGGAACTTGTAGCTGCCCACGCCCAGTCCAAGGATCATCCCCAGTACGACCGACAGGCTGTAGCCCACCAGCATGCGTTTCATGGTGACGCCGATTCCAATCCAGAAGCTGTGATCCTGAAAGCCGGCCCACAACGCTTCGGCGACGCCCCACGGTGGCGGGAACAGGTACGGCGGCCAGATATGCAACTTCGCCAGCAGGGCCCAGATGCCGATCAGCGCGCTGTAAAAAATGATTTGTCTACTTAGCTTTTTCATCGGCGTACTCCGCTTCCAGGGACTTGTTGATCTCTTCGCGCAGGCAATCCAGAATCTCGCGTGCAGTACGTGCTACGTCGGTCTCTTCGATGTGGCGTGGACGCGGCAGATCTATCGGAAACTCCTGCTTCACCCGCCCCGGACGGAAGGTCATCAAAACCACGCGATCACCCAGACGCACCGCTTCGCGCACGTTGTGGGTGACGAAAATGATGGTGCGGCCGGTTTCCGACCAGATGCGCTCCAACTCATCGTGCAGCAGGTCGCGAGTCTGGGCATCGAGCGCGGCGAACGGCTCGTCCATCAGCAGTACATCCGGTTCAGTGGCCAGAGCGCGTGCCAGAGCAACTCTCTGCCGCATGCCGCCCGAAAGCTGATGCGTGTAGCTGTCGCGAAACTTGGAAAGATGTACCAACCGCAGGTAGTACTGAATCTTCTCCCGGCGCTCAGCCTTCGAGATGTTTTTCATCTTCATGCCGAACTCGACGTTCTGTCCCACCGTCAGCCAAGGGAACAACCCGAGCTCCTGAAAGATCAGGATGCGATCTGTCCCAGGTCCACTCACCGACTTGCCGTCCACGAACACTTGCCCCGAGCTCTGCTGGTGCAGTCCGGCAATCAGGTGCAACAGGGTGGACTTGCCACATCCCGACGGCCCCACAACGCAGACGAACTCTCCCGGCTGAACCTGGAGGCTGATGTTCTCGAGCGCGACCAAACTTCCCTTCGAGGTCGTCTTGTAGCTCAGCGAGATGCCATCTAGTGAAACCTTGGAAACAACGTTCGCCACTTCTGGCCGCACTGGAAGGACTGTCACCGAAGAAACTGATTTGCCTCGCAATACCCCGACGCGCCCAACTCCCCGGTGATCGGATGGAATCGGATACGCATTCTGAGGATTCGTGCTCATTGAATGGCCTTCTTTCCCTTTTCCGCAAGAACCTGGTTCAGCAGCGAGAGATCGTAGAGGCTGGAAAGGTCCGGCATCTGGCGGCCTAGAAATCCCGCGGCAAATGCCGACTTTGCTGCCGTCATCAGCGATGACCGCAGCGGGTCGTATGTCACCGTCATCCGCCCGAAAGCGTCATCCAGAAGCGCGTCCGGCAGTGGTTTCCCGGTCTCTTTTTGAATCTGCTGGTTGAGCAACCTCTTGGCCTCGGGCAAGTGGCTGTTGATCCAGTCCGTAACTTCGACGTGGGCGCGGATCCAATCCTTCACCAGGCCTGGATGCTCCTTCAGAAATTGCGTGCGCACGATAAGGTGGGAAGTAACGAATTGTCCGTTGGGCCAAAGCTCGCGCTCGTCCAGGAACAGCCGGCCATTGCCTTCGCGGATCAAGCGCGTTGCCCAGGGCTCCGGAGCCCAGGCCCCGTCCAGTTCTTTCTTCATGAAGAGGGTGAGTTGGTCCGGGTTCCCGAGCGGTATCACCTGCACGTCACCACCTTTGTCGGTGGACTTCATGCCGTGTGCGATGAGCCAGGCGCGCAGCGCGACGTCCTGCGTGTTGCCCATCTGCGGCGACGCCACTTTCTTGCCGCGGAAATCTTCGGCCTTCTGAATGCCGGAATCGTTGCGAACCACCAGGGCGGCTCCGCCGCTGGTCGCACCGGCCATAATGCGGAGCGCTTCTCCGTTCGATCGAACGTAGCCGGAGATGGCCGGGTTCGGGCCGATATAGGTCATGTCGATCGCCCCGGCAAAGAGTGCTTCGATTGCGGAAGGTCCGGCGTTAAAGCTCTTCCAGTCGATCGTGACTTTGGGCGCCATGCGTTTTTCAAACCAGCCGTTGGCCTTGCCCACCATCGCCTGGGAATGCGTAATGTTCGGAAACGCGCCCACGCGAATGACGGTCTGCGCCGAAGCGACGCTCCCGACGAACAGTACGAAGATTGCAGCAATAAAGGCCCGCTTAGTCATGGCCCTCTTTCCCGCCAGCATGCACCGTCATGGGCAGCACAGTGCTCTCTCCCTTTTTCTTTTTGCTGCCGCGCCGCCCCGGCCCCGCAGTCGGCTTGTTCATCAGGTCGGCGAGCGTCGTATTTTCCAGAATCTTCGCGGCTGCGTCGCGCACGTCGAGAAACACCTGGTAGAGGGCGCGGTGGTCGGCATCGCGAGTGATGAGGCTGCGCAATTGTTCGGCGTCGCCGAACGGCGCCAGCGGCCCGTCAATCAGGCGGATGACTTCGCTCAGCCGAATCTCCGCGGGCGGGCGGCGCAATTGGTATCCACCCTTGGCGCCCCGCACGCTTTCCACGATGCGCGCATTCTTCAGTTCCAGAAGAATCAACTCCAGGAACTTTTCGGGCAGGTTTTCTTCATAGGCGATGTCGCGAATGCGGATCGCTCCCTGGCTATACCGGCGCGTCAGCATCATCATTGCCTGCAGCGCATACAACCCTTTTTGAGAAATCTTCATTTCTTCCCCTGTAACAATCCCTATCGGTTTAATAGGCATTATAGACAATGCAATCGCGGTGCCAAAACCGGATTTTCAACAGAGGAGATGACCTCGTAGATTCAGCGGGTTACCGCCACCGAAACCCGCGCCGCACGGGCGTTGTGCAGGGATTTGCACTTCAACGCCGGGAGGCCTTCCTACCGGCTTACGAGGTTCTCAAGGAGTGAAAACGGTCAACTCACGCGCAGGATCTGGAGGGTAATGTTGTCCGGCCCGCCTCGCTCCCGGGCCAGTTCGATCAGCTCGCGGCCG
>Ga0209726_10004991_pt1 | contig 16497 bp, 11 predicted proteins | sample Subgrocontami54m_FD_187453 | JGI IMG/M metagenome (GOLD analysis project Ga0209726, IMG submission 187453) | Subsurface groundwater microbial communities from S. Glens Falls, New York, USA - GMW46 contaminated, 5.4 m (SPAdes) (version 3) | ecosystem: Environmental > Aquatic > Deep subsurface >... | reverse complement strand
CGCGACCGGAGAACCGTCGGGGTGTTGATTCCCACCAAAGAAAAGAGCCAATGACCCGTCAAAAGCTTAGTCGCATGAAAAAATTCGTTCAAGCCCTCGCGGGCCTCTGCTTGACGATACTGCTCGCCGCGCCGCTGCAAGCCGGACTCATCCCGAAGCGCTCCGTATTGAGCAATGGCATGGTTCTTTTGACGTCGGAGCAACGAAGCCTGCCGATGGTTTCCATCGAACTCTTGATCGACGCGGGGTCGCGCTACGACGCCGCCGGACAGGAGGGGCTGGCGAATCTCACAGCCAGGCTTTTGACCTACGGCACCAAGCGGCGCTCGGCGCTGCAAATCAGCGAGACCCTGGATTTTATCGGCGCCGGTCTGTCGGCTGGGAGTGGTGAGGATACGGCGAGCGTCAGCATGACGATGCTCAAAAAGGATCTCGCCACCGGCCTTGAACTTTTCGCGGAGGTTTTGACGTCGTCGACTTTTCCCCAGGAGGAAATCGACCGCCAGAAGCAAGCAGTGATCGCCGCGATCAAGGCGCGGGAGGAACAGCCCGGCGATATCGCCGAGCGGCGCTTTGCCGCCGCGCTTTATCCGGGAAGCCCCTATGGAAGGCCGGTGGAGGGAACCGCCGCGAGCGTCCAGAAGCTTCATCAGAAGGGTCTGCGGGAATTTTTCGAGCGCGCCTATCGTCCCAACCGCGCGATTCTCTCAGTGGTCGGCGATATTTCCCATGCAGAGATGACACGAGCGCTCGATGAGGCGTTCCGTTCCTGGAAAAAAGGCGAACCGAGCGGCGTTCCCCTGGTTCCTTCGACGCACGGCCCGGCTCAGGTGATCCGAGTCAACAAGGAGCTAACCCAGGCCAATATCATACTGGGGCATCAGGGCGTGGGCCGGGAACATCCGGATTACTATGCGATTCAAGTAATGAACTATATTTTGGGCGGCGGCGGTTTTTCTTCCCGGACGATGGATTCGATCCGCAATGAGAAGGGGCTGGCCTATTCGGTCTACAGTCACTTCAGCGCGGAAAGGAAGCGCGGGGAGTTTCAGCTCGTGATGCAAACCAAGAACGAGACGGCTCAAGAAGCGATCCAGATCGCCAAAGAAGAGATTCGCCGCATCCGTGAGCAGCCCGTGAGCGAGGTGGAACTGAGTGATGCCAAGGACTATCTGACCGGCAGCTTCCCGCTGCGCTTGGACACCAATCGCAAGGTGGCGAGCTTTTTGGCTCAGGTCGAATACTTTCAGCTTGGCTTGGATTATCCGGAGCGTTATCCCGATTTCATTCGCCGGATCACTCGCGACGATGTCGCGCGCGTCGCCAGGCAGTATTTGCAACCGGAAAAGCTGATCACGGTTATCGTCGGAAATTTGCCGAAGATCGGCGAAAAATGAGCGAGTCCCGCCGGCCTCGATCGGCGGCGTTGGGTATGACATGAAGAAAGTTCTGGTCGTCGAAGATCACGCGGACATGCGCGAGCTATTGGCCTGGCAGATCGAACTCATGGGGTTTGTGCCGATAACGGCGAAGCTGGCCAAAGAGGGTGTTGAAAAGGCCATCGCCGAGCAGCCCAATCTGATTCTAATGGATGTCATGATGCCGGGGATGGATGGCCGGGAGGCGGTGCGGCAACTGCGTGCCCACCCCGAGACCAAGGATATTCCGATTCTAGCCGCCACCGCTCTGTTTCGTACGACGGATCTGAAAAGTTGCCTCGATGCCGGCTGCGACGGCTACATTATCAAGCCGTTCACCTTTCAGGAATTGCAAGTCAAATTGCGCGAGTTCATTCTTCCCGGCAACGGCGCACTGTAATCGTTGTTCATTTTCAGGTCGTGGTTAAATCCGTTTTCAACAACGTGTCAATGTAGGGGCAGGCCCCCGTGCCTGCCCTGTTTTTGGGCGACCACAGGGGGTCGCCCCTACTACCCCTTGTCAATTCTCTCTTTCGGCCAAGACCGTTCTTGAATACAATGGGCGAGGGGGTTTGATCCGTGTCGACGCGCGACAAAGCCATCGCCATCGTCAAGTGCCTGCGCGAGAATGGCTACGAGAGTTATCTCGCCGGCGGGTGCGTGCGTGACATGCTGCTTAACAAGCCGCCGCAGGACTACGACATCACGACGAGCGCCAAGTCCGACGCCGTCGCCGAGATTTTTCCCCAAACCGTGCCCGTGGGCGCCCAATTCGGCGTCATGCTCGTGGTCGTCGACGGCGAGCCGTTCGAAGTCGCGACCTTTCGCCATGACGGACCCTATTTGGACGGACGGCACCCCATCCAGGTGCGCTACGGGACCCTCGAAGAAGACATCCTGCGCCGCGACTTCACCATCAACGGGATGGTCTACGACCCGATCGAGGATCGCGTCATCGATCTGGTCGAAGGGAAAAAAGATCTCGAGCGCCGTTCCCTTCGCGCCATCGGCGAGGCCCGCGAACGGTTCGAAGAAGACCGGCTGCGCATGGTGCGGGCGGTGCGCTTCGCCGCCAGTCTGGATTTTACCATCGAAGAGAAAACTCTCGCGGCCATTTGTGAGCTGGCTCCGACCGTCGGTCAGATTTCCTGGGAGAGAATCGGCGAGGAGATCACTCGCATTCTTACCGAAGGCGGCGCGCGCAAGGGTTTTGAATTGTTGAACGCCACCGGGTTGCTGGCGCAAATCCTGCCCGAAATTGCGTCCATGAAGGGCGTCGAGCAAAGTCCCGACTATCACCCCGAAGGCGATGTGTTCACGCACACGATGCTGCTCTTGAGCCACTTGCAAGCGCCGGCGGAGACGCTGGCCTACGGTTGCCTGCTCCACGACATCGGCAAACCGGTTTGCATTCAGCGCACTGGCGAGCGGCTGACTTTTTACGGCCATACGGAAAAAGGCGCCGAGATGGCTGAAGAGATCATGAAACGCTTAAAGCGCAGCCGGGCGACCTGGGAGCGCGTCGCCTATTTGGTTCGCAACCACCTGCGTCACACCCAGGCGCCGAACATGCGCCTGAGCACGCTCAAACGCTTTCTCGGCGACGAGGGGATCGACGAGCTCTTGGAGCTCACTCGAATCGACGCGCTGTCTTCCAACGGCGATCTCCAGTATTATCGTTTCTGCAAGCAGAAGCTCGAAGAATTCAAAGAGGAAGAGATTCATCCCGCGCCTCTCCTGCGCGGCCGGGATTTGATCGAGCTGGGATTTTTGCCCGGTCCGGCTTTCAGCGAAATTCTTAAGCAAGTCGAAGAGGCGCAGCTCGGTGGGGAACTCAGCAGCCGCGAACAAGCGCTGGCATGGGTCGCCCAACATTGCCGCAACGAGGTTAAACGATGAAACATCCACAGACTTACAAAGTGATCGGGCGGGCGGAGCCCCGGGTCGATGCCAATGAAAAAGTCACCGGCAAGGCCATCTACACCGTCGACGTCGAACTGCCGGGAATGACCCATGGCAGGGTGCTGCGCAGCCCCTACGCGCACGCCCGCTTGAAGCGAGTCGACGCCAGCAGGGCGGAAAAGCTCCCCGGTGTCTTCGCCGTGATCACGCGCGAAGATCAAAAACGGCTCGGCATGTTCGGCGCGGCGTACAAAGACCAGACCGTCGTCGCCGTCGATAAGGTCCGCTACGCCGGCGATCCGGTGGCGGCGGTGGCGGCGCTGGACGAGGCGACGGCGGAAGAGGCTTTATCGCTGATCGAAGTGGAATACGAAGAGCTGGCGGCGGTGACCTCCATTGACGAGGCGCTGGCGCCGGGCGCGCCGTTGGTGCACGACGCGGCGTTCAGCGGCGGCGAAATGATGGGGCAGCACTATGAAGCGCCGAAGGAATTTCGCGGCACCAACCTCTGCTATCGTTTCAGCTACAGCAAGGGCGACGTGGACGAGGGATTCAAAAAAGCTGACCATGTTTTCGAAGACACCTTCACCTTTCCGCGGGTGCAGCATTTCTCCATGGAGCCCCACGCCACCGTCGCGCGCGTCGAAGGAGATCACATCACGCTTTGGGCCGGCACCCAGGAACCGTTTACGCTGCGTGAACATCTCGCCGGCATCTTTCATCTCCCTCTCAACAAGATCAGGATCATCGTTCCTTACGTGGGCGGCGGCTACGGCGGAAAGCTCGCGGTCAAGAACGAGCCGCTGGCGGCCGCCTTGGCGTGGAAGGCGCGCCGGCCCGTGCGCCTCGTGAATACCGTCGAGGAGAGCTTCAAGACCGTGACGCGCCACCCTGCCCGTGTGCGAATCAAGACCGGCGTGAGCAAAGACGGAAAACTCGTGGCGCGCCAATGCACGATTCACGTGGAAACCGGCGCCTATGCCGACGCCGGACCGCGGGTGACGCAGAAGGCCGGCTACCGTTGCTTCGGCCCGTACCGCTTTCCCCATATGAAGACCGACGCCTATACGGTTTACACCAATACCGTCCCGGCGGGCGCGTACCGCGGCTTCGGCACCCTGCAAGTCACCTGGGCCTATGAATCGCAGATGGATATCATCGCCGAAAAAATGGGTCTCGATCCGTTGGAATTTCGCCTCAAGAATCTGCTGAGAAAGGGCGAGCTCTACACGCCCGGCGACACGCCGCTGGATTGCGATCTCAGAGAAGGGTTGCTGCGCGCCGCCAAAGCGATTGGCTGGGGGAAAAAGAGCGCCAAGCCCAATCGCGGCAAGGGCTTGGCCTGCTGCATGAAGGATGGCGGCGGCACCTACAAAGTCGCCACCGCGGCGGTGAAGATGAACGCCGACGGCAGCGTCACGTTGCTCACCGGCACCGTCGAGATCGGCCAGGGCGCGCGCACGGCCTTGAGCCAGATCGTGGCCGAGGAATTAGGAGTGCCGTTGACCAGCGTCACGGTGGCCGAGCTCGATACCGACGTGACGCCCTACGACGTCAACACCAACGCCAGCAGCTCGACGGTGGTGATGGGACTCGCGGTGCAGCGGGCGGCGCAGGATCTCAAGCGTCAACTGCTGCGCCACGCGGCGAAAGCCCTCGGAACGAAACCGGAACGTCTTTCGCTGGGTAACGGGATGGTTCGACGGGTCTCACCACGAGCGGTTCGCGGTGCCAAAGGCCAGGCTCTTTCCTATGAAGAGATCATGCATAGGATTTTTCTTTTGCAGGGCGGCGAGCTGGTCGGGCGCGGCATGTATCAGGACATCAAGAGCAAGAAAGCCGCGCTCGGTTCACCGACGACATTTTGGGAGATCAGTTGGGGCGGCGCCGAGGTGGAAGTCGATCGAGAGAGCGGCGAGATCCAGTTGATTAGCTACGTGTCGCTGGCGGACGTGGGCCAGGCGATCCACCCGGTTCTCTGTGAGGGACAGGACGAAGGCGCCGTGGTGAACGCCATCGGCCATAGCCTGCTCGAAGAGATGATCTACCAGGATGGGCAATTATTGAATCCCAATCTCGTCGACTACCGCGTGCCCGGTTTCGGCCATTTGCCGAAACATTTCGAATCTATTCTCGTCGAGAATCACAACGGCCCCGGTCCCTTCGGCTCCAAGGGCACCGGCGAGGGCGGCTTGTTGCCCGTGGCGCCGGCCATCGGCAACGCGGTCTGCCAGGCTACGGGGCTGCGTTTCTATGATTTGCCGTTGACGCCGGAGCGGGTGTGGCACGCACTGCGGGCGAGACCGTCGAGGTGATTCTTCGTCACGCTGCGAATGCCGGCACCGTGCGATTTACGGCGCGCCTTTGATCAGACTTACCAGCAGTCCCTCTGGGAACGGGATGCTCAGAGTCCGCTCAAATAATCCGTAGACAAACACCCAGGTGAAGAAAGTTACCGCGATCGTCATCGGCCATTTTTCTTTGCCCGCCAACTTGAGATAGAGAAGCATCGCCACCGGTATCGAGTAGGAAAAGCCCAGCAACCAAATGGCGATAAAAAAACCAATGGTCCAAATGGTTATCGAGACGGTCCGCCGCCTAGCCACTTCGGGTGGTACGGCAACTGCGACTTCCCAGGCGGCGAGGGCGCCTTTGGGTTTTTCGCGCCCGAGGGTGTCCTTGCCAAACTGAACGAGCGCCAAGAGCAGTGTCGGAATGCCGATGGCCCAGGGGAAAAGCCCGGCGCGACGACCAAAGTTTCGGCTCTGGAAGAGCGCCACGGCAAGAACGATGGCGACCACTGCGGTGAAGAGCGCGGCTGAACCGAAGCGCACACCGACGTGTCCAGCCCGCTCGACGGAGGCCTGAGCCTGAGTTTCGGACGCCGATTTCGCCCGCTCTTCCCGTTTCTTTTTTATGATCGGATAGACGATGCCGATCAGCGTGACGGCGAAAATGGTCAGTACGCCGGGGCGCCCAAGCCAGGCGCTTCCATAGTTGTCGGTCGATAGGAAAAGCCTGTTTTCGGCCAGCGGGCCGAGAACGAGACCCAGCAAGACCGGCGGCCGCGGCCACTCCATCTTTTCCATGACCCAGCCCAGGCCGCCAAAGAAAAGCACAACCAGCATGTCTTCAAAGGCGTTCTTTTCCGCAAAGGCGCCGAGATAGACCAACACTAGAATAATCGGAATGATGATGGCGCCGCGCACCTGAGTGACTCTGGCGAGCTGTTTTAAAAAGAGAAAACAGATGGCCACGGTGATAATGTTGGAGATGATAATGACCCAGACGAATGAAAACGTGAGATCGAGCTTGCCTTTGGGCGGAGGGAGCAGCATGTCGGGGCCGGGCACGATACCCTGGATGATGAACGCGCCCAGAAGAATGGCCATGACTACGCTCGCCGGCACGCCGAAGGCGATGGTCGTGATCAAGCTGCCGCCGAGCGTCGAATTGTTCGCGGCGCCGGGCCCCAGCACTCCGCGAACGTCCCCTTTCCCAAAGCGTTCTTTATTCGGCGAGCTTTGTACCGCGTGGGCGTAGGCGAGCCATTGAGTCGTTGCCGCGCCCATGCCGGGAATGATCGCCGTGAATGTGCCCAGCGCGCTGCAGCGAATTACCAGCCACCAGTGGCGAAACGTGTCCTTGACGCCCTCCATGACGCCGCCGAGCTTTTCCACCTTTTGCGTCGAGATGCTGGTTCCTAACACCGCTAGTTCGATGGTCTCAGGAATGGCATAGAATCCGATCGTGATTGGAACCAGTCCGATGCCGTCCCAGAGAAACAATTGACCGAAAGTATAGCGCTGGATGCCGGATATAGGATCGAGCCCGATGGTGGCGAGCATCAAGCCGATGCCGCCGGAAATGATTCCCTTGAGTTGGTCCTCACCGCTGAGAGATGCAACGAAGGTAATGCCCAGAAGCGAGAGCATGAAGAATTCGGGCGATCCGAAGGAAAGCACTATCGGCCGGACGATGGGAACCGCAATCGCCAGGGCGACTCCGGCAAAGAGCGCGCCGACCAGGGAACTCATCAGCACCGCTCCGAGCGCCCTGCCGGCCTCGCCGTTGCGCGCCATCGCGTGACCGTCGACGATGGTCGAAGCGGTGGTAGGCTCTCCCGGAACTCCGAATAGCACCGAGGTGATGTCGCCTGTCGTGGCCGTAACGGCCGTCATGCCGAGAAGAAACGCGAAAGCTTCGACCGCGGACATCTTGAAAATAAACGGCAGCATGAGCGCCATGGCCGTCGGTCCCCCAAGACCCGGCAAGATGCCGACGACGAAGCCGACCGCGATGCCGACCATCATCAGGCTGAAGGTCGACCAGTTGAAGACCTGCATCAGGCCGGAGATCAAGGCGGAGAACATTTCCATGTATCGCTGCTCCCGCGAAGGCGGACTGCCGGTTCGCTTTCGCTCAGGTAACTTTGGCCTGGCTCTTAGTTGTAAAGCAGATCTTTCAGCTTGGCCACCAGCCCCGGATCGAGCTTGAAGAGCGCGTTGATATCGCGCTCGATTTCTTCCACCGAAACCGGAACGACGCTCAAGTTCGATTTTTTCGCGTCGGCGAGAAACTCGGCGTCCTTTAGGGTGTCGTCGAACGCCTTACGCAAGGTCTGCACGCGGTCCTTGGGTGTTCCCGGAGGCAAAGTATAGGTGCGTACGATATCGCTGTCCGCGTGGATGCCGACATCGATCATCCTGCGCGCGTCCTCGGTTTTCGCCAGTTTTATCGCCTGCGGAATCTGCGGCAGTTCGGGATGGTTTTTGCGATTGGCTTGGAGGACGACGACCGCGTCACCGGATTCGATTGCCTTGCGCCAGGTTGTTTTGACAGAATCCCAACCCCAACAACCGCCGGCCACCTCGCCGCTCTCTGCGGCCAGACGCACATCGGCTGTCCCTTTGTAGCCGGTGACCAATTGGATGGGCAGGCCCAAGGCCGCTTTGAGAATTCGCGTGGCGTTGTCCGGCGTCGAGGTTCCGGGGGCGATGCCGCCCATCTTTACCGGCGTCTTGGATGCCATCCATTTTTCGACGCTGGTGATGCCGCTGGCCTTGGTCAGGGCGCAGACCACGTGGTCCGTGATAGGGGCGCCGATGAATTCGAATTTGCGCCCATCGAATTCAACGCCCGGCTGTCCGAGCACCTGCCCGAGAAACAGCCCGCCGATGAAGTGGCCGATGGTCAGACCGTCAGGCTTGGCGACTTTGAACATATGATTGGCCGAGATCAAGCTGCCGGCCCCGGTCATGTTTTCCACGATGATCGGCGGTTGTCCGGGGATATGGCGGCTCATGTGGCGCGCGATGGCGCGGGCATAGGTGTCGAACCCGCCTCCGGCGGAAAAGCCCACCACAACGCGGATGGTTTTCCCTTTGAAAAAGTCATCTGCGGCTGCCGCCGAGGCGGACGAAGGTAGCAGCAGGGCGATGGTCAGCAAAGTCGATAGAGTTTTTAACATGGTTTCAGGCCTCCGATTGTGCGATTGTTTTGCAGTCGTTTTTGCGCGGTGTTTCCTGCCGCGTTGAGTTGCCAGAGGCTATCTGATTGAATGCCAAAAATCAACGGGAATTTAGCGCGCAGGCGGGGCGCGGACCGGCAGTGTGAAAAAGGAGATTGTCTTCGCGGCGGCGGGTCACTAAAATACTAGGAGTCCGGGACGCTTGGGCGGAGGGCAGGGTGGACAAAGATCTGTCCGGGTAAAGATTACGAGATTCGGTTATGTCGGACCACTTGCAAAATTACATTGACAGCCAGTGGGTTGGCGCGCTTTCGGGGAGAAGATTTGAGAACCGAAATCCCGCTGATCGGAACGACTTGATCGGTCTTTTCCCGGCAGGCGGTCCCGACGATGTCGATAGAGCCGTGGGCGCGGCGAAGCAGGCGTTTCATAGTTGGCGGCTCGTGCCGGCGCCCAAGCGCGGCGAGATCCTTTATCGCGTTGGCGAGCTGCTGAAAAAACACAAGGAAGAGCTCGCGCGCGTTGAGACGCGGGAGATGGGCAAGATCCTCAAGGAAACCCGCGGCGACGTTCAAGAGGGCATCGATTGCGCGTTCTACGTCGCCGGCGAAGGCCGGCGGCTGTTTGGCGAGACCACGCCGTCGGAGCTGCCCGACAAGTTCGCTATGTCGGTGCGCGCGCCCATCGGCGTTTGCGCGCTGATCACGCCGTGGAATTTTCCCCTGGCGATTCCGACCTGGAAACTGTTTCCCGCGCTCATCTGCGGCAACACCGTCATTTTGAAACCAGCGGAAGACACTCCGCAAACGGCAGTAAAATTCGTCGAGCTTCTTGAAGAAGCCGGCGTGCCGCCGGGCGTTGTCAACCTGGTGCACGGCCGCGGCGAAGAAGTAGGGGCGGCGCTGGTGCGCCACCCGGAGGTGAAGCTGGTTTCCTTTACCGGCTCCGCTGCCGTCGGGCGGGAGATCGCTTCGGTGTGCGGCCAAAATCTGAAACGAGTGTCGTTGGAGCTTGGCGGCAAGAATGCCCAGATCGTGATGGAGGATGCCGATCTTGAGCTGGCGTTGGAAGGCGCGTTGTGGGGCGCCTTCGGCACGACCGGTCAGCGCTGTACGGCGACCAGCCGGCTCATCGTTCACCGCGAGGTGAAGAACAAACTCACGGACATGCTCGTCGCGCGCGCCGAGAAGATCAAGATCGGCAACGGCCTGGACGAGAGCGTGGAGATGGGACCGCTCATCAATCACGCGGCGCGGGAAAAAGTGCAGCGGTATGTCGGCATCGGCAAGCAGGAAGGGGCACGGTTGGTCATCGGCGGGTCGAGCTATGAAGAGGGAAAATGCGCCGACGGTTACTTCTTCCGGCCGACGATCTTTGACAACGTGGCGCCGTCCATGCGCATCGCGCAGGAAGAGATTTTCGGCCCGGTACTGTCGATTATCGAAATCAAAAGCTTCGAAGAAGCTATCGAAGTCCTCAACGGCACGCCCTACGGTTTGTCGAGTTCGATTTATACGCAGGACATTGGCCGCGCCTTTCGCGCCATGCGGGATATCGAAGCGGGCATCACCTATGTCAACGGCCCGACCATCGGCGCCGAAGTGCATCTACCCTTCGGCGGCGTCAAAGATACCGGCAACGGCCACCGCGAGGCCGGCACGACAGTGTACGACATCTTCAGCGAGTGGAAGGCGATTTACGTCGACTATTCCGGCAAGCTACAGAAGGCGCAGATCGATAACGCCGAATAGTTTCGAGTCTCGGGTTCCGGGTCTCGAGTTGAAGAAATCCGAATAACCCGAAACTTTAAACTCGAAACCGGAGAATTTGGATGAAAGCACCCCACATTAAAATAACGCCTCCCGGCCCGAAGGCGAAAGCGATGGTCAAGCGGGACGGCCGCTTTACGTCGCAGTCTTACGGGCGGGTATATCCTTTGGTGGTGAAAGAAGCGCGCGGCTGTGTCGTCGAGGATGTCGACGGCAACCTATTTTTGGATTTCATGGCGGGAATCGCCGTGGCGAGCACCGGACACTCCCATCCCAAAGTCGTCAAGGCCATTGAGGAGCAGGCACGCAAATTCCTCCACATCTGCGGCAGCGATTTTTATTACGGGCCAATGGCGGAGCTGGCGGCGAAGTTGAGCGAGATCGCGCCGGGCAAAGGGGCGCAGCGAGTTTTCTTTACCAACTCCGGCACGGAAGCGGTGGAGGCGGCGATCAAGCTCGCGCGCTATCACACTAAGCGACAGCATATCATCGCGTTCCACGGCGCGTTTCATGGCCGTTCGCTGGGCTCGCTGTCGTTGACCGCGAGCCGGGCGTCGCACCGGGCACACTTCGGTCCGCTGATTCCGGGAGTCCATCACGTACCCTACGGGTTCTGCCGGCGCTGCCCGTATCACCTGACTTACGGCACCTGCGGGATCGAATGCGTGGGCGCGTTGGAAAAAACCCTCTTTCGCCACGACGTGTCCCCTCAGGAAGTGGCGGCGCTATTCGTCGAGCCTATCCAAGGCGAAGGCGGCTACGTCGTGCCGCCGCCGGAGTACCTGCCGATGCTTCAAGATCTCTGCCGGCGCCACGGGATTCTCCTGGTGGTCGACGAAATTCAATCGGGGTTCGGGCGCACGGGCAAGATGTTCGCCTGCGAGCATTGGGGCGTCGAGCCCGATATTCTCTGCGCCGCCAAGGGTATCGCCAGCGGCATGCCGCTGGGCGCGATGATCGCGCGGGAAGAAATCAGCACCTGGCCTCGCGGCACCCACGGCTCCACCTTCGGCGGCAACCCGGTGGCTTGCGCGGCGGCGCTGGCCACCATCGCGCTGATCGAAGACGGTTTGATCGAAAACGCCGCCGAGGTCGGGAGCTATCTAATGGAAAAACTCAATCAGCTCAAAGCCGGCCATTCATCGATCGGCGATGTGCGCGGCCTCGGGCTGATGATCGGCGTGGAATTCGCGCGGCCCGACGAGAAGCTGACGCCCGACGCAAAGCTGCGCGATCGAGTGATGCGGAAATGTTTTGAGCAGGGTCTTTTGCTCTTGAGCTGCGGCGAGAGCACGCTGCGCTTCTGCCCGCCACTGATCGTGACGCGTCGGGAATCTGACCGGGCGGTGGAGATTTTCGCCGCGGTCTTGCGCGAGCTGCGCGCATAGACTGCGGCCTCCAAATCGCTCGACGGACGACCGGACATTACTGTAATTTAAATTCGAATTGTTCGACGAACTCGGCGAGATCCGAGTCGTCGGGGTGCAACCGCAGTGCCTCGCGGAATTCTTCCTGGGCTTTGATCATCATCCCCTTGGCGGCATAGACGCGGCCCAAATTCAGATAAGGAAAATGGCGCGGCTCGTAACGCTTCGCCGCTTTCGCCCGTTCCAGCCACGGGATCGCCTCGTCAAATTTCTCCTGCTGCATTAAATAGACGCCGATGTCGTTATAGGGATTGCCGAACTCCGGGTCGAGCTTGATGGCGATCTCGCATTCGGCGATGGCATCGTCGATTCGGCCTTGAAAGCTGTAGGCCCAACCGAGATAGGTGTGCGCGTCGGCGGTGGGGCAGACGGCGATGGATTCTCGGTAGAGGCGAATGGATTCGTCCAGATCGCCCGCCATTTGGAAATTCATCGCGCGTTGAATCAGCTCCAACGCCCGGTCATGGTTTGTTCCCGTGCCCATAGCGTGCCCATATTATACTATCGGTGAAGCCGCGCGCAAACTCAAAAATCGTCCCTTGGGGTTCTAAACCCCCCAGGCTCCGCTCAGTTGGATATTGGCGCCGTTGATGTAGCGGGCTTCGTCGGACAACAAAAAGCGCACGGCCGCCGACGCGTCGTCCACGCTGCCGGCGTATCCCGCCGGGATCAGTTTCACCATCCGCTCGAGTTCTTCTTTGGGGGCGCTGCCCGAATCGATGAATCCGGGCGAAATGCAATTCATCGTGATGCCGTCGGCGGCGATCAGTCGCGCATAGGAACGGGCCAGGGCGAGCAGTCCCACCTTGCTGATGTAATGGGCGGTTAACTGCGGTTGCGCGATGAGTTGTTCAGCGTTGGCCATGCTGAAGCAGACGATACGGCCCCACTTGCGTTCCCGCATCCCCGCAATGACCGCCTGAGTTAAATAAAAAACCGGGTGAAGGTTGTTGTCGAACATCGAGTGCCAACCTTCGTTGGTTTCTTTTAGAAGGGAAACGCGGTGGTAAGGACCGGCGCCGTTGATCAGGGCGTCGATATGGCCCCATGCCTCGTTCACTTGCCGCACCAGGGCGGCAGCAGCAGCGGGATCGGAGACGTCGCATTGGATGGCCAGGCCCCGCCCGCCGCTTTGCTTCACGCCATCGATGACCTGCGCGGCTTCCGCCGCGCTGCTTCTATAACAGATCGCCACCGACCAGCCTTGCTTGGCCAAGTCCAGGGCGACGGCCTTGCCGATACCGCGGGCGCCGCCGGTGATCAGAGCCACTCTATCTGCCATGCGCCGTCTCTCCTATGAACTTAACAGTGCGCCGTTGCGCTTGTAAGTCGAAGATGGAGGATCGAGGATCGAGGATCGCGATACTCAATCCTCTATCCTCAATCCTCGACCGTCAGATTAACCTCGACCCTCGACCCTCAGTTCGCCCTGCTTATCGTCTTCAATGAAAGGGCGAAATTTCTCGTACAGCTCATCCAGCTTCGCCTTATAGTGCTCGACGTTCTCGTCGGGATTGTTCGCGTCCCACTGCGAGGCGAGCTTGCAGTTCTCGCTGATCTTAACTTTCGCCTTGGTGCCGGTGACGTAGTAGGAGATCTGATCGCCGGGCTGGTAGGGCCGCTCGGCTTTCAATGCCAATTCATAGGGCGCCGCGGCGTTGCGTTTTTTGGCTTTCACTTTGGCCTGATAGCTGTCCAGGGAGTCTTGCAACGTTTCGGTCTTAGCAATCCAGGAAATGTCTCTGCGGTGATTCTCCAGATCGTCATGGTAGTGCCGATAGAGATCGGGAATCTGATTTCTCTCACCTTTAAGCAGCAACGCCAGCATCTCTTCCAGCCACTCGCGCTGAAACAACTCGAGGCCGCGGGAGCGCAACCCCGAGCCTTTGATGCGCAGGCGCCCCTGTTCGTCGAGCAGCGCGTAGTTCTTCATTTTATAGCTGAACATCGCCGGATAGCGGCCGTCGAGTTCGAGCTCGATACCTTTGGGCAGAATCTCGCCTAATTTCGCGATCAAATCTTCTTCGTCTTTCGGCGTGCGGATGTTTTCCGGCGGCACGAAGTAGATGCCGTCGGTATCGACTTCGATGATCTTGGCGCCTTTCTGTTTGAGCCAGGCGACCGCGGACTGAATCAGCTCTCGGCCTTTGGCCGTCACCCGATTCGCCGCCTCGAAGTCGTTGAAATGGCCCATCTGAAAACCGAGGTAGCCGTAAAAGGAGTTGATCAGGATTTTAAACGTCGACTGCAGCGCGTTGAAATAAATCTTGCTTTCGTCGTCGCGAGCGTCCCGCCCCAGTTCCTTGGCTTTGACGCGAAAAGCGCGCAGATCGCGCAGCAGCCCCGTGAAGACGCCGAGGTCGTCTTTTTTGGGCAGATAATTGTAAACCAGCATGATCGAGGGATAGAGCGAGGTCACGTCGCAGTGTAGAACATGGCGCGCCGTTCCTTGATGCTCCATATTGGTAAATCCGCCGGCGACCTCGCGGCCTTCGTCGGCGCGCGGCACCGCTCGGCGCTGGTGCAGGTACTCGCGGAGAAAAAGCGCGTCGATTTTGGTCGCGTTGCCGCGCAGCGGGACGTTTTGGTAGCTGTAAGGAAAAATCTGCGCCTCGACGAAGTAACTCGGCGAGAGCAGGTCGGAGATCGCGCGGGTCTCGCGCACGTCGTCCAGCGCGTAGCGGAACAATGTGTCCGGGTCGTGGTCGAAGTACCAGCTGGTCCTATTCCCCGGCACGTAGGTTCGGTCAGCGCCGGCGATGCCGAAGTGGCGCGCGATATCCTTCAGGCCGAAGCTTTCCAGCTCGCGGGTGGCCACGTCGTAGTGCTGGGCCAAGATCCAGGTATCGATGATATGGCGGCCGAAGATTTCATATTTCCGGTAGGTGATACTGCGCTCGGCGATCTGCATGCGCGAGGCGTGGCCCGTAAGCGGCGAGCCGTCGCGCCCGATGCCGAGTTTCACTTTATGGCGTTTCGCCCGCGCTTCGATGTATTCCAGGTCGAAGCGGAACAGGTTGTGGCCTTCGATGACGTCGGGGTCGCGTTGGCGGATTTCCTTGACCATCTCGCCGAGCATTTCGGCTTCGCCGTATTCCTTGCCGGAAATCAGTCGTTCCCAGCCGGTGGAGTCCGAGAGCGCAATGGCGGTGATCCGATCAGACTCCCGCGCCGCGTTGGGAAACTCAAAACCGGCCTGGCAGTAGGTTTCGATGTCGAGCTGCATGCGCTTCAAATCGCTGAAGGTCATGCCGATGAAATGGGTCTTACCCGAGAGCAGGAGATATTGGTGCAGCGGGTCGCTGAAGTACAAGTAGGGCGCGTCGGACGCCGAGGGACTCTTTCCGGTTTGCTTCTGGAGATGGGACCGCGCGTCGTCGAGTTGCTTGAGATCGGGAAAGAGCGCCAGCCGATTGAAAGCGCCTTTACCGCTAAGCGTTTCGATCTTGGTTTCACCTTTCCAGCCTTTAAGATCGGCTTCGCCGTCGAGCAGGAGGAACGGCTCAAACCGCGCGCTTGCCGTGAGGATTTGCTTGTCGTCGCGGGAGAATATTTTTACCTGATTCGCGCCCTCGATCCCGAAAGCAATTAGCGCGGGCGTGCTGTCATGGCCGAACAAGACCTCGTTTTTCTGAAAAACCGGCGGTAGTTGCTGCTTCTGTTCGTTCATGGCGTAAATGCACTATAGCAAAGGAGGTCGCGGACTTGAAAGAGATGATTGGATACCCGGTTCAAGCCGTTTAAACGATTCACAGCGTTCAAACCGTTCAAGTCGTTTAATGAAGGCGCTGCGCGTAATCTGCGAATCGACACGGGCGCTAGGGACTGGAGCCGGCGGGTATGGTTGTGGTAGATTAGATTTACCATGACTACGGATCCTCTGGCTTTCGATAGCCGGCCGTCCTTGAGAACCCCCGTGTTGCTGCTTGCGTTTGCCGGCTGGAGCGATGCCGGGGCATCGGCGACCACCGCGGTGCGTTATCTCGCCGATCAGTTGCTGGCAAAGAAATTTGCCAGCATCGATCCCGAAGAGTTTTATGATTTCTACACGCAGCGGCCGGTGGTTCGTTTGAACGAGAGCAAGATCAGAGAAATCCATTGGCCTTCGTATGATTTTTATGTCGGCTCGGGGATGGGCGTCGAAAGGGATTTTATCCTCGGCATCGGCGCCGAGCCGCAGACGCGTCCGCCCCGGCTCCGCGACGAGGACGTCGGCCCCGGCGATCGCCGGCCGCCAACGCTCCGTGCCGGGGAAGCCGACGTCCAGATACCGAAGGTCGGAGGCCGCCCGCAGTCGCTCGAGGACGCCGGTGAGGACGACCCGCCCCTGGTCGAGCACGACGACGTCCTCGCAGACGTCTTCGACGAGATCCAGCTGGTGGCTGGAGAAGAGAACCGCCGTCTCCTCGGCGGCGAGCTCCCGGATCACCTCGCTGAGCGCCTCGACCCCCAATGGGTCGAGGCCGGCGAAGGGCTCGTCGAGTATGAGCGCGACGGGATCGTGGACCAGC
>Ga0209726_10004985_pt1 | contig 16509 bp, 16 predicted proteins | sample Subgrocontami54m_FD_187453 | JGI IMG/M metagenome (GOLD analysis project Ga0209726, IMG submission 187453) | Subsurface groundwater microbial communities from S. Glens Falls, New York, USA - GMW46 contaminated, 5.4 m (SPAdes) (version 3) | ecosystem: Environmental > Aquatic > Deep subsurface >... | reverse complement strand
CAGCCGCGACGAGATAGATCACTTCAACCGCGTCTGGCACCGCCTCAAGCCCTGGCCCGATTCAGTTGCAGGATTGCAGCGTTTGAAAACGGGCTTTGTGATTACGACGCTGTCCAACGGCAACACCTCTCTGCTAACGAACATGGCCAAGCACGCCGGCCTGCCGTGGGATTGCATTCTCTGCGCCGAAACGGTGCGCCATTACAAACCCGACGCTGAAATTTATCGCTTGATGCCCGATCTCTTCGACTTGAAGCCCGAACAAGTCATGCTGGTCGCCGCCCACGAGAACGACCTGCAAGCGGCGAAGACACACGGGCTGCGCACCGCGTTCGTCCATCGCCCGCTCGAACACGGACCGGGGAAAGCGTCTTCGATTCCGCCAGCGGGAACGTTCGACTTCGTGGCGAAAGATTTTCTCGACCTCGCCGAGCAGTTCGGAGTTTAGACGAAGCGAATGAAACCCCCATTGCTGGCAGCCCACTGCGCATCTTGAGCGGATTCTGTACTTTCTTAATCGTGCGCACAATGGTATATCCAAAAGGGATGAGCCCATCCCGAACTATCGCACGAACACGGATGCCAACTAACGATTCTCTCCAAACCTTGAACACCGACGCTCTGTCGGGGGTTCGCAGCCTGCCAAGCAACACGATTCAGGTCGGACTCACGTCGCCTCCGTTCTATCTTCTCCGTCGCTATGGCACCTCGACCACTTGGCCAGACGGTTGGGAAGGAGAACTCGGGCACGAGAACCATCCGAATGATTTCGTACGCCATCTACTTAACGTGTTCGATGAGGTCTGGCGTGTCTTGCGAGACGATGGCTGTCTCTGGGTAAACCTTGCGGACACGTTCAACAATCGGCAAGGAAAGAAGGGAACCACCAATGCCCCGAACGGCTCCGATGGCCGTTTCGCGGCAGGCGGAAGAGGCTATGCCGAGTCATTGCGCCAGCAGCCCGAATTTTTCAAGCATTATGTGCCTAGCATTGGCCACAAATCTGAAATGGGAGTACCTTTTCGCTTTCACTTGGCGATGACGGATCCGGAATTTCGCCGCTTCATCGGATGCAAGGAAGGGCCGCAGTGGATCTGCCGTCGCACCGTGGTTTGGGCGAAGTCTCTAGTGCGGGTCGAAAGCCAAGCTGCGGAGGGAAATGCGATGCCGGAACCGACGCGGGACCGGCCCTCGCGCAACTACGAGTTTCTCTTCCTTTTTACCAAACAGCCTAACTATTATTTCCACCGAACCGCTATTGATGTCCCTTCACGCTCTAGCAACCGCCACGGAGATCGCGCAAACGCCGGCTCTGTATGGGAGACCCGGTGCGAAATCTTCTCTGACAGCGACAGCCCGGACGGTTTGTGGCGAGTGAACTCCGAAGCATCTCCTTACCGACACGTCGCGATGTGGCCCCGCGCTTTGGTCCGGCAAATGCTGCTCCCTACCACCCGCCCCGGTGACACTGTACTTGATCCCTTTGCCGGCAGCGGTACAACAGGCGAGGTGGCGCTCGAACTGGGGCTCAAAGCCATTCTTATCGAGTCTTCTGTTCTCGGTCGGGAGGCTCTGACAGACCGTCTTCAGGGGCTCAACGAAAACCTGCTAGCCAACCTCGGACATGACGCCACCCGGTGAGCAAGGCGGCGGTGCGCCGGAGCCCGCTCAAGAAACGGTATCAAGGGCCTTCGGGGCAGACAACCGTGCCCGCTTGCTGGCGCGGTATTTCACTCACGCAGGGGAAGTCACTACAGGCAACGCCTGGCAGCACGTCTATAGGTTGCTGCTCTGGATCGATCGAACGACCGCCCTCGCCCATTGTTACGAGTCAGACAAGGCTCAGCCCGGCCGCCCCTGGTATGCACGCTCACTCGCCTTTCACTCCTGGGTATCAGACGCCTTAAACATCGCTCCGGCTAATCTAGGAGAGCATGTCGATTGGCTGTTCCGAGAGGCGGTCAAGGATCTTGCGACTAAGGCTCTCACGGGCCGCACAACTGCTTACGCATCGCAGCGTGCGTCGTATGAAGGTCGGGGCTTCCCGGAACCAGGAGAAGATCCGGAACTCGTGGCAATAATCAAGGATGTTCTGGGAAAACGGATGCCCGAGGAACCGTCGGCTGAAGAATACCGCAATCTGACGCGGCGAATTACCGTTTACATGACTCAGGAAAACAAGCGGAGAAACCTCGTCGGAGAAGGATTCGAAGATGTGCTTTCGGCCGTCGTTCGTCGTCTTCCGTTTTCCAGCGGATTCGAAATCCGAAACCGATCTCTACTGCATGATTTGCCCGGTTTCCATTCGCCGTCACCAAACGAAAAACCGAAACGAGTGGACCTTGCATTAATCTCGGGCAATGAGCGCATTCTGGTGAGTGCTAAGTGGAGCATCCGCGCCGATCGCGAGGAACAGTTTCACAGCGATTTCGAGACGTACGCGCGCCTTGAGTCGGCCGGGCGCGACTTCGCCTACACGCTAATCACAAACGAACTCGACGCAGCCCGTCTCAAAGCAGCATGCGAGCGCCGCCGCCAAAACGCGCCCTTATTTACGCACGTCGTGCACATCAACCCCGCCGGCGTGCTGGCCGCGTACGGCAATCCCGACCGCGGTTCATCGAACGTTATACGATCACATGTGGATAATGGTCGCTTGATGAGCCTGGAATCTTGGCTCGAGTTCTTAGAGCAAAAGACAAATAACTAAAGGCGTGAACCGGACCTCGGCGAACCGCTCAGTTCGACGTGTTGACGGGCTGATCATACAAAAGGAGAACAGTTCAATGGCAGAACATAGCGAAGCCCTCCCGCCGGAAGCGATCGACGCTCTCCAGCGAGGAAATAAAATCGAAGCGATCAAGATTGTCCGGGAGGCAAAAAGGCTCGATCTCAAGGACGCCAAGGACAGAGTCGACGACTACGTGAAAAACGATCCTATCTTGCAACAAAAGTTCGCATCGGCTCAGGCTGAAACCACGGGCAGCCTAATCCGCTGGCTTATCCTCATCGCCGTCGCGATCGTGGGATATTACCTTTTCGTCGCCGGCTAGGAACGAAACATAATATTTATTAATCTTAGTTAACCCGATCGATGACAACCGCAATTCCGCAACGGCCCTACGCAGAGATACTGGCTGAACTCGAGACCTTTGAGGGCTATCTCAGGACCCTTGGCTTACGACGGGCACCCGACCGACTCCGGGATGTACTGGGCAGGCTAAAGGAAATCGAGACCGCTCGAACTCGGAACCGACTCCCGTCTCTCAACAAGCGCCCCGACGTAGCAGAACTTATCTGGTCACTCGTTGAGGGCCAAGAGTTCGCCGATATTTTCCGGGGAATCCGCAATTACGACGCAGTGATTATCAAGAAACTCTTGCAGAAGGCGCTACAGGGACCGCTCCATCCAACCCACGAAACACCTGTTTCCAACATTGGCCGAAACACGGTCTTCGAGTTACGCTTGGGAGCTGCGCTCCTACAAGCTGGCGCGAACGTCACCTTGGGCCGACAAGCTGACATCATGATCGATCACGCTGGAGCCCACGTCTACATCGAATGTAAGCGACCCTTTTATGAGCACAGTATAAGACAGAACGTGATGAGGGCGCGTGCTCAGTTGCGGCAGCGGCTCGACTCCGATCCGCATCAGCCAACGGTGGGCGTGGTGGCCATATCCGTTTCCAAATCAGTCAATCCGGGCTCTAACATGTTTGTGGTTAACGATGCGAGCGACCTGCGAAGTCTCTCCCAAGAGGCGGAGCGTCTTCACAAGCAGTACAGCAGAGATTATGATCGGCTACTCGATCCCCGGCTTATTGGCATGGTGTATCACTTATTCACCCCCGCTCTATTGAGACAGAGTGGCCTCCTTATCGCGGCGTCTCAGGTAGATATATTTCCGGACAATCCGAGCATCCAAACCATGCTTCCCGTCTCTGGCGAGAACCTCAAGAAGCTCTTTTTGGTCGCCTTTCGTCATCAGCGGTTCGAGATGCGCGATGCCGGCTAACACGGTGCGCCGGAACGGATGTATTAGCCCGCATGTGATCGGTTCAGTATGATGAAGCCACGATTCGAACTCGTCCGAGTCTCGGGTGCTCCAGTTTCTGACGAAGAGTTGCTGTTGGATCTTCGTAGTGTTGCAAAGGAGCTTGGCCGCACCACTGTGCCCCAGAAAACCTACGGGAAACTTGGAAGGTACGATTCCAGCACCGCGATCCGTCGTTTTGGTTCTTGGAACGGGGCGGTGCTCGCCGCTGGTCTCGAAGTTTCGAACGAGATCGACATATCGGATGAGCGGCTTTTCGAGAATCTGCTCACGCTCTGGCAGCACTTCGGGCGTCAGCCGCGCCGACGTGATCTTGCGAATCCGCCCTCGACAATTTCCCAGAGCCCGTATCTTCGGCGATTCGGTTCATGGACAGCTGCACTTGAGAGTTTCGTTAGTTATGCTAACGCCTCGGAGACCGAGGCAAAGCAAAGCGACGCCCCGGGGGGCGTAACGGGTCCTAAAAAGACGGGGAGAGATCCCTCCCTTCGGTTGCGCTTCAAGGTACTTGAAAGGGACAACTTCGCATGTCGACAGTGTGGTGCAAGCCCGGCGAAGTCTGTCGGTGTCGAGTTGCACGTTGACCACATAATGCCGTGGAGTAAAGGTGGTAAGACAGTGCTTGAAAACCTTCAGACGCTTTGTTCTCTTTGCAACTTTGGAAAAAGCAACCTTGCGCCGTCGGCGGGCTGAGCCACTGCTCAATTCGGCGCCCCCTAAAAGCGGGCGCCGGTTAGCTTATTTGTCAAGCGTTCCGTTGAAAACCTATGGAAGCAGATACCCTTACGAAGGATAATTTGGTTGAACTGCAGCGGGCTTTAGCTCTCGCTGACATGAGGCACGATCGTTCCGAGAGTCGTACGTCGTCCGAATCAGCTCCGCTCGAACGTCTTGTCGCCCGCTTCGGTTACGTGAAAGTCCAAATGTATCAAGAGCACGGCCCTGACAAGCGACCGCACTTTCACATTGAGTACAAGCGCCAGTACCGCGCCTCATACGCAATCGATACTTTAGAACGAATCGCGGGTTATATGCCGAAACAATACGAGCGACCGGTGATGGAGTGGGCGCCTACGGTTCAGTCACAGCTAGCGGCTTGCTGGGAACGGCTCATTAGAGGCGGCGCACCTTTGGATCTCGAGATTCCGCCGAGCACACAACAGTCACCTTAGCAGCAAATAAGTCACTTATGAAAAATACAAGTTTCTCTCTAGAGGAGTTGGTTCGGGCTTATGTTGCAACGCGTAGGGTATTAGGTCGGAATACTCGGCGCAAAATCCACCCTGGTACGATCCCTCTCGTGCAACATCCAGCCGTGCTTGTGCAGGCCGCCTTTCAGGAGATATTCCGTCCAACATCCCCGACCGAAATCTATTCAGAAGATCAGCCAACTTTCATGCCTCGGTCCGCAGAAGAGGAGGATTGGATTCCAATCGATGTGTTATTAGGCTGCTATAGGCCACAAAACCGGACTATCTTCATTTTTCACCGGAACATCGAACATTGCGCGACTCACCGTTTACACTGTGATGTTTCCGATCTTGAGATTGTTGTGCGTTTGCATGAGTACGCTCACGCTCTCGTACATCTAGGCGTATTCTGGCCAGAGGAGTGCGATGTCATTCGTGATTATCTAAGGGACCAAGAAACGGACTGGAAAGCATTCCTCCGTAATCGCTCTAAAGCGTTTCGGTCGTTGCAAAGCGACGCACATGAATTCCTCGCGCAGATTCTCTCCTGGGTAACTATAGGGGTATTTGAACCGATCTCACGCCGAAACATACTCCAAGAACTATTTGTTACGCTAATGAGGCGGCAGCCCCCAGAATACCGCCTGAGTCCGGATATGCTGGGCAAGAGCTGCTACGGAGACCCAACGGCTATGCTTTCGTGGGTACGGGAGACGCCTCGCTACAAACCCACTCGTCGCCACCCGCAACGGCAAATTGCCGAAGCGTTGCTGCGTCGTACTTTCCCATGAGATGTCCACCCGCGCAGCCTAACGCTAAGTTTATCGACGCACATTCACCATGACCCGAAAATTTCTCGCTTTCGACATTGAGACCGCGACCGAAGTCCCCGGCGACGATTTCAACTAGAGACCATTCAGACCGCTTGGGATCTCATGCGCCGCGACACTTTCGACCGAAGACGAAGCGCCGAAACTTTGGCATGGTGTTAGACATCGAAGAGGTTTCTTGGACTTGCAAAGTCACCGGGTGAGTGTAACCTTGCTCTGTACTCTATAGCGTCCCCTAGCATTGACACGCGTGCAGGCCTTTAGGCAGAAATGATCATGAACGACGCAGCGCCTCTTCGCATTCCCTTTGAAGAACTCACAAATTTTTGCCGCCGATACCAGGTGCGTGAGCTAGCGCTCTTTGGATCAATGTTACGCCAGGACTACCGCTCCGATAGCGATGTTGACCTGTTGGTGAGTTTCGAACCGGCGGCGCGAGTAACCTTTCTCACCCTTGCCAGAATGCAACGCGAGCTTGAAGCTCTTTTAGGACGCAGGGTCGATTTGGTGCCGAAGGATGGACTGAAGCCCGTCATTCGTGATCATGTTCTGGCAACCGCACGAGTGCTATATGCGGCGTGAGACACTCTATTTACAAGACATCATCGAGGCCTGCGACCTACTTCAGGCTTTTCTGGGAGGTATGGACGCATCGGCCTTCCTGGCCAGCGAACTCCATAAGGCTGCTGCGCTCCAGAAGCTTGCCGTGATCGGTGAGGCAGCGGCACGTCTGCCGCAGGCATTTCGTGAGACGCATCCGCAGGTGGAATGGCGCGATATCATCGCATTCCGGAATATCGCCGTCCACGCATACTTCGCGGTGCAGTGGGACATCGTGTGGGCAACGGCCCATGATGATGTCCCAGTGCTTCGGCGTCAGGTCCTGGAGATCTTGCAGACCGATAACCCAGAGGAGCCCGAGAAGTAGGAGCAAGGGGGCAAACCGGTGCTCCTCAAGACACCTCTAAGGAGTTGAAGCGCAACGCTCGCAAGCTCCGGAGCGTTAGCCTTATCAACGCACATTCACCATGACCCGCAAATTCCTCGCTTTCGATATTGAGACCGCGACTGACGTTCCTGGCGATGACTTTAACTGGAGACCCTTCAGGCCGCTTGGGATCTCGTGCGCCGCGACGTTTTCAACTGAAGCGGAATCGCCGAAACTTTGGCATGGCGGACAAGAAAGTGCTGTGCCAACTGCAAAGATGCAAAGGCACGAGGCGGCGAATCTTGTGGACTATTTGGTCGCGATGGCCGACTCGGGATTCACCATCGTCACCTGGAACGGCCTGGCGTTTGACTTTGACGTGCTGGCTGAGGAATCAGGACGGACGGCTGAGTGCCGGCAATTGGCTTTGGAACAGGTCGACATGATGTTTCACATTTTCTGCGTCAAAGGTTTCCCGGTCGGGCTGGACAGCGCGGCGCGCGGAACAGGCATTGCCGGTAAGCCGGCGGGAATGTCTGGAATCAAGGCGCCGCAACTATGGCTCCAAGGCCAGCACCAGGAGGTGCTTGACTACGTGTCGCAGGATGTTCGGACGACTCTGAATCTGGCGCGCTTGTGCGACCAGCAACGTTCGCTTCGTTGGATTACTCGCAAGGGCAGTCCTGCCGCTTGCCCGCTCCCGAAGGGCTGGCTCACCGTCAAGGACGCCTTGCGACTGCCGGAGCCGGACACATCATGGATGGATAAACCAACCCTTATCCGGTTAGTTCCCAACGGGAGCTTGGCGAGCACAGTGCTGCAATGATCGCAGATACACATTTGGGAAGCAACCGGATAAGCAGGGATAAACCAATGTCGCGCAACAATTTCACCGCTTGGATGCAGAGTCAGAAAACTTGACAATCGCAGCAACGCATCCTGTCCCATGCTTCGCACTTTTATGCGGTTGGACAAAGAAACCTTCAAAGACCTGCTGATCACAGCCGGTCTTCCCATCATCGCGGTCATAGCCGCTTTTTGGATCGCCGCTCGTTTTGTCAAACCGGCGCCGCCGGATACGATCGTCATGACCACCGGCGCCGGCGGCGGCGCGTATCATCTTTTTGCGCAGCGCTACCGCGACATTCTGGCGCGCGAGAGAATCACTATTCAGCTTAAGCCGTCCGCTGGATCGATTGAGAACTTGCAGCGACTTCAAGACGGCAAATCCCAAGTCGATGTCGGGCTCGTACAGGCCGGCGTGGTCTCGGGCGAGCCCCCCGCGGGACTGCGCTCGCTCGGTGCCATGTATTACGAGCCTCTCTGGGTTTTCTACCGCGGGAAAGAAGAGATCGACAAGCCCAGTCAATTGTCGGGCAAACGCGTGGCGATCGGACCCGAAGGTAGCGGCACGCGTTCGCTCGCTTTACAGTTACTCAGAGCGAGCGGCGCCGACAATCCGCCGACGAAACTCTTGCCTCTCGGCGGCAACGACGCGGTCAAAGCGCTGATCGACGACACTGTGGATGCCGCATTGCTCGTCGCCTCGCCCGATGCGCCGACGGTGCAGGCGCTGGCGAAAGCGAAAGACATCAAACTGGCGAGCCTCGTCCAGGCCGAAGCTTTCACCCGCCGCTTTCCGTTTCTCACGGCGATTCGGCTGCCGCGCGGCGCCATCGATCTCGCCGCCGACCTGCCGTCGCAAGACGTGACGTTGTTGACCACAACCGCCAATCTAATCGTCAAAGAAGATTTTCACCCCGCGATTGGATACCTGCTCTTACAGGCCGCGACTGAAGTCCACGGGCGCGCCGGTGTGCTGCAAAAGGCCGGCGAATTTCCCTCTGCGCTGGAGTCCGAGTTTCCCCTCACGGACGAAGCCAAGCGATTCTACAAGAGCGGCACACCGCTGTTGCAGCGCTACCTGCCTTTCTGGATAGCGAACTTTATCGAGCGCATGGCGGTGTTACTGTTACCGTTCCTCGCCGTGCTTCTGCCGCTGTTCAAAATCTTGCCGGCGCTTATCCAATGGCGCAACAAATCGCGCCTGTTCCGGTGGTACCGAGAATTAAAACACCTCGAATCCCAGGTCGCGGCGAACCCCGACCCGGCGCGGCTTGACGGCTACCTAAACCGTCTCGATGAGATCGAAAACGGGGTCGCCACGACCCGCGTCGGAACCAATTACTCCGACTACGTCTACAACCTGCGCCTCCACGTCGATCTCGTGCGCAATCGACTGCATAACCCGGAACACCGGAAACATAACGCGTGATGCTGCCGAACTCCAAAAAGAGCCTCAGCCGATTCATGCGGCTGAGGCTCTTTTACCACACGACCTAAACAGTCACTCACTCACCGCATCTGGCACACCACGTCCACCAGCGCCGGTTTGCCCTCTTTCACCACCTTCACCGCTTCGCGCAGCGTCTTGATCAAATCCTTCGGCTCGGTGATCGGGCCGGCGCCCCAGCAGCCGTAGGTGCGCGCCATGGCGCCGAAGTCGACGTTGGGGTCCTCGATGCGGATGCCGATGGTCTTGTTTTCCACCGGGCGGTTGCGCGCGATGGCGACGCGCTCCTGATGCTCTTCGTCGTTGAAGTAGGAGCGGTTGCTGCAGACGATGATCAAGAGCGGAATCTGGTGATGCACCGCAGTCCATAGACCGCTGACCGTAAAGAGAAGGTCGCCGTCGGGCTGGATATCGACACAGAATTTTCCCGAACCCTTATGCGCGAGCGCGGCGCCAAGTGACGCCGGCAGGCCGTAGCCCAATCCTCCGCCTTTGTACTTGCCGAGAATCTGATTGAACTTGGTCGCCGGCAAACAGAGGTTTTCTTTTCCTTGAGAGCTGCCGTTGGTCAACACCCAGTCCTCGCCCTTCAGCGCCTCGGCGATCTCGGCGTACATCCGGGTCATCGAGACCGGCTTTTCATCCCATTTGGTTTTGGTCTCTTTTTCCAGCGCGGCTTTTTTGTCTTCGTAAATCTTGCCCCAATCCGCGCGCCGCGAGTCGATGATGCCCTTCAAGTCGCCGAGTTTCTTCTCCGCTTTGAGGCGCCGCAACAGCTCCGGCAGAAACACCGCCGTGTCCGCCATGATCATCAGATCGGCTTCGCGCAGCTTGTTGAAGTCGGTCGCCCAGGCGCGCACGAGCAAATCATCGAGAGCGACGTTGACGATCTTGGCGTTCGGTGAAAGCAGCGGAGTGGGTTTGCGATTGCCTTTTTCCTGCGCCCGCTTCGTCGTCGCGCCTTCAAGGTCGGGAACGTCCAACGCGAGAATGAGATCCGCCTGGGGAATGACCTTCTCGTGCTGCCCGGTGAGATTGAGCGGATTATGCGCCGGGAAGTTAAACCTGCCGAACTGATCGAGCACGGGAGCGGCGAGCAGTTCGGCCAGCTCGCCCAGCGCGTTGAAACCGGCTTCCTTCCGCCCGACCCAATCGGCCAGGATCACCGGCTTTTTAGCTTCGAGGAGCCAGCGAATGGTCTTTTCGAATCCCTCTTCCGGCGCTTGCAGCGGCAGCGGCGCCGGATAGCGCGCCAGGGAAGGAAACGTGACGTCTCCGTCGAGTTGCTTTTCCTGCACGTCGCCGTCGTAGCAAATGTAAACCGGCCCCATCGGATCGGTGGTCGCGAGCCGGTAAGCGCGAATGAAGGAATCCGGCACCGCCTCGACGCTGCCGGGTTGGTCGTCCCATTTGCAGAAATCGCGGACTAGATTGCCCTGAACGTTCGCCGTGTGCACCCAGTCGATCCAGGGCCGGCGGTTGGCGCTGTCCATCGGCCCGGTGCCGCCGAGCACGATCACCGGCAGCCGATCCGCCCAGGCGTTGTAGATCGCCATCGAGGCGTGCTGCAGGCCGACGACGTTATGCACCGCCGCGGCCATCGGTCGGCCTTTCGCTCGCGCGTAACCATGCGCCAGCGCGACGGCGATCTCTTCGTGGTTGCAGAGAATGATTTCCGGCGCGTGGTTGCCGCCATAGTTGACCAGAGAATCGTGCAAGCCACGGAACGTCGCTCCGGGATTGATCGCGATGTATTCGAACTCGAAGGCCTTCAAGAGATCGACGACGACGTCCGATCCCCATTCAGCTCGGGGTTTTTCGGTTTTTTGTGCTTTGGCCATGAAATGATTCCTTTCTCGATTTTTTAAATCTTGACTGGCGAATATAGTCCGAGTTAGCGGATCTCGGCAAGAGTTCGACCTTTTGTCATTTCGACCGGAGGGAGAAATCTAAGCGCAATGAGGCAGTGATTTCAAACGCAAGATTCCTCACGTTCGTTCGGAATGACAGAACACCCTTCACCATCTCTAAACCTTCGGCACCGCCATCCCCCGCTTTACCGCGGGCCGCGCCGCAATCGCATCGAACCAGCGCTTCACGTTGGGAAACTCCTCCAGCTTGACCTGATGAACCTCGTGGCGCCAAACCCAAGGATAGGTAGCGATATCGGCGATCGAATATTCGCCCGCGAGATATTTTCGCTGGCCCAATTCCTTGTCGAGAACGTTGTAGAGCCGCAGAGCTTCTTTGCGAAAGCGCTCGATGGCGTAGGGAACTTTCTCCTGCAAGCGAAAGAAATAATTCGCCTGGCCGAACATCGGGCCGACTCCGCCCATCTGAAACATCAGCCACTGGATTACTTCGTAGCGCTTACGCATGTCCTGCGGCCAAAACTTGCCGCTTTTCTCCGCCAAGTACATGAGTATCGCCCCGGACTCGAATAACGTGAACGGCTTGCCACCCGGTCCGTTCGTGTCGACGATGGCCGGAATCTTGTTATTCGGATTGATCGCCAAATACTCCGGCTTCATCTGATCGTTTTGTTTGAGATTGACAGCGTGAACTTCATAGGGAACTTCGATCTCTTCCAGCATGATCGACACTTTTTTCCCGTTGGGCGTGTCCCAGGTGCAAAGTTGAATCATTCTTCAATTCCCTTTTGCGCTTTCACGATCCGGCTGCCGGCAAGAACGATAAACACGGAAATGACCAAACATGCAAGAGAAGCCCAAAAGGAAACGGCGTAGCTATGTGTGATGTCGAAGAGAAATCCGCCAAGCCATGCGCCGGTGGCCCCGCCGAGGCCGATACTGAAGGTAAAGTAGCCGAAGATCGCGCCAAAGTGTTTGCCGTGAAAAATATCCGCCGAGATCGCCGACAGCACCAGGGCGCGCGAGCCCTGCCCGAGGCCGTAGCAAACCGCATAGAGGTAGAGCAGCCAGGGCATCGAGGTGTCATGCATGCCGAGTAGCGCCAAGATTCCCACCGCCGATATGATCTGCACCCAGGTGAAAACTACTTCCCGCTTCATCACGTCGGCTAGATAGCCGAACAAAACCCGCCCGCCGATGCTGATAACGCCCATCAAACCAAAGATCGATGCGGCGAAGACCTTGGCATAACCGACATCGATGGCGTGGGCAATTTGATGGGTCACGATGATCTGGTTGCCCATGCTTGCCAATGTCCGTGCGATAAAAAGCAGCCAAAACGCACGATTGGCGAGCGCGCGCTTAACGGTCCAGTCGGTCTCTAGCTGTTTTTCAGCCTGCACATTTGGCGTTGGCGCTTCCTTGGGAGCAGCTGAGGTGGAGGCCGGCAAAAACAGCGGCACAGGAGGTATCACGAGCATGGCGGTAATAACCGCCAGTCCGACGTAGGCTGCGGACCAACCCCAGTTGCTGATCATCAACTGAGTCGCCGGCACCAAGAGCACGATGCCCACCCCGCCGCCGGCCCAGGCGATGCCGAGCGCGGTCCCGCGTCGCTGCGGAAACTCGCGCGTGATGATCGCTACATGGGGCACCATGCCGATCAACGCGATGCCGGCGGCGCTGACGATGCCGATCCAAAAATAAAATTGCCAGATCGAAGAGATGGTAGAAGCGAAGCTCAGCCCCACGGCAAGAACCAATCCGCCGCCGATCAAAGTCTTGCGCCCGCCGATGCGGTCGATCAAGCCGCCAACGAAGGGCAAACACGCCCCTTCAAAGATAATGGCCAGTGAGATCGCTCCCGCGGTAACCGCCCGCGACCAGCCGAAGGTGTCGAGCATCGCCACGAAAAAGACCCCGAAGGTGCCGTGCAGCCCGCGGCCCACGCCGATGTGAAGAAAAGCGAGGGCGACGAGACCGTAGCGTTTCAGTGTCGAGGTCGGCGGTGTTGGTGCTGGCGCCATGTGTGAGGCTGAACGTTAGCAATAGCCCGTGTGGGGCCAAAAGTCTATTTGTTGCTTAGTTGGCTCGTAGCAATGGAGCCGTTGGCGCGCAAAATCCATAGCGCTCAAACCCGCTTGACACCGGACAGCGTCGTGTACCATGATCGGCCAACGCTGGAATGGAACGACCCGCGGCCACATGTCATCTCGATGCCTTCGATAGGCCCCTGAGATATCCTTGACTGAGGTGGAACACGACCAGCGCGATCGGAGGACTCGATGCGTGGATTTTTTAGACCCATCATTGCTGCGCTTATTGCCGCGTGCAATCTGACCCTGTTCGAGGCATTTCCGGCTTTGTTGCAAGCCGGAGAATCCGACGCAATCCTGGCCGGCGCGCAGAAAGAAGGCGAGCTGACCACCTGGGCCGTCGGCGAAATTCCCTTTCAGACCATGGTGGTCGACAGGTTCAAAAAAAAATACCCGTTCATGAAAAAGGTCGACGCAGTGCGGATACCGTCCGAGAAACTGCGTACCCGCCTGATCACGGAGGCGCAAACCGGCAAGGGGAGCAACGTCGACGTTGTCGGCCTCAGCGGCTTCGAGCTGCTTTATCTCGCCGAGAAAGGCTTCTTCGCGCCTTACCGTTCTCCGGAGACAAGCGCCATCGCCGACGGGTTTAAAGATGCGGGTGGCCTTTGGGCTTCCTACTACGTCAACACCCTGGTGACCGCCTACAATACCCGCCAGGTCGCAGCCAAGGACGTGCCGCAACGCTGGGACGATTTGCTCGATCCGAAATGGAAAGGCAACATCGCGTTCTTCGAAGAGGAATATGAATGGTTCGCCAACTTTCTCAAAGTCGTCGGACGGGAAAAGGGACTGGACTTCATGCGCCGCTTCGCCCGCCAGGATTTGCAATATCGCGGCGGGCACACCCAGATGGTCCAGTTGCTCGCCGCCGGCGAATTTCCCATCATGGCCGTGGCCTTCGCGCCGCGCGTTAGCGTGGTGCGGGCGAGCGGCGCGCCCATCGACTGGGCGGCGCTCAATCCGGTCTTCTCGAATCCCGTGGGCATGGGCGTCTACAAGGCGGCGCCCCATCCGAACGCGGCAAGGCTCTACGTCGATTTTATGCTCTCAAGAGAAATACAACAGGAAATCTGGGTCAACGCCGCATGGAAAGGATCGGCGCGCAAGGACGTGACGCCCAAAGATCCGCGCTGGCAGGGGATCAAGGTTTTACCCCTCGATCTGACCCTCGCGCGGGGTTACCAGGAAGTCGCGAAGGATTTTCAGCAGATATTCAAACCCCATGGCAGCGGCCGCTAATTATATGACGGGCTCAAAGGCGTCGGCATGATTAAGATCGGTCTCAAACCGGCGATGGCGACGTCGCTCGCGGACGGCGATAATCCCGTCGAACAGCTAGCCACGATCATTGATTTCGCCAAAGCCGCCCGCGATGAAGGTTTTCATTCCATCTGGGCGGGGCAACACTACTTTGGCGGCAATCGAGTGCGCTGGGAGGTCGTGCCGCTGCTGGCGCGCTTGATTCCTGAAATTAAAGACATGGCGGTTGGCACCTGCATCATGCTTTTGCCTCTGCACCATCCGGTGCTGGTCGCCGAGCAGGTCGCCATCCTCGATATTCTTGCCGCAGGAAAATTCATCTTCGGCGTCGGCCTGGGCTACCGGGAGAGGGAATTTGACGGCTTCGGCGTGCCGAAGCGCGAGCGCGCCTCCCGCTTCGAGGAATCGCTCTCGATCATCAGGTTGCTCTGGACGCAGGAGGGCGTGCCGTTTGTCGGCAAACACTTCCAATTCAAGAGTCTAAGGACACCTACCCGCCCGCTGCAAAAACCGGCGCCGCCGATCTGGATCGCGGCCCACGGCGACAAGGCCGTCCGCCGCGCCGCGCGGCTTGGCGACAGTCTAATGATGAACCCCCACGCGTCGATCGCGACCCTGGAGCGGCAACTGGAAATCTATCGCGATGCCTTGAGGCAGGAGGCAAAACCCTTTCCCGAAGAACTCTCGATCCGAAAGGACATCTACATCGCCGAGGCGCGCGAGCAAGCCTGGGCGGAAGCGGAAGGCGAAGTCCCCAAGCTGGTTCAGGGTCTGAGCGCCGAGAATCAGTACGCGGAGCTGCCGGTCTCAGACCGGGTCGGCGCGGAACAAGATTTGAAGACGTTTATCCGCTCGCGCTACATCGTCGGCGATCCGGGTGATTGTCTCGAACAGATCAAACGGCATCAGGAACGCTTGCGGACCAACCATTTCATCTTCCGCATCGCCTGTCCGGGCGGGAATCGCGCTGCGATGATGCAAAAGATCAAACTGATCGGACGGGAAGTGATCGGACAGATCAGGAGTGAAGGCAGGTAGCGATGGGCACCGCCCGTGGCGAAATCGTTTTGAACGAATTGAACGTCTTGAACTTTTTGAACAGCTGGAACAATTTGAATCCGACTTGCAGCGAATCGCCTGCGCGCGATTGCATCGTCGAAGGCATATTGCTTGATTAGCGTCATTTAGGAGGAACGACCCGTGGCAAACCTGAAAGAGCTTGAAACCGATATCTTGATCGTCGGAGCGGGCAACGCCGCCCTGGTGGCGGCCGAAGCGGCGCACGACGCCGGCGTCAAAGCTACCGTATTGGAGCGCGCGCCCAAGGAGCGGCGCGGCGGCAACTCGACTTTTTCCGGCGGCCTTTTCCGCTTCGCCTACAAGGATTTTGAATCGGTAAAAGAAATCTTGCGGGACACCCCGGGCATCGACTTCAAGGACGTCGAAGTCGAGCCTTACCCCACCGACATGTTTTACAGCGACCTGATGCGCGTCACCGAGGGTCTCGCCGATCCCTCCCTCTCCGAGCTGTTGGTGAACAGATCCCAGGAAGTTGTCGCCTGGATGGCCCGCCACGGCATCGATTGGGAACTGCACATGAACCACGTCGCCAAGGTCAAGGGGAAGTATATTTGGCGTTCCGGCACGATTCCGGTTGCCGCGCGCGGCGGCGGCCACGGCCTGCAAGAGATGCATTTCAAGCATGTGGAGAGCCGCGCCATCGAAATTATCTATTCCGCGCGCGCGCTGGAATTGTCCCAGGACTCAAGCGGCGCCGCCGACGGCGCCCTCGTGTCGACGCCCGCCGGCAAGCAGAGAATTCACAGTAAAGCGGTGATCCTCGCCTGCGGCGGCTTTGAGTCCAATCCGGAGATGCGCGCGCGCTACCTCGGACAGAACTGGGACCTCGTCAAAGTCCGCGGCACCCGCTACAACACCGGCGACGGCATCAAGATGGCGACCGACATCGGCGCCGAACCCTTCG
>Ga0209726_10004982_pt1 | contig 16514 bp, 17 predicted proteins | sample Subgrocontami54m_FD_187453 | JGI IMG/M metagenome (GOLD analysis project Ga0209726, IMG submission 187453) | Subsurface groundwater microbial communities from S. Glens Falls, New York, USA - GMW46 contaminated, 5.4 m (SPAdes) (version 3) | ecosystem: Environmental > Aquatic > Deep subsurface >... | reverse complement strand
GGCGTGGCCCGATCCGCATGTCCCAGCGCCTCAACCATCACATCGGCATAGCGTTCGAATCGCGATTCCAGACTCTTGCCCATGGCGTATCTCCCAGATCACTTGAAGATATCGCCATAATGCCATGATTATTAACACAGTGCAATTAAGGAAGGAACCCAAAAAGAGTTGCTCGACGCCATGGAACCGATCAAGGAGAAAGTGGCAAAACTGGCTGCCTTGAAGGTAGACCTGATCCATCCCATGGGCGCTCCGCCCTTTATCGTGAGAGGCTACCGAGGCGAAGAAGAGATTATCAAAAGCCTGGAAGACAGGCACGGCATCCCCGTTATCACCTCAGGCATGACCCAGGTGGAGGCCCTGAAGGCTCTGGGAGCAAAAAGGATCGTGGGCATAACATACTTTGGGGATGAGACCAATCGGCAATCAGCCGCCTATTTCCGCGAGGCGGGCTTTGAGGTCTTAGGCATAGAGGGGATCGCTACCTGGGCCGGGGTCGATAGACTTTCCTCCCAGGAGATTTATGCTTTTACGAAGCAGCTATTTCTTAAAAACAAGGACGTCCAGGGAATTTGGATACCCGGCGGCGGCGGCGGCTGGGGTGCCCTTGATGCTGCGCAAATCCTTGAGCAGGACCTCCAGGTTCCCGTCGTAACCAATACCGTTGCCAAGATCTGGGCGATACAGAAGCGACTCCATATCAGGCAGCCCCTTCAAGGTTATGGAAGATTACTGGCGGAATTGCCCTGATGCAGAGCCAAGGGGCCAGGGTCCGGGCTTGAATTTTGCTGTCCGCTGCCGTTGAAGCAATTTAACGCTGGGAAACGGGTCGGGCTCAGAGTTCTATCAAGGGACCTTCCGCTGTTCGATCAGTCATAAACTGCGGAGCAAATGAAAGCCCCCCTTTTTCGACTAGGATATCGACACATCGATCGGTGAGCTTTCCTTCGATATCGGCGATCCCTTCTTCTCTCAGACCGGCGGGCGGGCGAATGCGACCGTGGTGGCTCCGATCCTTGCTTCGGGACAGAGCCGCTTCGCGAGCAAACTCAGTGCTGTAAGGTAGTTGTCCACGAGACCCTTGCGCTTGGAGTGAGACTTCGATTTAACTGGAATTCCGCAGACACAATACTAATTTTCATATGTCACTCTGAGTGGTCGTCCTGCTTTTTGCAAACGCAAATCACGCCGAGTTAAATTTTCAATCAACTTCACAAAGTAATTGATTCCGGCCGACCTGACCGGATCGTTTTGAGAAACTGCTTTTTAGTGCCTCGTCTCAAGATACGCACGACCAGCTTGATCGGTGCTGGAAAGGGGTATTGAGCGGACGCCTCTTTGGCTGACGTGATGACGATAGCCCGGGGCTGCGTCTCCGAAATCCTATTCAGGTGGCGGCGGCTAGTCAATTTCCACCCTTCTCGTCAAGGGCAGAAATTGGTATGGTGCCCCTAGAATTACGCCAGGTTACCCATCCGCTCTATCGAACGCGTAATAGCCCTCGTTAACGGAGCGATGGGAAGCTATTGACTGAATCCAAGAGTTCCATAGGCCATGCCACAAAAGGAACTTTCAAGCCTAGAGCCCGGTAGTGGCTCCGACGTTGGTACACCGTTGAACGAGGAAAACTTGACACCGGAACCCGTGGCGCTTGAGCTGCCGGATCGCTATTCGATCCGAGAAGAAATCGAACAGCGAGAATTGCGCTGCAGCGAGGCACCGACCCTATCAGTGGTAATTGATCGAGGAATGACGGTGCAGGCGGGCATTGCCCACAAAGCACCGTCAGGAACCATTTATCTTGACGGAGCCGCGGAGGGTGGTCCGTTTCTCGACGTGGAAAAAGCTATTTTCAATCTTGACCACCACGAAGGCTGCGTCCGGTCCTTCACTCTGGCGACCTGCGAGCAGGCATTCGTATTGATCCGCAAGGGCATGGATCTTCAGGCGCGAGATTGGACGATCTACGCTAACGACCCGGACCTGGATACGATCCTTGCCATCTGGCTGTTGCTTAACCACATGCGGATCAATAACGTCGACCCGGAAATTCGCAATAAGATCGTGCCGTTTGTCCGTCTTCAAGGCTCCATTGACGCCCACGGACTGGAGATGCAAGAACTGTGCGGCTTCCCGGTCGAGCTCCGAGCATCCGTTTTTGCACAGTTGGAAAAGTGGCGGAGTAATGAAGTAGCGCGCAAGAAGGAGGGAAAATGGCAGGAGATCGACTTCCTGGAACATACGGCGGAAGTCCTGCGCGCCATCGACGCGATCATTTATTCCTCCCATCACTTCGAAGGCGTCATCGAAGTCGAGGAAATAGCGCGCGTCGATATCGGCAATAATCAACTGGCGATAGTCTGCCAGGGGGACATGGGAATTTATGAAGTGGAATCGCACCTGCGCCGGTTGCACGGCAAGCGCCTCGGCGTCATCATATTGAAAAGTGGCCGTAAGACTTACACTTTGCGCCAGGTGGAAACATTTCTGCCGGCGACGTTAGAGAACGCCTACCCAAAACTGAATCTGATCGATCCGGCCGCGAGAACCCGACGCTCCGGCAACCGGTGGGGCGGCTCGGCCGAAATCGGCGGCTCGCCGCGAGCCACCGGGACGGCGCTGACACCGCGACAAATCGCCGACGCGATCGGCGCGGCCTACCGTGGGCCGACAAGAATGCAGCGTTTGCGTTGCCTCGCAAACGGCATATTGGGAAACGTGGCCATCGTGGTCGCGTCGATGGTGAGTACTTACTACTTAGCGGACCTTCACGATCCTTCGGGTTCCCTCGAGCGCCATTTTCGTGGACAAGCGGCAACCTATGCCGGAGTGCTCGGGGGTCTCACGGTCCTGCTGCTGCTTTTCGCCATGCGCAGCGGAAGGAAGTTGTTCGGACTCTGCAGGCCGGCCGGTTCCGATTGGCTCTTTCTGCTCCCTGGGACTCTCCTTGGGGGGGCGGCGGGAGGCGCCTGGATTTTTGACATTGCGCTCAAGCCGCAAACTTTACCTCAACACCACTGGACCCAGTGGGCTGTCCTTTTCGCCTTTCCCGTGGTTGCCGAACTGCTATTTCGAAGCCTCTTACATGGCATATTGGCACAGCGCTTCGCGACGCAGTACTCGGGCGGTCCGTGGTTTCTCTCCTGGCCGGTCTTTATCTCCAGCGTGCTCTATACTCTCTGGTCCCTTCCTCGGTTTCTTCCCTTCTTTTCTCCCAGCCTGGAGTTGACGTTTGCCGCCGCCCTGCTCTTTGGCGTTAGTTTGGGTATGGCGCGCGAGCGTTCGGAGAGTGTGTTGCCTTGTCTGCTCATGCATTGGTCCTGCCTGCTTGTACCGGCGCTCACTTCGTCCTTTTTTAGCTGACTTAATTTTTCAGATCCCTATTTGCGGTCGCGGAACTTGGAACGGATTGCAACCTCCCTCAGCCACTCCAATTCCGTTCACTTAATCCGTCTGATCATATAGATTGCGCGGTCCGAGCCGGGTCTACTATTTGACGTTCAACCCGTTAAATGCTCTGAGTCAAGAATCCATGGAGCAAACAGAATCATCCAAGCCGCGCGTCAGCCGGTTGGCGCTGTTCGTCACTTTTTCCCGGATTAGCCTGTCCAGCTTCGGCGGCGCGCTGTTCTGGGCGCGGTATGGGCTGGTGGAGCGGCAGCGCTGGCTCACCGAGCGGGAGTTTGTCGACCTGTTGACGCTCGGACAACTCCTGCCCGGGCCGAACGTCCTCAATCTGACGGTAATGGTTGGCTATCGTTTCGCGGGCTGGACCGGCGCCGCAGCCTCCGTCGCAGGGTACTTGGGTTGGCCATTTCTGGTGGTCATCGGCATGGGCGTACTGTACCAGGAATACGGCGCCTTGCCGCAGGTGCAGCAGGTGCTCGCCGGCATGTCGAAGGTGGCGGCGGGGCTGCTGCTCGCCACCGTGATCAAGCTGGCGATGGTGTTGCCGCGGCGGTGGCGAACGTGGCTATTTGGCATACTAGCTTTTGTAGGCGTCGGTGTGATGCGCTGGCCACTGCTGTGGGTCATGGGCGGTCTCGCCCCCTGGGCCATCTTCGCAGCCTGGAAAGAGAAGGAGTGATGGACGGCCTCGACCTCGGCGCGCTGTCTCTGCATATGTTGGCCCTCTGGTTCGTGGCCGTCGGCGGTCCGTCGACGATCCTGCCCGGCATCCACCGCTATGTGGTGGAAGTGCACCACCTGTTGACCAGCGCGCAGTTTGCCGAGATCTACACCTTGGCGCAGGTGGCGCCCGGCCCCAACGTCATGTACGTCACCCTGATCGGCTGGCACCTGGCGGGGTGGGCAGGCGCCGCCGCAACGACGATCCCGCTGCTCGTGCCAGCAACCACGCTCACGCTGCTGGTCGGCCATTTCAACGAGCGCCATCCCGACGCCCCGATCGGCCGCGCCGTCCGCCTCGGCCTGATGCCGATAACCATCGGACTGATGTTCGCCAGCGCGACGATTTTGATGCGCGCGGTGAACCACGACTGGCGCGGCTACTTGCTCACGCTGCTCACCGTCGCCGTCGTGCTGCGCAAGACATTGAACCCGCTGTGGCTGCTTGCGGCCGGCGCTGTAGCGGGCATATTGGGCCTGGTCTGAGGGAATATCTAAACAATTTAATCCGATCAGTCGCAACTTACGTGCGGCTCATCGGTTTCCTCCAACCCGTTTCCGTGCGCCACGAATCTGAGACTTAAGATTTGGCCGAGAAAGGCGCAAGTCGCCAGCGGCCGTAGGCGACGAACGCCGCGAGGATTCCCACCACGAGTGAGAACAGCGCCATCACGACCTCGCCGGTCATAAACGTGAGCACCACCGCGCCGATCATGATGATCACGAGTCCGGCGGCGGCCAACGACGTCATGCCCGTGCGAACGCGGAAGAGCCCGGGAAGGATCAGGCCAAGCGCGCCGAGCATCTCGCACACGCCGATGAAATGCAGGAACCAGCCCGGTATCGACGGCATTTGTTTCGTCAGCTCCTCGACCGGCACGACGAACTTCGATCCACCGGCGAATAGAAAGAGGGCCGCGAGCAGCGTCTGAACGATCCAAAGTGTAAGGTTCATGATAATTTCCCTTTGAAAAATATTCCTCCCTATTGTTTGGGCGCTCCTTCCATCACCGATTTCAATTGCTCCAACCCCTTCTCAAAATCCCCGCCAACCATTTTGTCCATGTTCATGAGCAGACCGAATGCCTTTGCCATAAAATTGTTTTCGCCGAACATGCTCCACGTGACCACGGTTTGATCGCCCTCGGGCTTGAAGCTGAACTCCGTGGTGTTGGTTGCAGCAAACGGTTTTATGAATTCGAGCTTGATGCGGATCAGATCGCTCACCCGGCTCTCGGTCAGCGTCATACGTCCTTCGCCCACTTGGTCGTTGCCGGACCACGAGTAGATGGCGCCGGTTCCGGCCGGTGCGCCGTCGTAAGTTTTCTTCATCGCCGAATCAAGTTTCGCCCACGGCGACCATGCATCCCACTTGTGGAAATCGTTCACCTGCGCAAATACCGCGGGCGCCGGGGCGGAGATGGTGGCGCTGCGCGCGACGCGGAACTCTGATGGCTGCATGGCAACGACTATGACAAATACTATGATGATTACTGCCAGAGCGATGAAGATTTTTTTTAGCATAGTGATTTTCTCCGAATTGGTTTTCGTTCACTGGCGTTTAATAGCGATGCGACCATTCTCTAGCCGCCAGCGATGGCCCCCACAATCCGAAAAGGCTCTGCGCCCGTCGCGACGGCGTCGGGCAGCAGGGCGTCCGGTGGTTCGTGGGATAGATCCTGCTCGCAGGCGAAGAACCGCACGAACGCCCGGCGCCGTTGCGTCGAGTGGTCGCGGATCGTCCCGCGTAGCATGGGATAGCGCGCCTCGAGGGCGTCGAGCACCGAGCACTGCGTGACTTCGCCAGCGACTTCGAGCGTCACCTCGCCGTCGACTTGCGCGAGCTTGCCCAGGTGCGCCGGAAGCGTAACTCGGATCATGGCAGCGTCTGGACTTCAACGGACACTACGGCCGGAAGATCTCGGACGATGGGCGCCCAACTGTCACCGGCGTCTCGCGAAGCGTAAACTTGGCCACCGGTGGTGCCGAAGTAGAGACCGCACTTGTCGAGCGAATCGACGGCCATCGCGTCGCGCAGCACGTTGACGTAGCAGTCGCTCTGCGGCAGCCCTTTCGTGAGCGCCTCCCACTCGTTGCCGCCCGTGCGGCTGCGGTAGACGCGCAGCTTACCGTCGGGCGGAAAGTGCTCCGAGTCGCTCTTGATCGGCACGACATAGATCGTATTGGGCTCGTGCGCGTGGACGTCGATTACGAAGCCAAAGTCGGTCGGCAGGTTGCCGCTGATCTCGTGCCACGAATCGCCAGCGTCGTCGCTGCGCAAGACGTCCCAATGCTTCTGCATGAACAGCACGCCCGGACGCGACCGGTGCATAGCGATGCGGTGCACGCAGTGGCCGACCTCCGCTGTGGGATTCGGGATGTGGAGCGAATGCAGGCCGCGATTGATCGGCTTCCACGTCGTGCCGCCATCGTCTGTGCGGAAGGCGCCCGCCGACGAGATCGCGATGAAGATGCGGTTCGCGTTGCTCGGGTCGAGCAGGATCGTATGCAAGCACATCCCGCCGGCCCCGGGCGCCCAGGAGGACCCCGACCCGTGGCCGCGCAGTCCTGGAAGCTCATGCCAACTCTTCCCGCCGTCGCTAGAGCGGAACAACGCAGCGTCTTCCACTCCGGCGTAAACGGTGTCGGGGTCCTTTTGCGACGGCTCGAGATGCCAGACGCGCTTGAACTCCCAGGGGTGGGGTGTGCCGTCGTACCATTGGTGCGTGGTTAGAGGTTTGCCGGTTTCAGAAGAAGTGTCGTAAGCGAACTTGTTGCTCTCGCCCTTGGGCATACCGTCGGGTGTGGTAGTCGGTTCGCCGGGAGGCGTTCCGGGTTGCTGCCATGTCTTGCCCCCGTCATCCGAGCGTTGAATGATCTGACCGAACCAACTGCTCGACTGCGAAGCATAAATTCGATTCGGGTCAGCGGGAGATCCTTTAAGGTGGTACAGCTCCCAGCCCGCAAAGTGAGGGCCGCTGATGTCCCATCTCTCGCGCTTTCCGTCCGCCGTCAGGATGAATGCCCCCTTGCGCGTGCCAACCAGCACTCGTACTGCGCTCATGATTTACTCCTTTCTGAACTTCACGCTGCAACGCCAACTCAGCCATCGTTTGAGTTACTGTCACTGCATTCACATCGACCGTCCATCGAAATGCTGCACCGGAGCCTCCTCAAGATCAATTCCTTCGAGGCAGCGAATATTGATTGCCGCCATCCGATTGCCGTTGGGATCAACGCCCTCGCCGTATGGGTGAATGCCGCATGTCCGGCAAAAGCGGTGCTTGATGACGTGCTTGTTGAATGTGTATGTGCCGATGTCTTCTTCCGATGGAGCAAGCGCAGCTGCTCGCGCGGCACAAACCACGAGAGGGAGCCTTTACGGGAACACATAGAGCAATTGCACGCCATCGCGCCCCGCCGAGTTCGCCTTCGACGTCAAACTCTACCTTGCCGCAGTGACAACCACCTTTGTCCCTCATATGAACCTCACGATTTTATCGACAGCAAATTCGCGTCGAAATTTGCCCGATCCCTCAACTCTTCAGCCGATAGCCCGTTTTGAAAATCCATCCGACCACCGCGAGGCAGATCAAGAAAAATCCCAAGGTCATCGCGAGGCTCACCTCCACGCCCACGTCCGCCGTTCCGTAGAAGCTCCAGCGGAAACCGCTGATCAGATAGACCACGGGATTGAACAGAGTGACCGTGCGCCACGCCGGCGGCAGCATGTTGATCGAATAGAAGGCGCCGCCCAGAAAGGTCAGAGGCGTCACGATCAGCATCGGGATGAATTGCAGCTGCTCGAATCCTTGGGCCCAGAGACCGATGATGAACCCGAACAGGCTGAAGGTCGTCGCCGTTAGCACAAGGAAAGCAATCATCCAGACCGGGTGAAGGACGTGGATCGGCACGAAAAGAGACGCCGTAGCCAGGATGATCAGGCCCAGAATGATCGACTTGGTTGCCGCGGCTCCGACATAGGCGATCACGATCTCCAGATAGGACACCGGCGCGGACAAGATCTCGTAGATCGTGCCGGTGAACTTCGGGAAATAAATTCCGAACGAGGCGTTGGAGATGCTCTGGGTGAACAGCGACAGCATGACCAGCCCCGGCACGATGAAAGCGCCATAAGCGACGCCGTCGACTTCGCTCACTCGCGACCCAATCGCGGCGCCGAACACGACGAAATAGAGCGACGTGGTTATCACCGGCGTCACAACGCTCTGCAACAAAGTCCGCAGCGCCCGCGCCATCTCGAATCGGTAGATAGCCCAGACCCCATGTTTATTGAACGCCAGCGCACTCATTTGCGATCGCTCACCAGGCTCACGAAGATGTCCTCGAGCGAACTCTGACGGGTGTTCAAGTCCTTGAACCCGATCCCGAGATCGCTCAACCGCTTGAGCAGCGCCGGAATCCCCGCGCGCTCCTCGGTACCGTCGAAGGTGTATTCCAGCTCGTGCCCGCCGGCCCTCAGCGCCAGGCGCCAGTCGCTCAACTCGAGCGGGATTGAAGCCAGCGGCTCCAGCAGATTGAGCGTCAACTGTTTCTTGCCGAGTTTTTTCATCAGCTCGATTTTCTCCTCGACCACGATCAGCTCGCCCTTGTGGATCACCCCGATCCGGTCGGCCATCTCCTCGGCCTCGTCGATGTAGTGGGTGGTCAGGATGATCGTCACGCCGCTTGCGCGCAGGCCTCGCACCAGCGCCCACATGTCGCGGCGCAGCTCCACGTCCACGCCCGCCGTCGGCTCGTCCAAAAACAGGATCTCAGGCTCATGCGATAGAGCCTTGGCGATCAGCACGCGCCGCTTCATGCCGCCGGACAAAGTCATAATCTTGTCGTCGCTCTTCTCCCACAGCGACAAGTCGCGCAGCACTTTCTCGATGTGCGCCGGGCTCGGCGCGCGGCCGAAAAGCCCGCGGCTGAAGCTCACTGTTGCCCGGACCGTCTCGAACATGTCGGTGGTCAGCTCCTGCGGCACCAGGCCGATCTTCGACCGCGCCGCGCGATAGTCGCGCACGATGTCGCGGCCGTCTACGGTTACGATGCCCGCGGTCGCGGTGACAATGCCGCAGACTATGTTGATCAGCGTCGTCTTGCCCGCGCCGTTAGGCCCCAACAAGGCGAAGATTTCACCCTTGCGGATCTCGAGGTTGATGTGCTTCAGCGCCTGAAGGCCCGACGCATACGTCTTGGTTAAATTTGAAATGGAGATAACCGGCGGCATAGAGGGACTTTAGCGCAAGCGCATGACGATATACTTATCCGCCAATCTTCATCGTTTTGGGGCGGGCCAGGAGACGATCGAAATCATCCTCCAGCTTCGGCCGGTCCGGTGTCTTGTGCTCGCGCTTTGCGAAGTCGACGCGAACGATTTCATAGTCCGCGCCGCATTCGTCGAGCATCCATTGGGCGATCACCGCGCGAAACCAAGGGATATAATAAAGTCTGTGGGAGAACCCTGCGCAAATCAACTCCGCCGTCTGAATTACCATCGCTCATGTCCCCTGGCCCCTGCGGGCCAAACGTCCAAACCACTCAAAGGCCCCCGTGGTTGAGTTGGGCAATTCAACCAGTCCTTACCAATTTTTGAGAAGGCATCTCGTGGCGAAGCACTGAGAGTGTTTTACCGCGCTTCGGTCGTGTTTACCCGCCGATGCTCGCCTCAGCTCGGCTTGCCGTGCGATTTGAGCAACTCGGCGAATTGCTTGTGCAGCTTGTGCAGCTTGGGCGGGATCGTGATCTGGCAATAAGGTTGATAGGAGTTATTGGCGTAGTATTTTTGATGGTACTTCTCCGCTTCGTAGAACTCGTTCAGCGGCTCCAGGGTGGTGACGATGGCATTTCTGAACGTCTTGGCCTCGTCCAATTCCTTGATGAAAACGGCGGCTGCCTCTTTTTGCTTTTCGTCGGCGTAGAAAATCGCCGAACGATATTGTGTCCCCACGTCGTCGCCCTGGCGATTGAGCGTCGTCGGATCGTGGGTGGCAAAGAAGACCGTCATCAAGTCGCGAAAGGCTACTTGCGCCGGGTCGTACTCGATCCGGATCGCCTCGGCGTGTCCCGTGCGTCCGCTGCACACCTGCTCATAGGTGGGATTCTTCACGCTGCCGCCGGTATACCCGGAGACGACCGATTGAACCCCGCGCAGCTCGTCGAACACCGCCTCCGTGCACCAAAAACAACCTCCGCCGAACACTGCGATCGCCATTTTTACGTCGCTCCTTAGAAGTGCGATTCCCTATCGGTTAGATGCGGCGGGAAGAGAATAAGTCACAGATGAACATCAAGGGGTAATGCGACGACCCATAATAGATATCATCCCTGTTTAGCCCATTTGATGATCAGCTCACTCTCAGCCGCCGACAGTTTGGCACCCGGATGGATCAAAACATAATACCATTGGGGCATCTTGTCCTTCTCCACCTGTTCGGCGACCTCCTTCAACTTGCGTTTTTTGCGCCGCTCTTCGTATCGATTCCAAGTCGAGAAGTTAAGCTCCCTGCGTCCTTCATTAACATCATGCGCAATTAGAAACGACACCGGCGCTACCGCCGAATACCACGGCCAGCGGGTCTCGTTGGAATGACACTCGTAGCAGGCGCGCTGGAAAAGGGCTTGCACCTGAGCCGGCGCGGGCGGCTGATCTTTCTCAGTCGGATTAACCCGGGCAACTGGCACGAATTGCACGACAATGAACAGCGCGATCAAGCCGACCGCAAACCTCTTGATCCATTTTGCCATCTTCGAATAAACCGCCTATTCCCGTGACCCGCGATCCGCCTGTTTGCGTTTTCCGCCACGCGTCAAACCAGACCGTCGTTGTAGTTGCTCTTAGGAACGAAATTGAAGAAGTGGCCGGAGCCTTCGACGATGCGCTGCGAGTGCGGCGTTCCCACCGGGATATGCACGCCCATCGGACTCTCGACCACGATTTTCTCGTCGCGGATCTGAAACTCGATCTTGAGCCCGGTCGATTCGGGACCCTTGCCGATCGCGATATGCTGCGTGTCGCAGTTATGGGTGTGCTGCTCCACATAGCTCGCTTGCGTCGGCCGCACGTCGGCCACGCTGCGCACCACCGTGTAAAAACCGGCCTCCGGCTTGAGCTTGCCATCGATAAAGACATAGCGCACGCCGGGCGCCGCGTCGGTGTGGTATTTGATTTCACTCGTTGGTCGCACCTCGGGATGCAAAACATAACCGGCATACTTGGCGAAATCGCGCTCGCCCTTTTCGAGATCAAAGGGGCGGTCTTCGTGGGTGTAGCCGCGACTGCGGAATAACACCGTGACGGTGCCCGCGCCTCGGGTGACTTTGTACTCATGCACGGCGCCGGTCGGAATGTAAACACAGGCGGGCGAAATGATCCTGTGCACCCTTCCTTCGAAGATGATCTGGCCTTCGAGACCCGTGAGATCGGCATTGTTGCCGATAAAATAGTAAAACTCGTCGGTATTGTGGCAGTGCGGCACCTGGTAGTCGGGCACCTGGGACGGCAAGTTTTTCGCCTCATGGATGGCAACGTAAATATTTGCCTCGGGGTGGGAATCGCGGTTGATAAAGATATGGCGTTTAACCGGCATCTCGATGCGCTCGCGCAGCGGCCGTTTCTCTTCGAACTTGCCGCCGAGAATTCCCGGCCGTGCTTTGACTATATAACTGCCAAGGTCCATCGTTCGAGTTCCGTCCGAAACTCAACGATTATTCGCAAATCCATCCCAAGTCAACGCCGCCGGTAGCGCGAGCGCCATACTCTTGCGGCGACCAATTCTTGACAACCCCTCGGGAACATGATTGTTTTTGAATTTCCTGAAACACGACGGAGGAATATAATGGCACAACTGTTCATCGCCAGTGAATACCTGGACTCAGAGAGCAAGGAAACCACGCCCGTCAAAAATCCCGCCACTGGCGAAGCCGTCGATACCGTCCCGAAAGGTACGGTCAATGATATCCGGCGCGCCATCGACGTCGCTAAAAACGCTTTGCCGAAGTGGTCTCACATGGCGCCGTCCAAACGAGGCGCTATCCTGCTCCAGGCCGGGCACCTCATTTTGCAACAGGAAAAGGAACTGGCGACCTTGCTCACGCGCGAACAGGGCAAACCGATGCGCGAGTCGGTCATGGAAATCCGCCGCTTCGTTCATACCTTGGATCACTACGGGGGCATGGCTAAGAGCCTGCGCACGGCCGCCGTGCTCCTTGATAGCGGGCGTCATGGTTTGGTGCTGCGCAAGCCCTTGGGGGTCTGCGGCGCGATCGTACCGTGGAATTTTCCGGTCTCTCTGATGGGCAACAAGCTCGGTCCCGCTTTGCTGGTCGGTAATACCGTCGTCGTCAAACCGGCGGGCACTTCGCCGCTCACCGATCTTCGCTGCTGTGAGCTGATCGACAAAGCCATTGTCGATGCCGGTGGCCCCAAGGGCGTCCTCAACGTCGTCACCGGCGCCGGCAGCGTGGTCGGCGAAGAGCTATTAGTCAATCCGACCGTGCGTAAGATCGGCTTCACCGGCGCGACTGACACCGGGCGGCGGGTCTTGCAGTCGGCGGCAAAGGATTTCAAGCATGTGACTTTGGAGCTTGGCGGTAGCGATCCGATGATCGTTTGCGACGACGCCGACATCGACCGCGCCGTGAGCGCCGCTTCGGTGGGCCGTTTCTTCAATTGCGGCCAGGCCTGTCTAGCGGTCAAGCGGCTCTATCTCTTCGACAGCATCGCCGACGACTTTATGGCGAAGCTGGTCGAAAAAGCGCGGAAGATCGGCGTCGGCAACGGTTTGAGCAAGGGCACGTTGATGGGACCGCTTCATACCAAAGAACAACGCCAAGAGGTCGAAGAACAGGTGGAAGACGCGGTCAAGCGCGGCGGCAAAATTCTTTTCGGCGGCCAGCGACCGAAAGGCGACGAGTACGATAAAGGCTTCTATCTGCAACCGACCCTGGTCGCCGACGTCGACCCGGCTTCGCGCATGCTGCAAGAAGAGGTCTTCGGACCTGCGTTGCCGATCGTGCGCGTCAAGAACCTCGACCAGGCCATTGAACAGGCGAACAATTCAATTTTCGGTCTGGGATCGTCGATCTGGACCCGCGACATTAACCGCGCCATGGCCGGCGCCGAGCGCATCGAAGCCGGCTACACCTGGATTAACTCGGCGCAAATTATTTACGACGAGCTGCCCTTCGGCGGCGTGAAACAGAGCGGTCTCGGCAAAGAGCATGGCGAAGAGGCCATCGAGCACTATACGGACTCGAAGTCAGTGGTCATCGCCACCGAGACCGAGTCGGAGATCATCGGCGGCGAATAAGCCGCTTCGCGGATTTCAAATGACAAATCTCACATTTCAAATATGAGATCTTAAATTTGAGATTGCTCGCGCAGCGAAGACCCATGAGAGTTGAACTCCCCGAAACCTACAACGCGGCCACGACCTTCGTGGATGAAAACATCCGCCAAGGTCGTGGCCGCAAAGTCGCCATCCACTACCTAGAGCAAAAAATCACCTACCAGGAAGTTTTCGAGAAAGTTAATCGCACTGGCAACGCGCTCAAAGATCTCGGCATCGGCATCGAAGACCGGGTGTTGGTGATCCTGCCGGACTCTCCCGAATTCGCCTATTGTTTCTTCGGCGCCATTAAAATCGGCGCCGTTGCGATACCGACCAATCCATGGATGTTCGCCAAGGACTATGAGTACCTCATCAACGACAGCCGGGCGCGGGCGATCATCGTCCATGAATCGACGCTGCCCGAAATCGAGAAAATCTGGGACAACACTCCATTCCTCAGGTACATTCTGATCGTCGGCGCGCCCAGGGGTAGGGCGCTCTCTTACGACAGCCTGATCGCCAAAGCTTCGGACAAACTCGAAGCCGAGAAAACCACCAAAGACGATGTCTGTTTCTGGTGCTACACTTCGGGCAGCACCGGCAACCCAAAGGGCGCGGTTCATCTCCAGCACGACATGATTACGATCACCGAGCTGTTCGTCGCGCCGGTGCTGGGCATGACCGAAAACGATCTTTGCTTTTCGGCGTCGAAGATGTTTTTTTCCTACGGACTGGGGAACTCGCTCTATTTTCCCTTCCGCTTCGGCGCCTCCACGGTCCTGTGGCCGGAAAAACCCGACCCGGAAAAAGTCCTCCAGGTGATCGATAAGTACCGGCCGACGTTCTTTTACTCCGTGCCGACGCTTTTCGCCCGCTATCTGCGGGTCGACAAGCAATACGACCTGAGTTCGCTGCGCATTTGCCTATCTTCCGGTGAGCCGTTGCCGCCGGCGCTTTTCCACCAGTGGAAAACGAGAACCGGGGTGGAATTACTCGACGTCGTCGGCTCGACGGAAGCCACCCACGACTTCTTGGCGAATCGCCCCGGTAGAGCTAAAGCAGGAAGCAGCGGCGAAGTCACCCCGGCGTTCGAAGCAAAAATCGTCGACGACGATGGGCATGAAGTCCCGATCGGCGAAGTCGGCAACCTGATGGTCCGCGGCGACGCTACCGCGCCCTATTATTGGAACAAGCACGAGCAGACCAAGCGTATGATGGTAGGCGAGTGGCTCAAGACCGGCGACACCTATTACCGGGACGCCGAGGGTTATTACTGGTACTGCGGCCGCTCCGACGACATGATGAAAGTCGGCGGCATGTGGGTCTCCCCCATCGAGATCGAGAACACCTTGATAGAGCATCCGGCGGTGCTCGAGTCGGGAGTCATCGGCGACACCGACGCCGACGGGCTCCTCAAGCCAAAAGCCTTTGTCATGGTCAAGAGCGAGCACAAGCCCAGTGATGAGCTGCGCGTTGAGCTGCAAAATCATGTAAAGAGCAAGTTGGCGCCTTACAAGTATCCGCGCTGGGTCGAGTTCGTCGATGAACTGCCCAAGACCGTGACAGGTAAGATTCAGCGTTTCAGACTGCGGAGTCAAAAAGACTGAGGATCGAAAATAAAAGATGGACGATCGATCTTCCATCCTCCATCTTCGATCCTCGATTATCCGACAAGGAGAAATCATGGCTGTAAACATCAACGAGATGAAAGAGAAGTTAGCTTACTCGTGCAATATCCTGGCGTACGAAGGTCATTGGGACAATATCCTTGGCCATGTCTCCGTGCGTATTCCCGGGCAGCACAAAATCCTGATGAAGCCCCACAGCTTCGGCTTCGAAGAAATCCGCCCCCAGCATATCATCGTCGTCGACATCGACAGCGGCAAAAAAGTCCAGGGCAAGTACGAACGCCACTCGGAAGTTTTCATTCACACCGAGATCATGAAGGCGCGTCCCGATGTCAACTGCGTGGTGCACTCCCATCCGCCCTACGCAACCGCTTTCGGCGCGTTGGGCCAGCGGCTGAGGCCCATCAGTCACGAAGGCAACATTTTCTATGAAGGGCTGCCGACCTTCGATTACACGACGGCGCTGATCCGCACGCCGGAGTTAGGCGTGGAAGTCGCCAAGAGCCTCGGCAAGTGCCGCGGCGTGCTGATGAAAAACCATGGTTCGACCGTGGTCGGCGAATCCATCGAAGTCGCGACGTTGTACGCGGTCTTCTTGGAAAAGGCTGCGCGGATACAGCTCATGGCCACCGCTTCGGGCGACCCTTCATGGACCAGCGATGAAGAGGCTGCGGTCAAGTACGAACAGATTTACACGCCCCATCGATTATCATCGATGTGGGAATACTTCGTACGGCGCGCCAAAAAGTTTCGTAAGTCGAGCTAGCTGCCCGTCGCCGACGAATTGCCTCGCTAGGATTCGTTCCAGCCTGGAACTGTCGCGGCCTATTTTGAACCCGGCTTCTTATCTAGCTCGGCGACAAACCGCATATCCATCATGTCTTCCGGCTTGAGGCTCTTTGCTGTCGGCTCTTTTTCGGCGATTTCAGCGATGACCGCCTCCATTCCTTTTCGGCTGACGTAGGGCGGATATTCGAGATAATCGCGGAACTGCGTATAGGTATCTTCCTGAATCTCTGGATCGCTCACCTTGAGCTGCCTTTGAATCATCGCCAACGAGGCCGCCTTGTTGGACTTAAATACTTGTATCCCTTCCGCGTAGGCGCGCACGACGCGTCTCACGATCTCTTCGTTGGCCCTGATGTAGGCCCGGCTGGTGCCGACGGCGACCGAGACAAACTCCGGCCCTTCTTTTGCGATATTCATCAACTCGACGAATCCCGCCCTCTTCGCTCGGGCGTTGGTCGGCGGCGACATCACCCCGGCATCGATCTGGCCCGCCGCCAGTGCGGTGAATATGTTGGGGACTTCCATCAACGGCAGAAGCTGATAATCCGAGCCTTTTAATCCCGCCGAGGTGAGGGCGTAGAGCGCGGAAGTGTGCGTCGATGAACCGATCCGCGTGATGCCGATTTTTTTC
>Ga0209726_10004981_pt1 | contig 16520 bp, 15 predicted proteins | sample Subgrocontami54m_FD_187453 | JGI IMG/M metagenome (GOLD analysis project Ga0209726, IMG submission 187453) | Subsurface groundwater microbial communities from S. Glens Falls, New York, USA - GMW46 contaminated, 5.4 m (SPAdes) (version 3) | ecosystem: Environmental > Aquatic > Deep subsurface >... | reverse complement strand
GTTTAGTTTTTTTTGCCGCCACGGCGTCGCTCCTTCGGTGGGTCGGGTGGCAAGGGGAACGCGCAGGTGACTGCCGTACCGCTCCGGGCAAGCCGTTGCACTTGCGGGGAGGCGCCAATCAGGCGCGACCGATAGTCCATCGTATGTAACCCGATGCCGCTCCCCGCCAATGCCTTCTTAGGAATTCCCACCCCATCGTCCTGGATGCTCAATAGGCCTTTGCGATTGCGAAAGCTTAGAATGATTTCGATCCGTTTTCCCCGTCCGTGGGTGATGGCGTTGTTGACGGCTTCCTGGGCGATGCGATAAAGGTGCGCCTCGACCTCGTGGCCAAGCCTGAGAAAAGGACGATCACACTGGAATCTGCAGGAGACCCGGAACAGGGCCTGGACATTGGCGGCGAAAGCCTCGAGCGCCGCGGCCAAACCAATCTGCTCCAGGCCCACCGGATTGAGACCGCGGGCCAGATCGCGCGCGTGACCGATGACCTCGTTGAGCAGTCTGGCGATCTCAGCGGCCTCAACAGCCGCGGCTTCGGAGTTCGCCGCGAGCTTTCTGGAAAGCGCGGCACTGAGGGCGGCGATGCCCGCCAGATTTTGGCACAATCCGTCATGCAGTTCCCGCCCGAGCCGTTCCTTTTCACGGTCAGCGGTCTCAAGGATTTCTTTCTCCAAACCTTTAATCTGGGTGACATCGGTGGCGATCGCGTAGATCTGCCCCCGGCCGCGCAGACTATTCGCGTTCCATTGAAGCCACCTGTACGAGCCGTTCTTGCAGCGGTAGCGATTCTCGAACAAAATCGTGTGCCCGCCATGGGCGAGCTTTTTAACTTCAGCCAGGGTGGCCACGTGGTCGTCGGGGTGGATAAACTCGAGGAAGGGCCTTCGTTGCAGTTCCTCCAGCGTCCATCCCAAGGTGTTTTTCCACGCCGGGTTCAAGCGCTTGAAGTAGCCGTCAAATCCGGCAATACAAAGCATGCCGATGGAATTGGCGAAGAAACGGCGCAACTCCTCCTCGGCTTGCGTCGTTCGAGAAGACAAAGGTTTCAAGCGCGCCAGACGCTTGCGCGGGATGGTCCGTTCTTTGTCACGCAAGTTGCGCGTCAGTGTTAGCCGTTTTTTCATATCAAGCCACGCTCAACGCACCGCCAGCGGCGCAGTCCGAGTTACGCAAGACAGCGGATCGATGAGTCATTCTTGCTCGGAGGCCGAAATCTACATAGCGGAAAATCCTCCTTGAGCCAATAGGCATGACTGCGTGGTGTCCTGTTCGGGGCAGACCATAGCCGATCACGGAGAACGAGGTCATCCCGTGACCGATTTCAAGGACGCGGTCAGAGGAGGTAGGTCCGAACCGAGCGTTGTCTGAACGGGAGTGTGCTATTGCCGCAGCAGTAGCCGGGCAGGGGATCGCGGAGGGGAGCGAAACACCGGCTGGGCCGAAGCTGCACAACAGAGGCGCTGCAGTGCTTTGACGCCCGGCATGTTTCGGGGCTTGCCCGCCTCAAAAATGCCTGCTAGGGGTGGCGCATGCGGCAACGCGCAAGGGTAGACATTTTTTTGACTCTTCCGGAATTACTGTGAAAGAGTTCTCACCACAGACGCAGTGTTCATTAGAAAGGACCGCGTTGCGCGGGTTCAAGTCGTTCAAAACGTACCAATCGTTCAAGACGTTTGAAAGAGAAGACTTACCACGGAGACGCGGAGCTCACAGAAAACTGAATGAAAAAATGTTGCCTCTGCGACCGCAGTGATTCCGCGGCGCAATCTCCGAGTCCTTGCACTGAAATAGCTTTGGCTAGGTTAGCCACACCGAAGAAGGTCGCCGTGATCTCAAAGGAGACTTTTATGAAAAAGCCGGGCCCCGGTTTTCATGCGCCGCTCATGATGATTTTTCTCCTCTGTGGGGGGCGAGCGTGGGCGGCCCCAGTGCGTATTGCTTATTCCATAATAGGCCCCCCGGTAGCGGAGGTGTGGATGGCTCAAGAGACCGGAGCGTTCAAGAAATACGGTTTCGATGTCCAGCTTGTTTACATTCCTTCTAGCGGCACCAACGTCCTGGAGTTCGAACCGGTCAAAGGCGTCGATGGCGAAGCTTTGGTTCCCACTGCCATTGACAATAGCTATGTAGAGGAGCTTGTCAAAGAAGGGTTTATCGAAAGGGTCTTCGACAAAGGGGCTCGTTAATAAAACGCTGATCCAGGGCGCTAGCGCTTTCGACTAAACTCGGGGCGGAGCCATGAGGTTCGGTGCCTTGCTTGTGTTATGGCGGGCGATGGGACAGAAAGTTGGTAGACGAGTCAATGTCAAAGGAAGAAAAACAAACGGAGGTGAAACGATGCGATTTAAAATCAAGTTATTCTCGGCCTGGGTATTCATTGTAGGAATAGGCAGCGTATGGCTCTTCCCCGGCCATTCCCTCTCCCAGACCCCCTTCTACCAGGGTAAGACCATCACCGTTATCCGGGGTGGCGAACCCGGGGGCTCGGGCGATATACAGGCCAGGGCCCTCATACCTTACCTCAAAAAATATATTCCGGGAGAGCCGACCATCATAATTGAGAACATGCCTGGCGCCGCAGGAAGGAAGGCGGCGAATTTTATCTTTACGGCAAAACCTGATGGGCTTACATTCGGCGCGGTGGGCGCCGGTTTGGTGATAGGTCCCATCCTCGGCCTCCCGGGAACGCAGTACTCTCTGGACAAACTTATCTATTTGGGTTCCACGGAGAGCGGCGATCCTTATGTCTTTTTTACCCATAAAACAACCAAGCTCGACAGCCTGGAAAAACTGCGCGCGGCCTCTGGGATCAGAATCGGGGCGCAGACCGTGAGCCATCCAAACTACGTCAGCGGGCGCATCGTTGCGTACCTGCTGGGACTCAAAGATCCCAAGTTCGTTGTCGGCTATTCAGGGCCGGAAATCGATGTCGCCCTTGCCCGAGGAGAGGTGGACGCCAGAGCGAACACCTCCGATACAATCCTGCAAAGAAACCGCGAGCAGTTGGAAAAAGGCGAAATCCAGATCCTCACTACCATTACGATTCCCAAAGGGAGGTTCCATCCGCGCTTCGCCAACGTCCCGGATCTGGACACCTTTGCCAGAAACGAAAAGGAGCGACAATTAGTGAACCTGTTCCGCACGTTTCTCTACCCCCGTTGGCCCTATATCTTGCCGCCGGGTACTCCTCCTGAGATCGTAAAGATCCTGCGCGATGCCATGGACAATGCCTTTAAAGACCCCGCGTTCCCCAAGGATTACAAAAAACTCATGGCCGGCGATCCATCCCCTCTCAGCGGCAGCGAGATGGAGACCGTGATCCGGGAGCTGCCGCGCGATCCTGAGACCGTCGGGCTCTACAAGAAGATTGCCGAACATGGTCCGCTCCCTCCTCGCTAGCAGGAGGGCAAGCTGTTTGATGGAATCTTTGGAATCCATTGTAACGCCAGAACAAGGAGCAGCATTGAAATGAAACCTCAGTTCGGCTCAGACCTCATTGTTGACATTTTTAAGCATTACGAGATCGAGTATGCGGCGCTCAACCCCGGCTCTACTTTCCGCGCTCTGCATGATTCCATGGTGAACTACGGCGGCAACCGCCTTCCTGAAATGATCACCTGTAGCCACGAAGAGATTGCGGTCGGAATCGCGCATGGCTACGCGAAGGCGACGGGCAAGCCGATGCTGGCCATTGTCCACAATGTGGTCGGCTTGCTGCACGCAACTTTCGGAATTTATTATGCCTACCTCGACAGGGCGCCGATCGTTGTGATCGGAGGTTGTGGGGCGATGTCTATCCCCCAGCGCAGGTCTATCGATTGGGTTCATAACGCAACGCTCCAGGGAAACGCGGTGCGCGACTACGTTAAATGGGATGACCAACCGTTCAGCCTTGAGAGCATTCCGGAATCTTTTGCCCGGGCCCATCGGGTAGCGACCACCGAACCGCAAGGTCCGGTCTATGTGTGTTTCGAAATGACCCATCAGGAGACAAAACTGCAAAGTGAGATTCGGCTGCCTAACAAGGAAAGGCTTCAGCCGCCTCCCTTACAAGGAGACCTGCCGAGCATCCGTCGCGCCGCTGAAATGCTGGCTCGAGCTGAAAATCCAGTGATCGTTGCGGACTATCTCGGCCGAGACCCGTCCTCTTTTCATAAGCTCGTCGCGCTCGCGGAGTGTCTCGGAGCAGCCGTGGTCGATCTCAATAGCCGATTGAACTTTCCCAACACCCATCCCTTGTGCCTCACCGGCTCCGACATTCTTCGAAAAGCCGATGTGATCCTGACACTGGATGTGCGCGACCTTTACAACACGTTCTTCGAAATCGATCGAGAAACAGGCGCTCACCTGCCGATGATTTCACCAAAGGCGCGAATCATTGATATCGGATTTGGCGATCTGGGAATAAGCAAGTGGTCACACGACTACGAAAGACTCCAAGAGGTGGATTTGCCGATCCTTGGGGACACTCGGGCCGTTCTCCCATTGCTGCTTGGCGACCTCCAAGAGTTTTTGAAAGGTAAAGAATCGCTTGTCAAGGATCGTTCCGAACGCCACCGAACGACCCATAACGCGCTAAGGGCGGGATGGTTTGAAGCGGCCCGTAAAGATTGGGATGCACAGCCGATGACGACCGCAAGACTGGCACATGAAATCTGGCAGGTCATCAAGGATGAGGATTGGGTGTTGAGCGCCAACACCCTAAATAGTTGGGCAAGACGACTTTGGTCATTCACGCGGCCAGAGCAACATTGCGGTGAGAGTCTGGGAACTGGAACTGACCTGGGAATATCCCTTGGGGTTGCCCTGGCTCATCGGGGAAGCGCAAAGCTTGTCGTCGACATTCAACCCGACGGCGATCTCATGTTCGATCCCGGGGGCTTGTGGACCGCCGCTCACGATCATATTCCTCTGCTCGTGGTCATGTACAATAATCGCGGCTATTACAATGACTGGGCTCATCAGATCCGATTGGCGAAGCAAAGAGGAAACCCTGTGGAGCGTACAGCGATCGGAATGGAGATCGATCATCCGCCGCCTAATTTTGCCAAGCTGGCCCAATCTTTCGACTGGTATGCCGAAGGCCCGATTGAAGATCCGAGCGCAGTCGGACCGGCGCTGCAGCGCGCGATCCGGGCGATTCGCGAACAGGGCAAACCGGCGTTGATTGATACGGTTACCCAGTTCCGATAGGAGCGATTCACCCAGATGTCTTCCCCGACCGGATCAGTGGCATTTTGCGCCTTACCGGCCGGCATCTGGGCGTTGGGGCTCGGCTCGATGTTCATGGACATTTCGTCTGAGCTGATCCACAGCCTGCTGCCGGTGTTCATGGCCACTGTCCTCGGTGCTTCCATGGTTACGATCGGCATCGTAGAAGGTGTGGCCGAAGCAACCGCCGCCATCACGAAAGTTTTTTCGGGCGCACTCAGCGATTATCTCGGCAAACGCAAGTTCCTGTTGGTTCTCGGTTATGCGCTCGCCGCGTTTACCAAGCCGGTATTTCCGCTGGCGACCTCGATTGAATGGGTGTTCGCCGCGCGTTTCGTCGATCGCATCGGCAAGGGCATCCGCGGCGCGCCGCGCGATGCGCTGGTGGCCGACATCGCACCGCCGCAACTGCGCGGCGCCGGCTACGGTTTGCGCCAGGCGCTCGATTCGGTCGGCGGATTCATCGGCCCGCTGCTGGCGGTGGCCTTCATGGTTTGGTTCGCCAATGACATCAGGGCGGTGATGTGGGTCGCCGTTGTACCGGCCTTCATCGCGGTGGCACTGCTCGTCCTTTACGTGCACGAGCACGCGCGCGTGGGCGCAGAGGCGCAGGCGCCACTCCCCGTGGCCGACGTCAAGCGGCTGCCGCGGCGTTACTGGCTCGTCGTCCTGCTGGGCGCGGTGTTCTCCCTGGCTCGTTTCAGCGAAGCCTTTCTGGTGCTGCGTGCGCAAGACCTCGGACTCGCGATCGGCTATGTGCCGCTGATGCTGATCGTGATGAACGTATTTTACGCGGCGCTCGCCTATCCGGCCGGGGCGGCCGCCGACCGCGTCAGCCTTCGCACGCTGTTGCTCATCGGTCTCGCGCTTTTGATCGCCGCCGATCTGGTGTTGGCGGCTGCCGCGTCGCCGTTGCTGGCATTCGTCGGCGCCGCGCTGTGGGGGTTGCACATGGCGTTCACGCAAGGCTTGCTGGCCAAGCTCGTGGCCGACACCGCGCCGGTGGAGCTGCGCGGCACGGCCTTTGGCGTCTTCAACCTCGTCAGCGGGGGTGCGCTCCTCCTGGCGAGTGTCATCGCGGGCGCGCTGTGGACTGCTTTTGGTGCGTCAACCACGTTCCTGGCCGGGGCAGCCTTCGCTGCACTGGCGGGATTCGGGTTGCTCGCCTACCGTGCGAGACCTCAAGCCCCAATGCACCAAGCAGGAACGTAATGAATCACCAGCCCTCGCGACTTGCCGGCGGCTTCGGCAACTCAATATACTGACTCATGACTTCATTCAGCAGTCGCCAGGCGGAGCGCGCGTGATATTCGAGTTAATCGAAGACACGACAAAGCTCGCGCTCATCGTCGCCTGTCTGTATTTCGCGCTCGGTGCCTATGTGCGCCGCAAACAGCCGGCGTGGTCCGAGCCCCTGGAAAAACGCCGTTTGGTCATTGTGTTGGTGCTCGTCCTGGCAGTGTCCGCGATCAAAGTGAGCGAAGATGTACTCGGCGGAGAATCAGGACCGATCGACGAGGCGATCTTGTTGTTCATTCGCGGTCACGTTCCGGGCAGGCTGACCGGCCTCTTCGAAGCGATCACGTTTACCGGGTCATTAACAGTTCTGTTGCCGCTCGCGACTGGCGCGACGATTGCGCTGCTGTGCGTGAGGCGCTGCTTCGAGGCACTGCTTCTCGCAACTTCGATGATCGGCGCCGCAACTGTGGTTTACGTCGTCAAGACGGCGGTGGGCCGAGCTCGCCCGGCGCTGTGGGAAACGGAGTGGTATTGGGGGTCGAGCTTTCCCAGTGGACATACTCTCTTCGTCGCGGCATTCGGCATTGCTGCCGCGCTCTGCATCGGTAGGATCTGGCCCGCAACGCGCGAGTTCGCGCTGTCGATAGCGATCTTATGGATCTGTCTCGTCGCCTTTTCGCGTCTCGTGCTCGGCGTGCACTGGCCGACTGACGTATTGGCCGCTGCGTGCATTGGAACCTCTCTACCTTTGGCGATGAGTGTTGCGCTTGATTTACGTCACGCGTAACATTGCGCTCAACCGAACGCGCGCAAAAGCGGTGTGCGCCGGTTAGCTCTAATGTAAGCCCTGCAATTGATATGAATTCTCCTTCAACGACCGGATATTGGGGATCAGTTGGACCTCATTAGTTTGGGAAGCGTAGCTTTCACCTTTGCGAGGCGGGCGAAATGGCGGCAATCGAGGGTCTGGCAGTTCTTTAGCGGCGCGAGGATCGTAAGATATTTCTAGATTTGTGAGGCTGAATGTCGATGAAGCGTTGGATCTTAACTTGTCTCTCAGTTCCCTTGTTCATTTTTACCTGGCTAAGTCTCGCCGCGGCGCAGGGGCCGGCTTTGCAAAACGTCGTCGTCAGCTATCCGAGCAAGTCAATCACGAGCTTTCCGATCTTGGATACCGCCCGGCGCAAAGGCTTCTTTCAACAGCAAGGTCTCAACGTGAATCTTGTCTATATGCGCGGCGGCCTCGACATCAAAGCGGTGTTTACCGGCGATGCCGATTTCGGCACGAGCACCACCACGGCCGTCACCGCCTTCGTCGCCGGCGCGCCCCTCAGGATCGTTTGCAGTTACAACTCGCATGTCGACCAGATGCTCTACGCTCAGCCCAAATATCGCACTATCGCGCAACTCAGAGGTCAGGCCATCGGTTCGCTTAACCCCGGCGGACTCATAGACGTGCTGCTCAGGCGAGTTTTGCTTGCGGGGGGATTGAATCCTGAGCGAGACGTAGTTCTGCTTACGATGGGCGGCACACCGGAGCGCTTCGCCGCTTTGAAGGCCGGCAACATCGCGGCCACTTTGTTGAGCTCGCCGCATAACATTCGCGCTGAGAAAGATGGTTTCTATAAGCTTGCCGCGACCCGGGACTATGTCGACGTTTCCGGAACTTCGGTGGTGGCGCATGCCGACCGGATAAAGAAGCAACCCGAGCTGGTCAAAAAATTTATCCGCGCATCTTTGCGTTCGATGGCCTACCTGCGCGAGAACAGGTCGGAAACGGTTCAGATGATCATGCGCGAATTTGACATGGATCAAGAAATCGCGACGATGGCCTACAACCAGTTGTTGGAATTGCTGAGCCCAGAGGGGCGGCTACGTCTGGAGGCGTTCCAGCTGATGGTTGATTTCGCCCGCGCCGCACAGAAAATAGACCGGCCGATCAGCGCCGCGCAGTTGGTCGATGGGACGCTGCTCGATGAGGTTTTGCGCGAGGGGAGCACGCGGCGTTAGCTTAGGCGATACGCCGAGCTGCGACGTTTTATGGAGTCAACATGACGACGGATATCCATCTGAAGCATCAGGAATCGGTGCAAGGGCAGGTGGTGCGGAGCTACTTTCATAAGGTGCTTGACCAGGGCCACGTGGAACTCATCGAGGATCTTTTTCATCCTGAGTGTGCGATGCACCGCCCTGGAGGAACCGTTGTCGGCCTTGATGCCGTTCGCGGCGTAGTGGAGCACCGCAAGGAGACATTTTCGCAGTTTGGAACCGAGATCCACGACATTTTTGGCTCTGTCGACCGCTCAGTGGCGCGACTGACTCATCGGGGAGTGGGTGGCGGTATCTGGCGCTCGCGTCTCGGGAGTTATGACATTAGCGGCAAAACCGTGACCTGGAACGCCATCGCGATTTTTCGCTTCGACAATGACCGGATCATCGAGGAGTGGGTCACGCGCGACGAGCTGGGCATGATCTTACAGTTCGGGCTGGTCAAGCAAACTCCCGAAGTACGGTAAGCGGTGATGCGCATATTCAGGGCGAATCCCGCCCACAAAAGCATTGCGTCCTCCGTCCATAACCGCGGGATAACGGGGTCTAACGCATAACAATCGTGTGTCGGGGTAGTTCATTGACTGTGTTGGTTCTTGCGGCTTTACTGTGAAAGAGTATTCACTACTGAGACACAGCACGGCTACGCCGCAACCAAAAAGAAAATGCAACTTTTACCACGAAGGTCACGAAGAGCACGAAGTTAAGAAGTTTAAAAATATCAAAGTCCGAAACCTTCGTGGCCTTCGTGTGCTTCGTGGTGAGATAGTTGTTTGATTCAGGAACTTAGGAAAGACGCGTCAGAAAATTTGCGCAGGCCGCGAAAATTCTCAAGCATAGTAGTGCAGAGTTCGCAGAGTTCGGAGTATCTCTTAATCAAAAACTCTTTGCTCCGTGCCCTCAGCGCCTCAGCCTTGAAAATTGTGGCTGATCCGTCCTCTGGCGGATCTGCGGTGCAATCTCCGAGTCCTTGCACTGAAATAGCATTGGCCAGGTTTGCCACACAGAAGCCTGAAGATCCAATGTGTCAAAAAGAGGTGTGCGCGAGCCGGGGCCGAAATGGCTGCAGCCCAGGGGGAATGAGAAAGGACAAGATATGCTGCTCCGTATCAGCTTGATTTATATGAGGGTACGGAGTAATTTCTGTCCGGTTGCCAATGGTCGACGCTTCTACACTACCGAACTACCGAAAAATGTTTTCGGATCGGAAAAAAAACGCCGCGCTTGCGCAAATTCCTGCGGCTTTAGCCGCATCAATCGGCATGAGTACTGAAGACATCTCTCAACAGTTGGCTGTGCCGGCTTCATTCTCCCGGCCATGAAAAAAGGAGGAACTATGAGATCGAGACGTTTCGTGACAACCCTGTTTCTCGCTGCGGCGTTGCTCGGCGCTGGTCCGCTGGCCGCCCAGACGGTCAAGGTCGGATTTCTCACCACGTACAGCGGACCCGGCGCGGCGCAGGGCGATCAGCTCGATAAAGGCGCCAAGCTTTACATGAAGGTAAACGCCGGCAAGCTTCCGCGGGGCGTCAAGATCGATCTGATCGCCCGCGACGACACCGGAGCGAACCCGGATGTTGCCAAGCGCATCGCGCAGGAACTGATTGTACGCGATAAGGTCCAGCTCCTGACCGGCTTCGTTTGGACGCCGAACGCCGCGGCGATCGCGCCGCTCACGGCGGAGGCCAAGGTGCCGTATATCAGCATGAACGCGGCCGGCGTCAATATCTTGAACCTCTCTCCCTATATGGCGCGGGTGTCGTTCACGCTATGGCAATCGGTCTATCCCCTCGGCCAGTGGGCGGCGAAAAGATTCAAGCGCGCCTACATTACGGTCAGCGACTTCGCTCCGGGTCATGAAGCCCAGGAAGCATTCACCAAGGGCTTCACAGACGGCGGCGGGGAGATCATCGACGCCGTGCGCATCCCGCTGGCAAATCCCGATTTCGTTCCGTACATGCAGCGCGTCAAGGACAGCAAGCCCGACGTGCTGTTCGCCTTCAACCCGGCCGGAAAGCAAGCGACCGCCATGATGAAGGCCTATAGCGATCTCGATCTCCACAAAGCCGGCATCAAGTACATCGGCCCCGGCGACATTACCACCGACGAAGAGCTGCAGGGCATGGGCGATGCGGCGCTCGGCGTTACGACCGTACACCACTACTCCGCCTTCGCCGACCGTCCGGCCAACAAGGCATTCGTCGCCGCCTATAAGAAGGAATACGGCGAGAAACTGAACCCGGGCTTCATGGCGGTGGGAGCTTGGGACGCCATGGATTTGATTTTCCACGTGATCCGCGCGCAAAAGGGCAAGCTCGATCCGGACAAGACCATGGAGCTCATCAAGCAGTATAAGAATCCGAACAGCCCGCGCGGACCGATCGCCATTGATCCCGACACCCGCGATATCGTTCAGAACGAGTATTTGCGCGAGGTGCGCAAGGTCGGCGGCCAACTGGCCAACGTCGAAATCGAGACCCTGGCGACGCAGATCAAGGACCCCTGGAAGGAATTCAACAAGAAAAAGTAACCGCGAGACGCGAGCCGTTTCGCAGCAACGGGTCCTGAAACGAGACGCATGGAAGTTTTCCTGCCGTCGCTGGTGAGCATCGCCTTTCACGGGGTCGCCTATGGCATGATCCTGTACGTGATCTCGGTCGGCCTGTCCGTGACGATGGGACTCATGGGGTTCGTCAACCTCGCCCACGGCGCGTTTGCGATGGCGGGCGGCTACGTTTTGACCTCGGCCATCACCCGTTTGGGGCTGTCTTTTCCGCCGGCGCTGGTGCTCGCCTTCATCGTGGTTGCGGCGGTAAGCGTGCTGCTCGAACGATGGCTCTACTCGCGCCTCTATGACGCCGGCGAACTCGAACAGGTGCTGTTTACCATCGGCCTCATTTTCATGGCGGTGGCGGCTGCGCAAGTGGTCTTCGGCATGCTGCAGCAACCGGTGCTGCTACCGGATTATCTGAAAGGTCGGGTTTCGCTGCTCGGCCGCGATTTTCCGCTCTACCGCCTGTTTATTATCGTTGCCAGCAGTGTCATCATCGCGGCGCTATGGTTCGGGGTGGAGCGCACCCTGTGGGGAGCCATGGTGCGCGCCGCAGTCGATAACCGAGCGATGGCCCAATCGATCGGGATCAATACCCGGCGGCTGTTCACGATCACCTTTGCCCTGGGCAGCGGGCTTGCCGGACTGGGTGGGGCGCTCGGCGCCGAGATTATCGCCATACAACCGACCTATCCGTTCGAGCATCTGGTCTACTTCCTGATCGTGGTGTCCGTCGGCGGCCTGGGGAGCTTGCGCGGCCCATTCGCCGCGGCCCTGCTGATCGGCGTCAGCGACACCGCCTGCAAATACTGGCTACCCGAGTTCGGCGCGTTCTTCATCTATGTTGCAACTATTGTCTTGTTGCTGTGGCGGCCTGCCGGATTATTCGGGAGACGCCTATGACGAGTTTCATTGGCTATGGCGCCGATCCGCGTATCCGTTTCACCGAGTGCTTGCCCTGGCTCGCAGCCATCGCGGTTTTCTTTCTCCTGCCGGACTATCTCTCGCTCGGGGCGCGCATTCTGACCTACATCCTGTTCGCTTTGTCGCTTGATCTGATCCTCGGCTATGCCGGCATCGTTACTCTAGGGCACAGCGCGTTTTTCGGGTTCGGCGCTTACGTCGCCGGCATTCTCTCCGCCAAGCTCGGCGTGACCGACCCGCTGTTGCTGCTGGCCGCCGCCGCTGCCATGGCCGGTGCGCTCGGCGTGGCGACCGGCGCTGTGATCCTGCGCACGCATGGGCTCACGCAGCTTATGCTCACGCTGGCGATCGCCGCGGTGTGCCTGGAAATCGCTCACAAGGCGACGCCGATCACGGGTGGAGCCGACGGCCTGTCCGGCGTCACCATTGCTCCGATCTTCGGCGCCTTCAAGTTCGATCTGTTCGGCAGAACGGCTTACTTATGGTGCCTAACCATTTTGTTCGCTAGCTGGTGGCTGACGCGCAGGATTATCTACTCGCCGTTCGGCGCCACGCTTGCCGGGATTCGTGAGAACAGGGTGCGGATGCACGCGATCGGCGTGCCCGTCTACCGCCGCCTGCTGACCGCCTACGCTATTTCGGCGATGATCGCGGGCGTCGCCGGCGCGCTGCTCGCAGAGACCAACCAGTTCGTTGGCCTCAATGTGCTCGGCTTCGAGCCATCGGGCGAGCTGATGGTGATGTTGATCCTCGGCGGCGTCGGCAGGCTCTATGGCGCCTTCGTTGGACCGCTCGTCTATCTGATCGCCCAGGATTTCCTCGCCAAGCAGTTTCCTGAATACTGGTACTTTGGCATCGGCCTGATGCTGGTGCTGGTCGTGCTGTTTGCCCGCGGTGGAATTCTCGGTCTGGCTGATGCGCTGGTCGCGCGGTGGCGGAAACTGAAATGAGCGCAGTACTGGAAACCCGCAGCTTGTGCAAGAGCTTCGGAGCGCTCGTCGTCGCCGAAAATATCAATTTTCGCCTCGAAGTTGGCGCGCGCCATGCCCTGATCGGTCCCAATGGCGCGGGTAAGACCACTTTCGTCAATATGCTCACCGGTCTGCTCGCGCCGTCTGCCGGCCAGGTTCTGCTCGGTGGCGAAGACATTACCCGCCTAGCACAGGAGGCGCGCGTAAAGCGGGGAATCGGCCGGACCTTCCAGATCAATACCCTTTTCCGCGACATGAGCGTGCTGGACAATGTCGCCCTCGGCGTGGCCGAACGCCAAGGCGTTTCGCGGCGTCTTTGGCGCGCCGCGAGCCGTCATCGCCAAGTGCGCGAGGAAACGTTCGCCCTGCTTGACATGCTGGGGCTCGCCGACGATGCCAGCAAGCGCGTCGTCGATCTTCCTTATGGCAAACAGCGGCTGGTCGAGATCGCCATTGCGCTCGGGCTTAAACCGCGGGTGCTGTTGCTTGACGAGCCGGCGGCCGGAGTGCCTTCGCTCGAGTCCGGCATGATTCTCCAGGTGCTCGACCGCCTGCCCGAAGAAATCGCCATATTGATCATCGAGCATGACATGGACGTGGTGTTCCGCTTCGCCCGGGCTATCACCGTCCTGGTGGATGGCCAAGTGCTGTGCGAGGGCCCGCCCGCGGAGATCGCCAGCGATCCACGCGTGCGGCGGGTCTATCTCGGAGAGCAGCATGAATGAGGCGTTGAAGCTCACGGGCGTGCGCGCGACGCGCCTCGCGCAGATCGGCGCCGCCGAGCTCGTCTACGCGACGCTCATGTACCTGGAGGCCTGGGGCCTGCACAAGCGGCGCATCTGGGCCGAGTGGCTCACGATCGTCGCCACCTCGCTCTTCATCCCGCTCGAGCTCTACGAGCTCTTCCACAAGGCGAGCCTCGGCAAGGCCGCGGTGCTGATCGTCAACGTCGTCGTGGTCACGTACGTCGGACGCCACCGCTTCCTGTTCGGCCCCGGCCCCGTCGGCCGCTGGCTGCACCACCGCTTCGGTTGGGGCCCCGCCCCCAGGAGTTGATCAGCCGCGGCCGGCGGCCAGGATCTTCTCGATCGCGTCGTAGAGCTTCTTGCCGGCGGGCGTGGCGGTCTTGCGCCACTCGGTGCGCACGACCGCGGCGTGCGTCTTGAGGTCGGAGACGAGGCCCGCGGGCGGCGGGACGACGGCCACGCCGAGCCCCGGCAGCGACGAGATGAGGCCCCGGTCGACCTCCCGCACGCGCCTCAGGCTGTCGACGATCACCACGTCGATCCCCGCGGTCAGGTTGGCGAGCTGCGGCTTCGGGATGCGCGCTCGACCCTCGGGCCCGATGAGCGCGACGCCCGGCTGGAAGATGTGGTTCGTCAGCGTCAGGTGCTTGACGTACTGGTGCCAGCTCGAGGCGAACGTGAAGGTGATCGCCCCATCGAAGCCGTCGAGCGAGCCCTGCTCCAGCAAGGCCGCCACCTCGGGCACACCCATCGCCACCGCGGGCACGCCCGCGAGCTTCCAGAACCGCTCGTACGTCGGCGTCGGCATCGACCGGATGCGCTGCTTGCGCAGGTCGTCCAGCGAACCGATGGGCTTTTTCGTCCACAGGTGCCGGAAGCCGACGGCGGTGTAGCCGACGCCCTCGTAGCCGCGCGCCGCCAGGGCCTTCCTGGTCTGGGGCCAGACCTTCGAGAAGGTCATGTCGACCTCAGCGTCGCTCGCAAACAAGTACGGCAGCTCGAAGACGGCCAGCTCCGGGAGCTGCGCGAACGCGGCGACCGCCGAGCCGATGTAGACGTCGAGCCTGCCGGACTGGACGCTGCCCATGACCTGGGCCTCGTCGCCCATCGCGGCCGCCGGGTAGACCTTGAGGCGCACCAGGCCCTTGGTGTTCTTCGCGACGACGCGTCCGACCGAGAGCGCCGCCTCGTAGTACGGGGAGCCCTCGGGTGCGATGGTGCCGACGCGCAGCGTGATGGGCTCGTCGCCCGACGTCGCCCCCGGAGCGGCCAGGAGCGCCGCCAGGAGGAGTCCCGCCACCGGGGTGCGCATCGATCACAGCATAGATCCGATCGCGTCCCGGAGGATCCGCTCGTGCGTGCCCTGCGGGCGGGGCGTCATTCCTCGTCGTCGTCGGCGAGGTCCTCGAGCGCCTTGAGCCGCGAGTAGAGGCGCCGGCGCGTGATCCCGAGGAGCCTCGCCGCCTGGGTCTTGTTGCCGCCCGCCTTGGCGATGGCGTCGTGGATGAGGTCCCGCTCGAAGCCGTCGAAGTTGAACCCGGGGACGAGCAGATCCCCGAGCCGCGGCGCGGTCTGCGCCCCGGTGATCGCCGGCGGCAGCATCGCGGGCTCGATGGGGCGCGTGCCCGCGACGATGCAGAGGCGCTGCAGCACGTTCTCGAGCTCGCGCACGTTGCCCGGCCAGGGGTAGCGCCCGAGGGCCTCGAGCACGCCCGGTCCGAGGCGCCCGAGGTCCTCCCCGCGCCGCTCGAAGAAGCGGCTCGCGAGGATGGGCACGTCCTCGGGCCGCGCGCGGAGCGGCGGCACCTCGATCGGGAACACGCTCAGGCGGTAGAAGAAGTCCTCGCGGAAGCGGCCCTCCTTGATGGCGGCCGCGAGGTCGCGGTTGGTCGCCGCCACCACCCGCACATCGGCCGTGCGCACCTGCGTCGAGCCGAGGCGCACGTACTTCTGGTCCTGCAGGAAGCGCAGGAGCTTGACCTGCACGGGCAGCGAGACCTCGCCGATCTCGTCGAGGAAGAGCGTGCCGCCGCGCGCGGCGTCGAGGTGGCCGGCGTGCGCCTCGTGCGCGCCCGTGAACGCGCCCTTCTCGTGGCCGAAGAGCTCGCTCTCGAGCAGGGCCTCGGGCAGGGCGCCGCAGTGCACCTCGACGAGCGGCCGCGCCGCGCGCTGGCTGCGCTCGTGGAGCGCGCGCGCGAGCAGCGACTTGCCGGTGCCGCTCTCGCCGAGCAGCAGCACCGCGGCGTCGGTCACCGCGACCTGATCGAGCTGCTCCATGACGCGGCGCATGTGGTCGCTCCTGGCGACCACCGCCGCCGAGCCCTCGTGCTCGGCCAGGCGCCGCTCGAGCTGGCGCGCCCGGTCGGCGAGCGCGCGCTTCTCCGCGATGCGCCGGATGCGCAGGCGGAACTCCTCGAGCGAGAACGGCTTGATGAGGAAGTCCGACGCGCCGGCCTTCATGAGCTCCACCGCGCCCGCGGTGGTCGCGTACCCGGTCATGATGACGACGTCGGGCGCGTCGTCGCCGAGCTGGCGCGCGGCTGCGAGCACCTCCGTGCCGTCGCCGTCGGGCAGGCGCAGGTCGGTGACCACGATGTCGAAGCGCTGCTCGGCGAGCTTGCCGAGGCCTTCGCGCACGCGGGAGCTGACGGTGGCCTGATGGCCGTCGATCTCGAGCCCGTCGGCCAGCATCCGCGCGAGCTTGACCTCGTCGTCGACGAGCAGCAGCCGCGCCATCCCTGGATCGTACATCAAACGGGCTACGGGCTACGGGCTACGGCCTGGGGTCGGATCCGGTCCGGCCGAAGCCTGAAGCCCGAAGCCCGAAGC
>Ga0209726_10004976_pt1 | contig 16542 bp, 15 predicted proteins | sample Subgrocontami54m_FD_187453 | JGI IMG/M metagenome (GOLD analysis project Ga0209726, IMG submission 187453) | Subsurface groundwater microbial communities from S. Glens Falls, New York, USA - GMW46 contaminated, 5.4 m (SPAdes) (version 3) | ecosystem: Environmental > Aquatic > Deep subsurface >... | reverse complement strand
GCCACCGCCGGCGGGCACGAGGTGGAGCGCGCGGGAGCGGTCGGCGCCGCGGGTGAACGCGAGGGTGCGTCCGTCGGGCGACCAGCGCGGCGCGCGATCGGCCCCGTCGGTCAGCGCGAGCGCCGCTCCGGACACCGCGTCGATGAGACGGATGCCCGCAACAGAGCCGCAGGCGAGTCGGGTCCCGTCGGGCGACCACGCCAGGTCGGTGAACGGCCCCGGCGCGAGCACGCGCTCGGCCCGCCCGTCGCGATCGACCAGCCAGAGCGCGAGGCCGTCGTCCGCGGCGCCGCGGAGGAACGCGATCCAGCGCGCGTCCGGCGACCAGCGCGGTGAGACCGAGCGCAGCCCGGCGGCGGTGAGCTGGAAGACGCGCTCGCCGGCGAGCCGCAGCGCGCAGACCTCGAACGCGCCGGAGTGATCCTTCGCGCCCGCCCGGGCGAAGGCGACCTCGGTGCCGTCGGCCGAGAGGTCGATACCCCAGGCGGTGTCGATCCTCGCGCGGCCCGCTGCCGCGACCATGGCGGCGACGGAGCTGCCGCCCTGCGCGTCGTTCGCGAGCGTCGTCGGCGGTTTCGGCGTCGCCGGAGCCGACCAGTCCTCCTGAAAGCTGCGCGGGCGGGCGCGACCCGCGGCCGGCGCCGCCGGCGCGCTCGGCGCGACCGCCACGGCGACGCCCTCCCACGCGGGACGCGCCGGGCGCTCGACGAGGTCGCGCGACGCGCGCGCGACGACGAGGGTCGCCGGACCCATCGCGGCCTCGTCGGCGACGGTGCGCTCGGTGGGAATGAGTGGGTTCGGCTTCATCTGATCCTCGAGCCGCCCCTTGTGCGAGCGATCCCAGGGGACCTGGAGGAGGACGCCGAACCGCTTGCGCGGCTTCGGCAGCACGCGCTGGAGGCGAAGGAGCTCGTCGTGGCCAGCGTTCCAGACAGGCGGCCGGCGCGCCGAGAGGATCACGGAGAAGCGCAGGCCGGCGAGGACCCCTGCTGCGGGGCTCGCGAGATCGAGGTCGCCGCAGACGAGCACGCCGCCGGCCTTCTGCGCGAGGAGGACCGTCGCGCCACCCACCCGCAGCACGCGGGCGTCCGGCCTGAGCAGCTCGTCGTCCCCGAGGAGCACGTCGGCGCCGCCCCGCACCGCGCTCGCGTCGGCAGCGTGCGCGACCACCTGCACGCCGAGCGCCTCCCGGTAGCGGTGGGCGTCGGTCGCGCGGCCGGCGTTCGTGATGAGCAGGAGCGACGCGCGGCCCGCGCCGCGGATGAGGCGGAGGGCACGCTCGCCGTACGGCGGCACGTCGACGAGGAGGTTGCCCCGCTCGGCGTCGTAGATGACGTACTGACGTTCGTTCTCGAGGGGTTCGTAGAGCTCGAAGATCCACGAGCGGAGCTGCTGGAGGTCCATCTAGACGCGGGTATCGTACCGGTCGGCGTGGGCTTCCGCCGCGGCCTTCGCCGCCTCGGGCGAGAGGCCGGCGCCGAGGAGCGCGTTCGCCGACTGGCTCGCGTAGCGCAGCTCGCAGGTGCCGGTCGCGTCGCTCACGATGAGGTACCAGGAGTTGTTCCGCGCGGGCGCCTGCTCGATCGTCACCCCGTCGGCGCGGCGGAACGCGGTGAATCGCAGCGCTCGCCGACTCACAGCACGTCCAGCACGACCGTCCGCGTGTGGGCGCGGATCGTCCGTCCTCGTCGGCTCCACTGGAGGATCACAGCAGCTCCGGAAGCACGAGCCGCGTGCCGACGCGCGCGAGCGCACCCTGCGCTTCGAGCCCGCCGGTCGCCCGCGCGGCGCGCTCGGCGTCCCACTCGAAGAGCCGCTCGACCTGGCGCGGCGTCACCGCGCCGGCCAGCGCGAGCAGCCCGGCGACGAGCCGGGCGGCCGCCTCCGCCGAGGTGATGCGCTCGGCCGCCCGCACCGCCTCGGGGTAGCGCCGCACGAAGAGGTCGTAGGTGTAGTTGTAGTCCTCGCGGCCGTCGCCCACGGCGCGGACGTGGGCGACGTACATGAGCCGCTGGAGATCCTCGATCGCCTTCGCGTACTGGCGGCGGCCCTCGTCGGAGGTGATGCCGAGCTGCGCGCGCATCCGCTTCGTCTGCGTCTCGCCATGCTGCGCGAGGTGCTCGACGATCCGGCGCCCGAGCTCCGACACACGGCCGCTCCGCACGTCGTCGAGGTGGTCGTCGAGCTCGCCGGGCCGTCCGTGCACGGCGTAGAAGGCCGGGAGCATCGCCAGCGAGACGAAGGTCGGCTTGCGGACGAGCAGCTTGCCGTAGTAGACCCGCTTGGCCGCGGCGAGCTCGTCCTTCCAGCCCCACATCCAGTGCCACTTCCGGCCCTCGTCGGCCGTCGCGAGATGGTCGAAGGCGCCCGGCACCGGGTAGGCCGCCTCGGCGGTGAACGCGAAGCAGAACCCGGCGTCGTCCACGAACGCGACGAGCTGGTCGTCGTTCCGCACGCGATGGCGCTTGAGGAGCGCGGCGCGGTGCTTCGCGAGCGCAGCCTCCAGGCGCTCGGCGGCGGTCCCGGAAGGGCGCGCGCGACGCGCGGCGGGAACGGCGGCGGGCACGCCTCGATACTAGGAGGGATGGCACTCCGCGTCGGCGTGATCGGAGGCGGGTTCGGCGCGGACGTCCACGTGCCGGGCCTCCGCGCCGAAGGCCACGAGGTGGTCGCGATCGCGACCGCGCGACCCGACCGCGCCGAGGCGCTCGCCCGGCAGCTCGCGATCCCGTCCTTCACCAGCGACGCGCTCGCCCTCGCGCGGCGCGCCGACATCGACCTCGTGGCGGTCGTCTCCCCGCCCACCCTCCACCACGACCACGTGCTCGCCGCGATCGCGGCCGGCAAGCACGTGCTCTGCGAGAAGCCGTTCGCCGCGAGCATCGCCCAGGCGCGGGCGATGCTCGAGGCCGCGGAGCGCGCCGGCATCGTGCACGCGGTCGATCACGAGTTCCGCTACGCCGCCGCGCGCTCCGCGGTGAAGGAGCGCATCGTCGCGGGCACGATCGGCGAGGTGCGGCTCGTGCACGTCGTGACCGCATCGGGAGGCACGCTCTCGGCGGATGAGCCGCGAGCCGCCTGGTGGCTCCGCGCCGATCGGCGCGGCGGTCTGCTCGGCGCCCGGGCGTCCCACTGGATCGACACGCTCCGCTGGTGGCTCGGCGACGTCGCGCGGGCGCGCGGCGAGCTCCGCGCGTTCGTTCCGGAGCGCGCGACGCTCGAGGGCGACCGCCTGCGGGTCACGAGCGACGACACCTGCGAGGTGCTCCTGCGCTTCGCGAGCGGCGCGCTCGCGACGATCGCGCTGAGCAACACGGTCGCGGCAGCGGTGAACAGGGTCGAGGTCCACGGGAGCACCGGGGCGCTGCGCATCGACGGCGCGGGCCGCCTCGTCCACGCGCCGCTCGGCGCGCCGGAGGTCGAGCTCCTCCCGGCGCCGGGCGAGGGCGAGCAGCTCGCGGCGTACCGCGCGCTCGTGCGGCGGGTGACCGCGCGCGTCGCGGGCGACCAGGCGGCGGAGTACCCGACCTTCCGCGACGGGCTCGCGGTGCAAGAGGTGCTCGAGGCGGTGTACGCAGACGCGCTGTAGGTGGCGGTCGGGCCCGCCAGGTCCGTGCTGCGCGAGGTGGGTCAGCTGAAGAAGAGGGCGACGATCCCGGCGACGACGGCGATGCTCATCGCTCGCCGCGACCGCCGGTGCAGGGTCATGAACTCGCGGCGCGCGGGCGAGGCCTCGGGGAGCGAGTCCCAATCCTCGGTCGCGGCACGGAGGGCGCGGGCGATCGGGTTGGCCCAGGCACTCGCGTAGAGCGTGGCGGCGCCCATCACGGCGAGCGCGATCCAGCGGGCGACGATCGGTGGCGCGACGGTCTCGTAGCCGAACGCCTTCAGGACGGTCGCGAGCGCGACGACGAGGAGCGCGAGAAGGGCGAGTCCGTCGTACCGCGCGAGGATGTTGCCGAAGAAGGTGCCGCCTTCGCCGCGCGTCTTCGCGGTGGCGAAGATCGCTGGCGCCGCGGCGGCGCCGAGGACGAGACCGCCACCGACGATGACGGCGAGGCCGAGGTGGTAGCCGAGCTTGAGGAGGTCGAAGGGGATGGTCTCCACGCGCCAACTGTAGGGAATTTCCGAGCGTTTCGGTCGGTTTAGACTTCTGCCCATGGCGACGTACCGGGACTACTTCAAAGAGCTCAAGGCCCGCGTGCGGGAGGCGACCCCGCAGGAGGTCGAGAAGCTCCTCGCGCGGGGCGAGGTCCAGCTCGGGGACGTGCGCGAGAAGAACGAGTGGGACGAGGGGTTCATCCCCGGCGCCGTCCACCTCCCGAAGTCGTACGTCGAGCAGTGGGCTGAGGAGCGCCTTCCGGACAAGGGGAAGACGACGATCCTCTACTGCGCCGGCGGCGTCCGCTCGGTCATGGCCGCCGACGTGCTGGCACGGCTCGGCTACACGAACGTCATCTCGATGAGCGGCGGCTTCAACCGCTGGAAGGACTCCGGCTTCCGCTGGAAGAAGCCCGAGACGCTCACCGCCGAGCAGGCGCAGCGCTACTCGCGGCACCTGCTCATCCCGGAGGTCGGGGAGGCCGGGCAGCACGCGCTGCTCCGCAGCAAGGTCCTGCTCATCGGCGCGGGCGGGCTCGGCTCGCCGGCGGCGCTCTACCTCGCCGCGGCGGGCGTCGGCACGCTGGGGATCGTCGATTCCGACGTCGTCGACGCGACGAACCTCCAGCGCCAGATCCTCCACTCGACCGACCGGATCGGCATGCCCAAGGTCGAGTCCGCGCGGCAGACGCTCGAGGCGCTCAACCCCGACGCGAAGATCGTCGGCTACGAGGAGCGGCTCACGAGCGAGAACATCGATCGGATCATCGCCGACTACGACGTCATCGTGGACGGCGCCGACAACTTCCCCACCCGCTACCTCCTCAACGACGCGTCGGTGAAGTGGCGGAAGCCAGTGGTCCACGGCTCGATCTACCGCTTCGAGGGCCAGGTCACGGTCTTCAAGCCGTTCGAGGGTCCCTGCTACCGGTGCCTCTTCCACCAGCCGCCGCCGCCCGAGCTCGCGCCGTCCTGCGCGGAGGCCGGCGTGCTCGGGGTCCTTCCCGGCGTCATCGGGACGATCCAGGCCAACGAGGTGATCAAGCTCCTCCTCGGGATCGGCGAGCCGCTCGTCGGCCGCTACCTCCTCTTCGACGCGCTCGAGACGTCCTTCCGCGAGGTCCGCCTGCGTCGCGACCCGGAGTGCCCGGTCTGCAGCGACCACCCGACGATCACCGGCTACATCGACTACGAGGGCTTTTGCGCCTCGCCGTCGGAGTGGGAGGCGGAGCACGCGCCGGGGATCGCCGCCCGCGCTTGACGGCATACTGATCGTGATGAAGCAGCCTTTGAGCCGTCGCCGGACTCACAACGCCGTGAGCACGACCGGCCGCGTGCGGGAACGGTCGCGTGGTCCTCGCCGGCTCCTCATCGCGCTCGCCGCCGCCGCGCTCGTCGTCGGGGCGTGCACGCCGATCGCCGACCAGTCCGCGAGCCCCACGCCGGCGAAGACCCCGGACATCCGCCGCTCGAAGCTCGACATCGCCTATACCGCGCTCACCGAGAACGACGTCCACAAGGTCTCGAGCAAGAAGGTCCTCACCGAGGCGCTCGCGGCGATCGTCGCGCTCGCCCGGCAGAACGGCTTCAAGGACGACGTCGCCGTCCCGGAGTTCCAGGACGTGAGCGAGCCGGTCCTCGCCGACTTCAGGAAGTTCGCCGACGTGGTCGGCATGATCGCGGCGAAGACGCCGAGCCTCCAGCCCGACCAGATCGGCGACACCGCGCTCCGCTCCTACACGAAGTCGAGCCCCGATTGCCACACGTACTACGCGCCAAAACGGAGCGCGATCCCGGCGTCCGACGTCCTCGCGGCGCTGCCGCCGCAGGGCCCGGGCGAGCGCGAGGACGAGGCCGGGCTCGAGTTCCGCCTGCTCCCCGAGGGGATCGGCTACCTCAAGTGGCACGAGTTCGTCCGGAGCGGCACCTACGACGTGACCGCCGAGGTGAAGAAGGGCCTCGACGCGCTCCTCAAGCAGGGCGCGAAGGCCTGGATCTTCGACCTGCGCGGGAACATCGGCGGCGACCCGCCGCAGGCGATGGCCTCGTGGTTCCTGAACGGCGAGCCGACGCTCCGCTTCGAGACCCGGACCGGCAGCGCCGGCACGCAGAGCGGGATCAAGGACCTCCGGCTCCCCGACGCGTACCAGCTCCCGCTCGCGATCATCCTGAACGGCAAGGGCGGCTCCTCGCCGGAGCACCTCGCGGTCGCGCTCAAGGAGAACAAGCGCGCGATCATCGTCGGCGAGCGGTCGGCGGGCTGTCTCGGCAGCATCTCGCCGCTCAACCTCCCCGACGGCTCCTTCTTCGCCGTCGTCGGCACGGAGATGGTCGGCGCGATCACCGGCTCGAACTACAACAACGTGGGCGTCCCGCCGGACGTCCCCGCGGACGACGCGAACGCGATCGCGGTCGCGGTGAAGACCCTCCAGACGGAGATCGCCAAGCGCGGCTGATACCGCTCCGCGACCGGCGGCCCTTGCGCCATCCCACCCGCCGGGTACCGTTTGTGCAGATGGACGGCGGGCGGGTCCAGGTGGCAGTGCTCCCGGCGACCGAGATCGGGCCGGTCCCGGGCGTCATCGACCGGGCGCGCGCGGGCGACCGCGAAGCGTTCGCCGAGCTCTACGACACGTACGTCGACGAGGTGTACCGGTACGTGCTCTACCGGGTGCGCGTGCCGGCGGACGCCGAGGACCTCACGAGCGACGTGTTCACCCGCGCCTTCGCCGCGATCCACCGGTACCGCTGGCAGGGCAAGTCGTTCCTCGCGTGGCTGTACACCATCGCCCGGAACGCGATCACCGACCGGCGCCGGCGCGAGCGGCCGACCGTGGACATCGCCGACGCCTACGGGCTCGCCGAAGGTGGCCCGTCGGCGCACGACCACGCCGTCCGCGGCGAGCAGGTCGGCGCGCTCCTCGGCGCGATGCGCCGCCTGACCGGCGAGCAGCGCCGGGTGATCGAGCTCCGCTTCAGCGGAGACCTCTCCAGCGCCGAGGTCGCCCGGAAGCTCGGGAAGAACGAGGGCGCGATCCGCGCGCTCCAGTTCCGAGCGCTGGCACGGCTCCGGAAGATCCTCGCCGCCGAACGCTGAGCCGGGGGCGTTCCGCCCTAGACTCGGTACTACCTTCAGCATGAGAACGCTTCGCGCGCTCACCCTCCTCCTCACCGCACTCGTCGTCGCCTCGTGCACGCTCATCCCGTCCGAGGCCGCGCGCGACCTCCTCCCGAGCACGACGACGTTCCGCACCGCCGAGGCCGCCTTCCACGTCCTCATCGAGCGCCAGGTGGACAAGCCGGCCTCGAGCTTCATCCTCAAGGGCGCGCTCGACGGCCTCGCGGCGAAGCTGAAGAAGGACGGCCTCGACGACGCCATCGAGCGCCCGACCTTCACCGACCGCGCCCAGTCGGACTTCACGAAGTTCGCCGCGGTCCTCGAGGACGCCGCGAAGAAGGTCCCGCCCGACGACCGCGCGAAGCTCGAGCAGGCGGCGGTGGACGGCATGGCGAAGTCGCTCAACGAGTGCCACACCTACTACATCGACCCCGAGCGGGCGAAGACGTTCAACAAGCCGCCCGGTCCGTACACGGGCATCGGCGCGACGATCAGCAAGCCCGGCACGACCGAGCCGGTCGAGGTCATCTCGGTCATCCCGAGCAGCCCCGCCGAGAAGGGCGGGGTGAAGGTCGGCGACAAGTTCAAGGTCGTGGACGGCGTGGACGTCAGCGACCAGACGGCCGACGAGGTCGCGAACCGCGTCCGCGGGCCGGAGGGCACCGCGGTCACGATCGTCTTCATCCGGGGCGCGATCGAGCTCACGCGCACGTTCACGCGCGCCCGGCTCACACAGCCTCAGGTGATCTCGCGGACGCTCGAGAACGATCTCGGCTACGTCTCGATCGCCGCGCTGAACGGGACCGTCGCGCGCGAGACGAAGGACGCCGTGCAGCGGCTCCTCGACCAGAGCGTCAAGGGCATCATCATCGATCTCCGCAACGACCCGGGCGGGGACTTCGCGGTCGCGATCGACGTCGCGAGCATCTTCGTCAAGGACGGCGTGCTCGTCTACAACGTCGGCCGCGACGGGAAGCGCGAGGAGATCCGCACCCGCTCGTCGTGGTTCCTCGCCGGACCGCGGCCGGTGGTCGTGCTGGTCAACCGCGCCTCAGCCTCGGGTGCGGAGATCATCGCCGCCGGGCTGCGCGCGAACGGCGTCGGCCGCGTCATCGGCGCGCGCACCGCCGGCTGCGTCGGCACCGCGCGCGTCCAGGAGATGCCCGACGGCGGCACGCTCCTCGTCGGCGACTCGAAGATGCAGGACGCCAAGACCGGCGAGGACCTCCACGGGCCGGAAAAGGGGGTCGTCCCCGACGACACCGTGACGAACGCCGACGCCGCGACCGACAGCCAGCTGCAGGCCGCGATCGCCTTCCTCCGGCAGGCCGCGCGCGGCCCGCTCATCGGCGGCTGACCCGAGTCGTCCTTTCGAGGCGTCGCCGACTCGCAGCACCTCCAGCACGACCGTCCGCGTGTGGCGACGGATCGCCCGTCCTCGTCGGCTCCGTACAGCTCGGATGCTCGCCGACCTCGCGCGGCGGGCCGGGGCTACACCGCGAGGGCGAGCCCGACGAGCCCGGCGAGGAGCACCGCGACCCCCAGGTACTGGTTCGGCGCGAGCCGCTCGCCGAGCAGCGTGATCGCCAGGACCGCCGGCACGACCGGGTAGGCGCCGCTCCCCGTCGCGACGACCGACGCGAACCCCGAGTCCACGCCGAGGAAGAACGCCACGTTCGCGAGCGTGTCGAACACGCCGACGACGGTGACGAGCGCGAGCGCGCGCCGGTCGAAGCCCAGGAGCGGCAGCGGCCGGCCGACGACCGTCATCGCGGGAAGCCGGACGCGCACGAGCGCGCCGACGAGCGCGAGCGCCGACAGCGCGCGGACCGTGAGGATGACGCCGAAGCCATCGTGGTCGCGCACGACGCCCGCGAAGAGCGCCTGCCACAGGCCGAAGCCGACCATGCAGAGGAACGCGAGCCGCACGCCCGGCACCGGCCGCCCGAGCGTCGCGCGGAGGATCCGCAGGTCGGTCGAGGCGAGCACCACGCCGGCAAAGGTCACCGCGATCGCGAGGCCCTGGGCGGTCGAGAGCCGCTCGCCGAGGAACGCCACCGCGAGGAGCACGGTCACGGCGAGGTACGCCGCGGTGACCGGGGCGACCACCGCGATCGGGCCGAGAGCGAGCGCGCGGTAGAGCGCCAGCAGCGAGAGGACGCCGAGCACGGAGAGGCCGGCGGCGACCACGAGCAGGTCGGGGTCGATGCGGGGCCAGCGGCCGAGCGCGAGGAGCGCGAGGGCGAAGGCCGAGCCGCCGATGAGCTGCATCGCGAGCGAGACGCGGAACGAGCCGATCCGCCGCGCCGCGAGGCCCGCGGCGTAGTCGGCGAGGCCCCAGCCGAGCGCCGCGCCCACGCCGTACAGAAGGGCGATCAACCGAGGGCCGCGCCCACGCCGTGCAGGAGGGCGGTCAGATGACGAGCTGGCGCGGCGCGCGGGTGAGGTTACGGGCGCCACCGGCCGTGATGACGAGCATGTCCTCGAGCCGGACGCCGCCGACCGCCGGGTCGTAGACGCCCGGCTCGACCGTCACGACGTCACCCTCGGCGAGCGGCGTCGTGCCGGCGCGGCCGAGGCTCGGCGCCTCGTGGATCTGCAGGCCGACGCCGTGGCCGAGGCCGTGGATGAAGCCGCGCGGGGTCCCCTCGCCCGGGCGCTGCTGCTGCCCCGGGCGGTCCTGCCCGGTGTGGTGCTGCTGCCCCGGGCGGAGCGTGTCGTACCCCGCGGCGAAGATCAGGTCCTCGACCAGCTCGTGCACCTCGCGCCCGGTGACGCCCGGTCGGAGCGCCGCGATCCCGGCGTCCTGGGCGCGCCGCACGAGGTCGTACATCCGCACGATCTCGGCCGGCGGCTCGCCCTTCGAGACCGTGCGCGTCATGTCGGCGTAGTAGCGGGTCGCGTTGTCCTGCGGGTAGATGTCCATGACGATCGCCTCGTTCGCGCGGAGCGGTCCCGTCCCGTCCTGGTGCGGATCGGCGGCCTGCGCGCCGGGCGCGCAGATCGTGCCCTCGGGGGAGCCGCAGCCGCGCTCGAGGAGCGCGCCCTCGACGATCGCGCGGAGGCGCTCGGCGGTGAAGACCGCGCCGTCGAGGTGGAGGATGCGGTCCGCGCCGACGGTCGCTCGCCGGAGCGCCTCGACGCCGAGCGTCCAGGCCTCCTCGGTCGCGCGCTGGGTGGCCTCGATCGCCGCCAGCTCGTCCGGGCGCTTGGTGCGCCGGCGCTCCTCGAGCCCCGCGCGGACGGCGAGCGCGATGCCCTTGGCGCGGAGCGCGTCGGCGAGCCCGAGCGGGAATGCGCGCGGCACGTCCACCGCGCGCACTCCTCGGTCGGACAGGAAGCGATCGATGATGGAGGCGGAGAGCTCGTCGCCCTTCACGCCCGCGGCGGAGAGCTCGCGGAGCCCGAACTCGTCGAGGTTGCGCACGCTCGTCGCGCGCGACTCCTTGGAGGCCCGCCCGTACTCGAGCGAGGACGCGAGGATCACGAGATCGTCGCCCTGCTCCAGCGTGATGAACGCGTCCGGCGCGAGGAAGCGGGTCAGGTGGTACTGCTCCGCGGAGCGGTACGAATCGGCCACGATGAGGAGCGGGCGCTCGGCTTGATTCTGTTGCGCGTCTGACATTCGCCCCTCCTCACAGTCTCGGAAGGCGACCGTTCTGCGGTGTTCCAGCACGCTACACGGTTTGCCTTGGCCGCATTCTCGTAGTCACCCAGGCTAATCGCGCCCCGAGCAGGAAACCTAGCCCGCCAACGTGACGCGCGGGACTTCGTGCCCGGCTCAGGAAGGTCAACGGTGGCGCCAGCAAGCCAGGATCGCGGCGGGCTTGTGTAACGGGCAGAACCTGGAATCCTGTTCGGCGATGACCTCGCTGCTGGCCAGCCAGATCGCAACCATCTTGGTCGACCTCGCCCCGTATGCGTTGACGGACGAGCGATCCGACGGCGCATGGGCAATGAGCTTCGGACCCTGGCCGGAGCCTGACTGGCAGGCTTCGGGTGATGGCCAGCTTCGTCAGTTCGGGCTGACGCTCGAGGGACAGGCGCATTTCAGTCAACTCGTAGAGCTGCTTCGCGCGCAGCGCGAGGCGAGGCAGTGGTGGGGCTCGTCGTCGCTCGAGGGCATGGCCCAAGCCGCGGTCGGCGCGCTCGCCTTCGACTACCGCACGCCGGCCGACGCAGCGGAGGTGCTCGCCGGGCTGCTGACAACCGCCCCGCCGGAGCGGCACGCGATTGCGGCGGTAAGAGGACTTCGGATCGATTCCGCCACGGATCTCTGCGGTCTTCGACTGCGCCCGTACGACCTGGAAGCGCTCTGCCGCGAGTTGGGGCTGGAGACACGCCGCGGGCCGGAGCTTGCGACCCGACTCCCAGGGGCACGACCTGGCCTGAGCCTCGCTGTCATTGCCTGTCAGGCCGACGAGGACGTGGCTGCCGTTCGTCTCCGCGAGCGAGTGAGCATCGCGCTTCCTCTCCTGCTCTTGAGCCGCCCGGAACACGACGTGGAATGGTTCTTCGACGGTTCGGTGACACTCGGTGCCAACGACGTCGTGCTCATCCCGAGCATCGAATCAGGTCGTGTCTCAGAAGGATCCCTCCCGACGCAATCCGCCGCTGACCTTGCCGTCGACGGGCCCGCCCTCGCGGACGCGCTCGCCCGTCGGGTGGGCCTTCGCCGGATTGCCGATCTCGCCGCACATCTGCCGTCGCTCCCCTCAGGCAAGATGTCGCGCCGCCTCCTGCGTGCGGCACGGCTGCTCGGGGAGTCGTTCGAGGGCTCCTCTCCCGACCGCTTTGTCCGCCGCTGGATGGCGCTCGAGGCACTACTGGGCGACGGACGGCCGGAGCTGAGTGATCGACTCTGCGAGCGGATCGCCGTGCTGACGGCGGACGGCGGCAGCGCGCGACTCGAGCGGAAGACGGCCCTGCGTGAGCTCTACAACCTGCGCAGTCGCCACGTGCATGGCGCTGACGACTTCGAACTCGAGGAACACACGGCGACGTGGTTCCGAATGATCGCCATGCATGCGCTCGAACGGGCAGCCGAGGTGCTCGTCGAGAAAGAGGACGAGCTCTTCGAGCGCATCGAGAAGGCGAAGTTTGAGGGCACGCCTGTCGATTCGGGGCCATTGCCTTGAGCGGATCCGTCGGCTCGGCCGCGCCCGGCGTCCGCGTGCGGCTCAGCTACCGCCCGATCCGACGCGTCTTCTCGCTGACCCGCGATAACCATGCGGGCTTCCGGGATGTGATCCGGCACCTGAGCGAGATCTGGGGCGGAGCGCTGAACTTCATCGCGGTTGAGGATGAAGCGGGATCTTGGAGTTCCAGAACGCATTCGTATCTGGACACTGCGGATCCGGACTTCGTCACATTGCTCGGCGAGGATCGTCAGGCCCGCCTTCGACGCCTGCGCTCTGCCCGAGACCTACCGGCCGAGGCAACGAACCTTGCGCCACCCGAGCTGGCTGCCCCGTTCGCTCCGTCGCACCGAGATCCTCTCGCAGGGCCCTTGATGGTCGACCTGCCGTCCGGAGACGCACTTCCCGGCTACTACGCGGCCGCCTACGGCGAAGTGGGAAGCACACCGGGACGTCACTCGGGTCTCGGCTATGTCGGCCACTTCCTGTCCCAGTGGTCGCCATCCGACACCTCGGCGCTCGCCCACGGCGTCGCCGGGATCCGCGGGCTCAATGTCGGATTCCTGAACGATGCCGCGCTCACGCTCGTGCCTGTGGCATCACCCGATTCGCTCACCGAGCTCGCCGACTTCTGGAATCTGCGTGCCGCGCTCTGGCCTTCCGACAATGGTGTCGGCCTGCTGCCGCTCTGGGACCTCGCTTGGTCAGGTCCGCGGTTTCGCACCCTCGTACGACGGTGGATGATCGCGCGCGATGAGACGCGGCACACGATCGTCATCACACCGAGTGCGCACAGCGAGCAGGCGCGACAAGTCGTTCACGAGGTCTTCCTCACGGAGGATCAGCCGAGCGACGACCCAGGGGCCGGCCGCTTGTATGGAATCAAGATGTCGCTCGCCGTGCGGGAAGCGGAGCTGCCCGCCTACCCCATACGGCTGACCGGGTTCGACACCGAGCAGCTGGCACTGCATCTTCCCGGCGGGCTCAGCACGATGATCGCGACGCCGATCACCACCGAGGGCTGGTGTGCCGTGGACGTGCTGAATGAGCCACGTCTGTTCCTCCCGCGGCGCGAGTCGTTGGGTCCGCTCGTTCACCCACAGGCTCGCAGCATGGGCGACGGCGTCGCCGTCCGCATCCGGCCCTCGCGTGATCGCTCGCTTGAGTTGGCGCTGCCCGGCGACGCGCAGGTGATCGAGGCGCTCCTGACCGATGCGAACTACTCACACGAACGATCCGACAACGGCCGAAAGGCAGACCAGTTGCTCGCCGCGCTCGGAGGAAACCTGCGCGACCTGGTCATTCGCGACGCCTGTGCGATGGAGGTGGTCCGCGCACTCGCGCCACACCGAGATAAACGTCTGATTCAGGCGGATGCGGCCCAGCTTCCCGCCCAGACTCTTTCGCTCGGCCAATTGCGCGATAGGCTCGGACACGACCGGTCGGTCGTCAGGCGAGCGATCTCGAGCCTCGTCCGCGCGCGAGTACTCTTCGCCGGCTTGCGGGTGCTTTGCCGCTCCTGTGGTTTGGCTCAGTGGCGAGTCATCGACGACGCGGCGACCGAGATGAGGTGCAGTGGGTGCCTGGACAGCATCCGCTTCGACGCCCTAGAGCCAGGCATCGATGACGAGGTGACCTGGTGCTACCGGATGAATGAGGCTTTCTCGTCGATCGTGAGCCAAGGAACCGGCGCGACGCTTCTCGCGCTCGCACGGATCGCGCAAGAAGACCCGCGGACCTTCCGGTTCGGCACCGGTCGTCTCCTGCGGGAGGACGACCGGGAGCTCGTCGAGGTTGACGGAATCGCCTGCCGCGGATCTGAGGTGTTCGTCCTAGAAGCAAAGTCATCGGGAACGGTGGAATCGGACGAGATTCAGCGGACCTTGGAGGTCGCGCGGAGAGTCCGGGCGACCGCGATAATCGCCACCATCGGGACCTGGAACGAACCCAGCAAGGCACGGCTCGCGGAGGCTCGCCGCTCGACCGGTTCGAGCAAGCTTCTTGCTTGGGACAAAGCCGAGCTATTCGACAACGCGGCGCTCGCATAGTGGCCCGCGTGGCTATCGAGATCTGCGATCTGTCGAGACTCACCTCGCCCGCGTAGGGGTGCGTCAGCCGCGGCTCGTTCGACCAGGCATCCGCGCGGCTAGAGGCGTCCTCCAACCCTCGCCGTTCGGCCCCTGGCATTCGGGCTACCCACGAATCGATACTCGAGGCGTCCGCCGACCGCTGTGGCATACCGTTCCAACGTGGAACTACGAATGTCCACGTCCCCGGCTTCGATCTTGGCGATTGCGGGCTGCGACGTGCGCATACGTTGCGCGACCGCGTGCTGGGTGAGGCCGCGACGCTCACGCATCGCCGCCATGCGTCGAACGATCTCGCGCCGACGACGTGCAGCCTCAACGTTGGCGGCGAATGCGGGGTTCTTGGCAGCGCGCTCCGCGATGAACTCATCGAGGGCATCTGGCTGCCTCGGCTTCGGCATCACGCGCCTCCCACGACCGTCGTCGCTACGACATGCTTATACACCATTAGATATAAGGGTCAAGAGTGACGGCGACGCGCGGCTCCTCTTGCTGACGGCCCAGCACGGCTTCGCCAGTCTCGCAGTCGATGCCCGGCTCAGGTTCGCTTGGGAAGTTGGGGGTTATTGACTTATTGGGGTTCTTGCGGTAACGTGCGTGGCAGCACGACCGAGAGGAAGGGACGACGCCGTGATAACGCTGACGAGCGCGGACATCGCCGAGCTCGAAACGCTGGCGCAGGAAGTCAAGGTGTCGCGGCCGCACGCTTCTCGGCTCATCCGGCGCGTGCTCAAGACTGCGGTGCGTCCCTCGGACGAGACGCTGGTGACCACCAGCGAGGCCGCCCGTGTCCTGGGCGTCTCCGACCAAACGGTGCGCAACTGGGCCGACGCCGGCTGGCTGCCCTCGAAGCGGCTGCACCCGCTCGGGCGGCGGCTGATCCCCGAGAGCGCGCTGCGCTCCGTGCAGGCGTTCGACGCGGCCAAGCTCACTTCCAAGAAGCCGGTGTCGGAGGATGACGCTGTCGAGCTGGTTCGCAAGCATCGTCGGGAGCGCGCCCGAACCTAGGTGGGTCGCGGTCCTCGACACGAGTGTCCTCGTCCCCGCGGCGATCGCGGCGCGCAACGACACGATCAACGTCAAGGTCGTACGCGCCGCGGTCGCCGGTCTCTACGAGTGCGTCCTCTCCGAGTACATCCAGGACGAGACCCGCGAGACACTCCAGCGCCCAGAGTTCGGCTTCACGATCGCTGAGATCGACACCAGGTTCGCGGCCCTGTGGGCCAAGGCGCGCATCCTCGAACCCGTGCCCTTCGACGACCCGGCGCTGCTCAAGGTGGTGCACGGCGATAGAGATGACCTGCCCGTGTTTGCGACCGGGCTCGCGGCCAACGCGGACGCGCTTCTCGGGCCGCTCCCGACGAAGTTCCTGGTCTCGAACAACAGCACGGATTTCACGCCCGGGTGGAAGCCCTTTGGCCTGCATTTCGTCACCGCGCAGCGGTTTTGGCACCTCCTCGAACAAGGCGCGGGCGCCAAGTTGCCGTAGCGGAGTCCGAGACCACCAAGCGATAGCGGCCGGCGGCCGTGGCGAAGTGACGCCAGCGGTGGGAAACGACCTGGCTTGATCCCGCCAGCAGCGCACCCCACGCCCTTGCGCGCTAGCGGCGCTTCGCGCGGCCCTCGAGGTGCACGGCGAGGGCGGCGAGCACGCTCGCGGCGCCGCGGGTCGGAACGAGCACGAGCCCGACCCCCGCCGGTGGGCGCCGGTACAGCGCGGAGACCGAGTGGTCGAGCGGGGTGTTGCCCCAGATGACGACGATGTCGGCGCGCGAGAGCTCGGCCTTCGCGCGCTTGGCGTCCCGCTTGGCGGTCCCCTCGACGAGGTCCACCTCGACGCCGGAGAGCGCCGCGCGCAGCTCCCGGCAGGCGGCGGGCAGGCCACCGACGACGAGCACGCGGCGCACCCCCAGCTCGAGGCAGCGCGCGCTGACGCCGCCGCCGGTACGGCGGCTCGCGACGCCGCCGCAGTGCTCGCAACTCGCGGGGAGCACGCGGACCAGGTGCTTCCGCGGCGCGCGCACCGCGAGCGAGCGTTCGCACGCGGCCAGACCGCAGGAGCGGACGAGCGCCTCGCGGAGCGCGGAACGGCAGGCGG
>Ga0209726_10004975_pt1 | contig 16543 bp, 10 predicted proteins | sample Subgrocontami54m_FD_187453 | JGI IMG/M metagenome (GOLD analysis project Ga0209726, IMG submission 187453) | Subsurface groundwater microbial communities from S. Glens Falls, New York, USA - GMW46 contaminated, 5.4 m (SPAdes) (version 3) | ecosystem: Environmental > Aquatic > Deep subsurface >... | reverse complement strand
AACAGGTTCTGGAGCAGTAACAAACGCTTACGGTCTCTTCGTCCAAGCTCCAACAGGCGCTACCAACAATTACTCTGCTGCTTTTACTGGGGGAAATGTGGGGATTGGAACATCATCGCCATGGGCTCTTCTCTCTGTCAATCCGGATGCAATTGGTAATAAGCCAGAATTTGTTGTGGGTTCCTCATCTGCAACACGTTTCCTGATAAATGGATCAGGAACTATTGGTATAAACACCACAGCTCCAACAGGCAGAGTTCATATTCTAGCTAGTGCGGCAGATACCGCCGCTTTAGTTCTAGATCAAGGGGCATCTTCTAATCCTTGGCTTATTCAGTTCAGTAAAAACGGAGTAAGTTCGGCTTATGTTCAACTGACGGCTAGTTTTCAACTAGGCTGGCAAGCTAGCCTCAACCCCTATCTTGATGATAACGCCAACTTTACTTTGGGTACCGGATTATTGAGATGGAAATCAATTTCTGTCGGAACAGGGGCTAGCACTTTTGATGGAGCTGTTACTATCAATGGAAATCTAAACGCAACTGGAGGTCTAACTCTCGGAACGCTTAACGGTCCCCTCCAGGCGAACGCCGGAGTGGTTTCTGCTACAACATCAATCGGAGTTCTCTACGGAGGAACAGGGGCCACAAGTTTTGCACCAAACTCAATCATTACTTCTAATTCAGCTGGCACAGCTTTAATGGCTACAGGCTCACAACTGACAATTGGTTCTCTTATTTCGACAACAACAAACACATCATTTTTCCTAGGGTCGCTTGGTATCGGTACAACTACACCATTTGCTAAACTCGGTGTGGAAGGAGATATAGATATAAATATGTATTCTTCATACAAACAAGGAGGGTACACCTTGCTCTTCTCATCTACTACTTCAAGAAACCTCAAGCTTGGAGTCAATGCTTTGGCCAACCTAGTGGCCACTTCCACTGATCTTACATCCGGTATTCAAAATGTGGCTATTGGTCAAGGAGCCTTGCAATATGCAACCTCAACTGACAACAACACTGCTGTCGGTTACGGCGCTCTGAAAATGTCATCTTCTGCTACAGCTGATAATTCAGGTTATAAAAACTCTGCTTTTGGTGTTGAATCCTTGGGACTGACCACAGTTGGTTTCTCAAACTCTGCTTTTGGTAATACTTCTCTATTCCTTAACACCTTTGGCAACCAAAACTCTGCTTTTGGCGATTCCTCTCTATTCAACAACAGTACTGGAGCTGCCAACTCCGGTTTCGGCAATGCCTCACTGTATACAAACACAGGTTCTTCCAACTCCGCTTTTGGTAATTCTGCACTTTACACAAACACTGGCTCTTCCAACACTGCTTTAGGTGCTTTAGCTCTCTTCTCTAATACCACAGGATCTTACAACATAGGCATAGGTCAGAATGTTGATGTGGCTTCTAGCACTAGGAATGGGCAATTAAATATCGGCAATGTGCTGTACGGTCTAGGCATGTACAGTGGAAGCGGTGTTTCCTCAGCTCCTACATCTAATGGAGCAATAGGAATTGGAACAACTACTCCCCACTATACTTTAACAGTCGCCTCAACAACTGGAGCCCAGCTCTCTCTTTTGGATACAGGTGGCATAGCTCAATGGACATTTAGAAATGCCGGAGGAAATCTCTATCTTTCAACAACCACTGTCGCTGGTATAGCCACAACATCAATTTCTGCTTTGGAAATTTCAGGAAGCGGATTTGGAACAACAACAGTTAGAGGGCTAAACATTTCCGGTCAAGCAACGACCACGGCAAATGTTGGATTTAATATTACAACTGGTTGTTATGCAATTAGTGGTGCATGTTTGAGCGGAAGCGCTTCTAGCGGGCTTACTTCGTATGATGCCTGGACTCATCCTGCCGCCGGACAATCCGCCACAACTTCACTTATACTTTTGCATGGCCAAGCATCTACTACACAACTTTCCGTTTACTCTGCACTATATATTGGAACAACAGCCACAACGACAATCTCCGGAACAGCTACTTCTACATTCGGCTCTGGCATTGGTTCTGTATCAGGGAACTTTATTATAGGCTCTTCCGGAACTTTAAACGGGATTCTTCTTAATCCATACGGAGGGTATGTCAGTATTGGAACATCAACTCCTGTCGGAACTGGAGTCTTTGATATAGCAAGTATTACTCCGGCAATGTATATTACAGATACAGATGCCGGTTCAGGAGGAAAGCATTGGGGATTGTTTAACACCGGAGGAATATTTAGTATTGGTACTTCAAGCGATTCTTTCTCGGCTACTTCTTCTGCTCTTTCAATTAGTACCGGATCAACAGCTCTTGGTATTGCGACGACCAGTCCATGGAGAACTCTGTCTGTTGTTGGAACTGTAGCTTTTAACGGATTAACATCATCAGCTACTGGAAATGCTGTTTGTATAACTACAAGTAAGGATATTACGGATGCGGCCGCTGGTTCATGTACACCGTCATCCATCCGGTTCAAGGAAAATGTAGAGGATCTAGGAAGTAGTTTCGCATTGGACGAACTTTCTAAACTGCGGGTAGTGTCGTTTGATTACAAGCCAGGATATTATAGTCCAGAAGACTCCGCCGGTTCCTACGGACTTATTGCCGAGGAAGTAGAATTAATTGATCCTAAACTTGTTGACTATGGCTACGACGGTTTGCCTCTAACTTTGAAATTTGAAAAGTTTACCGGACTTTTGGTTCAGGCGGTTCAAGAACTTAATTTGACTGTTAATGCAACGACAACAACTACATCTTCAGGAAAAGAAACTATTATAGGAAATATGCTCTCCTTTTTGAAAAATTGGGGGGTGGATGTCCAGCAACTCTACACTAGAATCACCACTCTCTTTGTCGGAACAGTTCAAGTTGAAGACAAATTATGCGTTGATGACATTTGTATTGATAAAAACCAGCTCAAAGCTCTACTTATCCAGGCTGGGGGAACTTCCAATGCCAGTGCTTCTGCAGTTGGAGCAGGTAGCGGAGCGGGCACAGGAGGCTCTCCTCCAGGAGGGGCAATCGCTTCCAGTACGGTCGACTCAATTCCTCCGGTTATTACAATAATTGGCAATAATCCTGCAACAATTATTGTCGGCACAGGCTATGCTGATTTGGGAGCTACAGTAACTGATGTAGATAACGTTGGTGTTGTAAATAATAATCTCGGACTTACATATACGGTGAATGGAGTAAGCATGCAGAATATTTCTATAGATACATCCACCTCCAGTGATCATACTATTATATATAGTGCTGTGGACGGAGCAGGGAACACAGCTTCCGCTACTAGGATAGTCAACGTCGTGCCGTGATAGAATCAGAATTCTACAAACCAATGAATTACATTTTTAAAAGCAAGTGGGGAAAAAGGGGACTGAAAGTAATAGTTCTTTTCCTAATATTTATTATTCCGATAATCCCTTATTCTCTGACATGGGTTACTGGTGAAGAAAATTTATTATTTGATACTCCGTCGGGAGATTTGGAGAAGGGATATTATTATACCCAAGAAGGGGAAATATTTGTTCGAGTCCAGCCATCCGACAGGGCCGGATGGATTTCTGTCGGAGAAAAGTATGATACGACCGGACTTTTAGAGGCTCACGTAATTGGCAAAGCTTATTACAATACATTTACAGATGGCAAAAGAAATTATAGAGAACGCACTACGGAAAAGGAATACAAAGATGCGGCTTTTATAAAAAATCATCCTCAGCCAGAAAAAAATATTTTTGTATCTTTGCAAAGAATATTAAGATCTCAAATAGCAGGGGCTTCTATTGCCTTCAACGCTACTACTACATCAGGAGATCAAGTTACTTCATCATCATACTCTTTTTCTCACACAGTAAGTGGGGATAAACCTCTTATTGTAGCTCTTTTTCAAGCTAGAGGTAATCCAGTAACCGTGACTACTATTACTTATAATGGTACTCCATTAATAATGGCTACAACTACCACAAATGGAACACGAAGAACTGCACTATTATATAAAGAAGCTCCTGCCACAGGTTCTAACACAATGGCAGTAACTTTAGGAGGTACACCTCTGGGAAGTAATGTTACTGCTTTGTCACTTAATGGAGTAGATCAAAGCACTCCCTTGGATGCTATTGGTGGGGCATTGGGTAATAGTACTGCTCCTTCTGCTACCGTCACAGTGGTAAATAACAATTCATGGGTAGTTGATTCTATGACAATAGCTGCTACTAACTGTGTAGTGGGGGCGGGACAGACTAAACGTTCGCAAGTTAATGTTTCTACAAATACGGGATACACAAGTACAGAAGGACCTAAAAATGCAGGGAGTGTTGTAATGGATTGGAGTAGCTGCACGACTACTACTTGGGCAACTGTGGCTGCTTCATTTAAGGAATCTCCGGATACATTTATCTATCTATTAAACAATAATTTTCAAATGATAATCAACAACGTCAAAGTCATTTTGCGTTAAATAAATGACCCAAATTGACTGATTGCAAGGTCTCATTTTTGTGATATAATAGTTCTGTTATGCCGGATAGATGCTCTGCTAGAAATTATTTTTTGGCAGGGAGGAAAGTCCGAACATTGGTTTCCTAATTTTTTAGGACAAAAAAGTAGTGGGTAATACCCATCGGGAGTAATCCTAGAGATGCGAGCAGTGACGCTTAAGGCGAAAGCCAAAAGACTCCTTCGGGAGTAATCTCGTAGAAATACGAGAGTGAAACGGCAAAATTCTTACTTCAATGCAAGGCCGTGTCTCTCAAAAATTTTCAAAATTTATGAGGGAAGTGCCGCTTGATCTCTGTGGTAACACAGAAGACAGATAAATATCTATCGATAACAGAATTCGGCTTATAGGCATAATACAATGAAAAATCGCTTCCAAAAGAGGCGATTTTTCTCGTCTATCCACATTGAAAACAGTGCTATTTTTGTATATAATATTAGTATACAAATCTATTAATATAAACACATAATGGAAGAAAATATTGCTGTCGGAAATGCCCATAAAAGAGTCTGGTTTGATAAGGTTTCTTTTGTAATTTTACTCGCTCTAGTTTTCCTTATTCCGATATTTTTTGTTCCGGCCTCCTTCATTTCTCTTCAATTCGGCACAAGTTTACTTTTTGCATTTAGCAGTATCCTATTAATTCTTTTATATATTATCTCCGGACTTTTATCCGGGAGCTTGGATTTGCCCCATCCAGCAAAATATATACTCGGATTTCTTTCTCTCGTCCCGATTGTCTATGTTTTGGCCGGAATAGCCAACGGTTTTTCCCGAATGTCTTTTTTTGGATATACATTTGATATAAACACTGTCGGATTTGTTGTTCTAGCTTTTATTTATATGTTTTTTGTTTCTCTAACATTCAGAGATAAGCATCGAATTTTTTATTCCTATTTCGTTTTCGTCATTTCTTCTCTAATTTTATCTATATTTATCATTGCCCGGATTATATTCGGAGCAAAATTTCTAGCCTTCGGAATGTTTACAGATCTGACGTTAACTCCGATCGGGACCTGGAATAATGCTGGCATATTTTTCGGTATCGGAGCTATTCTCTCACTTCTTACATACCAGATGCTTCCTGTAAGCCGGGTGATAAAAACAATTCTTTCTTTGGCTCTTTTACTCTCTTTAGTTTTTCTAGCTCTAGTAAATTTTAAAGTGGTGTGGATCATCCTCGGAATCTGTTCTTTTCTTTTTATTCTTTACAATATCTTTAATTCAAACAGCGTCTCTTTTTCCAGTTTGCCTCTGCAAAGAAAGCTTCGAAAAATTCCCCTCTATCCTCTTATCGTTTTTGTTCTTTCTGTCATTTTTGTAATATGGGGGAACAGTCTCGGAACATATCTGGCTACCCGACTTCAAGTGACAAATTTAGAAGTTCGCCCGTCGCTTACCGTAACTTTAGAGATTGCCAAAAACACTATTAAATCCCGACCTCTTTTTGGTTCTGGACCGAATACTTTCGTAACAGAGTGGCTGACATATAGGCCTGACGATATCCTTAGTACAGTTTTTTGGAATACTGATTTTACCAATGGCATAGGGCTAATCCCTACTTTTGCTGTCACTACCGGAATTATTGGAGTTTTATCCTGGCTAGTTTTCCTTGGCTTTTATGTTTATCTCGGCATCAAGTCTATTTTTATGAAAATGGAAGATTCATTTGTTAAATATCTTCTAACTTCTTCCTTTTTTATCTCCCTCTATTTATGGATAATGACTTTTGTTTATGTTCCTAGTACGGTTATATTTATTTTGACATTTTTTTTCACGGGATTGTTTTTTGCCTCTATTTATCTCTCCGGCTTAATAAAAGTCAAAACCACCTCTTTCACATTCAATCCCAGAACTGGCTTCGTTTCCTCTCTCCTTATGGTCATCCTTTTTTTTGGAGGATTAACTTTGGCCTACGGACTTTTTAAGAATTCCCAATCTCTTCGGTATTACCAAAAAAGCCTGTATTCTCTCAATACGCTGAAAAATATTTCAGAGTCGGAAGACTATATGGTAAAAGCCATAGCCTCGGTGGGAAGTGATGTCTATTACCGGGCTCTGTCAGAAATTGAAATCATAAAACTGAATGCTATTTTATCTCAAGATTCCACCAAAGTTAAAATTGAAGATATCCAGAAACAATTCAGCGATACTTTGGCGAGTGCCATCAAAGCCGGGATTGCTTCTACAGAAAAAGATAGTAGTAATTATCTAAACTGGATTGCTCTAGGACGAGTCTACGAGGCAGTTTCTGCTCCGGAATTAAAAGTAGAGGGAGCATTTGAAGGAGCCCAATCAGCCTACACCGAAGCTCTAAAGCGAAATCCAAAAAATCCTGGGATACTCATTTTACTTGCTCGGCTTTCGGCTACTCACGGCGACCTGAAACTAGCCCGAACTTACGCTATCCAAGCCATCGCTCTTAAAAAAAATTATCTTGACGCCTACTTTCTTTTGACTCAAGTAGAAGTTTCAGACAAGAATATCAAAGGGGCCATAGACTCAGCTACGGCCGCTTCCATAATAGACCCGACAAACGCTGCTATATTTTTCCAGATTGGACTTTTGAAATACAATATTGCTGACTATTCCGGGGCAATACAAGTCCTAGAAAAAGCTACAAGCATGACGCCGAACTATGCCAATGCAAAATACTTCCTCGGTCTTTCCTACGCGGCATTAGGGGAAAGGGACAAAGCCATAAAAGAATTTGAGGATTTGAAGCTGACCAACCCTGACAATACCGAGATAGATAAAATCATATCCAATATAAAACTTGGCCGAGATCCTTTTGCGAATGCCGAGACGAAAAAGCCTGAAAAAGGTAAGACATTACCGGTTAAAGAAAAAGTTCAATAGCTTTTATGGTCAAGCGCTTTTTTGACCTTTTAAATAGGGAGATATCCGGCCTTCATCAGGCCGCTTATCTTTTAGGTTTTTTTGCCATCTGCTCTCAAGTCTTGGCCTTGTTTCGTGACAGAATTTTGGCTTCACAGTTTGGAGCAGGCAACACACTAGATTTATATTATTCTGCTTTTAGGATTCCGGACATTCTTTTTGTCACAGTCGCTTCTATCGTTTCAATATCCGTTCTAATTCCTTTCCTTATTGAAAGTTTTGAAAAAAGTGAGGAGGCGGCCAAAGAATTCATTGATACAGTTTTTACTTTTTTCTTCAGCTTCATGGTTTTAGCTGGCGGTGTAGCATTTGTAACAGCGCCCTACTTTTTGCGATTGCTTTTTCCAGCTTTTACTCAACTTTCCTCCTTTCCAGAGCTTATCAGTTTGACTAGAATACTTCTTCTTTCTCCTGTCTTTTTAGGATTGTCCAATCTTTTGGCGAGTATAACCCAGATAAATAGAAGATTTTTCATTTATGCTCTTTCACCCGTTGTTTACAATCTCGGCATTATTATAGGCATTGTTTTTCTTTATCCTACATTTGGTTTTTCTGGCCTCGGGTTAGGAGTAGTTTTAGGAGCTTTCTTTCATTTTGCTATTCAGGTCCCCTTTATCGTTTCCCAGAAGATGTTTCCAAGATTTCGTTTCCCAATTAAATTCAGCTTAATAAAAAGAATCGTTTACACTTCTCTTCCTCGTACAATAACAGTTTCTTCAAATGAATTAGCCGAATTATTCCTTGTCTCTTTCGCTTCTTTTTTCGTGCCCGGCTCAATTTCTGTCTTTAATTTCTCTTTTAACCTTCAAGCTGTGCCTTTTAGCATAATAGGGGTGAGTTATTCCTTGGCCGCTTTTCCGACACTAACTCGACTTTTTTCAGGAGGAAATAAAAGTGAGTTTCTCGAGCAGATGATTGTTTCCTGTCGGCATATTATTTTTTGGTCGGTACCAATATCTGTTCTGTTTGTGGTTTTACGAGCCCAGATCGTCCGTACGGTTTTGGGCGCCGGCCGATTTAATTGGGATGATACTAGATTGACCGCGGCGGCCTTGGCTTTATTCACCATGTCCTTGATTGCTCAAAACTTAGTGGCATTATTTGTCCGATCCTACTATTCTCAAGGCAAGACAAAAACTCCATTATTTATGAATGTTTTATCAGCTTTTGTTATTGTCGCTTTGAGCTATTTTCTGGCACAAATTTTCCAACAGAGTCCATTCTTTCAGAATTTTGTAGAGTCAATATTGAAAGTTTCTGGGATTCCCGGCACGGTAGTCCTGATGTTGCCTTTGGGTTTTTCTCTGGGAGTATTATTTAATCTTCTAATTCACTGGATAGGTTTTGCTCGACATTTTCCTGACTTCTCCTCTCCTGTCTTAAAAACTCTTTTTCAAGTTTCTGGGGCTTCTATCATTATGGGTTACATAACTTATATTTGTCTTAATGTTTTTGATAACATTTTTGATATCAATACTTTCTCTGGGATATTTTTGCAAGGGTTTGTTTCGGGAATAATAGGCATAATCTGCGCCCTTATAGTCTTGTATTTGCTCAAAAGTAGAGAGCTTTATGAAGTCTGGAGTACTCTACACAAGAAAATCTGGAAAACAAAAGTTGTCGTGGGCCCTGATGCCGAGTTATAGAATCTTTTGTAAATATGTATTTTTGTGCTTAACTATAGCTGATGGAAAATATTAGAAATTTCTCAATTATTGCTCACATTGATCATGGCAAATCTACTTTAGCAGACAGAATGCTAGAGATTACTGGCACTATAGAAAAACGCAAAATGCAGGACCAAGTTCTGGATTCAATGGAGCTGGAGCGCGAGAGGGGAATTACAATAAAAATGCAGCCAGTACGAATGGTTTACCAACCAAAATTTCCAATTTCAAATTCAGAATACATTTTGAATTTGATAGATACCCCTGGTCACATAGATTTTTCTTACGAAGTTTCTCGTGCTTTAAAAGCTGTGGAGGGCTCTATTCTTTTGGTTGATTCAACTCAGGGTGTCCAGGCTCAGACACTGACAACTCTCGGTATGGCTCGTGAAGCGGGGTTAACTATTATTCCCGTTATTTCAAAAGTAGATTCTCCTCTAGCTAGAGTAGACGAAGTCAAGGCTGAAGTTGTCAAACTTTTGGATTGCTCTCCAGAAGATATTTTAGAGACATCTGGAAGAACAGGACAAGGAGTTGAAGAATTATTAAATGAAATAATAAAAAGAGTTCCGGCTCCAAGGCAGCCTGAAAATACTAGTACATTCAGATCTCTTATTTTTGATTTCAAATATTCAACCCACAAAGGGGTGATTGTTTTTGTCCGTGTCATGGAAGGAGCAGTTTCTCGCAATACACCTCTTGTATTTAAAGTAGCCAATCAAAAATTCACTTCTATTGAAGTAGGGATTTTTTCTCCTGGTGAAGTTCCTGTAGGGTCTCTTTCGGCTGGAGAGATTGGTTATATCGTTACAGGCATAAAAGAGCCAGGTATAGCCTCTGTTGGAGATACTGTAGCTGGCAAAGACGATGAACTCCCACCTCTTCCCGGGTACATGCTCCCTCGTCCGGTTGTCTGGGCTTCGATTTATCCGGAAAGTCAGGATGATTTTATGACTTTAAAACAAGCTTTAGGAAAATTGAAACTTTCAGACTCATCTTTTACTTTTGAAGAAGAATCATCGGGCGCTCTGGGGCGGGGATTTCGCTGCGGATTTCTAGGAATGCTCCATTTGGAAATTATCACAGAAAGGCTTCACAGAGAATTTAACCTAACTCTTGTCGTAACAATGCCGACTATTACATACGAAGTTACATACAAGAGTGGTCCAAAAATAGGAAAAACAGAAATAATATATTCTCCGTCCCACTTCCCGGATGAGGGACTCCTTTCTTTAATCCGAGAACCCTGGGTTGCCTCTGTCATTATTATTCCTGCTTCGCGCCTGACTTCTATTATGCCCCTTCTTTATGAACACGAAGCCGAGATAGGGGAATCAGAAAATTTTGGTGAGGATAGGACAAGACTTTTTTTGAAAATGCCTCTTCGGGAGCTTATGCGGAACTTTTTTGATAAATTAAAAAGCGCTTCAAGCGGATTTGCCTCAATATCTTATGAAATAGAAGGAATGAGAGATGCTAACGTCGTTCGTATGGATATTTTAGTTGCGGACGAAATCTTGCCTGCTTTCTCCCGGGTTGTTTCGCGCAGAATAGTAGAAGAGGAAGCAGAGTCCTCTGTAGAGAAGCTCCACTCACTTTTACCTCGACAAATGTTCGTGATGAAAGTCCAAGCCAAAGCATTGGGCCGGATCATTTCTAGCCGGACAGTTTCCGCTTTTAGTAAAGACGTCACCCAGCATATGTATGGAGGAGACATTACTCGTAAAATGAAGCTCCGCGAAAAGCAAAAAAAAGGAAAAAAGAAAATGAAGGCGAGGGGAAAGGTTAATATCCCTCAGGATGTATTTTTAAAGATGATGCGAAATTAACCACATCCGCCCAATCTCTTACTCACCAATACTTTTTTAGAGCACGCATAATTTCTGGGCTAGAAATTTGCTCACTCTCGCGCCGTCGCGCTCCGAGAGTCTCTAAAAAAGTATTGGATGAGACGAGCTTGGGCTAGTGGTGATTTTTATAACAGGAAACGGCCGAAGCAGTTTCCTCCTCGACCGTTATTAGGGTAAACCGATGTAGTGGCTAGCAGCTGATGCTGTATACCACATTGAGATCAACAGACCCAGCAACATCACCTTGTCACGATCTGGTCTATCACCTTTCTTTGATGTGACGAATGCTGCTGTAGGGATTATAAGCATCACTGTCCCGCAGACGAAACACACTGTAGATGTCATTCGTAATTCCTCCAAGAATTAGTATATCCAAGATTTCTGAAAAGTAAAGTTTTTACCTATGTATTGCAAAGTGAGTCAATCCAATAGCAATAGCGTCAAATTCATCGTCGGAATTGGTCTTAGAAGTGACAACAATTAATTTTTTGACCATATCTATCATTTGTCTTTTTTCACTTCGACCATAACCGGTGATGGCGATTTTGACATCATTTGGTGTATATTCAAAAACACTTAAACCGAGTGAACTTCCAGTGTATAAAATCACTCCTCGGGCTTCTGCCACAAGCATAGCAGTTTTCTGATTTCCGCTAAAAAAAAGTTTTTCAGTGGCCAGAGCTTCCGGTTTATATTTTTTTATTATTTCTTTTATTCTATTTCCAATAAGATAGAGTCTCTCATAGTGAGGAAGTTTACTAGATGTTTTAAAACACTCCGAAAAAACCAAAATTTCTTTCCTTGCCATGCCGTAACCTTTGGGGGAGGCGGGTTTCTCGATTACGGCAATACCCAATCTCTCGTACCCTGGATCTATAGAAATGATCTTCATGAGACCGACGTTTTACAAAATGTGATCTTCTATCACCCCGTCTTCAATTTTAGCAATATCATCTCTGGTAGGAGGAGTATTCTTAGCAAAAACTGTGGCTTGTTTTTGTTTCCGCAACTCTTCCTCCAATCTATGATTTTCTTTTTTCAGTTTTCTGTATCTAAAATAATTATTGATGCTCTCTGGTAAAAAAAGCAAAAGTGCGATCAATATTCCCGAAATAATTGATAATGCTACTACTACCGACAGGGAAGCCGTTAATTCCCAGCTGAAAAATGTCACAGTTATAATGGCAACATTTTGTAATGCAAAAACTACAGCCAAAGCTCCTAATAAAAGACCTATAATAAATAATATAATCATGCAGTAAATTATATCCCTTCTATTATTAAAATCAAGTTAAAGAACGAATAAAATAGCCCCGTCTGCGTTGCTGAAGTTCAATTTTACTCACTCACCTTACTACTTGTAAGGCTCCCTCGTAAAATCTCCTGCGCCTAGCATCCAGGGCTATTTTATTCGTTTTTCTGCTCTACATTACTTTGAGGATGTTTTGAGCGGAAAATACTATTCCGCGTTGGTATATACATCCTGCACCTCATCATTCTCCTCCAGCTCATCTACCAATGCTGATAATTTCTCTCCGTCCTCTTCCGAAAGGGGAATAGTAGTTTGCGGACTCCATTCCATATTTGGGCTTCTCGTAAAAGCCCAAGTTGCCGAACCCATGCCCGCCAAAGCAAATCCATGCTTTGATAAAATAAGTTTTATTTCTTGTGTAGCTCTGTTTTTGTTATCTGTCAAAGCTTCAATTATTATGGCGCATCCGCCCGGTCCATAAGCTTCGTAAGTAATAGCTTCCATGACAGCTCCTCCCTCGGAGAATTTTTTAACAGCTCTTTCTATATTGTCATTGGGAACATTGGCGGCTCTAGCTCTTTCAATGGCATTTTTTAGTCCAGGTGATTCAACATTTCCTTCAGCTTTTTTAGCCTCCATAGTAATCAGTCTGACCATTTTGCCAAAAATTTTACTCTTTTGACTATCCGTCTTTTCTTTCTGCCTCTTAATCTTTGACCATTTATTGTGACCAGACATATGCAAAGAATATAGAATTATGAATAAAGAATCAAGAAATGGAAATCTCGTCGAATCATTCTTTTCGGAAGACCCCGCAGGCCTTGAGCTTGGTTTAGTCAAGGTACCCTGCCTTGACGAATCAAGGTCGAGGACTAAGTGAGTGGAGCGCTGGCGGAACGAACGGTCTGGAGAAAAGGATGATGAGTAAGAGATTGGAGGCTAGAGTAGGGTTTTAGCTGATAATCCCAAATGTTCATATCCGGATGCCGTAACAGTTCTTCCACGAGGAGTTCGATCAAGAAAGCCGAGCTGAATTAAATATGGCTCATTGAATTCCTCAATTGTTGCTTGTTCTTCCGACATTGCTGCGGCTAAAGTATTAAGACCTACAGGCCCACCGGCAAATTTGTTTATTATAGTATGCATGATGTCTCTGTCAGAAGGTGAGAGTCCGACTTCGTCAATTCCCAAAAGTTTCAAAGCCTCATCTACTGACTTTTTTGTCATGTCTGTTTTGTGGACCTGTGAGTAATCCCTACATCTTTTTAGAAAATAGTTGGCAGTTCGGGGAGTGAACCTGCTTCTTTTGGCGATTTCCTGTCCAGCTTTTTCTTCCAAGTCAATTCCTAATATTTTGGCCGAACGAGTCAGAATTTTCTCTATTTCTTTGTTTGTATAAAATTCAAGTTTGAATATCCCACCTGAAAACCGAGAACGAAGTGGAGAGGAGATCATAGCGATGCGAGTTGTCGCTCCGATCAAAGTAAAGGCAGGAAGTTCCAGCTGGATAGTCCTAGCACTCGGTCCTTTGCCGATAATAATATCAAGAGAGCCTGACTCCATAGCGGGGTAGAGGACTTCTTCTATCGTTTTGTTTAATCTATGGATTTCGTCAATAAAAAGAATATCTCCAGGAGATAAATTTGTCAGGATTGAGGCCAGGTCGCCAACTTTTTCTATGGCTGGACCGGAAGTAACTTTCATTTGGGAATTGCTCTCTTTGGCTATAAGGTGTGCCAGGGTGGTTTTACCAAGGCCGGGAGGGCCATAAAAGAGAATATGTTCTGGCGGGTGCTTTCTCTCTTTGGCCGCAGTCAGTAGTATGTGCAAGTTGTTTTTTATGCCAGTTTGACCAATGTAATCCTCCCATTTTGAAGGTCGCAGAGTTGTGTCCAAAAAGGAAAAATCTTTCTCTGTCTCTTTGATACTTAATTCTGTCGCAGCTTTCTTCATAATTACAATTATACTACAATAGGGAGCCTGTCCCTCGCCAGTTTAATAAATTGGTGAGGGATTGACAAGAAAATCTTTTTATGCTAGACTGCTGTCTTAACAAAAGGAGTAGAAGTTCTTCTTTGAAATAGGCCGTTTAGTCGGGTTGAAGCTCCAAAATATAAATCTCTAAGCAACTAAGCATTTTATGTTTAAGAGTGTTTCTACGAGGACGTTCTGGATATTACCTTGTGTAATATTCTGGAGTTATCCTTTGTCAAATACTTAGCTTTTGGTTTGATTATTAAAAGTGTTGCTTAGAGATTTATGCTTTTGAGCTCGTTCTTCTCTTCTTTATCTAATTATTCATAGGCTATTGTCTTTAGCAAGTGGACAAAGTATTACAGCTCAAAATTTACTCTTTTTCAATATCAATTACTCGACGGAGCTCCTCAAGGGTAGTGATTCCTTGTAAAACTTTTAATATTCCATCCTGTCTCATATCCAAAAGATTTTGTTTTTCGGCTGCCTTTTTTATTTCTCTTTCGCTTGGACTCTCTCTGACTACATTTTCAATATCTTCATCCATCACAATGCCTTCGTGTATTCCGATTCGGTTTTTGTACCCCGTCATATTGCATTTATCGCAACCAACTGCCTGCCAAACTCCTGTAGCATCAATTCCTTCTAGATAAGCTTTGTCTTTTATTGTCCCCACAATTTCCTCCACTTCTTTTTTGTCTTCTCCTTCCAAATTTATTTTTTTTCTACAATCAGAACAGAGTTTTCGGACAAGTCTTTGAGCCAAAGCCAAGTTCAATGCAGAGGAGATAATTTTCGGGTTAACACCCAAGTCTATAAGGCGGGGAAATGTGCCAGCGGCATTGTTGGTATGTAAAGTTGAAAAAACTAAGTGTCCAGTAAGAGCCGAGTTTACAGCTATCTCTGCTGTCTCGCTGTCCCTGATTTCACCGACCATAATAACATCAGGGTCTTGTCGTAAGGCGCTTCGCAAGCCCTCGGCAAAACCATAGTCTTTTTTCTCGTCTGTTTGAGTCTGAACTATTCCCGGCAAATGATATTCTATAGGGTTTTCAATTGTGATTATTTTCACTTTTGGAGTGTGAATCTTTTTCATGAAAGCATATAGAGTAGTGGTCTTTCCCGAGCCTGTTGGACCTGTAATAAGTATCATTCCATTTGGCTTTCCCAATTCATGAAAAATAACTTCCAAAAGTTTTGGGTGTATCCCAAGCTCTGGCAGAGGCACGGAAATAGCGTTGGGGTTGAGCACTCTTAGAACAATTGCTTCGCTATAAGCTCCGGGTAGAAGGGAAGTTCTGATTTCAATTTCGTCTTCTTTTATTTTTATACTAAATCTTCCGTCCTGGGCTCCTGAGACATTTAGTTTCAAGTTGGATACCAGTTTTAATCTGGACAAAAGCAGTTTGTAAGTTTCCAAATCAAATTCCAAAATATCTGTCAGCATTCCATCTAGTCTGTAGCGTAATCTGACGTGATTTTCTTCTGGCTCTAGATGAATATCGGAAGCGTTAGTAGCCAAAGCACCTGCTAAAATTATTTCCATGATTCTGGAGATTCGGTAGCTTTTTTTCATGCTCAAAATCTCTCCAATCAATTTCTGAACATCTGGAATAGTGTGAACTTGAGCGAGAAAATCTGTGATCTGCTCGTTGGAAATATCTAAAGCACCTGACTTTGTTTCAAATGAGTACGATAAATCTTTGTATCTATCCCAAACTTTCTGCAAACTGGCATGGGAAACCATGAAAAGCTCCACTTCATAGCCCTTGGCTTTCAGTTTGTTGATCGCCTCAACTGTCTTCGGGCTTTCTGGAGAGAGAGCTCCGACACTTAAAACTTTGTCCACATCATTGAACACAGCGATCTGGGCTTCTCTAGTATCTGTCTCGCTAATAATGCGGAGAGCGTCGATGTTTATAGGAGCGACTGTTAGGTCCAGGTAGGGAACTCCGTATTTAGAAGAGAGAGTTTCTGCAAGGTCTTCTTCTTCCTGCTTGCGCAAGTCATCCACCCGCTTGTTTTGTTTGTCTTCGTCAAAGAGAACCATATTATTTTCATTATAACATAAAAATAATTTCAAATTTCAATTTGCAAATTTGAAATATAGATTCAAAAACCCATGATTTTCCAGCTTGACAAATGTAGCAAAGTGGCGTAAGATATAGATAGGAGGTGCTACATGCACTTATTGAAAAGAATTGTGATTGTGGTCTGTTTGGCTACGCTAGTAGCAGACTGCGGCGCCCGGGCGGCGAGGTTAGAGCAAGCCCGCCAGCTCAAGGAAACAGTGGAGCAAGAGCTTGCTCGACTTCAGGTTCCCCCGCCTCACGAGACCTATGAGGATCAGGAGATTCGCGAGAGAGCCGTCGAGATTCTGAAGGATCGGCTTT
>Ga0209726_10004968_pt1 | contig 16561 bp, 16 predicted proteins | sample Subgrocontami54m_FD_187453 | JGI IMG/M metagenome (GOLD analysis project Ga0209726, IMG submission 187453) | Subsurface groundwater microbial communities from S. Glens Falls, New York, USA - GMW46 contaminated, 5.4 m (SPAdes) (version 3) | ecosystem: Environmental > Aquatic > Deep subsurface >... | reverse complement strand
AACGGCTTGGCCGAGGTGCGCGTGCCACCCACATACCGCGCCGGCTCGAATCGGCTCCCCGTCCCGCCATTGAGGCGTCCGAATTGGGCCTCAGAGTGGCGGACGAGCTCGGCGTGATCGACATTGCCGGCTGCCGATAGGACCATGCGGGTGGCGCCGTAATTGGCCGCAAGGAAGGCGCGCAGGTCCTGTGCGCCGAAGCTCTTGACGCTCTTGGTGGTGCCGAGGATCGGGCGGCCGATCGACTGCGCGGGAAACGCCGCGTCCTGCAACAACTCGTAGGCGATCTCGTCGGGGCTGTCCTGGGTGGCGGCGATCTCCTGCAGGATCACCTCGCGCTCGCGCTCCAGCTCGTCCTCGGCATAGCGCGGGATCTGCAGGATGTCGGCCAGGATATCGAGCGCGATGCCGATATCGGCCTTGAGCATGCGGGCGAAGTAGGCGGTGGTCTCCAGGCTGGTGGCCGCGTTGAGCTCGCCGCCCACCGCCTCGATCTCCTCGGCGATGTCGCTGGCGCTGCGCCGCTCGGTGCCCTTGAAGGCCATGTGCTCGAGGAGATGGGAGATGCCATGCTGGGTCTCCTGCTCGTGGCGCGCCCCGGCGGCCACCCACACGCCCAGCGAGACCGTCTCCAGGTGCGGCATGTGGTGGGAGACCACGCGCAGGCCGTTCTTGAGACGTGTCAACTCGGTCGTCATGCCGCGGCTCCTTGTGTGCACGCCGCCCGGCCCTCGACGTAGCGCTCGACGGCACCCAGATCGTTGGGCAGAACGCTGATCCGCTCGGGCGCAGACATGAGCGAGGCGAGGCGAGGCGGCAGGGCCGGCCGCTCGCCGGTGATGGCTTCGATGGCGTCGGGAAACTTCGCCGGATGGGCGGTGGCAAGGGCAATGTGCGGGATGTGCCCGGACTGCGAGGTCAGCGTCTTGCGCGCGGCAACGACCGCGCAGGCGCCGTGGGGGTCGAGCAGATAGCCGCTGTCTTTTCTCACGCGGCGGATGCAGTCGGCGACTTGCTCCTGATCGACGCGTTCGGCGATGAAGCTCTGGCGGTAGGGCACCATCGCCTCGCCGAGGCCGATCGACCGGCTCTGCTGCAGCCCGTTCATTTTGCCGCGCACGAAGGCCGCATCGCGTCCTGCGGCCTCGAACAGAAAGCGCTCGAAATTGGAGGAGACCTGGATGTCCATCGATGGGGAGGTAGTCGCGACCACGTCGGAAAGCGAATACATGCCCGTGCTCCACGCGCGGTGGAGGATGTCGTTCTCGTTGGTGGCGATCACCAGCCGCTCCGCCGGCAGGCCCATGGCCTTGGCGGCGTAGCCGGCGAAGGCGTCGCCGAAGTTGCCGGTGGGCACGCAGAACTGGACGGAGCGCTGCGGGCTGCCGAGCGCCGCGGCGGCGACGAAGTAGTAGGTCAGCTGGGCGACGATGCGGCCCCAGTTGATGGAGTTGACAGCCGCCAGCTGCAGGCGGTCGCGGAAGGCCAGGTCGTTGAACATCGCCTTCACCAGCGCCTGGCAGTCGTCGAACGTGCCGTCGACGGCGACGGCATGGACGTTGCCCTCCGTCGCCGTCGTCATCATGCGCCGCTGCACGTCCGAGATGCGCCCGTGCGGGTAGAGGACGATGGCCGTGACCCGCTCGGAGCCGCGGAACGCCTCGATGGCCGCGCCGCCGGTGTCGCCGGACGTCGCCGCTACGATGGTGGCGTGCGCACCGCGGGCGCCGAGCACCCGGTCCATCAGGCGGGCCAGCAGCTGCATGGCCACGTCCTTGAAGGCGAGCGTCGGCCCGTGGAACAGCTCCAGCACCCACAGGCTGCGATCGATCTGCACCAGCGGGGTCACGGCGGGGTGGCCGAAGCGGGCGTAGGCGTCGCGGGCGATGGCGGCGAGCTCGTTGCGGGGGATCGAGCCGCCGGTGAACGGCTCGAGCAGCGCGACGGCCACCTCGGGGAACGGCTTCCCCGCGAAAGAAGCGATGGCCTCGGGCTCCAGCTGGGGCCAGGCCTTGGGCATGTACAGCCCGCCGTCGCGCGCCAGGCCCGCCAGCAGCGCATCCTCGAAGGAAAGCTCCGGCGCTTCGCCTCTGGTGCTGACATACCGCAAGGGCTTGTGGCTTTCGTTCCGGGTCGGACGAGGATGATCTGCACCCTAGGACGCAAGAGAGGGGCGAACAAGGCGCTGGGCGGGGCAACCGCTTGAAATGTGAGGGCAACTTCGCCTCTTAGGAGAAAAATATAACTACTTCAATGAGTTAATTGCTATGCCCTGCGCGGGAGTGGTGATGGAGCTTCTAACTCTGCCGTTCAAGAGGTCCGACGCGACTATGTGTTCGAGCAGAGCGATCTTCGGCCGACCGTGCAACAGCCACGGCAAAGTGCTATGGTGCGTATGCGCAGGAGGTGCAAATGGCCGACGTCGAACAGCGATTGGAGAACTTGGAGCGCGAGGTGCAGTCGATCCCAGAGATCCTGGACCTGCAAGCACGGCTGAATGAGTCGCGCTTCGCCGCTCTTTTCGCTGAAATCGATGGCATCAAGCGCAAGCTTGACGGTGTGGACCGAGAAGTGAAAGCGCTGCCGCGTATCCTGGCGGAGATGCTGGCCGAACGGGACCGCAAGGGCTGAGATTATGTCGCCCGCGCCGGACGCAGGCGGGTTACGGCGAAGGCGGAATAGACGCCGATCAGCGTCAGCGCCAGGCCGTACCAGATGAGCGCATATTCCAGGTGGCGGTTGGGGAGATCGATCCGGGTCACGCCGCCCTGGGGCAAGCCTCCGGGCGGCCCTCGGCCGGCGTCGGCGTCGATAACAATGGGCAGCGCTTCCACCGACGTACCGGCAAAGGCCGACGCGGTCATGGCCTGGGCGTCGGGCCAATACCAGAGGTTGTGCGCCGCATCGTTGTCCGGCGTGAACAGCCCCTTGCGCGCCGGCGCGCGGACGAGCCCGCGCACCTCCACCTCGCCGGGCAGTTGCCCCTCGGCGCGCATGCCAGGCGCCTTTCTCTCGTCCGGCACGAAGCCGCGGTTGACCCAGATGATGCGCGCGGGTGCCAGCTCCAGCGGCGTGTAGACGTGCCAGCCGAGCCCGGACTTGGCGGGCGCGTAGAGATAGCGCTCCTGGTCGTGATGGAAGCGGCCCCTGGCCAGGACATGCAGGTATTCGACGTCGCCGCCGTCGCGCCAGATCCGCTGGGCCTCAGCCAGCGCTATCGGCTCCGCGCCGACGCGCTCGGCGATCTTGGCGATCAGGTGATCCTTCCACTGCTTGCGCTGCAGCTGCCAGGTGCCGAGCCCGATGAGAACGGCGAGCGCCGCGACGGAGAGCGCCGTCGGCCAGACCAGGCCGGCCCGTCTCAACCTCGACAGCATCGCGCGCCCTCAGTCCGCGGCAAACCGGCCCTCCGCGGCCTTGTGCTTGAACTGCAGGGCGATCAGCGTCGCCTTGAGCACCCTGAGCAGGAGGAACGCCAGGATGGGCGTGCCGGTCCCCCACAGCAGCACGTGCACCCAGACCGGCGGACCGAGCTTGAACTCGACCAGCAGCGCACCGCCCAGGATGAGAAAGCCCAGGATGAAAATGGCGAAAACGGCGGGCCCATCGCCGGGGTCCGCAAAGGCGTAGCTCAGCCCGCAGCGGTCGCACTTCTCCCGCAGCGCCAGCCCGCGCCTGAACAGCGCGCCCTCCCCGCACCGCGGGCAACGCGCCTTGAGGCCGGCAGCGGCGACCGAGGTGGTTGGGGCATCTTGGGCCATGGAGCAGCTCCAGCTCTCGCCCTTAGATGCGCTCTTCAAGACATCGCCACAAGGCCGGCGCATGCGTCATGTCTGCGCGCAAGCGCCCTGCGCCGCCAATCGCCGACAAAGCTTGTGGCACGGCGAATTCAGCCGGCGCCGGGGGCGGCGCGGTCGAAGCCGACGAACACCTCGTACTCGGCGGGGCGCGAGCCTTCGGGCATGGGGAACGACACGCTGCGCACGACCGAGAAGTAGCCGATCGGCTTCTCCAGCGCGATGTCGACGTCGATCTTGACCGTGTCGGTGGCGATCTTCTCGCGCTTGGCGTCGGTGACGAACACGTTGAGCGGCAACGTCACGCGGCCGCTCCTGCCCTTCGGCCCCAGCAGCACGCGGCCCGAGAAGCCGTACTTGATGGTGATGCGGCCGGGCTCGATCTGGCATTCGCGCGCGGTCTTGGTGATCTCGCCGCGGTGCATCACTGCGAGCCCGTCGCCCACCTTGCCCGGCTCGTAGATCGTCACGTAGCCCTCGCGCGACCACACCTGGAAGCGGGGGCAGCCGTGCGCCACTTCGCTGCCGATGCTCGAGGTCGTGCCGATATCGCTCTTGGCGGCGGCCAGCAGCTGGTCCTCGCTCACCCCCCCGGCCTCGGTCTTGGGCTTGTCGCCGCCGCCGAACCAGCCGCCGCCGAGGCCGGACGTGAGCGACGACATGCTGCTGCAACCGGCAAGCGCGCTCATCAGCGCAGCCATACCGGCGCACCGCACAATCCAGGTTGTGGTCTTACGTCCCGGTTGCGTCACGACGCCCTTGTCCGAACACTTGCCCGGCCTCTTGCGGACCGGTATTCCCTACCCTGTCGAGCTTGTCTGCGCCCTCTGGTAACTGTCCGGCGAATCGAACTTTAGCATCCGGACCGCCTGGCGGCCAAGCGCTCGGGCCACGAATCTGAAGCGAGATCGCGATCGCCACCCACTCCATGGCTCAGCCGCACCCCGTCCCGCCGCCGCGCCCCGCCCTCAGGATCCTGCTCGCGGCTCCGCGCGGCTTTTGTGCCGGGGTCGACCGGGCGATCAAGATCGTCGAGCTGGCCCTGCAGAAGTTCGGGGCGCCCGTGTACGTCCGCCACGAGATCGTCCACAACCGCCACGTGGTGGACTCTCTCAAGGCCAAAGGCGCCATTTTTGTGGAGGACCTGGACGAAATCCCGCAGACCGATGCGCCTGTGATCTTTTCGGCACACGGCGTGCCTCGGTCGGTGCCGGCGGCGGCCAAGGTGCGCAACCTGTTCTGCCTCGATGCCACCTGCCCGCTCGTCGCCAAGGTGCACGTGGAGGCCCGCGTCCACCATGAGGCGGGGCTGGAGATCGTGCTGATCGGGCATGCGGGGCACCCCGAGGTGGTCGGCACCCTGGGTCAGCTGCCGGCAGGCGCCGCGACGCTGATCGAGACCACGGGCGACGCGCAGCGCTTCATGCCGCGCGATCCCGAGCGGCTCGCCTACATCACGCAAACTACCCTTTCGGTCGACGACACCGCCGCCATGGTCGCCATCCTGAAAGAGCGCTTCCCGGCCATCGTCGGGCCCAAGAAGGAAGACATCTGCTATGCCACCGCCAACCGCCAGGAGGCCGTGAAGGCCATCGCCGAGCGCTGCGACAGAATGATCGTGGTCGGCGCGCCCAACAGCTCCAACTCGCTGCGGCTGGTCGAGGTGGCCGAGCGCGCGGGCTGCCCGAAGGCGCTGCTGGTGCAGCGGACCGCGGATATTCCCTGGGCCGAGTTCGACGGCATCGGCACGCTCGGCATCACCGCCGGCGCCTCCGCGCCGGAGCTGCTCGTCACCGAGATCATCGACGCCTTCCGCGCCCGCTTCGAGGTTGCGATCGAGAGCGTCGTCACCCGCGAGGAGCGGATCGCCTTCAACGTGCCGCGCGAGTTGCGCGAGGCGGGCGCGCTCTAACCCCGCTCACCTCGAGGCGCGCCCATGGCGGTCTACACGGAAGTCTCAGACGACGAGCTGGCGCACTTCATCGCCAGCTACGAGCTGGGCGCGCTCTTGTCCTACAAGGGCATCGCCGAGGGTGTCGAGAACACCAACTACCTCGTGCACACCGAGAAGGGGCCCTACTTCCTCACCCTCTACGAGAAGCGCGTGGCCCCGGCCGACCTGCCGTTCTTCCTCGGGCTCATGGAGCACCTGGCCAAGGCGGGCCTCAACTGCCCCACGCCGGTGCACGACGCCGAGGACCGCATGCTGGGCACGCTGGCGGGCAAGCCGGCCGCGCTCGTCACCTTCCTGGAGGGCGTGTGGATCCGGCGCCCGCAGCCACGCCACTGCGCCGCGGTAGGCCAGGCGATGGCGCGGATGCATCTGGCGGGTCGAAGTTTCGGGCTCGCCCGCGCCAACGCGCTGGGGCTTGCCGGGTGGGCGCCGCTCTATGCGCGGTTTCAGCCGCGCGCCGAAGAGATCGCCGCCGGCCTGCCGAGCGTCATCGAGCAGGAGCTCGACCATCTGCAGGCGAATTGGCCGGCCGGCCTGCCGCAGGGCATCATCCACGCCGACCTTTTTCCCGACAATGTCTTCTTCATCGGCGACAAGCTGTCCGGGCTGATCGATTTCTACTTCGCCTGCAACGACGCCTTGGCCTACGACGTCGCCGTCACGCTCAACGCCTGGTGCTTCGAGAGCGACCACGCCTTCAACATGACCAAGGGCCAGGCACTGCTGAAGGGCTACCAGAGCGTGCGCCCCTTGGAGCCGGCGGAACGCGAGGCGCTGCCGCTGCTCGCCCGCGGGGCCGCGCTGCGCTTCCTGCTCACCCGCGCCCATGATTGGCTACACACGGCCAGCGACGCGCTCGTCAGCCGCAAGGACCCGCAGGAGTATCTGCGCCGGCTGAAGTTCCATCGCTCCATCCGCTCCGCCAGCGAGTACGGCCTGGAGGACGGCGCATGAGCGAGGGCCGGGAGCGGGCCAAGCCGGCCGTGGTGATCTTCACGGACGGCGCGTGCTCGGGCAATCCCGGCCCCGGCGGATGGGGCGCCATCCTGACCGCGGGCAAGCACCGCAAGGAGCTGTCGGGGGGCGAGGCGCTCACCACCAACAACCGCATGGAGCTGATGGCGGCCATCGCCGCGCTGGAGGCGCTGAAGGGGCCGTCGCGCGTCGACCTGCACACGGATTCTGAATACGTCAAGAAGGGCATCAGCGAGTGGATCGACGGCTGGAAGCGCAAGGGCTGGCGGACCGCGGCGAGGACGCCGGTCAAGAACGCCGACCTGTGGCAGCGGCTCGATGCCGCCCGGCTGCGCCACGAGGTGCGCTGGCACTGGGTGCGCGGCCACGCCGGCCACGCGCAGAACGAGCGCGCGGATGAGCTGGCGCGGGAGGGGATGCGGCCGTTCCTGAAGGGGGGCAGTGGGCGGTAGGCAGTGGGCCGTTGTTCCCCTACGACGCCGGTTTCTCGTCATACGAGACTCAGAGCGACTCTCCGAGTGAAGCACGCCAGCCTTTCGAGGAGCAGGTTCGCCGCGACTTGCACTCGACACGCTTCCCAGTTGACGCTTTCTTTACCGTGTGAGTTGTGCTAGCACATTAATTGCTAGCGAAGGCCATCGCGTGGCTTTGAGATGGCGAAGGGTGGTCGGCATGAAAGTGTGGAGCATCGTCAGCCAGAAGGGCGGCAGCGGAAAAACGACGCTGGCGCTGCATCTGGCGATCGCCGCGGCGAAGGGCCGCAAAGTGCTGGTGATCGACCTCGATCCCCAGCAATCGGCCGAGCGCTGGCACGCCATCCGGCAGCGCACCACGGGCAGCAAGGACGATCCGAGCATCGCCGCGGGGCCCCACCAGAAGCTTGGCGACATGCTGAAGACCGCGCGCAAGCTCGGCGCCGAGCTGGTGCTGATCGACACGCCGCCGAAGCTCGACAAGGCGATCATCCCCTCGCTCGCGGCCGCCACCATGGTGCTGGTGCCGCTGAAGAGCTCGATTCTCGATCTGCAGGCGCTGGAGGACTGCGCCGACCTCGTCAACCTCGCGAAAGCTCGCAGCAAGACGGTCGTCATCCTCAACGCCGTGCCCACGGGGCGCAACAGGGAGACCGCCATCAAAGAGAGCTTGCGCACCGCGAGCGGCCTCAAGCTGGAGGCCGTGCCCGAGCGGCTGAGCGAGCTGCCGGCGTTCAGCCAGGGTCTGAAGAGCGGTCGCGGCGTCACGGAGACCGAGAAAAATGGCACGGCGGCGAAAGAAATCACCGCGCTCTACCAAGCGCTCTGGGCCCGCGACAGCGAAGACGCGGGAGAGTGACGTGGAGCACCTCGCGCTATCGTTGACCGACGCCATCAAGGCGTCCGCGGGCCGCCTCCCGCGTGGTGCAAGCAAGCCGCCGCGGCAGCGTCCCGAGCCTTCCCTGACCCAGTCGGTGAAGAAAGTGGCGAGCCACAAGCGCAATCCCCCGGCCACGCGCACGGGCCGGAAAGGCATCGTCATCTACTTCGACCAGCACGTGGCCGCCGCCATTCGGCGTCTGGCGTCCGATTGCGACGCCACCAACCAGGACCTGGGCGAGATGGCCTTCAAATTCCTGTTCGAGAAATTCGGAGAGCCGTGGCCGGCTTAGCTCCGCCGGCCGTAGGTTGCTTGGCGCAAGCGAGTTCGCATGAGTGAGGACCCGTCGCTTACCGATGCCATCAAGCTGGCAGGTGGCATTTCGCTGACCGAGGAAGCAAAACGCGCCGCTGGTCGCAGGGCCTGGTTCGTCGATGAAACGCTCGACGCCCAGGACGACGACGCGCAGGGCGCCGCCAGCCGTCGCGCGCCGCGGCTTCTCGCAGCCTGCGCCAGGCTTGCCGCATTTGCGATTCTCACCTTCACGTTTCTCCACGCCACATCGACGTCGACGGTCCTCGATGCGCAACGTGGAGCGCCGGCCACCGCGCCCAGGCGCGTCGCCCTCGTCGTCGGCAATGCCGCGTACCGGTACACACCCAGGCTCGAGAACCCCAAGAACGATGCCGCCGACATGAGCGCCGCGCTGACGAAGCTAGGCTTTCACGTGATCGAAGGGTTCGACCTCGACAAGGCGGCGTTCGACGGCAAGGTCCGCGATTTCGCCGCGGCTCTCAAAGGCGCCGAAGTGGGCCTGTTCTTCTACGCCGGGCATGGGATGCAGGTGTCGGGCCACAACTATCTCGTTCCCGTCGACGCCAAGCTGACGACGGCCTCGGCCCTGGACGCCGAGATGATGCGCCTCGACATCGTGCACCAGACGATGGAGCGGGAGGCGCAGACCAACCTTCTCTTCTTCGATGCATGCCGCGACAATCCCCTCGCGCGCAACCTCGCCCGAGCCTTGGGCTCGCGATCACTCGAGATCGGGCGCGGACTTGCCGCGGTCGAAAGCGGGGCGGGCACGCTCATCAGCTTCTCGACCCAGCCGGGCAACGTCGCCCTCGACGGGAGTGGCCGCAACTCGCCGTTTTCCGGCGCACTCGTGAGGCAGCTGGCAGCATCGAGCGACGATCTCAATGCCATCCTGATCGCTGTCCGCAACGATGTCATGCGGCAGACGGATCGCAAGCAGGTGCCGTGGGAGCACTCGGCGCTGACGCGGCGGTTCTACTTCAATCCCGCCGTTCAAATTGGCAATCGGCAATAGGCAGTAGAAATAGGCAATCGGCAGTCGGCAGTCGGCAATCGGCAACTGGAGTCGTCATTGCCTACTGCCTACTGCCTACTGCCTACTGCCTACTGCCTATTGCCTATTTCTACTGCCGACTGCCGATTGCCGCGCGAGGGCGAGCCCGGCACACGGCCAGGCCCGCATCGGGGCCTGCCTATCGCGTGAGGACCCGCGCGCAGCTCCAGCCCGTGCAGATCGTCACGATCTGGCCCGTGCTGGCTTTCTTGCAGCGTACCCGCTGCACGCAGTGCGGACTCGTGCCGGCGATCTGGCACCTAGGCGGCAGTATCGGGTCCGGACCGCAGAACGGCTCCGCGGCAGCGGTCGTCAAGCGGGCGCCTTGAGCGATATCCAGGCTGACTGGCAAGATCGCGACAAGTCCTCCCAGCGCCAGAGCGGCGAGGCCGGCTTTCAATTCGAGCTTGGTCATTTTGGGTCCTTTCGTTCACATCGGGTTTGGCGTGATCGATTGCCCACTCCAGCGCGGTGTGCGCTAAGGCGAGTTGGTTTGTCCGTGACCTGCCGGATTGCCTCCAGGTGAATTGTCGGCATGGCCACGATCGATGATGGGAAGCATATGAGCGGGATACTGAACCCACACTGAACCCGCCGTTGATCTGCAATTCATCTTCCGTCAGCCGACAAAGCCCGAGGGCGCGCGCGTGTGCGCGGCCCGCGCCCATCGCTCCCACTCCGGCCAGGCACGGCAGCCACCGCGCCGCCGCCTCCCTTGCGCTCCACGGCTCGATCCTCCATACGATTGATGGGCGCCGCGCGGGATCGGGTACGTCCTCTTTGCTCACTCTCTCAATCGGGATGTCCGCTCGCGCGGAGCTCACCAGTGTCGCCGACGGGACCCAGGCCATGCGGGCGAACATGCACCAGTGCGTGACCGGCCATCCCCCAGGGACTGCGCCCATGAGCAAAGGCACCTTCGACGCCGTCAGCCTCGGCATCATGTGGGGGCGCCTAGTCTCGCTCGCCGACGAGATCGTCTCGACGCTGGTGCGCACGTCTTTCTCGACCATCGTCTACGAGAGCTACGACCTGACCGTCGTCATCCTGGACGCCGAGGCCAACTCGATCGCGCAGGGAACGTTCAGCGTGCCGGTGTTCATCGGCAGCGCGCCGGTGACGCTGCGTCATATGCTGAAGCGCTATCCCGCCGAAACGCTCGAGCCCGGCGACGTCGTCATCACCAACGACCCCTGGATGGGCACCGGCCACCTCTACGACATCACCATGATGCGGCCCGTGTTCCGCAACGGCCGCATCGTCGCCTACACCATCTCCATCACCCACCTGCCCGACGTCGGCGGGTCGGGCTTCGGCTCCTCGGCGACGGAGATCTATCACGAGGGGCTGCGGCTGCCGATCTGCAAGCTCTACGAGGCGGGCAGGCTCAACGAGCTGCTGGTCGAGATCATCCGCACCAACGTGCGCGTGCCCGACCAGGTGATGGGCGACGTGATGGCCAACGTCGCCTGCAACGAGGTCGGCGGCCGCGAGATCCTCGCCTTCATGGACGAATACGGCCTCGACGATCTCACCGCCCTGTCGCGCGCCATTCGCGGCCAGTCCGAGGCGGCGATGCGCGCCAAGATCCGCGAGCTGGGCGAGGGCACCTATCGCAATCGCATAAAGGTCGAGGGTTTCGAGGGACCGTGCGAATACGCGGTGCGGGTCGACATCGAGGGCGATGGCGTCGCGTTCGACTTCGCCGGCACATCGGGGTGCGTGCGCGCCGGGGTCAACGTGCCGTTCTGCTACACCAATGCGATGGCGCTGCACGCCATCAAGTCGCTGACGCTGCCCACCATCCCCAACAATGCCGGATCGGTCGCGCCGGTGAGGGTGTCGGCGCCGCCGGGATGCATCCTCAATGCGCTGCCGCCGTTTCCGACCGGCGGCCGGCACGCCATGGGGCATTTCGTGACGCCGCTGATCTACGGTGCGCTGGCGCAAGCCGCGCCCGGCCGCGTGCAGGCCGACTCCGGCATGATGAACCTCATCACCTTCCAGGGCACGCGGCGCGACGAGCGGCCGTTCTCGACCATCTATTTCGCCGCCGGCGGCTACGGCGCGCTCGAGGGGCTCGACGGCTGGCCGACGCTGCCGCATCCCTCCAACATGGCCGTGGTGCCCGTCGAGGTGTGGGAGACGCTGACCCACACCACCGTCGAGCACAAGCGGCTATTGCCGGATTCGGGCGGGCCCGGCCGCTGGCGCGGCGGCCTCGGCCAGGAGGTGGTCCTGCGCAACGACACGGGCCATCCGCTCGTCATGCTGGGCATGGGCAACCGCACCATGTTCCCGGCGCGGGGCATGTTCGCCGGCGGCGACGGGGCCTTGCGCCTCCACGCCATCGACGGCACCCCCGTCCACGCCAAGGGCCGCAACGAGGTGGCACCCGGCCAGCGCATCCGCATCGTCGAGGCGGGCGGCGGCGGGTTCGGCGATCCCAGAGCGCGCGCGCCGGCAGCCGTCGCCGAGGACGTGGCGCAGGGCTATGTCAGCGGGCAAGCCGCGCGCGAACTCTACGGCTGGCAAGCTGAGTCCTGAGGCGCAGGGCGCGCCTGGAACTTGTCGAGCAGGAGGCGCCAAGTAGGCTCGCCGAGCCCGGCCAACGCTTGGGTGTCTTGCCGCCGGATGCCTCGCATGACAGGGGCGGTGGTTGACCCGCAGGAGAAGTCGCCTGCTTGAGGCCTTCGGCTCCAAAGCAGACCCATAAACCGGACTCGATTTGTCTTCACACCTTCTCGCCAAGAAAGCCCCGAATGATCCGTAAAAGCTGGAGGGGGCTGTACGGCTTGGTGACGTAGTGGTCGCAGCCGGAGGCGCGTGCCTTTTCCTCATCGCCCTTCATCGCGAATGAGCTGACCGCAATGATGGGCGTCGCCTTGAGGTTTCGATCTGCCTTGATCTGACGAATTGCCTCGTAGCCGTCGATGACGGGAAGCTGGATGTCCATGAGAATGAGATCGGGCCGCTCTGACTGGGCTTTCGCCACGCCATCGCGACCGTCCACGGCCTCAGCGACTTCGTAACCCGATCCGGTGAGGAGATCGCGCAAGATGCCACGTAGGTCTTCCTGATCTTCGACGACAAGGATGCGCTTGGTCATGAGGCTGAGGGCCCCTTTCGATCTTCCGCGCGAATAGGAAGCTCCATTTGAAAGGTTGCGCCTTTGCCCAGGGTCGATTCGACCCAGATGCGGCCACCGTGCATCTCGACGATCTGCTTGGCGATGGCGAGGCCGAGACCGGTCCCACCCTTGGCCTTGGTATTGGAGTTGTCGATCTGGTGGAACTGCTCGAAGACTCGCTTCAGCTCCTCCGGAGGAATCCCCGGACCCGTGTCAGTCACGGCAACTGTGAAGTGGCCGTTCATGGCCGTCGCGGTGATCCGCACCTCTCCAGTGTCAGTGAACTTGATGGCGTTGCCGACGAGGTTGAGGAGCACCTGCGTAAGGCGCTGCTCGTCGCCGAGGCCGACCGGCAGCTTCTTGGCGACATCCGTTTTCAGCGAGAGCTTCTTGGTTTCCGCCAAGGACTCGGTTGCCACCCGCACCGTCTCGACGACGCTGTCGAGCGCATACTCGGCAAGGTTCAAGCTGAACTGCCCGGATTCGATCTTGGCGATGTCGAGCACCGTGTTGATGAGACCAAGTAGGTGCTTACCATTGGATCGAATACGCGTGAGGGCGTCCGTCGATTTCTCGGACAGGGCGCCATAGAAGCCTTCCTGCATGAGTTCGGCGTAGCCGAGGATGGCGGCAAGCGGGGTTCTGAGCTCGTGACTCATGTTGGCCACGAACTGGGACTTGTGCTGGCTCGCAATCTCAAGCTCCCGGCTCTTCTGCGCGATCTCCTCGAACAGCCGCACATTCTCGATGGCGATCACGGCCTGGTCGGCAAACGTCTGCAGCAGCACAACTTCCTTGTCCGCGAACGTGCCCGGCTCGCGGCGAGAGACATTCAACGCGCCGAAGACCGCCTCGCCGCGCACCAGCGGCACGGCCAGGAAGCTTCGATAGCCTCGTCCCCGCGCAATGTCGCGGTTTGCCGAGGAGATCCGATGGTCGGTCTCCGTATCCACGATGATCACAGGCTTGCGCTTGGCGACTAGCTCAGACGGCACCGCGTCTGCACTCACCATCAAGGGTTGACGAATCCGTATCGCGACTTCGGGCGAAGTGCTCGTCGATGAGAACATCGCGCCGAAGCGCATCGCGTCTCCGTCAAGCAGGCGCAGGATGCTCGTGTGTCCACCGAGCAGCCGGCACCCAGCAGCGGCAATGGCGTCCAAGACCGGTTGTACGTCTGCTGGGGAGCTGGCGATGACCTTCAGGACCTCGGCGGTGGCGGTCTGGCGCTCCAGCGCCTCCCTGGTCTCGTCGAACAGCCGCGCATTCTCGATGGCGATCACGGCCTGGTCGGCAAAGGTCCTGAGGAGCTCCACCTGTCGCTCCGTGAACGGGCGCACCTCAGTGCGTCGAACGGCAATCACTCCAATTGCCTCGCCCGCTCGGATCAGAGGGACGCCGAGCTGGGTATGGTAGCCGAAGCGTCGCGCATGGTCCCTGCCTTCGGGGTATTCATCAATTTCGGTCTGCAAGTCCGCGACCTGGATCGTTCGTCGCTCCAGCGCAATACGCCCGATCAAGAACTCACGCACAAGACGCAATGTGAACTGGCCGACTGGACCGACCTCAATCGGCCCATGGTGGGCAACAAGGCGCAGCACGTCGGCGTCCGCTTGCCAGATTACCGCATCATAGGCATCGCAGAGGCGGGCCGCACTCTCCGCTACCTCCGCGACCACGCGTTGCAGGTCCGTTGGTGAGCTCGAGATCACGCGCAGGATGTCGCTGGTGGCGGCCTGCTGATCTCGGGCCTCGGCCAGGTCTCGCCTCAGCTCCTCGACCATGCGAGCAAGGTCTTGACCTGTACCAGCGGATGACACTTCAGGCGGCATGTCGGCGCCTAGTTGTTTGGATGGTCAACGGAATTGCCTGGCCCAACGAACGCGCGCTCCATGAAAGCGCTCCATGAAAGAGTTGGTCGGGCCTGGTTTGTATCCTACGCTAGGCGCTGGTCCTACGAAATGCCGTTGAGCAGCCTGGTAGAACCGCTTCTAGCGCCTCGCCGTGCTAGTCGTTCCCGACCGATGAACGTCACCAATTAGGTCCGCCATGTCAGGCCGCGAGCATTGGCAACTTGATGGTAGTGCGCCGGAGCTATACGAGCGCTATCTCGTGCCGGCGGTAACTTCAGTATGGGCGGCCGATCTCATTGATCGAGCAAGGCCAAGACGGGGAGAAAGAGCGCTCGACATCGCATGTGGTACAGGCGCTGTGACACGTCTCGTTTCTGAACGCATCGCAAGTGGGCGCGTCGTCGGATTAGACCTCAATGCCGGAATGCTCGCAGTGGCCCGATCGCTGCCGCAGTCTGGCGCAATTACCGAATGGGTCGAGGGTAGTGCCCTCAGCCTTCCCTTTGAGGACAGCTCTTTCGACCTCGTTCTTTGCCAACTCGGTCTTCAGTTCTTCCCGGATCGACCGCTGGCTCTTCGTGAGATGAAGCGCGTGCTGGCACCAGCAGGGCGGGTAGCACTCAGTGTCTACAGCGGCCTAGAGGACACGCCAGCGGCAAGCGCCTTTGCAAGGGCCCTCGACCACCGCCTTGGGCCGCACGCGTCGCAGATCAAGCGCGGAGAGCATATTTATTCTGATGCTGCCGAGGTGGCGCGCTTGTTGTTGAGAGAGGGCTTCGTGCAAGTCACCGTTACTACGGTTACGAAGCGCATAACTTTCCCATCCGTACTCGACTACGTACGGATTCAATTGATCGCGACGCCAATGGCCGGCCTGCTGGAGGAGCGCAATGAAGTGGAGCGCGAAGAAATGATAGAGGTTATTGCTTCCGACACACGATCGCTTCTTGATCCAGAAATGCTTGAAGACGGCCGCTTATCGTTCCCGCAGGTGGCACACGTCGCCACCGCACTTCGAGACGCTGAAGGGCCGCGGAACGCCTGACGACAGCCGATGTCCGCTCTAGCGGTATTGCCCCTGGCCTACCCGAGCGAGTAGGACTTCCGGACTTGGCACAAGGCGGACCCCGCCATCCTTCAGCCGGGGCATAGCGGAAGTGGAGGGATACCTGTTGTGCAGGTGATGAAACCCTGCTCAGCCCTGCTCAGCCCTTGGGGGCGGCGCAGACCGGCTCCACACTCGGGTCCGGCCGGTGTATAGTGGTGGCGGGTGAAGGGGGTCTGGGGCATCGCGAGTGCCCGAGATGTTTCAGCCATGTATCGTTCGCGTTGGCTTTGCCATCTTGCCGTCGTGGCCGCGGGTCTCGCCCAGTTGACAGTCCCGGCCGCGGCCGAGCGCCGGGTTGCCCTCGTCATCGGCAACTCGGCCTACGAGCACACCAACCCGCTGCCGAACCCGCGCAACGACGCCGAGGATCTCGCCGCCGCTCTACGGCGCCTCGAGTTCGAGGTGATGGTCGGCCGCGATCTCAACAAGCGCGAGATGGAGGGCATGATCCAGGACTTCACGGGCAAGCTCGCCGGGGTCGACGTGGCGCTGTTCTTCTACGCCGGGCATTCCCTGCAGGTCGGCAAGCAGAACTTCCTGATGCCCGTCGATGCCCGGCTTGCCAGGGAGGCGGCGGTCGACTTCGAGACCATCCCGCTGATCCTGGTGCTGCGCCACATGCAGGCCGAGGCCAAGACCAACCTGGTGTTCCTGGATGCCTGCCGCGACAACCCGCTGGCGCGCACGCTGGGGCGGTCGGCGGCGACGCGGTCCTCGTATTTCGGTCGCGGCCTGGCGCCGGTCGAGGCCGGCGGCATCGGCACGCTGATCAGCTTCTCGACCCAGCCCGACAACGTCGCCCTCGACGGCCAGGGGCGCAATTCGCCCTATGCCGCCGCCCTGCTCAGATACATGGAAGCCGCCGGCATCGACATCGGCACGGTGATGATGCGCGTACGCAACGACGTGTTCGAGGCCACCGGGCGGCAGCAAGTGCCCTGGGAGCATTCCTCGCTCATGCGGCCGTTCCAATTCAAGGGCGGTCCGGTTGCGAGCCCGACGCCGCCACCGCCTGCCACGCC
>Ga0209726_10004960_pt1 | contig 16580 bp, 8 predicted proteins | sample Subgrocontami54m_FD_187453 | JGI IMG/M metagenome (GOLD analysis project Ga0209726, IMG submission 187453) | Subsurface groundwater microbial communities from S. Glens Falls, New York, USA - GMW46 contaminated, 5.4 m (SPAdes) (version 3) | ecosystem: Environmental > Aquatic > Deep subsurface >... | reverse complement strand
CAAAGAACTCACCTCAGCGGCTAAAGCCGCGCTGCAAGGATTGATTTTACGGCACGACTGAAGTCGTGCCCTGACGTAAAATCGAGGTTTTCACACACACTCTTCAGCCATGCCGAACAAGCCAGCCGCCAACCGGGGCTTTAGCCCCTGAGGTCCTCCCTCAGCGGTTAAAACCGCTGTGAGATTCACCGTTGCGGCACGGTTGAAACCGTGCCCTTACGGTACCGAAGATTCCAAACTGAGGCTCTACTCATGCGTCGCTCCCTTTGACACGGTTAGCCGAGTTCAATACAATGAATTCAACGGTCCGGTCGTTTCGCGAATTGAAAAAGAGTGCAGGGATCTCTCCAGGAGGGAATCGGCTATGAAGCAGCAAATCGGTGCGGTAGTGGTTGCGCTATTGTTGTTGTTCGCATCGGCAAGCTATGCGCAGGTGACAACGGGCGCCATCTCGGGAACCGTCACCGACAGCACCGGCGCCGTGCTGCCGGGAGCGAAGGTGGTCATCCTCAATGAAGACACCGGCATCTCGCGAACGGTGGAGACCGACGCCTCCGGACGCTATTCCGCTCCCTCGCTGAGCGTGGGCAGGTACCGCGCGACGGCCACTCAGAGCGGCTTCCAGACAGAAGTGCGCAGCGGTGTCGTGCTGACGGTCGGGCGCGACGCCGCCGTCAACTTCCAGCTCCAGGTCGGCGCCGTCTCGCAGAGCGTGGAAGTCACGGGAGAAGCCCCGCTGGTGAGCGCGGTCGGCGGCGGCCTCGGCGAAAACATCGAGAGCCACGCCATTTCGGAGCTGCCTCTCAACGGCCGGGACATTGTCCAGCTCTTTACTTTGCAGCCGGGCTCGGTGAATTATTCCGGTTACGGCGATCAAGGAGGCCGCGGCGAAGTCGGCGGCAAGATCCTCAGCATCGGAGGAAACCGCGCCACCAACAACACATTCATCATGGACGGCGTGCTGATCGAATCCTCCTCCCAAAAAACTCCCGCGGGAAACTCGGGCAGCCTGCTCGGTGTCGATGGCATTCGCGAGTTCAAGGTGGAAACCAACGCCTTCGGCGCACAGTTCGGACGCAGCAGCGGTGGAGTTTTCAACATCGCCACCAAGGGCGGCACCAACACCCTGCACGGCACGGTTTTCGAGTTCCTCCGCAACGACAAGCTGGACGCCGCCAAGTGGGAGGACAACGCTTTCGGAGGCGACAAGCCTCCGCTCCGGCGCAATCAATACGGCTTCAGCCTGGGCGGACCCGTCAAGCGGGACAAGACGTTTTACTTCGGTAACTTCGAAGACTTTACCGAGCGGCGCGGCAGCACCATCGTCACTCCGACGTTTACCGATTCGCTGCGGGCGGGGCAGGTTCCCAATCCCACCACCGGCGTGGTGCAGCAGGTAGCGATCAATCCCGTCGTGCTGCCCTATCTGCGAGATCCCAACGTCTGGCCGCGGCCGAATGGCGAGATCCACCGGGACGGCACGGGCGATTACAACTTCTCCTTTAGCCAGCCCACCGACGACAAGTATCTCCAGGCGCGCTTCGACCACCAGTTCTCCGACAAGGACTCCTTCTTTTCGCGCTACTCGTTCCTGGATTCCACGCAGACGCAGGTGGCCTCGTTTCCCGGTTACCTCGACACCTTCACCGCGCGCGATCATTATCTGACGTTGCAGGAAACCCGGATATTCTCCGCCAGTTTCCTCAACGCGTTCCGGGTCGGGTTTACGAGGGTCCGGACGCTCGAGAGCCCCACGAATCCGAAGATCGATCCCGCGCTCTACTTTGTTCCCGGCGTTCCGCAGCTCGGCGCCATCGCGGTCACCAGCGTCGGTACCGTGGGCCGCGGCGATACGGGAGGCGGATTCGCCACCAACTCGTTCCAATATGTTGACGACGCCAACTACACCAAGGGCCGCCACTCCGTCAAGTTCGGCCTGCACTGGGACCACGTACAATTCAACGGGAACCTCCCCGGCCGCGACGCCGGCGACTATTCCTTCGGCTCCGTCGTCAACTTCTTCAACGCCGTTCCCAGCCGCTTCCGGGGCACGATCGCTCTGGGCTTTAACGATCCCAAGCGAAGCCTGCGCGAGAACATCATCGGACTATATGTCCAGGACGATTTCCGCATGACCTCGCGCCTGACCTGGAATCTCGGACTGCGCTATGAGTTCATCACGGTTCCCAACGAGAAGTACGGCCGGGTCGGCAAGATCCCGGGAGACGTTGCGCAAATACTGAAAGCGACGGTGAACGACATCAGCAAGGGCAACCCCTGGTTTGACAACCCATCGCTCAAGAACTACGCTCCGCGGCTCGGTTTTGCGTGGGACGTATTTGGAAATGGCCGGACCGCGATCCGTGGCGGCTTTGGCCTCTTCTTCAACCAATTCGATCAAGCCTGGGTCCATACGGCTCTCTTCCGCATGCCTCCTTTCCTGGCCGAGGAGCAGGCCACGACCAACGTTCCCTTCCCTAATATCTTTGCGCTTTGCAGCACCCAGAGTCCCTTCTTCCCCACCGATCCGCGGTGCGTCGGCCGTCCGGCGCCCGATATGCCGCCGAATCGCTTCCGGACTCCGTACGTGGCGCAGTACAACTTGAATATCCAGAAAGAGCTGGGCCACAATACCGTGCTCACCGCCGGATATGCCGGCTCCCACGGCATCAAGCTCTCCGGCGTTTCCGACGTGAACCAAGCGGTCGGCCAGACCATCAACGGACGCCTGGTATTTTTGGCCACCAGCAGGCCCAATCCCAACTTCGACGATATCCGTTACCGCTATCCGGGAATGAGTTCGTTCTACAATTCCCTGCAAGTCAGCCTGAACAGGAAGTTCAGCGAGGGAATCCAGTTGCTCACTTCGTACACGCTCTCGAAAAACATCGACGACATCTCCGGCAACCAGACCGCCAGTGACACCAACGCCGGCGTCAACTGGATCACCTACTATGCCAACAAGTCGCTCTACCGCGGCCTCTCGGCCTTTGACATCCGTCACACACTCAGCGTCAGCGGCACGTACGAGCTTCCCTTCGGACATGGCAAGCGCTTCGCCGGCGGAGCGAGCGGAGTTTCCGGCCGGCTCGTTTCCGGATGGCAGGCAGGCGGAATTCTGTCGCTCTCAACCGGCGTGCCCGGCTCCGTTACCGACGCCAGCCGCATGACTGGCATCGGCATCCGCCAGGAGTTTCCCGATCTAGTCGGCAGCAACAACAATCCGAAGCACCCGGGCAATCCGCAGCAGTACTTCGATACCGCCGCGTTTGCCCCGCCTCCCGATCGGACCATGGGAACACTGGGCCGCAACACGCTGACGCTGCCCGGACGCGCCACACTCGACTTCACGCTCAGCAAGAACACCGCTCTGACGGAGAAGGTCAACCTCCAGTTCCGTTTCGAGGCTTTCAACCTCACCAACCGCGTGAACTTCGGGATTCCGCAACTCGAGATTTTCGATTCCCGGATCCGGCTGGAAAGCACCGCGGGCCGCATCACCACTACCACCGGGACTTCGCGCCAGATTCAGTTCGGCATGAAGCTCGTTTTCTAAAGACCGATAGAGTCTCTGATTGCCCGTCAGGGCATGACATCAGAGTCCGTGGACAACTTCGATTCTCGGAAGGGCACGACTTCAGTCGTGCCGTAACAGCAATCCTCGCAACGCGGCTTTAGCCGCTGAGGTACGTCCTGGTCCCTCAGCGGCTGAAGCCGCAGTTCCAGAGAAACTGGGTTCGGCACGGTTAAAACCGCGCCCTTACAATACGTCAAAAAGGCTCATGCAACTCCTTACTGGTTTTTCCGCTTCGGAATCTCCGGCGGAACATGGTAAGATTTCTACCGTTGATGAGAATCGTATCGTCTTTATCGGCCGGCTGCACGCCGGTGAATTTCAAATTGAGGTGGCCAATGAGATTTTCGGAATTTCGAACTTTATCTCCCGCGATCAAGCTGGTCTGTCTGCTTGTGCTCGCGACGGCATGGCTGGCGGGCTGGGAAGCCCGCGCCCAGGCGCCGGATCTGATTCTGCACCATGCCAAGATTTTGACCGTGGACAACAACTTCTCAACGGCCGAGGCCATCGCCATCGCTGGAAACAAGATTGTGGCCGTCGGCAAGAACGACGACGTGCTCAAGATGGCGGGCCCCAAGACGCAGTCGCTCGATTTGAAGGGCAGGACGGTGACTCCCGGCCTGATCGATACGCACACTCACATCTACACCTATGCTGAATCCGCCTACGGCGACCAGATCGGGCCCGAAAAGATCAAGCGCTACCCGGTGGACTGGCGCGGCGTCACTAGCAAGGACGATGTGCTGAACCAGATCAAGGGTTTGATGGGCAAATATAAATTCAAGCCCGGCGAATGGATCTACTTCGAGAACTCGGTATCGTTCGTCGGTGGCGGAACCGTCGAACTGGCCAAGATCATGATGGACGATCTCAACCAGGAGGAGCTCGACAAAGTCACGCCCAAGAATCCGGTGGCTCTCTCGATCGGCATCCCCGATTTCAACGGCTTCCTGGTGAACAAAATGGGCATGGACATTATGTTCAAAGAGCACGGCGCCTATCTCAAGAAGTACGGGCGCTACTGGATCGGCAAGAACGGCCTGCCGGACGGACATTTCGAGCCGCCGGGGAGCCGCCTGGTCTTCGACTACGTGCCGTGGCCGAACCCGGCCGACATCGCCGACATTTACAAGAAATACAACGACGAATGGACCTCCGCCGGCGTCACCACCGCCTCCACACGCCTGCCCAAGTACAGCGTGGATACTTACAAACTGCTGCGGTCCCGCGGCGAGCTGAATATCCGCATCGGTTACGGCCAGGAATGGACCTTCGGCAGCGCCGATGCCAAGGATCTCAGCAAGGATCTCAAGAAATTCTCGAAGACCGTTGGCAGCGGCGACGACTTCGTATGGGTGACGTCCGTAGCGCCCACCGAGGTGGACGGCGCCACCACCCGCGCCTGCACCAATCAAAAACGCGGCACAGCCTACGGTGCCATCGATAGCTATTGGCCCACCGGGCAGTGCCAGACCGACACCGAGTTCAAAGGCGCCGCCGGGCACGCCGCGCCCATCAGCGGCTCGTATTTCCGCGAATGGATCATGGAGAGCGGTAAGGACGGCATTCGCTTCGCCAACACGCACGTCGCCGGCGACCGCTCCGTCGCCAACATTCTCGATATGATGGAAACCATCCAGAAGCAGGACGGAGTGAATGCGACGAAAAACTGGGCCATGGATCACTGCTTCCTGGTCAATCCCGCCGATCTGCCCAAGGCCGCGAAATTGAACGCTACATTCAGTTGCGCTCCCAAGTACATGGAGACTGCTGCCGGAGTCGCCGGCTCGTATGGCGAACAGATCGCCAACAATTACATCGATCCCCTGAAGTCCATGCTGAAGGCCGGCGTCAAGCTCGTTTTCGAATCCGACCGCGACACCTACGAATGGAAGGATATCCAGCTCATGCTGGATCGCAAGGACAAAAAGGGTAAAGTATGGGGGGCGCACGAAATCCTGACCAAGGAGGAAGCGCTCAAGACGATCACGCGCTCGGCCGCCGAATACGTGTTGAAGGGCGATAAGATCGGTTCGCTCGAAGTCGGAAAGCTCGCAGACCTTCTGGTCCTCGATAAGGACTACATGACGATTCCCGTCGCGGAGGTCGGCAACATTCACCCGCAACTCACGATGGTGGATGGCAGGATGGCCTATCTGCACCCCGATTTCGCCAAGGAGTACAACCTGAATCCCAAGGGCGCCGTGATCGCCACCTATCAGGAGTTGTTCGGAAAGCGGACCAGGAAGAGCCGCACCGACTTTTAGCCTGGACTATTCCTGTAGGGCCGGGGCTTTTCTCTAGCCCAGCCCTTCTTCTGCGTTGCCGTTTAGCAAGGCAGCCCAGCCCCGGAGGGGCGGCAGAGAGTAGCCCACGGCGTGAGCCGTGGGTAAACAAAACCCAATCCAGACAAGCCCCGGAAGGGGCGAAAGAACATCGTTGGTGCCTTTATCAAATGCCAGCTAAATTCTCTGTCGCCCCTCCGGGGCTTCGATTCTTCGACTAATCGCCTTCCCAGGGCTCGCGCCCTGGGCTACTATCTTTCGCCCCTACGGGGCTTGCGTTGCGGTCTATGGGAACTTGGGAAATGCGCTATGGTAAATAAAGGAGTCATCCACATGAAATATTCCTCTTTCGCGATCCGCCTTGTGTTCGCGTCCGCCCTATTTGCCTCCAGCCTTTTCGCCCAGGGGCAGCAAGCCGACATTGTTCTGTACAACGGCAAGGTCCTCACCATCGACAACAATTTTTCGATCGCCGAGGCCGTCGCCGTCGCGGGCAAGAAAATAATCGCCGTTGGGAAGAGCGCCGACATTCGGAAGCTCGCCGGGCCCAACGCTCAAGTGATCGACCTGAAGGGCCGCACCGTGGTTCCGGGCCTCATCGACACGCATCGCCACATGTACAACGCCGCCGAGAACACCTACGGCGGGCAGTTCGGTCCCGAGGATTTCCATCGTTACCCGGTCGACTGGCGCGGCGTCACCAGCAAGGACGACGTTACCAACCAGATCAAGGGCATGATGGACAAGTACAAGTTCAAGCCCGGACAATGGGTCTACTTCGTCAACCAGTTGATGTTCATCAGCGGCGGCACCGAAGCGCAGGCCAAGATCCTATACGACGATCTGACCCGCTTCGATCTCGACAAAGTAACGCCGAACAATCCGGTGATTCTGTCGATGGGAATCCCCGATTTCATGGGCGTCATGGTCAATTCGAAGGCCCTCGACATCTTGATGGGTAAATACGGCGATCTCATCAAGAAGTACGGCCGGTTTTGGATCACTCCCGGCGGCGTGATGGATGGGCACATGGAGCCTCCGGCCAGCCGCCTGGCGTTGCCCTACACGTACGACCGCGCTGCGGAAGTTCTCTCCAAAATGTACAGCGGCGATATGCACGAGCTTACCTCGATGGGTATGACGACCGTAACGACGCGGTTGCCGAAGGACAGCGTGGCGGCATACCAACTGCTTGAGTCGCGCGGGGAACTCACCGTGCGGGTCGCATATGGCGATATTGAATCCTTCGGCGCTGTGAAGGATTTCAAGAAAGAAATGCCGCTCCTTGCGAAGAAGATAGGAACAGGCTCCGACAAGATTTGGCTCACAGGTATTGGACCCACCGCGGTTGATGGCGTTACGACGCGCGCGTGCACGGATCTGAAGCGGCAGAAGGCGTACGGCGCGATAGACAGTTGGTTCCCGACTGGCCAGTGCCACTACGACATTGAATATCGCGGCGCCAAAGGCAAAGCGGGAGCGATCAAGGGCAATTACTACCGTGAGTGGACGACGGAGAGCGGCATGTACGGCGTGCGGTTTGCCAATGTCCACGTCGCCGGCGACCGCTCGCACGAGTTGATCTTAAATCTCGTCGAGCAAATTCAGCAGCAAAAAGGTCCCCAGGCCACTAAAGATTGGGCGGTGGATCACTGCGATCAAGTGAACCCGGCCGACTTCAAGCGCGCCGCGAAACTGGGGATTATTTTTAGCTGCTATGTCGCCCGGTCCGTAGAAGAGGGCTCTGCCAAAGCGGAAGCCTACGGCGACAAAGTTGCGAATACGTACCTCAGTCCGGTCAAGAGCCTCCTCGATGCGGGTGTCAAGGTAGTGTTGGAGTCCGATTCCAATACTTACATCTGGGAAGACATCGAGAAGTGCGTCACCCGCAAAGATAAGAACGGCCACGTATGGGGTCCGCAGGAGAAAGTGGACCATGCGACAGCCTTGCGTATGATCACTCGCTGGGCCGCCGACTACGTGCTGCGCGGCGATCAGCTTGGCTCCATCGAGCCGGGCAGGACCGCCGATCTGCTCGTGCTCGACAAGGACTACATGACGGTGCCGGATGAGGAGATCCACACCATCCAGCCACAGATCAACATCTTCGACGGCAAGATCGTTTTCGTGCACTCCCAGTTTGCCCAGGAATACAACCTGCGGCCGACCGGCGCTTTGATTACAACCTACAAAGATTTGGTGGCCTCGCGCAAACCGACAACGATTCGCGGATTGGGCGGCGGATAACCGCCGCGGCTCCCCGCACGGCGGAGTATCAACAAACGAGCGGAGGAATCTGCGCGTGAGCATCCGCTATGCGCTGTTTCTCATTTTAATTTGCACCAATCTATTGGCCTACCGCGTTCTGCGCCTCGGAGTCCCTCCTGGGAGTGGACGGGGCCGCCGATGGATCGGCTTGTTCCTCCTGATCGTCAATATTCCGCTGTTCGTTTTCTTTTTTCCGCTCGCCGACGCCCTGCTGATCCGGGTTCCGCGCGTCGTGCTCTGGATTTTTTTCTATCCCTCGGCGGCCTGGATGGCCACGCTGATGGCGCTCGTCCTGTTCGCGTTTCTGGCCTTTCCTTTCGCCTTGGCGTGGCACGCGACACGAGGCGTGGCCGCCTGGACTCGCAAGCGCGGAAGCCCGGCATCGGCTTCATCCGGCGTGCCGGAAGCGCTCGATTCACCCAGCCTTCCTTCCAAGACGGGCGGCATATCCCGCCGCACCCTGCTCGCCCGAACGCCGGGACTGCTCCTGGCTGGCGTCTATGGGGCCGCCGCCTATGGCGTATATTCCAACATGGACGAGATCGATGTTTCCACGGAACAATTCGTTCCCATTCCGTTTCTGCCGCGCTCGCTCGACGGGCTGACGGTGGTCCAGCTCTCCGATCTCCACGCCGGCCCTTATACACGCGAGCGGGAACTGCAGCACGCCGTTTCGCTCGTCAACCAGCTTCATCCCGATCTGGTCATGATCACCGGCGACGTTCTGGACCGCCACCTTTCCAGCCTCCCCGACGCCGTGAGGGGCCTGCGGGGAATCCGCGCCACGATGGGTATCTTCGCCGTCCTCGGCAACCACGACTATTACGCCGATCAATTCAGCAGCTCGCCTCTCTACCGCGGCTGCATTCGCATCGCCAAGGGACTGGATTCGATTGGAATTCGCACCCTGCGCAACGAAGTGGTTCGACTCGGGACGGGCACGGACCAACTGTCGCTGCTCGGTCTCGACTGGCTCAGCGTCAGCCCCAGGGACCGCAATTTTTACAGTTACAAGCCCGTGGAAACGCGGCGGCAGTTGAAGCGCATGGTGCAGGAGGCGGGCGCGGAAGTCCCCAAGATTTTGCTCGCTCATCATCCCGATACGTTTCAGGATGTTCCTCCCGAGGTCGGCCTGACGCTTTCCGGACACACGCACGGAGGGGGACAAGTGATCCTGGGCTCGATTAACGGCGTGCCCATCGGAGTCGCCACGCTCCGCTTTAAATATCTGAGCGGCCTCTATCAAAAGGACGGCTCGTCGCTTTACGTCAACCGGGGAATCGGTTATCTCGGAGTCCCCATCCGCATCAACTGTCCCCCGGAAATCAGCCGGTTCCGCTTAGTGCGCCCGGCTGCGGCGTTGGCGTAGGGGCTTGTCATTCTGATCCTGAGCTTGCCGAAGGGGAAGAACCTGCTGTTTGTCTTGCGGCGTGGAGAGGAAACCTATAGCATTTCGCATGTTGCTGTAGAGGGTCGTCAGGGCATGGCTTCAGCCATGCCGATACGGCGTACTTTCGAATTGGCTTTAGCCGCTGAGGTACGTCCCTCAGCGGCTAAAGCCACCCTCTAACCGATCTCTTGGCGGCACGCCTGAAGCCGTGCCCTGACGATCTATACTAACCGGAGATATGCTCTAGCGCCGCTTTGAAACGATATCCGATCCGAACGGAGGTAGCTATGACGAAGGACAAGTGGACACGCAGAGGATTCCTGCAACAAGCCAGCCTTTTGGGCGCGGCGGGACTGGCTTGGTCTCTGCGGCCCGCGCGACTGCTGGGTTCTCCGGACGTGAAACCGGGTTCGGCCGACTGGCCCCGCTTTGGCTACGATCTGCACAACACCCGCTTCAACGCCAAAGAGACCACGATCGGACCTTCGAACGTGGAGAAACTGAAGGTCAAGTGGACCTTCGAAACACTGGATAACTGGATCGTCTACGAAACTCCGGCGGTCGTCGGCGACAGTGTATTCTTTGGAGCCGGACGGTATATTTATTCGGTCGACGCCTCGACCGGAAAACTGAAATGGAAATTCGACTGGGGCGCCGACGGGGACTGGGAAAGCGCAGGCGCGCGCGTGAGCCCGGCAATGCGCGGCATCCGTTCCTCGCCGCAATATCAGGACGGACGCATCTACTTCGGGTCTCCGTCCTGCGCCGCCTTTTGCCTGGATGCCTCGACCGGAAAGCAGATATGGAAGACGCCTCTGGTTTCCGCCGCCGAGCTGGATAAAGGCGGCGGGCAGATCTACTATTCCCCGGTTGTTTATGGGGGAAAAATGTTCAGTGCCTATAGCGGCGGCAACGCCTCGATCTTCTGCGTGGACGCCGAGACCGGCGCCTTGCGCTGGAAGTTTCGCGTGGCGCAGGACGTTCCCGCCGAATGGGAAGCCGGAGGAGGCTCGCCTTGGACCTCCGGCGCGATCGACGAGGAGCGCGGAATCCTCTACAACGGCACCGGCAACTTCCACGTCACAATGCCTAACCTGGGACTCTACGCCAACAGCCTTGTGGCTCACGATATGAACACCGGCGAGCTGCTCTGGTACAACCAGGTGCATCCGCAAGACACCATGGACCTCGATTTCAACGCTCACCCCATGATCTTCGACGCCATGGCTCCCGGCCGCGTTCGCGGATCGGTGCGGCAATGCGTGGCCGCCGGCAACAAAGCCGGGATGTACTGCTGGGACCGCTACTCGGGCCAAATGTTCTGGCACGTCATGCTGGGCATGTCCTGCGCCGGATGCGGTCCCGAGAACAACGCCACCGCCTTCGCCTACAACCGCGTGTACCTGGAGTGGATCTCCGAAGCGGGTCCCGCGCCCTCGTCCTGCACCGCCGCGCTGCACTCCTACAACGGCGACGTGCAATGGCTGGTTCCCAACCCGGGCCGCAGTTCTTCGCCGATTGCCGTGGCGAACCAGGTGCTCTACGAAGGATTCCTCGACGGCAGGATGCGCGCGCTCGACGCCAGGGACGGAAAAACGCTTTGGGAGTATAAGCTGCCGAGCATGTTCAAGGGCGGCGTCGCCATTGCCAACGGCGCCATGTACACCAGCAACGGCGGCACGCTCCAGTGGAAGCCCGATCAGTCCTCCACCAAGTACGCCGTGTATTGCTTTACGCTGGACGGAAAATGATTCGGGAAGACCGTAGTGTGGTTATGTCTTATCAGTTTTCTCGATTGGCTCAGCCCCGGAGGGGCGCAAGATTGTAGCCCACGGCGTGAGCCGTGGGTGAGCTTCCGAGATTCGGGACAAGCCCCGTAGGGGCGACAGAACGTCCCCTTCGCATAGCCTGGCACCACCGGCAAGGCAAATTGCCGCGTGCGCGTGAAGGGCGCGGCCGGAACGACCTGCAACAAACCTATGGACCGGAAGGAGAATGCCATCATGAAAATCGACCGTAGAGACCTATTGAAAACTCTTGGTATGGGAACCGCGGCCATCATTTTTCCCGGCCTCGGAGTCCCGTTTCTCCGCGCCGCCGACGAAATCCCCGTGGTCGTGAGCGGACGCAATTATCCCAAAGGCCAATATTTCTTCGACCCGGCTGGCCTCTGGATACCAAAAGGCCAGACGGTACGATGGATTCTCTCCGACAGTTCCATGGCCATCACGATCACTGCGTTCCATCCTTCCAATCACAATAATGAACTTCGTATTCCCGAGGGCGCCAAGCCGTTCGATTCCGGGATCATGTTGAAAACCGGCCCGAAGGGCGCGTTCGAGTGGAAGTTCGACGTGGAAGGCACCTACGATTATTATTGCCAGGCATTTCTGCCGGTGGGCATGGTGGGACGAATCGTGGTTGGCAAGCCCGGCGGACCGGCGGAGAAATTTCCTCCCGGCTACGGAGGCCGCGACGGACGCGCCGTGGTCTATCCCGCGCAGGCAGCGATTTTGAATGCGCTTCCGTCGAGCGAGATCGTGGCCAAGAAAACCCTCTCTTATCCCAAGGACCTGGTCGTCCGGACGTATCCATACAGCGATTTGGACCGCTAAAGAAGTACGCTAACAATGTCCGGTTAAATAATAAGACAGTGCTTACCTGCCGCTGTTAGCCCCCGTCGGCTCTGTGCAGCCAAAGTTCCAAGGAACACAGGCCCGATTCGGCATCGGCGCTTTCGGCAGGGTCTTGGCGTCCATGATTTCGCTCTCCTGGATGACGCCTCTCCGGAACAGCAGCCAGGCGGTCAGGGAATAGACCTCGTCGGCGCTCAGCGCGCCCTCCGCTCTCGGCGGCATGGCACGCTTGATATAGCTCCAGATCGTTGTCGCAGTGGGAGAGTTCCAAATCCCTTCCATCCCGTTTTTGCCTCCCGCCAGAGTCGGTGGGACGTAACCGTCGCGCGCGCTGGAGTACGGCCAAAGCTTGACGGCTCCAGGGAGGGATGGCCCTTCGGCGCCGGTTGGACCGTGGCACTGCACGCACTTCTTCGCATAGATCGCCGCACCTTCCTTGGCGGTTCCCTTCCCCGGCGGGAGTCCTCGTCCCGAGGGATCGATAGAAAGATCCAAGGCGTTGATTTCTTCTTCCGTTGGAGTTCTGCCCAGATGAAAGACGGACTCCTGCGCCAGGGCCGCGCCGCAGGCCAGCAGGACGATCGCTGCGACGAGAGACTTAGAAGCTGTTGCAATACCTCTTTGGGAACCCCGTAAGGGCACGACTTCAGTCGTGCCGATCACAGGATGGTAGGGAGGGGGCTTTAGCCCCTGAGGTGCGTCCTTGGCCCTCAGCGGCTGAAGCCGCCCCCTTCGCCACTCGCTTTCGGCACGGTTAAAACCGTGCCCTTCCAACACGTTAAAATGGGTTTTGCTACAGCTTCTAGAACATCGCATTGGAAACGCTCCCTTCGCGGCTCACCCTCCAAGGCTGAATGGCATTCAAGCCCAGCCTTGCATAGCTATCCTTAAGCCAATCGGATTGAAAAGAGCCGGGCTGGATACCGCGCCTCTGGCTCAACTCCGCGAGCGACTGTTGCGATTCGCCCTGATCGTCCGTGCAGCGCGATTGAATCACCACTTCCTCTCCGTTCCAATTCCAGGGAAAGCGAAACCGCGTGTGCGCCATTGGCAAAATTGGGTTCTGAAGCTGCGCGTCCTTCCAGGTCTGTCCACCGTCGGTGGATATTTCGACCCTGCGGATCGCACCCCGGCCGGACCAGGCCAGCCCCGTGATCTCGTAAAATCCGCGGCCGGGCAGTCGCTGTCCGCCGGAAGGAAAAGTGATGACCGACTTCGGCGGCATCGCCGGGAGCTTCCCTCCTTTTCCGTCCGGTGCGACGCGAATGGCGTTGCCCTGTTGCAGATCCCAAATGCCCATTTCCGGCTGATCCAGCACCTTGATCCGCCGCAGCCATTTTGTGTTGACGCCTCCGGTGCAGCCGGGGAGCAGCATGCGGATGGGGAAACCCTGCTCGGGACGCAGCGGCTCGCCATTTTGGCCATAGGCCACCAGAGCGTCGTCCATCGCCTTCTCCAAGGGAACGCTTTGCGCCCGGCTTCCCTTCTCCGCTCCCTCCGCCACCAGCCAGTACGCCCCTTTTTGCACGCCGGCCTCCCGGAGCAACAACGAAAGCGGCACGCCCGTCCATTCGCTGCAACTGGTTTTGCCATGAGTTTGCTGAACGGTCGACGCTCCATCCTCCAAAGCCGTCTTGCCGGTGTTTCCGGGGCATTCGAGAAAAAGAATCCGTGAGACAGAGGGAAACCGCTTCAACTCCTCCATGCTGAAAATCAGGGGACGATCCACCATGCCGTGGATCAGCAAACGATGTTGGCGCGGGTCGATGTCGGGAGGATCGTAACCGCGCGACTGCACGAAATGAAGCGCCGATGGCGTGATGATCCCCATCAAATCCTGCAGCGGAGTATCCTGGCCCGTCCGGTCCAGGTGGCGGACCGAGTTCACGAAGCGCGAGCGCTGGCCGTAGAGACGGGTGTCCTTTGGAGGGGCCTCAGGGATGGTTGTCTGGCTCTGTCCGCTCGCGGAGCGGATGGCTCCGGCGGCCACGCCGGCTATCGCGGCGCCTTCTTTCAGGAATCGCCTGCGCCCCAAATGCTTAGAGTGCATCGCTCACCTCCGTCGCAATGATTTGAGACTCAGCCTACAGCGGGACAATCCGCAGTGTCAATCCTGGAATGAGAATGTGTCAACGGTCTTCATGACCGAGCCGGGGATAATTGGACCAGCCGAAGGAAAGAGAATCTAATGGAAGAGGGCATTTGATATGCCGATGGAGAGGTTTGACGATGTAATCGATTCGATTCTCGCACTCGAGGAATACCTTCGAGAGGCGCGGAATGTGTAATCTCTTTGCAGTCGCTATTCAGGCTGAGGTGTAGCTCGCCAGAGCTACACCTCAGCATTACTGTCGAATGCCTATGGTTTACTGCACCGCAATGGTAACAGTGTTGGAGATGACACCGCCTATGCTCAGCACCACTGGTACGGAGCTGTTTGAAGTAACGCCATCCGGTACCAGGACGTTCACCTGATAAAGTCCCACAAAGTCCGGAGCCAAGCCGGAGAAGCTGACCTGGGCTGGAATCCCTCCAATGTTCACAGTGGGAGCCGTGGTGGTGAAAGATAACCCCGAGGCCGGGACTCCATCTGCCGGTTGGTTCGTCACCGCACCCAATCCCGTGCAAAAGATCGAAATGAATTCGCCACGGATAGCCGGCCGGGAACCGGGGAAGGCTCCCAGGGGAGCAGCCACGGAAGCGGTGTTTGCTATCAAGACCGCACCCTGACCGCTACCCTGTTGATTGGTTGCAAAGAGGCCGGGATTAAAGTTCGCCAGGTTGATTGTTACCGGACTGCTTGTCCCGCTGCCGGTTGTTACGGTTATCGTCGCTTGAGACAATCCCGCCACCTCTTGAGGAATCTGGAAATTGATCTGTTGAGGGCTGACGTCAATCAAAGCAGCGGCGAAACCATTGATCCGTAACGTGGCGCCTCCCAATGTGAAGGGCAGAGGCAGAGTATTCGCATGCACAGTCGTCGAGGAGAAGTTCGCGCCGAAGACGGAAGCGAGGGAACTCGGCGCCAGTGGTAGGCTACTGAAGCTTGCGGCACTCAGCGTTCCACCGACATTCACGATGGGAAGGTTGGTAATGGTAAACGTCAAAGCATTGGAACTGCCACCGCCCGGTATGGGATTCAGCACCGTTACCGAAGCCGTTCCTACCGCGGTAATATCACTAGCTGGAATCGAAGCGGTCACCTGGCTGGCGCTGACAAATGTGGTGGAGCGCGCGGCTCCATTCCATTGCACCACGGCTCCCGCCACAAAGTTCGAGCCATTTACCGTTAGCGTGAAGCTTGCGCCGCCGGCCGGCCCGATCGAAGGCGAGAGAGAAGTGAGCGTCGGCACTGGATTAGGCGCTACCGCGCTGATGGTGAAGGCCACGGCATTGGAGGTCCCGCCGCCCGGGGCCGGGTTAATCACCGTCACCAGGACCGTGTTAGCAAGCGCCACGTCACTCGCTGAGATCGTGGCCTGCAATTGCGTCGAACTTGCGAAACTGGTCGGCCGGGCGCTTCCATTCCATTGCACCACGGCTCCCGCCACGAAGTTCGAGCCATTTACTGTCAATGTAAAGCCTCCGCTCCCGGCAACAGTGCCGGATGGCGAGAGGCCGCTAATGATGGGGACCGGGTTGAAGCCCGGTGGGTTAATCGTGAAAGTAGCGGCGTTCGAGGTCCCGCCTCCGGGCGCCGGAGTGAACACTGTGACCAGAGCCGTTCCGGATGCCGATATATCGCTGGCCGGAATCGTAGCCGTCACCTGGGTGCTGCTCACAAATGTGGTCGGACGAATACTTCCATTCCATTGCACCGAGGAGGATGCAATGAAGTTCAAACCATTCACCGTCAGGCTAAAGGCAGCTCCTCCCGCGTTAGCAGCCGAAGGCGCTAGGGAAATGATCATCGGGACGGGATTATTACCGGCGGTGACAATGCTGAAGGTCAACGCATTGGATACGCCGCCGCCTGGGCCGGGATTCGATACCGTCACCGAGGCCGTTCCTGCCGCCGCGATATCGCCGGCGGTGATCGAAGCGGTCAACTGGGCATTGCTCACAAAAGTAGTCGTGCGGGCGCTTCCATTCCAGTTCACTACCGCGTTCGAGGCGAACCCCGTGCCTGTAACGGTCAAGATGAATTGCGCTCCTCCGGCAACCGCAAAGGCAGGCGTCATCCCCGTGAGCGCGGGCAACGAGTTGTTGATCGCGAATGACAACCCATTGGACGTTCCACCGCCCGGAGCCGGGTTAAACACCGTCACCTGGGCTGTTCCAGTCGCCGCAATATCGCTGGCTGAGATCGTTGCCGTCAACTGAGTGCCGCTCACAAATGTGGTCGGACGACTGCCTCCGTTCCAGAGTACTACCGATCCGGACACAAAATTTTGCCCGCTCGCTGTCAGGATAAAACTGCCAGA
>Ga0209726_10004953_pt1 | contig 16597 bp, 21 predicted proteins | sample Subgrocontami54m_FD_187453 | JGI IMG/M metagenome (GOLD analysis project Ga0209726, IMG submission 187453) | Subsurface groundwater microbial communities from S. Glens Falls, New York, USA - GMW46 contaminated, 5.4 m (SPAdes) (version 3) | ecosystem: Environmental > Aquatic > Deep subsurface >... | reverse complement strand
GCCGCGCACGAAGTAAGCGGCTGCGAGTGGGCCGCTTACTTCGTGCGCGGCTCTTACTTCTGGCGACTCATCAATTCATGCGTGACAGAGCACTAGCCCAGCGAAGCCGCGTCCCGATGCCAAAAATGGATTACATTACAGCGCCCCACCCTCCCCACTTCAGTCGGCAGTAGGCAGTGGCAGTAGGCAGTAAAGACAAATTGGTCTTACTGCCTCCTGCTGCTGCCTCCTGCCGCCTGCCGCGTTTGGGCGGGGGGGACTGGCAAGGTTGCCAATTGTTGGCAATCTTGCGATTCGGGTTCCCTGAGCCACTCGGCCGCCCGGCACGCAGCCCCGGACCATCTCGGCCAGCACCGCCTTCGGGCCCTGGAAGTGGTGGCAGGAGTAGCGGGTGAAGACGAGGGAGAAGGCGGCGCCCGCAAACGGCAGCGGCACGACGTCGCCGATTCGCCAGCTGGCCATGGACGGGGGACCGTCCGTACTTGCCAAACCCTCCGGCCTCCCCTATAAGGCTGGCAATGACTGAGCCAGGTGGCCCAGTCGGCACAGTCACAGTTCCAATCTGTAACCATCACAAGAATAACGACTTACGGCAACGAAAGGCCGCGACAAGGGACATGGTTCAAGAATGGTCACTGGCATAGGTGATATTCGAGACGACAGCATTCCGACACACTTGGCACGCACTCAACTTCCTATCCCCTTGAGCCATCCAATGTTACACCGAAAAAAATGCCGGCATCACCTGACAGAATGGTGTGGTCCCTTCAGCGCTTACGCTGTCACCCAGAAATGACGAGAATTGAACCATGCCCGACAGGGCCACAATTCCACGACACTCCACACACACATTGTGAGCGTCAACTCTTGTGACAAACGTTTCGGCACCTTAAACTGCATTCATTGGGAGCGATGACGGTTGTTCCGATTTCGATTTGAGTGCCGTCTACGGTGGAGCCAAAAAATGGCAAAGAAGAAAAAACCGGGCACGCTAAGCCGCGCGAGAAAAATCGAAGGTGGCCCAGCTCGCTTTGGAAAGATGCCAATGCCCCGCAACGAGAGGCGGAGAAAATCACGGGAAACGGCCATCGAGCCGTGGCGGTTTCTCGTGTGCCGGCAGCACCCCTGGCGCAAGCAACTCTACCTCAAAGGCCGCAACCTGACCGCTCGCCAGCTGGTAGGTGCGATCAAAGCGAACCAACTGGACGACGAAAAAGCCGCGGCCAACTACCACCTCCCGATCGAGGCCATCCGCGAGGCGTTGGCCTATGTCGAAAAGAACCGCGAGCTTTTAGAAACCGAAGCGGAAATTGAGCGGCTCATGCGCAAACGGGAAGGGGTAGTCCGTGTGCCTCAACCTGTATCTTGACGACTGTTCCAACTCCGACCTCTTGGCCGACCTGCTTCGCCAGGCCGGCCATCGGGTGGTCAGACCCACGGATGCGGACGGCGGCTTGGAAGGCGAAGACGACGACAGGCATCTTGCTTTCGCCGTGGCGAATAATCTCACGATCATCACGAAAAACCCTTCCGACTTCAGGAATCTGCACGACTTGGACTCGAACCATTCCGGCATCCTCGCCGTTTACCAGGACAATGACCCGAATCGCGACATGAGCGATGCCGATATCGTGAGGGCCATCAAGAATCTCGAAGATGCTTCGCACACCGGCGGCGATCCCATTGCGGGAAAGTTCCATGTCCTCAACGATTGGCGGTATGAACCAACATTCTAATGGGCAAAAAAGAAGCTGGCGACGATTCGCGCCGAACTTCGGGTCGCCCTGGCCGCGGAGGGATCGAACCCCATCGCGGCGCTGGAGCGCAGGATTCGCAAGCTGGGCAAGGACACCAAGTCAAACGGCAAGCAAACTCGGTCGCTCGTTCTGCTGCGCGAGGCGCTCGGGCGGGTGGCGCCGTGGCAATGTATCACACGGTGAATCCGCAGAATTCTCCACAGCTGGAAGGTAAGGCGGCAAACCGTCGTGACAATTGACCTGTTTCACTTGCCGACGAGCGGAATACCGATTAAAGTGGACTTGGGTACACATGCACACACGGAGGGACGCAAACCATGGCATACGTTCGATGCGACATTGATGATGGCCTTCGTCCATCGGAGGCCACGGTGGAAGTGAAAGATGTCCATGGCCGCTCGCAATTCTTGCGGGTCGAACGCGACTTCGTCAAATCCTTCGACGGCGTTTCCTACCTGCCCATGGGAATTGTTCATCGCGACAATGAAGTTGTCCTCATCGAGCTTCCTCACGAGGCCGATTCCGGCGCCAACCGGCTTTGGGTGCCCAAATCGTCCGTGAGGGAGACACCCTCCCGAAATACGGTTGCGGTCGCATGATCCTTTCTGACCGGGAAATTCAAGCGGCCATAGCGCGCGCGGCGGTGGTGATTAGCCCCCACCCGCGCGCCGAAGCTTGGTCCTCCACTGCGGTGGACCTTACCCTGGATACCGAGCTGCGCAAATGGAAGCTGACCGGCGCCGACAACGTTGCGTCGGTCGTTTGTCCCGGCAATCAAAACTACAGCTACACCAAGCTCGTTGCCCAACACAGCGAAATCATCGACATCACAGGCAGCCACTACGATTTGAAGCCCAAGGAATTCCTGTTGGGTTGGACGAAGGAGAAAATCAAACTGCCCCAGCGCGCGCGGATCGCGGCCAGGGTTGAAGGAAAAAGCAGTCTCGCGCGGCTGGGCCTGGGCGTCCACGTTACCGCGCCCACCATTCACGCCGGCTTCGGTTTCGATGCCGATGATCCAGAGCGAAAAGGAAACTCGATCCAATTGGAAATCTGGAACATCGGTGACTTGACTATTCGCCTTATTCCGGGCCTTGCCATTTGTCAGCTGATTTTTGAAGAGGTTCACGGAACGCCGGACAAGGGTTACCAAGGGCTGTTCGCCCATCAAGGGCCGGCGGAGGTTGGCACGCCTTAGTCGCCGCGCAGGAGCCGGAACAGGTTCGTCAGTTCTTGCGGCAGGGCGTGCGTAAGGAGATGATCTGCGCGTGATTCGCCTTATCATGGGCAACCAGAAGCTGTCGGCGATTCGCGCCGAACTTCGGGCCGCCCTTGCCGCAGAGGGCTCGAACCCCAGCGCGGCGCTGGACCGCAAATTGTCTGCGCAGCGCTCCTCCCCGCCAATGTCAAGCTATGCATGTAGATGGACCCGAGAATCGGTCCAGTAGACAGGGTGCGTTATTGGGCAAATCGAGAACCATTTCCAGAGATCGAACTGAGACTGCGCGTGCGCGCTCGCTTCTGGGGCTTCGCTCGTGCGGTCGCCCGCCGGCAACGGTCGCAGACGACACGGTTCACGCAGCCAGTATCGCGACCGCACGCCAGGCACGCAAATATTTTCGCTTTCTGGTTCACGGGAGCAGCACCTGTCGGGGTTGACACACAGCGATCTGTTGCTCCGGGGCGGTCTGGGCATGCGGGGGTGTGGCTTTGGGCGCTTGAGTCATTTTTTCTTGGATCGCTTGCTACGTGCGGCGGTGCGGATTTCATTGAAGGATGTGGCGTCCACCCAGGCATGGCGTTCGCGTGCGTAGTCGCCGCTGCCGGTCTCGAATTGCTGTAGGAAGCGGATCATGCCGGCTCGGCCAAGTTCCCGACGCAGCGCCGCGAGTCCATCCCGTCGAATTTCATTAAGAGTCCGTGTCATGGCCGATCTCCGTGAACCAGTTCAGTGGATTGGCAACCTTCACCTTCAGTTCATCCCGGCGCCGCCGAGCCAGCCGACACAACCGATCATCACAACTCAACAGGATGTCGGCGTCCAGAGACTCCGCGGCCGCGACGTGAACGGCGTCCGCGCGCTTGAATCCTAGCGTTTCCAGATGTCGAGCGCGAGCGAAGTGCTCCGCCGTCAATCCTAGCATATGGTTGTCATCGGGCAAAAGCAGTTGGACGCGAACGCGCCGATCCGCGTCGGGCATGGCGTTGATCTCAATTCTCGCCATTTGCGAAGAAACCTGTTGCCCGGCTCCTTGTTCGCACCGTTCCAGGATCATCGTCGTCGCTTCCGCCTCCAGGCGGACGCGCATCTGACTTTGATCGTCAAACGGCCGATTGAGACAGGAAACATCCAAATAGACTTTCACGTCGTCGTCGCCTCCTCCACGATTTTGATCTCCGCCTCGGTCAGGCCGTAGAGTTCGTAGACCGGCCGAACCTTCTGCCGGTCCGTCGTTGCGATTTGCGGCTCCAGGCCGGTTTTGGCGTGGGCAGTTATGGCTCAGGCGACTTGAAGTGGGCGATAGCGCAGCACCATGAGTTGATCCGCACGAAGTGCAAGCATGGCGTAGGTGCGTCCGTTGTCATCGCAGAACTCGACCTCGAAGACACCCGGCGCCAGCGTCTCGACGACCGTACCCACCTGGCCACGGAGTAATCCCCGATCCGGCAAATCTTCGGTGAGCGCGACGACGTCCAAGAGTTGAATTCCATGATTCATGTTCGACTCCTAGAGCACATAACAGCTCGCCAGCCGGGGAAAGTCCTCTCCGGTCCGGACAATCCAGGTACTGCGGACGTTCGCTTGTCCCGCCGGTCCGTTCATTATAAAGTCCACCACGTACCGTTGCCCATACTCATCTTGATCCGTGGCAACCGCTTCGGCCGTTTCGGCTGCTTCCCATAGCTCATCCCGCAACGTCTCCGCCTGATCCGCCGTCAGGCCAAGCGCCGCCGCAAAGACGCGTGCCTTGTGTTTGCCGCGCGGATGCTCGGGATTGAGGCAATAATCGCGCAGCTTGGCGATATCGACGACAGCGCGCTCAGCATTGGGTAGATTCATTTGGCCGTCGTCTCCCGCACGATCTTGATCTCCGCCTCGGTCAGGCAGCAAAACCTGCAGCCAGTCGGCTCGATAGTCGCATACGCTGCCGGCCAGTCAAGCGAATTGCTCGCTTCCGAAGCAGTCGACGATTCGCGCCGAATTTCGGGCCGCCATGGCTGCGGAGAGATCGAACCCCATTGCGGCGCTTCACGCACCCGTCGTCACCTCCTCCACGATCTTGATCTCCGCGTCAGTCAGGCCGTACAGTTCGTAGTCCAGCCGGCCCTATTGCCGGTCCGTCGCCGCGATTTGCCGCGCCAGGGCGGTCTTGGCGTGGGCGGTGTTGGCGGCGGCGAATCTTGCTCAAGATATGTTCGAATGTTCCGAACAAATTGGCCGCACTTGGCGCGCAGATAGTCATGCCAGCGCGATGGCGTGGGCGCACTTGCGAGGTAAGAGGACACGCCCGCTTATTTCCCTGTCTTCGCTGATTTGGGAGGCTGAATGGCGCTCCCGCCTTTCGGCGCAACAAGGTTCTGCGGTTTGAGGGGCAATTTGACTTGGGGTTGATACCCCGCCTTGATGTCGCGCGCTTCGACCCGCGGTTGATACCCTTCTTGAAGGGGAACCACCTTTTTACTCATAATCCACCTCGGTCAGTTGGCGGAACTCAATCGTGGCAATCTCGTCGGCCATGATGAGAATGCCGGCTGTGTCTTCCACCGGCGCCCAAGCGCCAGTGTCAACGACCCGAAACGTTGCTTCCAAGAACAAGTCGCGCTTCTGAGAATCGCTGGCAGCGAAAGAACGCGGTCCGTACAACCCGTAAACCTCGGAACCGTCCTTTGAGCGTCACCAACGCCCAATACGGCTTTCCTTGGCTGAACAGCCAGTCCCACGCGGTTGGAATGCCGTGAACCGTGCGAAAACCCAAGCGGCCCAGTATGCCAGCGACTTTCTGTTTTTGACTCAACCAGCCCGATAACAGTCCCAGGCCGATCGTTTAAGCGATCGACGTTGGCTTTCTGTGCTATTGCCGGCTGCGACAACGTCCATGCAATCAGCAAGCAAAGAGTGGAGCCTCGCCTACCCAGGCACTTGAAGAACGGGTCGATGAATTCGCGGCGAACTTGGGTCTCGTTGTAACCGGGCGAGCGATACGCGTCGGCGTTGCGCTCAAACTGCTCGACCAGGCGGGTGATGTCTTTGGGCGCGGGCATGGCAGTCCTCGGTCGCGATCCGTTGCACCAAGCATGAAGGTTATCGCGGCACGAGGGTAAATGCAACTTTTAACCTCAGCCAGATTCGTCTTTCGCCCGTGCTCTCTGCCCGTTCTTCACCGCTGCCAATCGAATCTCCAACCCCAGCGCCTCGGCAATGCGCGACACCGTTTCCAGCGTCGTGTTCGCTTGCTGCATGTTCTCCAACTTAGTGAGATATCCGCGATCAATCTGGGTGCGCTCCGCCAGGTCGGCAAGGCTCAACTTGGCTTTGGCGCGCGCCGCTTTCAATTGGTGCATGAGCTGCTTGATTTTCAGATACACGGCGAGCGGCGCCGGTGCAGCATAGTCGCCGCTGGCCAGAAGTTCCTGGGGCGTGGGCCGATTCTTGTACTTCTCCCGCAACGCCTGGATTCGGGCAATCTCCGCAGGCGACTTGGCGATTTTCTTTTGCATAGGCCGTCACCGGACTCTCAGCCAAGTTCGGCAACGAGGCACTCCTCTTGCCGCATCAAGAAACTCTCGATGCCGCGTAGCGCATTCTCCAGCGGCGCACCGTTCGCGTTTGCCGGCTGCTGAGCTTCCAAATCATCGCCCGAATACTCTCTCAGCACCGTGCCATCCTCCCGCGCCAAATCGGTCTGAATCTCCAACCTTGGTTGGGTCGCGCGGCATTCGATGGAGACATCAACGACCTTGCTCTCGTCCGCCGGGTTGCTCAGTCGCCCGACAACCCACCATGCGAAATGGTCGTTGGCGCCGTGATGAATCCGGCACTGCACCTGCGGAATCCGCGGCCGCACTTGTTCTGTCAACCGATGCAGAACAGCTTCAAGCTGTTGCTGGGCGGAATTGGTTGCAAGCGAAGTCACGTTCATTTCGGCCTCCTCACAGTATCCACAATGGCGTCGAGCAGTTCTTGGGTCAAGGGATGAATCGTTCCCGTGCCGCGCGCCAGTGACCACTCTTGGAGCAAAGCTGCGTCAGACCGCCCATCGCCCGCCTATAATCTCCACAGTCCCCCGTTCTGCGGATCTCTTGGGGAACCCCGGCCATGATACGGTCGCGCCGCGGCTTTACCCTGATCGAGTTGCTGGTGGTTCTGGCGATCATCGGCGTGCTCATCGCGCTCTTGGTGCCGGCGGTGCAGCGCGTGCGCGAGGCGGCGAGTCGCATGCAGTGCCAGAACAATCTGCGGCAACTGGGGCTGGCGCTGCACGGTTATCATGGGATCGCCGGCAGTTTCCCGCCGGGCTTGATCACGTCGCAGATCAGTTTGACCAACGCGGAAGCGACCGGATTCACGCTACTCTTGCCGCATTTGGAACAGGACAATACGCGGCGGCTGTATCAATTCGACCTGCCGTGGTACGACCCGAGCAACGCGACGGCGGTCGCCGCCCAAGTGCCGTTGTTTTTTTGTCCCAGCAATCGCGGCGGCGGCTCGATCGAGCTGACGGCGATCGCGGCGGAGTGGAACACGAAGTTGCCGCCCCGGGTCGCCGCTTGCGATTATGCATTTTGCAAAGGGGCCAACGCCGCCCTGTTGCGTAATTGGCAAAGGACGCCGGTGCAAGTGCGCGGCGTCTTCGGCATTCGCCGGCCCGACGAGAATGGCGGCGTTCGTTTTTTGGAAATCAGCGACGGCACCAGTTCGACGCTGGCCATGGGTGATGGCAGTGGCGGCAACAATGCGTATCTGATTCGCGACCTGGCCAATCCGTCCCAGCCGGTGATTGCACCCACCACGGGGCAGCCCGTCCAGGCCGAGCAATCGTGGGGCGCCGCGGGCATCACGGATGCGGATCATCCATGGTATGCGTCGATTTTCGCGGTCACGGCCCAGTACGGCCTGGGGTCGGCCCCGCGCGACGAGCCGATGAATCGCCGGCCGGTGACGCCGACCGTGTTCGGCAGCGATCCCAAGGGGGACAACGCCAAGGGGCTCGACAGCGTCAGCGGCTTTCGCAGTCTGCACCCCGGCGGCTGCAATTTCTTGTTCTGCGACGGCAGCGTGCGCTTCGTGCGGCAGTCGATCCAGCCGGCCGTCTACCGTGGCCTGTCCACCTATGCCGGCGGCGAAGTGACGGGTGGCGATGATTTTTGATTGGCGTCGGGTATCCTCCAGCAAGAGATTCAACGGAGTCCGCCGATGAGTTCCTCGTTCTCGGACAAGCCGTTTCCGCCGCGGCACGAGCCGGAGCGTGCGAATCCGCCGCGCCGTGTGCCGGAGTGTGCGGTCTACTTTGAGTTTGGCAGGTTGATGGCAATTGTCCGTGCCTTTCAGGGTGGCGCAATCTTCGCCACGTAAAGCTTCATCACCTGTTTCGCTTGTTCGGCCGCCAAGGCGCGCGAATCATAGCGTATGCCGAGCGTCATTTTGCCCGCGTAGGTGCTGACGGCCAAGCCCAGACATTGCAAGGGCCGGGCGATCGGGATGAATTCGACGTCGTCGAGGATCAGGTTGCCGACGATCAAGCGGCGATCGTCGCGCGGCAGTGGCGAGCCGGCCAGCACGGGACCGATGTTCGTGAGCAGTGCGCTGAACAGGCATCGGCGGCGGCTGCGGCGCGCGTTGGTCCAGGCGCCGGGCAAGTGGCGCAGCACACGCAAGGCCAGCAGCCAGGCGAGGCCGAGATCGTCGTGCTTGATGTCCTTCATCGCGCGGTTGATGCCATCCAGGAAGGCGGCGGCGTCCATTTCCTCGGACAGGCAACGGTCCAGAAAGAACATGCTCGACAGGTTTGCCGCCGGCATACGTCGGTCGGCCGGCGTACGCAGATTGATCGGCGCCATGAGCCGCAGCCAGGCGTCGGCCGGCAATTGGTGCTGCTGCCGCCATTGGGCGAGAGTCAAAAACAGATCGCGCACCAACAGGGCGTTGAGCGTGGTTTCGCTGCCGTGGGCAAACCCAGCCAGGGCCGCAGTTTCCGTGCGACTGAGGTGATGCACGCACGTTTCCGGAAACGCCGGCGGCGGGGCTGGGTCGTCGAAAAACGGCCGATGCGGCACGAGTGCCGACGGCTGCCGCCGCATGAACCGCCACAGCGAGCGCAGAGCCGGCATGCGCCGCATGCCCCAGCGAAAGAGTTGCCAGCCGGCCAACGACATGGCGCCGCGGCTGCGCAGCTGGCTGACATCGAGCGGCTTAAGTCGATATCGGTTCGTCCCGCTCGAAAGGTTGGCATACGCCGTCAGCAAGTCGGTGGCGAAGTCGAGAGCGCCCAGGCCGTCGCAAGCCGTGTGATGGAATTGCAGGATGACATCGGACCTGCTGGACCCGGCGAGCGCGGCGACGTGCAGGCCAGGTTGTTTGCGGATGTCGAGAAAGCGTGCCGGTGGAAAGGCCGTCGCGGGCTCGGCTTCGATCCATTGGACTTGGGGCGGCGGATGGGCGAATGGCTGCCAATGCGGGTTGCGAGCGTCATTCGCGTTGACGACCGCCAACAGCAGCGGATGACGCGCCTGCGCGATGCGCAGCGCTTCGTCCAGCCGGTCCTGTCGCAGCCGGCCATCGAAGCGCAGCCGGCAGAAAAACTGCATCGGGTAGGCCGGCGATTCATCATCGAGAAATAGCTGCTCCAACGGCGCCAGCGGCAGCGGAAAAAGGTCACGCGGACGGCAGACTCCCGAAGTCGAAGCGACTTCGGGAGTCTTGTACTGCGCGCGACCTTCAGGCCGCGATTGCGTGCGCCGCGGACTTGCTTCGAGTAATAGCGACATCGTTCGACGAGCCTCGAATCGTGAAGGCCGTAAAACAGCGGACATGCTGATGGTGCAGAATCTGTGTCGAGAGCATTTGCACAAAGGCCAGGTTGTCGCGCGTGGAAAATCGCTCCGCCGGTGTGCGCTGCAGGCGCCGGCGAAACTGCTGCACCGCGGTCGGATCGAAAATCCCGGCTTCCGCGACGGCGGCGTCGCTGAGGTGGGACGCGAGCATGCCATCGGGGTCCTTGAGGAAGACGCTCAATTCCGGAGCGCGAAAAGCGAACTTGGGCCGCTCGCATATTCCTTGGGGCAAATCGCGCCGGAAGGTTTCGCGGAGGATGGCTTTGTCGTGTAGGCCGCGCAGGCGGTAACTTTCCGGTACCCCCGCCAGGAACTCGATGACGTGATGATCGAGGTACGGAAAGCGTCCCTCGACGCCGTGAGCGCTGAGCATGCGGTCGCCCTGGGAATTCAGCAAGTACCCGTGCAGCAGCGTTCGCATCTCCAGGTACTGGCATTTTTCCAGGAGCGACCGCTGGGCGAAGTCGGCCGGCAGTGAATCGATCAGGGCCTCCTCCGGCGGATGGTCTTGCAGCGTAGCTTTCATCGCCTCGCTGAGCAACACATGGCTCGCCGCCGAATTGGCGATGCGCGTCTGATGCGAATAAAGCGGAGCGCTCGTGCGGTCCATGTCCTTGCGGAAGAAATCGACGAGCAATTGCAAGTGCCGCGGATTCTGGAATTGCGGCAAGTAGGCGTAGAGCTTCTTGAAGAGCTGCGGGCGAACGCGTGACTCAGGTTGCCGCGACCAGAAGCGGCGCAGCTTGGCCTCACGGAAGATGTCGTATCCCCAAGCGATCTCGTCGGAGCCTTCGCCCGTCAGCACAACCTTCACGCCACGTGCCTTCACGCATCGGGCGAGCAGATACATTGGCGCCGGCGCGGTGCGAAACAGCGGCGCTTCGGTGTGCCAGATCACCTGTGGAAAGTTTGCGTAGATGTCGTCGGCGCCGCACTGCACTTCGTTCGAGCTAAGCCCTAAGGCGCGGGCCACGCGGCGCTGGTGCTCGCTTTCGTCGAACAGCTTGTCGGCGAAGGTCACCGAGAACGTTTGCGTATGCTTGTGGCCGAGGTCTTTGTACGCCAGCACATTGATGACCGCCGAATCGATGCCGCCGCTCGTGTAGGTGCCGACCTCGACGTCCGCCTGCAGCCGCAGCGCCACGGCCTGGCGCAGCTCCGCCCGGAACGCCTCTTGGCAGGCTTCGAAGTCGCCTGCGAAGTGGGGCACGCTGTCGTGGTGCGGAATGTCCCAGTATTTGTGGGCGCCGCCGCGCTCGCCGCGCTGGTTGAACTCGAGCACGGTCCCGGCTTCGACCTGCTCGACGCCTTCGAACGCCGAGCCGGTGTCCAGGCCGGTCCAAAAGGTAAATATCTGAGCCAGGAATCGCGGATTGAGCTGCCGTTTGACCGCCGGATGAACGAACAGCGATTTGACCTCGGAGGCGAACAGCAAACTCGTGCCGGCGCGCGTGTAGAACAGCGGCTTGATGCCCAATCGATCCCGGGCCAGGATCAGCCGTCGTCGGCGCCCGTCCCAGATGGCGATGGCGAAGTCGCCGTTGAAATGGCTGGGAAAATCCAGGCCCCATTGGTCATAGGCATGGGCGATGACTTCCGCGTCGGACCCGGCACGCAGCCGATAGCCGTACGAGGTCAATTCGCGGCGTAATGCGCGGTGGTTGTAAATCTCACCATTAAATATGGCCGCGACGGCGCCGTCCGCGGCGAAAGTGGGTTGCGTGCCGCCGGCAACGTTGATGATCGCGAGTCGCCGCACTCCCAGGACCACGTCGTCCTGCAAGTGCAGATAGCCCGCGTCCGGACCGCGATGGCGAATCTGCTCGAGCATCTCCAGCCCGAGCGCTTCACCATCCACGGACCCCGGTTGCACGCAGCCGATGATTCCGCACATGGCCCCGGCTCACTTTCTGGCCAAGGCCTGAATGTCGCCCATGCTGACGCCGAGCTGGACGAGTGTGTCTTCGACGGCCCGTTCTTCGACCTGCAGCGTGAGCTTGTGCATGGCGTCGGTGCGTGTGAGCAATCCTTTGCGAATCAGCTTGCTCAGCTCCAGCGCGTACGGGTGGAAGCCGTACTTCTTCTCGTGGCACAGATTGCCGACGACGTTGAGGGCGCAGTTGGACGTGCAGCCATCGAGCCCTTCCGGATGAATCCAGCCCAGTTCGCGAATCTCATCCAGAATGAACGCCTCGGACTTCTCGTAAACCAGGTACGGCGACATCTGATAAATCTCAAACGGGTCGTCCGGCAAATCGAGATACTGATCGGCCCGCGTCCCCAAGCGCTCGCGCATGTGCTCTTTGTGCTGGTCGTAGGTCTGGCGGTAGAAGCGATGATTGTTCTTGATGACGGCGCGCGGAATCTGCCCCGGCGTGAACCCAGCAAAGATCATCGGGATGCGGTGCTGCAAAGCCAGGCGGGCCGCGGACGTGTTGACCACCGAGATGCACGACAGGCACACGTCGCTGATGCGCGTGCTGTAGTTGCCGCGCGTCTTGTTGAGATCGCCGAAGACGGCCTCGCGGTACATGCGCGTCATGAAGGCGCGCGCGGGTTTATAGAACAGGTGATCGACTTCGAGCAGGTCCACGACCTTGACGATGTTCTGCTTGGATTGGCCGGTGATGAAGCCGTTGTCGAGCGTGAACGCCAGGACGCTCAGGCTCAGATCGCGGACCATCATCTTGAGCATGTACGTGGAATCTTTGCCGCCGCTGTAACAGCACAGAGCGTCGTAGCTGAACTTGCCTTGGTTTTGGTGGATGATCTGTTCGAATTCTTGCCGCTGCCGGGCGTCGAAGGCCTGCTGGTGCGTCGTCTCCGGCTTGGCGCAGAAACAGCACACGCCGTCGCGATCGAAGCTGATGTTCGGAAAGCTCGCGGGCAAGACGCAACGGGAGCAAACGACCAGGTCGGTCATACCGGCGCCATCCTGTGCAGTTCGACGTATTTCGCCATCTTGCGAATCGAGCCCATCTTCTCGCGCGTGATGTCTTCATCGGGTATCGCCAGGCCAAATTCACCTTCGATGAAGGTCAACAGGTCCACGATCCCGTACGAATCGAGGATGCCCGTTTCCAGCAGCGATTTGTCGAGCGGAATCTCCTCCGCCGGGTCCAAGAGGACGGCGCCCTTCAGGTATTCGAGGATGCACTGGACGTAATCTTCGGCGGTGGCTTGCATGGCGACGCCTCTCCTTGGAGACGCGGACAGGGATTCCGTCATTTTCCGGCCTGATTGTTAAACAGTTGGCGGAGTTGACGCAATGCCAATTGAAGACGTGATCTGACCGCAGCGGGTGATTGAAAAAAAGGCCTGGTTCAAAAACGCGCGGTTGAGGGTGCCAAGCGACTACGCACCTGACTGGGCCACTTGGCCTAGTCGGTACAGTCGTGGTTCCTTTCCGCAACCATTGGATTGATAACCCTTTGCGACGAAGAAATTGGGCGACTAGGCCACAATTCACCGACACTCCACACACACACTTGATTGTTACCCGGTTTTGAACCAGGCCGAAAAAAAAAGAGCCCCAGGGGTTGCAAAGGCATGGTTCACAAATGCGCACAGGCATAGGTGCTTTTCGAGACGACAGGATTTCGACACAGTTGGCACGCACTCAACTTCCTATCCCCTTGATCCATCCAATGTTACATCGAAAAAAATGTCGGCATCACCTGACAGAATGGTGTAGTCCCTACAGCGTTCACTCTGTCACCCAGAAATGACAAGAATTGGACCATGTCGGGTTGCAAACCCCCAGGGCCAATCGTAACTTACTGTTCGGGTTGGCGTTATGGCTTGCTCGGCGCCTTTTTTGGCTCCGTTGTCTTGGGAATCGTCAAAAACAGCTCGTTCCGGCGTTCGACATTGAGATTGGGAAGCTCCTGCAATAGCTCCAATGGCGTAAGGCTGCCATCCGGACGTATCTTAAAGTGGAGCGTTTCCGATTCGGGCTTGGTCGCTTTCGGAATGCGGTAATAGAGATCGATGCCCGTGCCCGGCTCGGCACCTGGCGCTGGCTTCAGCTGGTAGTAGAAACGCAACGGGGCGCGCGGATCGGTCGAGTCGAGCAGCTGCAACAGGTGCTGGACCTTGGCGCGATTCGGCTCCGGCACTTCTTCGACCTTGCCGTACTTGGTGGACTTACCCTTCTCGACGACCTCGATGCTGCTCACTTTGCTCTTGCCGTCGGCGCTTTGGGCGTGGACGGTGATAGCGAGCGAACCCTCGTTGCGGTGCAGCGTGACGTCGTCCTTGGTGCGCTTGACCGTGATCGTGATTTGGGCGCCTTGCGTGGCCGCCAGTTCACTCAGCGCGCGGGCGGTGCTGCGTAGTGTTGACCATGTCTGTTGCGGATCGGCCAGCCGGACGTTTTGGATCGTCTCTTGCTTGCCGCGGCGCAGCACCACGATGTCGAACGGCGTATCGGACTTGATGTCCGCCACCTGCTTGATGAGTTTGTCCGGTTCATTGGAAACCGGCTGCTGATTGATCTTGAGCAGGATGTCGTTGGCCTTGAGGCCGGCTTTCTTGGCCACGGAGTTGTCGAACACTTCCGCGATCACCAAGCCCTGGTCCTTGGGCAAGTTCAACTGCTCGGAGAGCAGCGCACCGGGCGCATCGACGCGGATGCCGAGACGGCCTGGCGACGGCGCAAAGGCCACGGACCAGACCTTTGCAGTTTTGTCGCCATCAACCGAGAACACTCTCAGGGTTCCGTCGCGCTCGCCGCCCCAAATCGTGTCGTCCGGTGACGTGACGATGACACCCGGCTTGGGCGTTGAAGGCAGCGTCACAACGGCGGGGGCGGCGGGTTGGCCGGGGACGGCGGGCAGGGTGACAATCACGCCCGGCTTCGGCTTGGCCGGCTGCATGGGCTGAGCAGGCGTCGCCGGCACCTTGATGACCAGCGGATGCCTTGGCGTGGCTTCCACCCGTTTCATCGCGTCTTTGAGCCGATCGATGGCGTCTTGCACCGCTTGCTTGGTGGCGGCGTCGCTGTCCTCGAGATTGGCCAGGCGCTTTTGCAAGAGTTCGATGACGGCCTTGAGATTCGTGTCCGCATCGCCGCGCTGATCCTGAGCTTGCCTCGCGACCCGAAGAATGGCCAGCGCACGTTGATACTCAGCCAATGCACGCTCATGGTCCGCGGCGGCACGTTCCAATTCAAATCGTTTCTGTTGCTGCTCGGTGGCTTTCGGGGGCGTGACCGGTTTGTCCTGTCTTTGCACCTGCAACACGTGCAGCGCAGCGCGGGCACGTTCCAATTGCTCCTTGGCTGGTTGTTTGCCGGGGTCGGTCGCCATAGCCTTCAGTTCCAGATGGAGAAGCGCATCCCGCAGCGCCGTATCGGCAAAGCGCTTGGCGTCGGGTTTTGGCGTTTCCAGCTCGATGACGATGTGCCGGCCCTTGTCCGACTTTTCGATGACGATATGCCGGCCCTTGTCCGACTTTTCCGCCTTTTTGGTTTCATCCTTGGCCGGCTGCGCGATTTGGGTGCGCAGCTGGTTCACCATGTCCTGGATGCGTTGGAGTTGCTCCAGGACTTCTTTTTGGTTGGGCGGCTGCGCCTGCGCGGGGCCGACGCCCGCGGCCAAGACGGCCAGGCTCAGCAGCACGCCAGCGGCGGCGATGGTCCACACGCGCGGGCAGCTCAGCTCCACGCGCACTGGGTTTTGCAACAACATGGTCACCCTCCGATATAGGTCTGAACTCGTTCCGGTAACACCCGTGGCCGCCAACGGAGCGGCCGGGGCTGACGTGAGACTCAGCAAAAATTCCGCGTATTCGTCGGCCGGGCGCTGGCGGCAGGCGGCGGCGTCGGCGACGTACTCTTGACACAGCCGCACCACGCGCTTGAGCCACCAAAACCACGGCAAGACGAAGTAGATCATTTGGCCCAGGGCGAACAGGACGGCGCTCCAGGCGTCGCGCCGCGCCAGGTGGGTCAGTTCATGATCGAAGACCCAGTCGCGCTCGGCGGCATGTTCAGGTGCCGCCAGAGCGGCCGGCAAGATCAGCGTTGGCCGAAAGATGCCGCAGCTGGCCGGCACCGGCAGCTGGTCCGAAATCAACAAGCGCGGCCGGCGGCGGCCGTCCCAGCGCGTGGCCAGGGCGGCGAGAAGATCCGGCGTCGCCGGCCGGGCGGCTCGCACGATGCGCCACAGCACGACGACGCCGGCCAGCCAACGCAGGAAGTAGAACGCGACGCCACTCGCATAGGCGACGACCGCGGCCGGCAGCAACCAATCGCCCAGATTGTGCGGTGCCGCCTCGGGCGCGGTCGGCGCCAGCGCCCATGGCACGGGTGCGTCGTCCGGCGGCAGTGGTTGTTCAACGACTTCGATCCATGCCGGTTCCTCGACCGGCGCGACCACGAATCCAATCGTCGGGGCCGGCGGCGGCGAAGGTTCCCAAAGCGGCAGCCACGCCGGCGCCCAGCACAGCGCCGCCAGCACCAGCGCCGCCGCCATGCCGAGTTCACCCAAGCGCTGCCGCCGCGCCGGCTGGCGTACCCAGCGCATCGCCAGCAGCGTGCCGACGATGAGCAAGCTGCCGCCCAAACCGGCGCGCATCAACCAATGGGCAATCGAGGTCCAGGTGAATTCCATGGGGCACCTCTAAGTGGACCGGCGGAAACATTTGTGGTGCAGGCGTCTCGCCTGCATGGATGCAGCCGTGACGGCCGCACCACAAGCCAGCATAGATCATTCTGCCGGTCCACTTAACGTCGTAGTGCAGGCGTCTCGCCTGCACAGGCAATCTTTACGTGCAGGCGAGCCAGA
>Ga0209726_10004946_pt1 | contig 16621 bp, 11 predicted proteins | sample Subgrocontami54m_FD_187453 | JGI IMG/M metagenome (GOLD analysis project Ga0209726, IMG submission 187453) | Subsurface groundwater microbial communities from S. Glens Falls, New York, USA - GMW46 contaminated, 5.4 m (SPAdes) (version 3) | ecosystem: Environmental > Aquatic > Deep subsurface >... | reverse complement strand
TGCTTATGTGAAGTGGTACCGGTCACCCGAATACTATTCGCGGCCCATCAAGGGAAGCTGGGAGGTGGAGGGAGGCGGCGCGCTGATCAATCAGGCGGTCCACCAGGTGGATGTGTTGTCCTGGCTTATCGGGCCGGTGAAGGAAGTGTTCGGCTACTGGCAACTGGGGGCGATGCACAAGATACAGTCGGAGGACGTGGTGACGGCCATGGTGCGTTACGCCAACGGTGCCCAAGGCGTGCTTCAGGCGTCCACCGCCTTCTGGCCTGGATACTCCGAGCGCATAGAGATTCACGGCACCAAAGGAACGGCGATTCTGACAGGCGACAAACTGACTACCTGGGACGTGCAAGACGACAGCGGGGAACGGGCGCCGGTAGAGTCGCTTTCGCAGTCCGGGGCCTCGGATCCGATGGCGATTCCGTTGACGCCGCTGGAGCGTCAGTTCGAGGATTTTGGCAACGCCATTGCCGCGGGCAAGCAACCGCTGGTGAGCGGGGAGGAAGGCTATCGCGCGTTGGAACTTGTTCTGTCGGTATATGAGTCCTGCCGTACGGGGCAAAAGGTTTCCATTGGATGAGCTGGAAGCTGAGCCTGCCGGCTTCGAGCGCTAATCTCGGCCCGGGTTTCGATGCGTTGGGTCTGGCGCTGAACGCATATCTGAGATGTCGGTTCCGCGAGGCTGCTGAGTTGAAAATCAGCGTCAAAGGGTGCGACGCAGCGGCCATTTCGACAACGGCGAACAACCTGATCTGGGACACCGCGTGCCAGGTGGCGAGGGATCATGGCGAGCGGCTCCCCTGGATGGAACTGGCGATCGACAACGGCATCCCCTTGGGCAAGGGGATGGGATCAAGCGCAGCGGCGCTCACGGCGGGGGTGGTCATCGCGGACAAGCTGCTGGGCCTGCGCTGGAAGCCACAAAGAATTCTGGATGAGGCGGCGCGGCTGGAAGGGCATCCGGACAATGTGGCCGCCTGCGTATTGGGCTCCATTGTGGCCAGCGCCACCGACGCCGGCGGAGTGACCCACGCGGTGAGCCTGCCCCTGCCGGAGCGATATAACGTCGCGGTAGTGGTACCTGATTTCGTCCTGCGGACCACCCACTCCCGATCCGTGCTGCCGGAGAGCTATTCCCGCCAGGATGCCATCTTCAATATTCAACGGGCGACGCTCCTGGTGGCGGCCCTGGCCACGGGGACAACCAGCGCCTTTCCCGCCGCACTGGAAGACCGGTTGCATCAAAAGTTCCGGGCACCGCTGGTACCGGGACTGGAGGAGATTCTGCGCCTGCGCGCCCCCGGCCTGCTGGGATGCACGTTAAGCGGCGCCGGACCATCGGTGCTGGTATTTTACGAGCGCGGCTCGGAACAGGTTTGTGGTCTGGTGCGCCAGATCTTCGCCTTGCACAACCGGCAATCCGAGATCCTATGCCATGGCGTGTCGGCGCAAGGTTATCAAATTGAGGAGGATCACGATCCATGGATATAGGAGCAACAACCTTGACGGCCATGGGTTTGCCGTTGCACGATTTGGCGGGTTGCCCGGATTCGACCAAGCGGTTCCCGGATGGCGGGCAATACCGGTTTGAAATTCCCTCCACGGAAGGTCCGCGAGCATTGTCTGCCGTTTTGGACGAAGCCGAAAAGCGCAAGGTGCCAGTGCACCGGGTGTCCCAGGGCAGCGGGATCATGCTGATGACCGATGATGAGATCCGCGAGATGCTGGCCATTGGCCGCAAGAACAGGATGGAGGTGAATCTCTTCATCGGACCGCGGGCAACCTTCGACATCGGCGCACAGGCATATTCGCCGGCGGGCAAGAGCCTGGGCTTGAGTCTGCGCGGGGCCGATCAATTACAGTTCGCGCTGCGGGATCTCCAGCGCGGCGTTGAATTGGGCCTGCGGAGCGTGCTGGTATCCGACATTGGGAGTTTGTGGGTGATCGGCAGGATGCGCGCTGCCGGAGAATTTCCCTCCGATCTGATCATCAAGACCTCCGTGATGATGGCGCCGGCCAATCCTGCCAGCGCGCGATTGTTGGAGGATCTGGGGGCTAATACGGTGAACATCCCCTCGGACCTGACCTTGCCGCAGATCGCGGCGATTCGAGCGGCCATAGCGGCTCCAATCGATTTCTATGTCGAGGCTCCGGACAACATCGGCGGGTTCATTCGTCATTTCGAAATTCCGGATCTGATCCGGGTGGCCGCGCCGGTATATCTCAAACTGGGCCTGCGCAATTCACCGGACATCTATCCCTGCGGAACGCATATCGAGGGCACGGCGTTGGCGCTGAGCCGGGAACGGGTGCGGCGGGCGCAGATCGCGATGGAGATCATCGCGCGGTACTGTCCGCAAGCGGTGATGTCGCCACTGGGCTCGCCCGATCTCGGCATCCCGGCCTTGTGAGCTGTGTTGCGCAGGTGGATCGCCGCTTGGTATAGAATGATCGCAGAAAGGGAGTTCTATGCCGCGGCTGCTCAAGGTTTGTCTAATCTCCGTCTGTTGCATTCCGCTTATCTTCGCCCAATCATTCACTGCCACGATTCTCGGGTCCGTGAAAGATTCCACGGGGTCCATGGTCCCGGAAGCAACCATCACGATTATCAATGTCGCCACAAATACGAGGACTGAGACTCGCTCGGATGCGGGGGGCCTGTACGTGGCGCCGCAGTTGTCACCCGGCCAATACAGGATTGAAGCCACCGCTCCAGGGTTCAAGAAGTTCGTGCAGAAGGGAGTGACGCTGCAGGTACAGCAGCAGGCGCGGCTGGAGGTGACCCTTGCCGTGGGTGAGGTAACCGAGTCCGTGATGGTGTCGGCAGACGCGCCGTTGTTGGAATCCACCACCTCCTCGATTGGACGAGTGGTGGACAATCGCCGCATCGTGGATCTTCCCCTGAACACGCGGAATGTCTACGGTCTTATTTTTCTCACCGCGGGCGTGAGCGGCGGAGTTGGGAACAACTACAACAGCATGAGCTATTCGGTGAACGGCGCACGGGCCACCATGATGGACACGATCGTGGACGGTGTGACGGCATCTTTTCCGACGGTGAATGGCTTCACGGGGATTTCGGTTTTTCCGTCCGTGGATGCGATTTCAGAATTCAAAGTGCAGGGCGCCAATTATTCCGCCGAATTCGGGCGAAGCCTGGGCAGCGTACTGAACGTGGTATTCAAGTCCGGGTCCAATCAACTGCATGGGAGCGCCTACGAGTTTCTGAGGAACTCAAAGCTTGACGCGAACGACTTCTTCAACAACCGCCGCGGACAGCCGCTGACAACATTCCAGAGGAACCAGTTTGGCGGGACCATCAGCGGCCCCATCGTCCGGGATCGCACATTTTTCATGGGTTCCTATGAAGGCTTGCGGGAAAGGAGCCTCGGCACTACTCTCACCTCGGTACCGACCCAGGCGCAGCGTAGCGGAGACTTCCGGCAGACCCTTGCCAGCAACGGACAGATGGTCCAGATGTACGACCCGTTTACCACGCGCGCGAATCCGTCCGGAGGCTTCATTCGCACAGCCTTCCCCACCAACATCATTCCGGCCTCCATGTTTGATTCTGTGGCGGTGGACGCGATGAAGTATTATCCGCAGGGAAACACGGTAACCAACGCGGTGACCAACTTGAACAACTTCGGAGCCACCGGCTCGCGCGCGTTGGGCCTGGACATGTTTGACGTTCGCGTAGATCACAACATCAGCGACCGCCAAAAACTATTTGCCCGCTATTCGCACCGCAAGACGCTGGATGTGCCCCCGATCTTTTTTTCGAAGGAGACAACCATCGGGGAAGGGCGATTCAACCAGGAGAACCGGGTTCGCAACGCGGTGCTGGACTACACCAACACAATCTCGCCCAAAACGATTCTGACCTCACGGCTGGGATTTGCGCGAACGCTGTATGTGTACGACAACCAGGGGCTAGGCTTTCTTCCTTCCAGCCTCGGCCTGCCCAAAGACATCGACACAGCCGTGGACCGCGCCATGTTCCCTCGATTTGGGCCGAGCGGATTCGTGAGCCTGGGCGGTAACGACCATCGCTATAGCGGATTCATGAGTTACACCGCGCTGGCCAACGTCACGCGCATCATGGGAGGACACACTCTGAAGGTGGGCTTTGAAGGACGCCTCATTCGCGTGAATGTGTGGGAAGCGCGCAGCGCTGGAACCTTCAACTTTTCGCAGAACTTTACGCAGGGGCCGAACCCGAACCAGGCGTCGAGCACGGCCGGCAACAGCATTGCCTCGATGCTGCTCGGCACCGGGACCACTGGGAATGTATTGATTCAGGGCTGGAAGAACGTTGCTTCGCAGAGCTTCTATTTGGCTGGCTATGTCCAGGATGACTGGCGCGTGACGCCTAAGCTCACTTTGAACTTGGGCCTGCGCTACGACATCGACACACCGCGCACCGAGCGATACAACCGCATGAACTGGTTCGAGCCGAATGCGCCAAGCCCACTGGCCAAGACGGTGCCGGGATATCCGGACATGCGCGGCGGCGTGGTCTTTGTGGGCGTCAACGGGAATCCGAGATCGCAGTACCAATGGGACCGGAACAATTGGGCGCCGCGGCTAGGCTTCGCCTACCAGATCAATCAGAAGACAGTGGTGCGGGGCGGCTATTCCCATGTATTCGGCCCGTCCAACCAGGCGGCGCAGGGTACGGTGGGACCATTTGGATTCCGGACCGAGAACCTCTGGGTCACGACGCTGGATGGCATCACGCCGTATAACCTGCTGAGGAACCCATACCCGCAGGGCTTCCAGCCGCCTCCCAACGCCTCCCAAGGGCTGTTGACACAGGCCGGGGCCGGCCTGCAGTCGGTGTTGCAGGACACCCTCACGCCTTGGGCAATGCAGTGGAATTTCAATGTACAGCGGGAGCTGCCGGGACAGGTTCTGCTGGAGATGGCTTATGTCGGCACTCGAGGCTTGCAGTTGTCGCGAGCCGGAGAAAGCGGGCTGAACCTGAACCAATTGCCGGCGTCGGCGATGGCGCTGGGATCGAGTCTCAATCAACTGGTGCCCAATCCGTTTTTCGGCATCGTGAACAACGGCGTTCACGTAGCGCCGACCATCGCTCGAGGGCAGTTGCTGCGGCCGTATCCGCAGTTCACCGACGTTATTCCGCTGTATTCGAGCGGGGACAGTTCCAGCTATCACTCGATGCAAATCACGGTGAGCAAAAGAATGAGCCGCGGGCTGCAGTTTGAGGGATCCTATACTTGGGCCAAAAATCTGGACTACGGTTTGAACCACCAGGACAGCTACAACATTCGCGACAGCAAATCGGTGGCGGATATTGATCTTGCGCACCGCTTTGTGATGAGCTACATCTATGAATTGCCGTTTGGGCGTGGGCGGCGCTTTGGCGCGCAATCGAGCAAAGCGGTGAACTGGGCCTTGGGCGGCTGGCAGTTCAACGGGATTACGACGTTCATGACCGGGACACCGCTCGGCATCTCGGCAAACAATACCGCCGGACTGTTCAACCCGGTGACCCGCGCGAACAACAATGGAACCAGCGGCCGTAAGACCGGGTCCGTGGATCAACGCCTCGACAACTATTTTGACAAGAGTGTGTTCAGCCAGCCTGCGCCGTTCACTTTTGGGAGCGTTTCTCTGCGCACCGCCGATTTACGCAATGACGGCGTGCGCAACTTCGATCTTTCGTTCTTCAAGCAGTTTGCTCCAGTGGAGAGGCTCCGCGTGCAGTTCCGCGCTGAGCTTCTGAATGTGTTCAACACACCTCGTTTTGGAAGCCCGAACACCTCCGTTGTTTCCAATGCGTTCGGAACCATCACGAGCCAGGCGAACTCGCCGCGGCAAACGCAGTTTGGCTTGAAGTTCCTCTGGTAAGGTGGCAAGCCGTATGGGCAAGAGCGTTGGGCTTGTTCTGATTCTGGCAGCGAATGTTATTGCTCAACCTGCGCACGCGCCGCCCGGGGAAAAGCCGGCGGCACTTCTCAAGGGCATGGGTAAGTATGGCCATGCGATCCAGACCAGGAATCCAGAAGCGCAGAAGTTCTTTGACCAGGGGTTAAACCTTCTCTATGGCTTCAATCGGTATGAAGCATTGCGTGCCTTCCGGCGGGCTTCGGAGTTGGATCCCAAGGCGCTCATGCCGCACTGGGGCGCGGCGATGGCGCAAGGCCCGCATATCAACATGGACACGGATGTGGACTACGCGCCCAAGGATTATTGTGCCGAGTTGAAACAAGCGCAAAGCCTGCGTGCCGCCGCTCCAAAGGGTGAACAGTATTACCTGGATACGGCGGTAGTGCGGTGTCCCGAGCACGACGCGGCGGCTTATGCCGCGGCCGCGCGCCGTCTGGCCAACCGTTACCCGGACGACCTGGACGCACAGGCATTGCTGGCGGAAGCATTGATGGTTCCCACCCGGTGGCGATGGTGGTCACCGGACGGGGTCGCGGCCGAAGGCGTGCAGGAAGCGATTGGAGTTCTCGAGGGGATCCTGCGCCGGAATCCGGATCATCCGGGCGCCAACCATTTTTACATCCACGCGGTGGAGAGCTCACCCAGTCCGGAGCGCGCCATTCCCAGTGCGCAGCGCCTGATGGGCCTTGTCCCCGCCGCCGGCCACCTGGTGCACATGCCTGGACACATCTGGCTCATCCTGGGTGACTATGAGATGGCGGCGGCCGTAAATGATCGTGCGGCGCAGGTGGACCGTGAATACATGCAAGCCACGGGAGTCACGGCCAGCTCCTATGCAGGCTACTACGTCCACAACCTGCATTTCGTCGCCGTGGCGCGCGCCATGCAGGGGCGCAAGGACGATGCGGTCCGGGCGGCGCGGCAAGTGGCTGAGGCGGCGGCCCCGTTTGTGGAGCCGATGGCAATGATGGTGGATGCCTTTGTCCCACTGCCTTTGTTTGCCTATCTTCGTTTTCAGATGTGGGACCAGATATTGGCCGAGAAGGCGCCGGCAGCAGGTTTGCTGGCAACCCAGGCGATGTATCACTATGCGCGCGCCAGTGCATTGGGCGCCAAAGGACGAATGGCGGAGGCGCGGCAAGAGCAACAGCAGTTTCAAAACGCCGCAGCGAAAGTTCCGGAAGATTGGATCTGGTTGAACAACAAGGCACGCGAACTGGTGGCGATTGCCGCGGCGGTTTTGGATGCTCGATTGGCCGGATCAGACCGGCAGTCGGTGCCGCATTGGCGCAAGGCGGTGGGGCTGGAGGATCGCCTGGTGTATGACGAACCTCCACCATGGTTTTTCCCGTTGCGGGAATCCCTGGGAGGGGCGCTGTTGCGATCCGGCCAAGCCGCGGAAGCCGAGGTGGTGTTCCGGGAAGGGTTGAAGCGGAAACCGCGCAACGGCCGAATGTTATTCGGGCTGCTGGAGAGCCTCAAGGCGCAGGAAAAAAAGGACGCGGCATCCATGGTGGCCAAGGAGTTGGAGGCGGCTTGGAAGCGTGCTGACGTGAGGCTGCGAATCGAGGATTTGTAGCCTGTGCCCTACTGCAGGAAACTATCGAGGAATCCGCGCATCTGCAAATAAGCCGGGCCTAAGGTGACCAGCATCACGCTGGGGAAGATCAGAAAGAAGACCGGAATCACGAGTTTGACACCCAGTTTGCGGGCCTCTTCCTGGGCTTTGCTACGCATGCGTGCGCGGAGGTACTTGGCGTGAGTGCGCAGGGCCGGACCAAGGCTGGTTCCGAATCTTTCGCCGTCAATGAGAAGCAAGGCCAATTTTCGAAGTTCATCATCACCGCTGCGTTCGCCCAACCGCTTGAGGGCTTCCGCGCGGGAAGTGCCGGCGCTCATCTCCAAGTGGCAGAAGACGAATTCAGCGCAAATATCGGGGTAAAGAGTGCGGAGACTGGCTGAGGTATCGCGCATGGCCTGGTCCAGAGATTGGCCGGCTTCAATGGCCAGAACCAGCAGGTCCAGGGCGGCCGGTACCGCTCTCCGAATGCGGCGCGCGCGCGCCTTGACCTGGAATGCGAGCACACGGGAAGGGAGCATGATCCCGAACGCAACACCGCACAAACCGGGGAGAAGCGAATCCGTGAAGTTGCCTGTGCGGTTTACGCTTGCCCAGCCAAAGGCTAGTGCGAAGACCGCGGACATGGAGACTTGCATCCCATGAAAGACAAGATAGGAGAGTGGTGAACGGTAGCCCGCGCGGAATAGCTGTTTGCGGATTGGCTCCTCCCTCCTGCCTTCACGCGCCAAAGGGCGGCCCAGGGTAACGAAAAAGTCCTGCAGCAAGGGGATGAGCTCGGATTGGTTGACGATCAGGCCGGAGTTCCCTGCCCCCTCCGCGATCCTGGTGCGGAGAAATAGGTATCCGGCCAGGGTAACGGAGCCCATGACGAAAATGAAATAGCCTGCCAGCAGCCCAATCATATTCTGACGTCCACCAGCTTGCGGATGACAACGTGGGCGGCTATCAGGCAGCCGATGGCGCCGGCGATGAGGCTCTTTCCCGCCGGATGCACCCAGAGTATGGCCAGGTGAGATGGATTCACATAGGCCATTAGGGCCACAATGACCACGGGTAGCCCCGTGAGGATCGCGCCTGTCATTTTTCCATGGGCGGCGATGGCGCGGATTTCATTACGAAGAGCAGAGGCCTCCCGCATATTGTCGGCAAGCTTGGCAAGGACTTCGTGGAGGCGCCCGCCGGACCGGCTCTGCAACTGGATGGCCGCGGTAAACATGCTCACTTCTTGTATGGGGATGCGAAGCGCCAAATTGGCCAGAGCCTGATCCCAACTCAGCCCGAGATTCCGTTCATCCACCGCCCTTCGCATTTCCGTGGAAACCGGTGGCAGGCTTTCCCGTGAAAGCAGTTCCAGCCCGCCGGCGAGGGTATTGCCGGCCCGCAAGGCCCGGGCCAGTGAATCGAGGGCATCGGGAAACTGTTCTTCAAATCTCAGCAGATTCTTTTGCCGGCGCCGCAAGATCATGAGATATGGCGATAAGGCCGCAGCCAAAGCTATGAGTGAAGATCCATAACCTGGAATCCAGGACATTTGATAGAGGATGGCGAACGTAGAGGCCCCGGCCAGGAGCATGGCCAAGGTCAGCCTGCCCACTGACCATTTCAATCCGGCCTCGGCGATATGAGACTTGATTGTCTCGACACCACCAATCCTGGTAAGGAAATCATCCCAAAAGGAGATGGTACTGAGCGACTCCTCCTTCAACAGCAAGGAAGAGTCAAAAGGCGAGGACCAATCCAACACGCTTTCAGATTCCGGTTCCGCCGAAGGGTTGGGGTCGTGTTTCTCTTCTTCCTTCAGGTAACGCTGCCCCGCGGCCAGGGACAACCCTGCGGTCAGGAACGCTACCGCAAAGACCCCCCATGAAGCGAACATTGCCATTGGTCTACGGGTTGCCGGGGGATGTCCGGCTCATTACGGAATTGATACCGATCGGGGAATGACCCACGTGAACCTCATCGGTTGGATTGCGCAGCACAAGGCGGATCCTGGCGGCCGAATCCGCCAGTCCGAGAATGTCAGCCTCCTGGGGTTTGACCAGCAAAGTCACTACCGGATTGGGGGGCTTGCCCGAACCGGGCTCCGGATTGTCAGGCACGCCGAGCACTTCGATGTTTTCGAGCACGGTTTTCAGTTGCAGTTCACTGTCCTTTTCGCGAGAATGCACGGCCTGAACATCCACCCGGTGTCCTGGCTTGAGCAGAGCAAGAACCCCGCTGGAATCTCCGACACGAACTGATATGGCACGCATGCCGGGATGAATACCCAGCATGGGTTCTGCCACCCCGGCAGCCCTCGGAACAGGAGGTTCAGCGGCCGGCGAGCGGGAGACCACGAGACCGTAGAAGAGGGCGGTGGCAGCCAGCGCGATAACAAAAGCGATCATTATCAACGGGATAAGGTTCTTTTTCATGTCCGCCTGCCGTGGGTTCCCTTCAGTATCTGACCTTTCACCCAACTCTATCGGAGGTTTCCCGTGTTCACTTTAGGTATGTTCCCCAGAAACTAGCCCAGCATGACCGCCCCAAAGCTATTGGATGGAATAGGTTGGCTAGAAGCCGCGCCGGTTGCCATACAGCAACACGTGCAGCCGGGGAGAGAACCGGTATCCTTCTCTCTTGCAGGCTTCGCTGAGCCAGCCCGAACGTTGGCCGAGCGTGGCAGCGTCAGTGCCTTCCGGCATCAGAACCACGCGGTCCGCCGGAGCACCGGTTTCCTCCCTCATGCGGCGCACCTCGCCCAGATCACCCTCCACAGAAACCACAAACTTCAACTGGTAGGCGCAAACCTCCATCAGACGGCGCACGATTTCCGCATTCCAGCGAAGTTTCTCATGCCGTGCGGACCAATATTGGTCCTCCAGCGGAGTGGAATTTGCCAGTTTGGGGCTGATGCTCATCAGATCGCATTCCACTGGCGCAAAGACTGTACCGGCTGTCTCCACGGTGATGTGCTGGCCGGCCAGACGGAGCCCCTGCGTCAACTCGACGATGCCCGGGGCGATCATTGGCTCGCCTCCTGTGACCACGGTGTACCCTGTGGAATGCTGACCCACATAGTTCAGGATCGGGGTGATTTCCATCTCCTCGCCTTCGGGCTTCCAGGATGTGTAGGGTGTATCGCACCAAACACAACGCAGATTGCAGCCTGAGGTCCGGATGAACACCGACGGCACGCCCGTCAGCATACCCTCGCCTTGAATCGAATAGAACAGCTCCGCGATTTTCATTTCGAATAGTTGAGTGGATCGTTCAAGCCGGCCTCTGAGAAGCCTCTGCGGCGCAGCAGGCACGAGTCACACTCCGCACAGGGAGCCCCGTCCGGCGCGGGATCGTAACAGGAGTGAGTGATCGAGTAATCGACGCCGAGGCTCGTTCCTAACTGAATGATGCCAGACTTGGTGAGCGTGATCAGCGGAGTATGTATACGAAGGCCGGCTCTACCTTCCACGGCCGCCTTAGTGGCCAGGTTCGCCATGGATTGAAACGCCTGTATGTAGTCCGGGCGGCAATCCGGATAACCGGAGTAGTCAATCGCATTAACTCCTATGAAAATATCAGCAGCGCCCAACACCTCGGCCCAGGCCAGAGCATAGGATAGAAAGATGGTATTGCGCGCGGGGACATAAGTGACGGGAATACCGGTATCCATCTCCTCAACCAACTTATGCTTGGGGACGTCGATCCCGGCAGTAAGTGCCGATCCCCCGAATTGGCGTAAGTCGATGAGCACAGTCAGGTGTTGGGCCGCGCCGAGATGGGAGGCAACCAGAGAGGCTGCCTTCAATTCCGCGCGGTGGCGTTGGCCATAATCGAACGAAAGCGCGTAGCAGGAGAAACCGTCCCGCCGCGCGACGGCCAGGACCGTGGCCGAGTCCAGCCCACCGCTCAACAGGCAGACGGCGCGAGGTGGAGCCGGATCAGGCATGCTGAGAGCGCGGCAGCATGTAGGCAAGCACGAAGCCGATGAGAGGGAATAGGGTGAGGGCGGCAAGGGAGGCGTGCATACCGAAATGGTCCGAGGACCAGCCGGTGAGAGGAATGAAGATGAGCCCGGACAGGCCCCAGGCAAACCCCATCATAAGCGCCGACACGGTACCGGTTTGTCCTGGCGCCAGATCCTGGGCCATGACCACATTCACAGGAATGGTGAACAACAGCACCAGCCCGCCGGCCATGAGCCCGAGGAGGGAAGCCATGCCGGTCCCCAGGAAGAACAGCGCCAAAAACGGCAGGCATCCGAGGAAAGAGATCATGATCACCTTACGGCCGCCCAGACGGTCAGAAAGATATCCTCCCGCAAAGCCTCCCACAGCGCCAAAGGTGAGATAGGCCGAAAGAACGTAATTGGCGTTGGTGACGGTAAATCCACGTTCCATGTGCAGATAGAGCGGGAGAAATTGGGCAAAAGTAACTTGGACGGCTGATCGCAGGAAGACACAGAAATAGAGTAACGTAAGAGGCTTTCGCGCCGCCCTGAGACCCGATAGGTCATAGGACTTCCGGCTCGCCATCTGGGGACCTTCGGCCAGAGCGACCCACAACAGAGCCGTGGACAACAAACCGGGAATGCAGGCCCACAACAGATTCTCCAGTCCAATCAAGGCCGGCAGTAGGGAAAAGAAGGTGGGTCCAAACGCCATCCCGAGCGTCCCGGCGCTGATGAAGACAGCCATCCACTGGCCCCTCGATTCCACCACGCCGTGCGTCACCCGCGCGGAGGCTTGCGGATGGAAGGAGGCCACTCCGGCTCCGCCCAACAGCACCAGCAGTATCAACCACCCATAGCCCGGCGCAAGGCCAAGCATAGAGATAAACACCCCAGCCACGGCGGGGGCCAGCACGGTGAACATCCGCGTATGGAAGCGATCGGCAAGATAGCCGTACACCGGCTGGAGCAAGGAGCTGGAAAAGATGAGGAGCCCGCCGAGGATGCCCGCTTGCGTCAATGACATGCCGAACTTGGAGACGAGCCTCGGCTGCAACGCGCCGAGCGCACTGGCATACATGTCGATGGAGAAGTGCCCGATGCTGAGCAGGGCGAGCGCGAGCACACCGGTCCTTGCGGCGACCGGGAGCGGCCGTTTGTACTCCAAAGCTGCCGGCGTGGAGGACATGCCGGCCTGCCTATTCTTCCTTGGTTTTCAACAGATGGTTGTTGTCCACGAGAAACTTCTTCAAATCATCGGCGCGGGAGAACAGCTTTTCCCACTGCTCCTTGTATAGCGTAACCGGGAAGCGTCCCATCCCATATACCGACACCGCGCCTTTTGCGCTGACTTTGAATGTCAGCGTTCCCTTGGCCGGCGCCTTTTTTAAAGCGGCGTTTTCCGCCTTCAATCGTTCGAGTTCTTCCAAAATAGATTGATCAGACATAATGATCTAACCATTGTCTCGCGTGTGGCGGCGGAGAGCAAACCGTCCAGTAAATGCGGGTGCACGACACCAGAGTTGCGGACAGCGCGTGGTGGCCTTTTCTCTTGTCTTGTCTTACGGCTACATATGCCGTGAGGTTGTAGGCAAGCTCGGTCATGCGGCTCAACGCCTGTGGCAGCGCCGGGCGCACGAGAAATTCTTGCAGGGGCTTTACTTGAAAATTCATTGGGACTGATGAAGGGGAGCCTAGCTATCAAGATAGCAGAACCGGAATTTCTAGCGCGCCAATTTTTGGCCGCCAAGCCCCTACCAGAGCACCTTCAGCCCAAGCTGCATGCGGCGCGCCGTAACTCGCGTACCGGTGATCGCGCCGAAGGTGGCGCTCTGCGTGTTCAGATTGGCGCTGCCGAACTGCGTGTGATTCAGGGAGTTGAACGTCTCCCAGCGGAATTGAGTGGTGAACTTTTCCGCAAGCCGGAAGTTCTTGAACATGCTCAGATCCCAATTGTTCAGGCCAGGCTGCTGATACGTGTTGCGGCCGGCGTTGCCCACCACGCGAATCCGGTTGCCTTGCGCATCGCGCGGAAAGTCAAACGCGGTGTTGCTCCAGTAGCGATCCGGCACCGTCCTTCCGGCGAACGGGTCGCCAATCAATTGCGGGATGGACTTCGAGAAGCTCCCCACCAGAATCCAATCCGAGCCGAGGTTGAGCGTCTGGAACTGTCCCTGAGCAAAGGTTAGAATGCCGTTGGTCTGCCAGCCGCCGAACAACAAATCGGCGGCCTTGTTCATGCCGGCCGCAAACCTCTTACCCCGGCCAAATGGCAGCTCGTATGCGAAGCTGGTCACGAAGCGGTGAGGCACATTAAAGGTGCTGTAGCCCTTGTCCCACTTCTTGTACTCGGTGGAAATGGTGGAGAATTCGTCGGTAGCGCCAAGATCGAGACTCTTCTGCCAGGTGTAGGAGGCGAGCAGATACAGGCCGCGCGCAAACCGCCGCTCCACCTTCGCGGTCAGAGCGTTGTAACTGGACCAGCCGCCGTTGTAGGTGATCAGCATGCCCGGCCCGAAGCCCTGGTAGGGAATGCGATTGGCAATGGGGATGGTGCCGGTCGGATCCACGGTCCCGGCGTTTAGATTACGGCGCTGCGGTAGTTTGTTGCCCCGGCTACCGGCGTATTCAGCTTCGATCAGCCAGTCGTTCCCCAGCGACTTTTGAAGGCCGAAACTCCACTGCACCACGTACGGCGTGCGATTCAGCCGGTCAAACGTAAAGGGGCTGATGGCGGGAGAGGTGGCAAACGATGGCAGCATGTCGCGCATGAACAGGTTCGGGGTGCGCGCATCTCCCTGCAGCGTCTGTGCCTGGAAAAAAGGTGGGCCATTTACCTTGAACTGCTCTTCGTTGAAATTATCGGTGGCATAGAAGATGCCCGCGCCTCCGCGCACCACGAAGTTTTTGACAAACTTCGGATTCCAGTTGAAGCCGAACCGGGGCGCCCAGTTGTTGAAATCCGGGTCAACGATATCGGGGCGCACTCCCTGGCCCGCCAGCACCACCTTCCGCAGGTCGGTGCTGAAGAAGAGGCTGTGATTGTTAATCTCCACCGGTGAGCGCGCGAACTCATAGCGCAGGCCAACATTGATGGTGAAGTTGGGCAGGATGCGCCAATCGTCCTGCAGGTACACGCCATAGAAGTTACTCCGCATATCCTGCTGCCCGTCGCCCACCGCGCCTCCCGCGCTGGCAGGCACGCCAATCAAAAAGTCCGCCAAGCCCGTACCGAGCGTGGTCTGAAGCCCGCTGTAGCGGCCGTCAAAGGTGAACGATGGATTTCCCGAAAAGTTGGTCACCTGGAAATAGGCCTGGCGGCTGATCTGGAAACCGGCGCGGATGTTGTGCTTGCCGCGAATCACGCTGAAGTTGTCGGTGAACTGCAGGTTCTCGTCCGTGGCGCCGATGGCCTGCGAGATGGAGCCCACCGCGCTGAAGCTGCCAAGATTGAACGCCGGTACGCCGTAGACGATCGGCTCGGTGGCGATGTTCTTGAGGTTGAAGATCTCCTTGGCGTAGTCGCGCGTGAAGGAGGTTTCCGAAAGCCGGTAGGTAACGCTGCGATTGAAGCCGAAACGGAATTCATTGAGAATGCTTGGACTCACCGTGTGATTCCAGGTCAGCGTCACCAGGCGATTCTTGAGCGGAAACCCTTCGCCGCCCAGCGGCCGGAGCGCCTTGAGGTCGCGGTCTTCGTTCGAATACGAGAATGAGCCGAAGATCATGTCATGCGTGGAAATCTGATGATCGAGCCGGACATTGTATTGATCCCAGTCATTGATCTGGCGCGGCGTGCCCACGGTGTTGAAGGTGGGAAAGTTCACCTGCCCGGCCGGGACGAACACGTTCGGAGCCGGAATGAATTGATGCGCCAGCTTGGTGGTGGGATCAATGCGGCTGGCCGGAATCACGTTGTTCGGAAACGCCTGGCCGCTCGATAGGGGGTCCAACACATCCACGCATCGGCGCGCGGTAGGGTTGGACTGGCAAAGGCCCGAGCTCCGTGGTAGGATTCCGGTACCCGTGCTGTCGTCGGCCAGGTTGCCGGCCAGTTGCGCCGCGGAAGGATACAGGCCGGTGGCTGCCGCGCTGGCTCGCTGGCGCGTGCCTTCATAGTTGAAGAACCAGAAGGTGCGGTTCTGGCCGTTGTAGAGTTTCGGAATCAAAACCGGCCCGCCCACTGCCGTCCCGAAGTCGTGGAAATTGAGCGGCGGCTTGGATCGGGCGGTCCGATTCAGGAAGAAGTCCGTTGCGTTCATCTCGCGGTTCTGCCAGAAATCGAACGCGCTGCCGTGCAGGCCGTTGGTCCCGCTCCGCAGCGTCGTATTGACCACCGCCGAACTCCGTCCGAATTCGGCGCCAAAGGTGGACCGCTGTATCTTGAACTCCTGTATGGCTTCGATGGAGGGCCGTATCCCCACACTGCCAAAGCGGGCGTTGCGCGTTTCGATGCCGTTCAACAGAAAGCTGTTATTGGACTCGCGTCCCCCGGCGATGGATAGCGTCATATCGCTTCGTCCGGTCCAGGAAGAGGCCGGCGATGTGCCGATGCCGATGGGGACGGCGCCCGAAGTGAGCGTGGCCAGTTGAATGAAGTTGCGGCCGCTCAGCGGCAGGTTCACAATCGCCTGATGATCCATCACCTGGCCGATGGCCGCGCTCTCACTGTTGAGCAGCGTGGCCGAGGCGGCCGACACCACTACCGATTCAGTGATTTGCCCCACCGCCATCTCGACATTGACGCGCGCGCGCTGGCCCACCTGTATGCGGATGTCGCTTACGGTCCTGGTCTGGAACCCGGCGGTCGATACCTCCAGTTGGTACTGCCCCGGTTTGAGTTGGAGAAACAGCGCGTTGCCCAGCGAGTCCGTCACTGATTCCTGGCGCACCTTGGTCTCCACCTGAGTAAGCGTCAACTTGGCGCCGCTGACGCTGGCGCTGGATGGGTCGACGACGTTGACCACCAAGTCGCCGGAAATCGATTGCGCAAGGGCCAGCGTCGATAACACGGCGATGGCGATGAGTAAGCAAACGCCGCTGAAACGGGTGAGGTTAGGCATGGCGGCATTATACAAATTGTATAGCGCTATTGTAAAGGGAACCGAATTGGAGTAAATGCCCCTCCTGGTAGCGATTGCGATTTCTTCGGATATGATACAAGCATGGTGCGTCCTGAAAGACGCGTTCTTCTCGCG
>Ga0209726_10004945_pt1 | contig 16624 bp, 19 predicted proteins | sample Subgrocontami54m_FD_187453 | JGI IMG/M metagenome (GOLD analysis project Ga0209726, IMG submission 187453) | Subsurface groundwater microbial communities from S. Glens Falls, New York, USA - GMW46 contaminated, 5.4 m (SPAdes) (version 3) | ecosystem: Environmental > Aquatic > Deep subsurface >... | reverse complement strand
TTATAATTGTTGTAAGTTTGGATCCATAGCTCAGCTGGTTAGAGCGTTACATTGACATTGTAAAGGTCAGTGGTTCGAGTCCACTTGGATCCACACGAATTAAACTCGTAATTATGACAAGAGAAGACGCTTATCGGATATTAACTACCTATCTGACAAATCCCAATTTAATAAAACATTCATTGGCGACGGAGGAAACGATGAGAGCATTGTATAATTATTTAAAAAGTCGTAATCCTAATGAATTATCCTTCACTAAAGCTACCCAAGATACGTGGGGGATTACGGGACTTCTTCATGACGCAGATTATGAATTGAGCAAAGGCCAGCCAAACATGCATGGGGTCTTGCTTTTTCAAAATCCGCCAGCTGTCGGACCAAATGTAATTCCACAAGACATTGCTTATGCTATAAAAGCTCACAACTATCAAAATACTAATTTTATGCCCCAAAGCTCAATGGACTGGGCCATCGCCGCATGTGATCAGTTAACCGGACTTATTGTCGCGGCGGCATTAATAAGTCCTGATAAAAAACTTAGCGCAATTGATGCGGATTTTGTACTTAAAAGATTTTATGAAAAGTCCTTTGCAAGAGGAGCAGATAGAAGTACAATAATGTTATGCGAAGAAAAGCTGGGAATTCCATTGCCGGAGTTTGTCGATTTAACCCTTAAGGCAATGCAATCTATAAGCAACCAACTGGAATTGTAGCAATGACATCCTTTGATCTTATTTACATTCTTGACAAACGTTTCCTTTTAAATATAGAGTAAAAAAGCTATGAAAAAAAACCAACAAAAACCAAAAGATGAACAAGCTATAGACATCCTCAAACGACTTGCCAAAAGAATAGAGAAGGCAACCGTTGATATCCACGACATAAAATTTGATTTAAAGTCTATAAAACTCAGACTAGGCCAAGTCGAAGATAATACTAAGATAATGAAGGTCGACATGGAAAACATGCGAGGAGACATAGAAGAGGTAAAGAAAGATGTTAAATATATAAAAAGAAACACTGATGATCTCATGGAAACGACTGCAGAAATTCTCAAAAAAGCAGCCACTCAGGAAGAAGTTAGCGGCCTCTCCCAACGCGTTACCGCCATTGAACAAAGCTAAACCATTGAGAAGAAAACCGTAGTATCAGGGAGGGGCACCTTCCTACTTTATAAAGCATTATGTTTCTGGTATATTTAATTTATGAAAGATCATAGACAAATTGGGCAAGAATTGGATTTATTTTCTTTTCATGAGGTTGCCCCAGGCGCAGTCTTCTGGCATCACAAAGGCTGGCTTATTTACAAAATCCTTCAAGATTTTATTCGACAGAAGCTTTCAACAGAGGGGTACCAAGAAATTTCAACCCCTGCTATGGTAAAAAGTGATCTTTTCAAACGATCCGGACATTGGGAATTTTACAGTGAAAGCATGTTTAACCTTTTGCACGAAAAAGAAACTTATTCATTAAAGCCTATGAATTGCCCCGAAGCCTCTTTGGTCTTCGGCACAAAAACTCGAAGCTACCAAGACTTGCCATTAAGGCTTTCTGAGTTTGGTGTTCTGCACAGAAATGAATTGTCTGGAGTCTTGGGCGGACTTTTCCGCGTTCGACAATTTACAATTGACGATGCGCACCATTTTGTCCGTCCCGACCAAATTCAAGAAGAAATCCACAAACTAATCTTGCTTGTTGTTGATTTTTATAAATCATTTAATTTTAAACCTGAATTTTATTTCTCAACAAAACCCGACAAAGCAATGGGCGACCCAAAACTTTGGGAAAAAGCGGAAAAGGATTTAAAAACTGCGTTAAAAGACGGATCGGTTAAATATGGAGTTAAAGAAAAAGACGGAGCGTTTTACGGACCCAAGATCGATATTCATATAAAAGACTCCCAAGAAAGAGACTGGCAGTTGGCGACAATTCAATTGGATTTCCAGATTCCGCAACGTTTGAATCTTGAATATATTGATAAGGACGGCTTGCCAAAACGTCCAATTATTATTCATAGGGCAATTCTGGGGTCTCTTGAAAGATTTATTGGGATTTTGACAGAGCATTATCAGGGCGCATTTCCGCTGTGGCTTTCACCGGTCCAGGTTGCAATACTCCCAATTGCAGACAGACATCTGGAGGCAACCACTAAAATTGTCCAGAAATTAAAGAATGAAAATATTAGAGTTGAGCTTGATGACAGATCCGAAACGCTGCAATCAAAAATTCGTGATGCCTCTTTACAAAAAGTGCCGTATTTAGGTATAATAGGGGATAAAGAAATAGCACATGGAGACAATCTTTCCGTAAGGACAAGGGACGGAAAGGATTTAGGGCAAATAAAAATTTCAGAATTTTCACAAAGGCTGAAAGAAGAAATTGATAAGAAAATTTAAAAAATACAAAGAAGATAGAAAATTTTATCGGGTTAACGAGCGAATATTTGCTCTAACTGTCCGTGTTTTAGATAGCAATGGGCATCAAATTGGAGTTTTGTCTAAATTTGAAGCTCTCAAAAAAGCAAAGGACCAAGGACTCGATCTAGTAGAAATTGCGCCAACAGCCATTCCGCCTGTTGCTAAAATAATCGATTTCAAGAAGTTTTTGTATCAGGAAGCAAAGAAGAAAAAAGAGGAGAAGAAAAAAGCTAAAACTTCTGAAACCAAGGAGGTAAGATTAGGACCTTTTATGAACGCCCATGACCTTCAAGTCATGATTAAAAGATCAAGGGAATTTTTGACAGACAATGACAAGGTAAAGTTGGTAGTAAAATTCATAGGGCGTCAAATTGCTCACCCGGAATTCGGAAAAGATATATTAAAAAAAGTAATTGCAGCCGTCTCGGATATATCAAATATTGATAAAGAACCGCATTTTGAAGGAAAACAATTAATAGCGATAATATCGCCGGAAAGGTCATCCAAGAGAGGATCTAGTAAAAAAGATTATGAAAAAGAAAATAAAGAAATCAGTAAGCAAACGATTTAAAGTAACAAAAAACGGGAAAGTACTTTTCGCGCATCAATATAAAGGCCATCTAAAGATAAATAAATCCAAAAGTAGGTTAAGACGCCAAAAAGAACCGGGAGTGTTGGTTGGAGCATTTGCAAAAAGAATCAAAAAAATGCTTGGTCGAGCTTAGGAGAATTTATGTCACGTATTAAAAGAGGAATAGTTTCAAGAAGAAAGCATAAAAAATTATTGGGTCTTACCAAAGGCTATATTGGTACCAACAATAGGTTGGTAAGAGTGGCTAAACAAGCATCTCTTCATGCTGGAGAATACGCATTTCATGGAAGAAAACTCCGCAAAAGAGACGCAAGATCTCTTTGGATTACTAGAATTTCCCAAGCGGTAAAACAAGAAGGATTATCCTACAGCGTATTCATGAACAAATTAAAAAAGGCAAAGATAGAACTAAATAGAAAGATATTAAACGATCTGGTCGTAAATGATATAAACGCCTTCAAAAAAGTTGTTGACACAGCCAAAAATATCTGATACAAATATCTTATGCGGATCCAAAAGGATTTCTTGGGGATTTATTTGCAGATTGATTAATGACCTCCGGTCCCTAGCTAAGCTAGGAAAACCCGGAGGCTTTTTTGTATTGGGGATTCATTTTATGAGAGGAGGTGAATAAAATGCCAGAAACAGAACCAGTTAGATCAGAAGTGCTTGACGCACAAAGAGAACTAATTTTACAAAGGGATGATAATCCTGGAAGCAACAATCACGTTTTAGCGATGAGGAATCTCACTGATCTCCTTGCGCAGACACCAGGAGCAGTAGACGCGTTTAGAACCGTTCAAAAAGATTCAATAACATAATTATAATTAGTATTGAGATATTTTCCAAGGAGTATCCTATGCAAAGGATACTCCTTTATTTTCGCCTAAGCGGAGGTTTTTTATTTATAAAAAGTTGTTAGAACAAAATAGTTGTGTTATTCTTTAGATATGGAAGAAACGCTAATGCAGATTAAAAATTCTGCGGTTTCAATGATAATTGAGGCCTCCGATCAAAAAGAGCTGGAGGAAATCAAATTGCAATTTTTGGGAAGATCGGGAAAGCTTACTTTGGCGCTCAAAGAAATCGCAAAAATTCCTCAAGAGAAAAGACCGGAAATTGGAAGACTTGCCAACGATGTCAAAAAAATAATTGAAGATACCCTAGGAGAAAAAATCTCAAATCTCAAATCTCAAATCTCAAATCTAACTAAAGAAAAAATAGATACCAGCGCGCCCGGAATTAAACCCAACATCGGACACCTTCATCCCATGACACAAGTTTTATACGAAGTAGTTGATGTTTTTAAAGGTATGGGATTTCAAGCCGCAGACGGACCGGAAATAGAAACTGATCATTATAACTTTGAAGTTTTAAATATTCCAAAATATCATCCTGCAAGAGATACTCAACAAACGCTTTACTTTGATACGAGAAATAGCAAAGTTAACCCGGGAGAAATTATTTTACGAACACAAACATCCGCAATGCAAGGAAGAATAATGGAAAAAACAAAATCCCCTGTTAGGGTAATTGTACCCGGAAAGAATTTCCGATACGAGCAGGTTGACGCTTCCCATGGATTTGAATTCTGGCAGGTTGAGGGATTTTTGGTGGACAAAAATGTCCGCCTGACAGATCTTTTTGGCACAATTGATTATGTTTTGAAAAAATTGATGGGGGAGGGAACTCAATTAAAATTTGCGACAACCAATTTTCCATTCGTTGAACCGGGAGTTGATACTTATATCCGGTGTACGGTATGCAAGGGCAAAGGTTGCAGTTTTTGCAAACAAAGCGGATGGAGTGAAATTATGCCAGCCGGAATGATCCACCCAAACGTTCTAAAAGCCGTGGGATATGATCCTCAGAAAGTTTCGGGATTTGCTTTTGCAATTGGTCTTTCTCGTCTTGTAACCCTTCGCTACCAAATGGATGATCTTCGACTTTTGACAAATCCGGATTTAAGAATACTGGAACAATTTTAAATTATGATCGCACCTTTGTCTTGGTTAAAAGAATACGTTGATATAACTTTAACTCCTAAAGAACTAGGAGAAAAATTAACAGAGGTAGGACTGGGTGTTGAAAAAATTACCAAGACTTCTGATGATACTATTTTTGAATTAGAAATAACTCCTAATCGCCCAGATCTTTTATCCATAATAGGAATTGCCCGAGAAATTGCAGCAATTGAGAATAAAAAAATAAAATACCCTAAGCCTAAAACAAATTTAGAGCCAACCGCCAAAATTCTCCCAATGACTATAAAAACTGATTCAAGTATTAATCCGCGTTTTACGGGAATTATCATTAAAGGAGTCGCCATAAAAGAATCGCCAGCCTGGTTAAAAGAAAAACTTCAAAGTATAAATCAAAGACCAATAAATAATATTGTCGATATAACAAATTATGTAATGTTTGAGTTGGGCAACCCGCTTCATGCATTTGATTACGACAAAATTGAAGGACATGAAATGCACGTAAAGAAAGCTCAAGGCACAGAGAAGTTTATCAGCGTTGATGGACTTTCATATGTCTTACCTAAAAACGCGGTAATAATTTCCGATAAAAAAAAGGTTATTGACCTTTGCGGAATAAAAGGAGGACAAAACAGCGCAACAACAAATGAAACCAAAACAGTATTTATTCGAGTGCCCGTTGAAGATCCCGTCTTAATAAGATTGACATCTCAATCAATGGGATTAAGATCGCAGGCATCAAGCATATTTGAAAGAGGAGTAAATAAAGGCGGAACAGTTGATGCATTGAAAAGATGCGTGGATTTGATTTTGGAAATTGCGGGCGGGACTGGAACAGGAGCAAGCGCTGAAGTAGCAAGCAGTCTTTATGATATTGGACACGATTTTAAATCTTGGAAATTAAAGTTAAGAAAAGAAAGATTAAATAAAATCTTAGGAATCGAAATTCCAGCGAAGAAAACTTTGGAAATTTTAGAAGCTCTCAACCTGTTACCGATATCGACAAAAGATAATATAGAATGTACAATTCCGACTTACAGAAATGATTTAAAAATTGAAGAAGATTTAATAGAGGAGGTTGCAAGATTATATGGATATAATAATTTTCCAAAAACTCTACCAATTGGACAAATACCAACCAAAACTATTCCATATTTTAAGGATTACAATCTTGATGAAAAAGTTAAACAGATATTTAGGGCGTCTTCATTTTCTGAAATTTATACATATAGCTTAATAAGCGAAAGCGACCTCTCTCTTGTAAGCATAAATCCTGATAATGTAATCCGTATTGACAATCCGATAAGCCGTGAATTTGAATATCTTAGACCCACTTTAAAAATAAATTTAACAAAGGCGCTTTATCAAAATAAGGCAAATTTCAATAAAAAAATAAATCTTTTTGAACTCGGGAAAGTATATCTTGGAAAAAACTTGGATGAAGTAAGGGAAGAATATTTTCTTTCGGGAATTTCCAATGAGAAAAATTTCTTTGAAATAAAAGGAATCATTGAAAGATTATTTGAAGAAATAGAGGTAAGGGAAGATCCAAGCGGGTTTATTGAAACTACGGAGGAAGGCATATTTTTTGAAATAAATATCTCCGAAGTTTTTAAAAAAATGACTGAACAAAAAGCGTTTATTCCTCTTCCCAAATACCCACCAATTATTGAAGACTTGAATATTGTTGCAAGAGAGAATATTAAAACTTTAGATCTAATGAAAAATATAAATGATCAAAGCAACTTGATTAAAAATGTTTCCCTTCTGGATCAGTTTGAAGATTCAAGAACTTTTCATATAACTTACCAGCATAAAGATAGAAATTTAACAAACGAGGAGGTCGCAAAAATCCGCGAAAAAATCCTTAAGTCCCTCAAAGAAAAATTCAACGCAAGATTAAAAGAATAAATTATTTAGTAAAGGAGTATCCTTTGCATAGGATACTCCTTGGAAAATATTTATTTACGGAGTTGGGGTCGGAGTAAGAGAAGGAGTAACCGATAAAGTTGGAGTTGGGGTAGGAGTTGGAGCGCTAGGGACCCAGTTTGACGTATCACTAGGCGGGTGATACAAGGGATCATCTTTATGATTTTCATTTATCCACTGATCAATTCCTTCTTGCCAGCGATTCTTGCCATCCTGGGAAACAGGGTCGTCTTCATGGAAAACTATAAAAGCTTTTGTATCATAATCACCGCTATCTATCTCTGCCTGATTGGCAAGTTTTCCAGATTGATGTTTGGAAACTTTCAGTTTCTGATAAATTGATGCAGGACCTGTAGGTTCTGTTCCCTTAATGAAGTATTCCGAACGAGTTGGTTGTCCTTCAACGGGCAAAGACCCAGCTAGAGAATCTATTATAATTGCCACAACGTTATCCGGTTTTTGTTGACTTTCATCTCCCTTGCCCTTCAAAACTTCAGACATAATCCTGTTCCATATCGGCGATGCACCGGTTGCTCCCGATGCAATTACCGGATTCATAGGGGAATTATCGTTATTGCCAACCCATACGCCTACCACATACGAAGGAGTATAACCAACAGTCCAATTGTCTCTTTTCTCATCCGTAGTTCCTGTTTTTACTGAAACAGTTTTGCCCGAAACAACAAGCCAGGAATTTGGCCCAAATTCCAAAGTGCGAGCGACATTATCAAGAAGAATATGAGAAATGAGGAAAGTTACTTCTTGGGAAAGAACTCTTTTTCCATCCGTCTTTTTATTTTCAAAAAGAGTATTACCTTTTGAATCTGTAACTTTTAAAATAGATATGGGATCATGTTTAATTCCTCCATTTGCAAATACCCCATACGCGGTTACTTCACTAAGAAGACTTGTCTCCCTTCCTCCTAGAACAAGAGATAACCCTACATCAGCCATATTTTGAGCGGTTGGTTGCCAATTCTCAATCCCCATGTCATAGGCAGTTTGCATAACGTCTTTTAAACCGACTCTTGATAACATCTTAATCGCCGGCAAATTAATCGAATTCCCCAAAGCAAATCTTATTTGTATTGGTCCGTGGTATTTCTCATCGTAATTAACCGGGGTATAGATCGGATGTTTGGGATCATTTGATGGAAAGTCAGTTTTTACATCCATTATCATTGTTGATGGAGTATAACCCTTCTCAAAGGAAGTAGCATACATAATCGGCTTAAGGGAAGATCCGGGTTGCCTGTTTGCAAGACTTACATTAAAATTTCCGTCGTTTTTTACATCAAAATAGTCTTTACTTCCAACCATTGCAAGTATTTCTCCCGTCTTTGGATCGCTAACAACTGCGGCACCATTGCCAACATGAAATCCTTTTAACTTATCCAGCTCGGAGCTTACTATTGTCTCTGCCTTTTTTTCTATTTCATAGTCCAAAGTTGTTTTTACCTGAAGGGCACCATTTTGAACCATATTTTCTCCAAATTGTTTCGCAAGAAGCTGTTTAACATAAATAACAAAATGCGGAGCTTTTATATTTGTATCTTTCTGCGAAAAAGTCATCTCTTTAATCTGCCGAATTGTTGAATTTCTCTTTTCTTCCGATATGTACCCATCCTTTTTCATCTGTGAAAGAACTTGATCTGTTCTGCCAATATAATATTTGTTCCCGCTATAAGGAGAATAGATGCTAGGGCTCTGGGGAAGACCGGCCAAGAATGCGCTTTGGGCCAAATCCAGGTCCTGGACTTTTTTACCAAAATAGGTCTCTGCTGCTGCCTCAACCCCAATCGCTGTCCCTCCATAAGGAACATCGTTAAGATACATTTCCAAAATTTGGTCCTTGGTATATCTTTTATCGACTTGAATCGCCAGAATAAGCTCTTTTACTTTTCTGGGGAGTGATCTTTCGGATGTTAAGAGAACATTTTTAACAAGTTGCTGAGTAATTGTTGACCCTCCGGAAAGAGACTTGAACAAAATTATATTTCTAATTGCCCTTAGATATCCTGCTATAGAAAATCCCTGATTGTTATAGAAATCTTTATCCTCTATAGAAATTGTTGCCTGTTGTAAATATTTTGGAATATCTTTTAAGTTAACGTAAGTTCTATTTTGATTTTGATAAACCGAATAAAGCAGAATTCCATTTCTATCGTAAATTCTTGTGGATTGAGATAATGGCGCATCTATAAGCCTACCGGGGGTTGGCAAAGAACGGCTGTACCAGAGAAAAAGAAAGGCAGTCAGAATCGTAAAAATAATGATCCCAAAGAATGCAAGTTTGGCAATTTTGCTAAAAAGAAAAATATTTGACGAGTACCTTAGATTTCTTCTGCGGCGCGGGATCTTGCCAAAAGAAAACATACATCCATACTATACCAAATTTACCATTCTAAATAAATATGTTATACTTTTACCTATGGATAAGTTTGAGGAATTATTAACAAGAGGAGTTGCCAATATTATCCCAAACAAAGAAGAGTTAAAGAAAGTCTTGGCATCTGGCAAAAAATTAAATGTTTACTTGGGAATTGACCCAACTGCAACAAAAATACACCTGGGACACGCTGTTGTTTTGCGAAAACTTGAAGAATTTGCCAAGCTAGGACATAACGTTACTTTTTTAATTGGGGACTTTACAGCGCTTGTCGGTGACACTTCTGATAAAGATTCTGAACGTCCAATTTTGACTTCCGAAGAAATCGAGGAAAACTTTAAAACTTATAAAAAACAAGCTGAAAAAATTTTAGATTTTTCAAAAATAAAAGTTCTTAAAAACAGCGAATGGCTTTCCAAATTAACTTATGCTGAAGTTTTTAAACTTAAACAACAATTTTCTCTTAATGATTTTATAAGTAGAGAGCTTATTAAAAAAAGATTAGACGAAGGAAAAAGCGTTAGGCTAGATGAAACAGAATACCCAATTATGCAGGGATATGACAGTTATTTTTTGGATACTGATTTACAAATTGGTGGAACTGACCAAACTTTTAACATGCAGGCAGGACGTACTCTACAAAAGAGGCTTAGAAACAAAGAATCGTATATTTTAGCGACTGAATTTTTAATGGGAACTGACGGAAGAAAAATGAGCAAGAGCTGGGGAAATGCAATTTGGCTTGAAGATAATCCGAACAATATGTTTGCGAAAATTATGGCGATAAATGATGACTTAATTGATCAATATTTTGTCCTTGTAACAAATGAGACTCTTGAAAAAATAGAGAAAATTAAATTGGGTAAAAAACCGATGGATGTAAAAAAAGAATTAGCAAGTATTATTGTAACAGAACTGCATAGCGAAAAAAATGCCGAAGATGCGAAACAAAACTTTGAGAAAACCGTACAGAAGCAAGAGCTGCCTGAAGATATACCAGTATACCGGTATACTGGTAATCAACCTTTGGAAATTGTTGATCTTTTGGTAAAAACCAAACTTGCCAACAGTCGTTCGCAGGCAAAAAGACTAATAGAGCAGGGAGGAGTTTCTATAGACGGAGAGGTTATAAAAAACCTTAATCAAAACATAATATTAGATAAAGAAAAATTATTGAGAGTTGGAAGAAATAATTTCTTAAGAGTCGTAAGTAAATAATTTTTTATGGATAGCATTAGGAAACATAGCTGGATTTGGAAAGTAATAGTTGCTGTTGCATCGCTTGCTCTTATTGCAAGTTCTATTCTTCCATTTTTATCTCTTCGATAATTTCAGAATATGAATCTACAATTACCAATTAAAGAAGCAGGTAGAATCTACAAAATGTATGCTTCAAGATTAGAAAAACTGGATATTAAAACTATTGAGGATTTTCTTTATCATATACCATCCAGATACGAAGATTATTCTATAATTTCAAAAATTTCACAAGTTCAGCAAGGAGAAACGGTTACTATTAACGGAACTGTTGTTGAAATAAAAAGCGAATATACTAAATCCTCAAAAAAATTACAAAAAGCTGTTGTTGAGGATGAAACAGGAAAAATAGATGTTGTTTGGTTTAACCAACCCTTTCTTCTCAAGATAATAAACGAGGGAGATAAAATTTCTCTCTCAGGAAAAATAGATTTTTTCATACATAAGCTGGTAATGCAATCTCCAGTCTATGAAATTATTATTAGCGATTCTCCACGAATCCACACCGGCAGATTAGTTCCCGTATATCCTGAAACTCGCGGCGTATCGTCAAAATGGTTACGCCGACAAACCTATAAAATCATACAAGAAAGCAAACAAAACATGATCGAGTATCTTCCAGATTCAACAATAAAAGATAACGGCTTAATAGCGCTTTATCCTGCAATTGAAAAAATACATTTTCCAAATTCTATGGAAGAATCCGAAATATCAAGAAAAAGATTAGCTTTTGATGAAATGTTCTTACTCCAATTATCAGCAATGGAAAGAAAAAGTGAATGGTCAAAAAATTTGTCCAATAACTCATTTTCGATCTCGAAATTTAAGAAAAATATTGAAAATTTTTGGGAAAAACTTCCATTTGAGTTAACAAGAGCTCAAAAAAGAGCAGTTGAGGAAATTTTTACCGACCTTGCAGGCAAGAAAAGCATGAACAGGCTCTTGGAAGGAGATGTTGGAAGCGGTAAAACAGTTGTCTCCGCAATTGCCATGTTTCTGAGCTTTCTTAACGGTTTTCAATCTGTTTTAATGGCCCCAACGGAAATTCTGGCACATCAACATTACAAGACGATAATGGGACTATTATCCGAGTTCGGGGTAGACGTAAAACTGGTTACCGGAAATAAAAAACTGGAATCTAAAAACTTAACATTTGACATATTGGTTGGAACCCATGCTGTTTTTTCAGAAAAAATTGTCTTTAAAAAATTAGGGCTGGTTGTAGTTGATGAGCAACAAAGATTTGGGGTGGAACAAAGAAGCTTGATACGGCAAAAAGGTAAAAATCCTCATCTTCTTACAATGACTGCAACGCCAATTCCTCGAACAATTGTCCTAACTATGTATGGAGATCTTGACCTCTCAATTCTTGATGAGATGCCAATTGGCAGAAAACCTGTCAAAACTTGGCTTGTATCTAGTCAAAAAAGGAATAGCGCATATGATTGGATCAAACGGCAAATTGTGGAAACGAAAAGTCAGGCATTTATTATCTGCCCTTTTATTGAGCCATCCGAAACGATGCAAACGATAAAAGCTGCAAATAAAGAATACGAATTTCTCAAAAATAATGTTTTCAACAAATTAAAGGTTGGACTCCTTCATGGAAAACTTAAAATAAAAGAAAAAGACGAAATAATCAAACAATTTAGAGATGGAAAAATTGATATTTTGGTTGCAACACCTATTGTTGAGGTCGGAATCGATATACCAAACGCCGCAATAATTGTAATTGAAGCGGCTGAAAGATTCGGCCTTTCACAACTTCATCAATTAAGGGGACGTGTAGGACGGGGAGAAAAGCAATCATATTGCTTGTTGTTTACGGAATCGCAGAGTCAAAATTCAATAGCTAGATTAAAGGCAATGGAAAGATTATCTGTTGGATCCGAACTTGCCGAACTCGATCTTCGATTAAGAGGACCTGGAGAAATTTATGGGACAAGTCAGCACGGAATACTCAGTCTTAAAATTGCCAGTTTTTATGATTTGAAATTGATTGAGAAAACCAAAAAAGAGGCTGAAAAAATCTTCCCGCAATTATCAAATTATCCTTTTTTGTATAAAAAATTAAAAAGCATAAGCACCAAACAAGTTTCTCCAGATTAATAAGGATTGCATGGAAGGATAAAATAAAGTAAAATACGATTATGCCGCAGGAACCTAAAAGACGACATTCGCGACAAAGAAAAGGAAAAAGAAGAGCAAGCATTAAGTTGCAAGTGCCTTTCGGATTGACGTGTCCTAACTGCGGAGTCATAATTCTTCCTCATATGATTTGCAAAAAATGCGGATATTATAAAGGGAAACAAGTGCTGGTTATAAAAACAAAAGAGAAAAAACCCTCCTAATTTCAGCATTCGCCTTACCTACTATACGTAGCGCGGCTCATGCTTCAATTTTAGGCGGGCAAGGAAAAAGCTATGAAGACTCCATTGGATCCTCGACACATAAAAAGACAAAGATTGGTCGAAGAGTTATTTAAAGCTGACTTCCACAAACAAAGAATTGGTTCAGACACAAGATTAATCCTTGAAAAAAAAGAATTTATAGATAAAAATATTAAGAGTGCTGCGCCGGAATTTGGTATTGATAAGATAAATAAAGTTGATCTTGCTATACTAAGACTAGCCGTTTTTGAATTGTTGGTTGAAAAAAGAGAGCCGCCCAAAGTAATTATTGATGAAGCAATAGAATTAGCAAAAGAATACGGAGGAGATACAAGTCCTTCATTTATAAATGGAGCGCTTGGGAATATTGAATATCAATGAAATCCCGCGAAGCCCTTAGGCGAAGTGGGATCAAGCTATGAATCTTCCAAAATTTAACAACAAAAAACTTTTTGAACAAGCTTTTACCCATAGGTCTTTTCTTAATGAAGTGAAACAAAAAATCGCCTCAAATGAAACGCTGGAGTTTTTGGGCGACAGCATTCTCTCTTTTGTGGTATCTAAATATTTGTTTAAAAAATATCCTGATTTTAATGAAGGCAATTTGACTAATTTAAGATCTCTTCTTGTTAACACCAAAAATTTGGCTAAGGTCGCCGCTGAGCTTGATTTTGGTAATCTTTTACGTTTATCCAAAGGAGAAGAAGAATCAAAAGGCAGACAAAATCAAAGCTTGTTAGCTGATGGTTTTGAAGCATATCTGGGAGCTCTATTTATGGACCAAGGAATTGAAGCTGCATCAAGTTTTATACAGGAAGCGTTACTTTCTAAAACAGAGGAAATTGTGCAAGAAAAAGCTTTTAAAGATCCAAAAAGCTTATTGCAGGAAAGAGTTCAGGCTAAAAAACAAAACTCGCCTTTATACAAAGTCCTTGATGAAGCAGGACCTGCGCATGAAAAAATGTTTACGGTTGGAGTTTACATAGGAGATAAAATGTTGGGTAAAGGAATTGGCAAGTCTAAGCAACTTGCTGAGGAAAATGCAGCTTCAAAAGCTCTTCAGTCTTATCCTGAGACCCTTGCGCAAAATTCCAAAATAAAGTAGAATACAAAGATATGTCAGTTGTAATCAGGTTGTCAAAAATAGGCAGAAAAGGGGAGGCCAGGTATCGTGTTGTGGTAAAAGAGAAGCGATCGCGAAGGGATGGAAAACCAATAGAAATACTAGGATGGATGGAAAAAACCACAAAAGAGCAAAAGAAAAATGTAAACAAAGAAAGATACGATTATTGGGTTTCTAAAGGCGCAAAACCAAGCCCGACCGTATCTAGCCTTTTTTAATTATGAAAAAAGCCCTATCTTACATTATATCTTCAATCGTTGATAATAAAGAAAAAGTAGAGATTACGGAAGAAGAAGAAAACGGCATAATAAACTTTACGATAAATGTCGCAGATGAAGACATGGGGAAAATTATAGGCAAAAACGGGAAAGTCATAAGAGCAATTAGGAACGTCATGAAGATTCCGGCAATAAAAAACGACAAAAAGATAAATATTACACTCATGGAAAAGTCTGCATAAATTCTGCGTATGAAGATTTCCATTTTGACTTTGTTCCCCGAAATGTTTGAAGGACCGTTTGATCACTCCATAATTAAAAAAGCAATAGAAAAAAAATTAGTTGAAATAAAATACATAGATATTAGAGATTTTGGCATCGGCAAACATAAAACTGTTGACAATAGACCTTATGGCGGAGGGCAGGGAATGATATTAAGGGTTGATGTTTTAGCAAGGACAATTGAAGCAGCAAAGAACAAAAAATTAACAAAATTCACCCAAAAAGTTGTACTCCTTGATCCTCACGGAGGATCATTTAATCAAAAAAAGGCCAAAGAACTCTCTAAACTAAAACATCTCATTCTTGTTTGCGGCCATTATGAAGGTTTTGATGACAGAATAAATAATTTTGTTGATGAAGTTATTTCAATTGGCGATTTCATACTTACAGGAGGAGAGATACCCTCTATGATAGTTACAGATTCTGTTGTGAGACTTATTAAGGGCACATTCAAAGAGAACGTAACCGATATAGAATCATTTTCACCCTATTTAGAATATCCTCAATACACCAAACCAAGAGTCTATAGAAAACATTCTGTGCCGGAAATTTTACTTTCCGGAAATCACAGAGAAATAGAAGAATGGAGGAAAAAAACTTCCTTGGAGGATACCATAAAGCTCCGACCCGATCTTATTACCAAAAAAGTTTTTAAAAAGGATTAGTTGTATTTTTTCCGGAGGATGAAGGCAAAGATGGAATGGGCGAAGATAAAGAATTATTAAATGTTGATATTTTATCAATTAATGACAATGTTTGTTGAGTGAAAGGGGAAATCATTGAGGTAGTGGAATTACTTCCGGAAATAAAAGGTTTATAATAAAAAATAACCGTAAGTCTGGACAAATTATTGCTTATTTCAACACTGGTAACCTCAGATAGCGGAAGAGATTTATCAAGCTCATTTATAAAATTACTAATAGCTCTAACATTTCCTTCCACATTTAAATCTAACTTTAGAGATGGAAAACCCGTATTGTCGGTGGTTGTCTTTGATAAATCGCCAACCTGAAATGCGAAATTCCCCAGCGATACCCCCGCTTTCCCAGAAGCTGCCGATACTCTATCAAGTACGCTACCAAAATCTTTATTGAGCGGCAAAGCAGATGTAACTGTTTGCAGTTGTGAATCCATAGTTGATTCATTTATACCCGAAAGAAGATCTAAGTTCTTTTTAAGGATGGAAAGCTTAGCGGATGCATCTTTTGACTCCGCTTTTCTTCTCCCTAAATCTTTAATTTGAGGCATTACAACGCTTATAAATATGAAAAAGGAAACTATTATTACGATTACAGGAACTACAAACTCCTTATAACGATTATAAATTAGTTTCGCAGAATTGATATCAACATTTATTTTACTATCCATAATTAATATAAATTTGCCTTAATAGAAACAAAATAACTGCTATTTTTTTCGCTTAAAGTTAAAGAATCAAGAGTTATGGTGTTGATTAGCTCTTTCTTTTTAGCCATAGATATTAGATTATTTATAAAGTCCTGAATAGGTTGGAGCGAATTTGAAGTTAAAGTCAACGCAAGCGTTTTCTTGTCTACGCGTAGCGACTGTATGGAAATTTCATTTGGTATTCTTTCTAAGATAGTATTGATAACTTTATAATAGCTCGAGCGCTTTTTAATTATCTCTGTAATTCCTAAGATCCTATTGTTAATTATTGCAATCTTGGCTTGTCTATCCTTTAATAAAGATATTTTTTGTAAAGTCAAATCTTGCTCCTTTTTTATAGAAAAAAGAGGTGCTGTACTATTAAGAATAAATATAATAATAGATGCTATAGCCACAAAAGCAAGAGAGAGCGCGGAAACCATCCTTACTATCCTTAACCCTTTTTTTCTTTTCAGTAAGTCAGGATTAATATTTGAAAGAAGATTTATATCACTACTCATAACCTCTCATCGCTAAACCTACAGCAATAGCATAATCGGAAGCGTTATCAAGTATTTCTTTTGGCACCTGTTGGCTTACAAGAACCTTCCACGGATTAGCTATAGCTGTTTCTATGCCTAAATTATTTGCAAAGAAAA
>Ga0209726_10004944_pt1 | contig 16634 bp, 14 predicted proteins | sample Subgrocontami54m_FD_187453 | JGI IMG/M metagenome (GOLD analysis project Ga0209726, IMG submission 187453) | Subsurface groundwater microbial communities from S. Glens Falls, New York, USA - GMW46 contaminated, 5.4 m (SPAdes) (version 3) | ecosystem: Environmental > Aquatic > Deep subsurface >... | reverse complement strand
AAATCTGGTCCGAGCGCTTCACCGTTTTTCATCTGTTCGGCAAAATATGCGTAGACTGCTTTAAGATCTTCCAGGTCTAAGCGAAGCCGCGTATACCGTTCCATAAACCTAAAAACGGCTACTACCGAGCGAGAAGTTGTGTAAATTCCTGACTGGGGAAGAGAAACCGAGTCGGGTGTTAATTCGCGGACGGGGACGGCCATCTTGTTCGCGGCAGCCAAGGCCACTTGGCTAGCAGCAGAATGGCCGACAGGCTAACGAATCTTGAAACCCCTCGATGTCGCATTCGGGTTATCCACCGCGGCGCCCGCCCGTGCTTAGGGGGCAGCGGGCCCCGCCGTGGATAACCCTGCGCCTTGCCAAATCATCTGTCCGAGCCTAGAAAATGGCCTTGGCTGCCGCGAACCAAATGGCCTTACATAGGCGCGAAACGACATCGGGAGAGGGACACCAAATGGGTGAAGCCAAAAGGCGGTTGGATGTTGCGGTGCGAGCGGGTGTTGAAGCCCTGGGCGTGGAGACGATCGGTGGCCGGGTACAGGTGCGCTGGAGCAAAGGCGCAGCGGCGACGCCCTTTGGGCAGATGGCTTTCTTCATTGAGTTTCTCAACCTGACGGGGCTGTATCGGCGCTGGGAAGACAGTTGTCCGCTGGAATTGAAAAGCTCGAACGGATCGAAGATTCGGGACATTCTCGGAACGCTGTTTTTGTCGGTGCTCTCGGGGCATCGACGTTATGCGCATATCACCGCACTGCGCGCGGACGGCGTGATCCCGGCGCTGCTTGGGATGAATGGGATCGTGGCCGAGGACACGGTGCGTCGGGCGTTGCAGACGATGGACGAAGCCGCTGGGCGAAGCTGGCTGCAAACGCACCTTGACGCGAGTGTGCTGCCGTTGCTGTGGGCGCCGTGGATCATGGACATCGACGTGACGGTCAAGCCGCTGTACGGCAAACAGGTCAAGGGCTACGAGTACGCGGTGCTGGTCACCGACCTGACGCACGAACTCTGCGCCATCGCGCAACTCTACCGAGATCGGGGCGATGCCGAGAACGCCTTTGATGAACTAAAGAACCAGTGGGGCTGGGGCGGCTTTATCACCCATGACCTGAAGCGTTGCCAATTCACTGCCATGACGGTGGCGCTGGCCTACAACTGGTGGAGCCTGTTTGTGCGCTTGGCCCATCCCAAGGCACGCCTGGAGGCGATCGCCAGCCGCCCGTTCCTGCTCTCGGGTATCGGGCAGCTCACCACTCACGCGGGTCAAATCCATCTCGCCATCACCGCCTTGCACGGCAAGGCTGAAAAAGCCAAGGCTATACTGATGCGTGTCAGTCGCCAACTCAACGATTGGAAAGTCACTGCGGAGCAGTTGACCTCTGCTTCCGTCTGGCATCGCGTCTGCGCCTTCATCATGGCCGCTGTCACCGGCCTCAATTGGTTCGAAACACGAAGAAATCATGCTTTGTCGCATTGCATCACAGAGCCATAGCCGTTTTTAGGATTAATGAATTCGCCATCGCAGATCAACAAAGTCAATGACTTACAAATGAGGAAATTGGCGCAAAGCGAATAAATCAGCGCTTCCTTAGGTTGAGATTGGCGACCGGACCTGGCCCAGCACGGTTCGGGTTCGTCCCCTCGATCACCCTGCGTGAACCTCTTGAGGAGACGTCCTCCGCAGGCGCAGGGCCGGCCTGAAGCTCGCTGCTCAGAACCGACACATCCGCAAGCCCTTCGAGTACGGCAATCCTGTCAGCCAGCGCGTGGCTCCGTGGCCTAGTCATGATTTCCTCTGTCAGGCTGAAGAACTTGTTCTCGACAACGGAGAAGGCCACGGGATCGTCAGGCCGGCCCCGTGCTGTTTCGCGGGCATGATGCAGCACGGTTCCGTCCTTGAGGCAAACGCTCAGACAACATCTGTGGCGCGCGGCCAGCACTTCGGTATCGAGGTGCGGTGCATGCACGACCTCTATACGGTCGACCAGGGCCAGCAAGACGCGGTCGGCCAACAAGGCATCGCTGAACTGCGCGGTAGTTGCATTATTCGGCACGTAAGGCCAGCCGACGTGTTTGTAGCCATGTTCGGTGAGTTCAACAACGATCCGTTCGATTGTGTCGGGACGCAGGCGAGGCTCACGTGCGCACAACTCGGCGAAAGCATCGATGGCCGGGTGCATGGCCGCGCAGTTGGCGTGAAGCTTGAAGGCGATGGTTGCGGCCGCAAGGTCCTGACCGAGCTCGCGATCGAGCGTATCGGGAAACACCGGGTCGCCGCGCGCGAATGTGGCGATGAAACCACCGACGGGATGTTCGAGCGCATCGGCCGGCGCGGTAAATCCCTGTTCGGCCAGCAAGGTGGAGAGCACGCCCGCCTTGGCGGCACAGCCCGCGTATAGGCGCTTGGCCATACCCTCGTATTGCACCGCCAGCAACCCGCCCGCTTGGAGGACCCCGAGCATCAGTGCATGGGTATATCGCTCCGGTTCCAGGTGCAGGGCGCGCGCCGCGGCGGCCGCCGCGGCAATGGTGCCAAACACGGTCGGTGCATGCCAGCCGCGCGCCAGGACGTGCGGACCCATGCAGCGATTGATCCGCACGCCGACCTCCCATCCCGCCCCCAATGCGGTGAGCATGTCACGGCCCGACAGGCCAGGCCGCAAGTCAGCAATGGCCAGTACCGCAGGCAACATGGTGGAGCTGCCATGCAGCATGGCCTCGCCATGCACATCGTCGAGTTCGAAAGCCTGGATCGCGGCACCATTCACCATCGCCGCGACCATGGGTTCGTAAAACGATGGAGTACCCCAAACGCGCGCTCCACCGGCAGAGACGCGGGCACCGGCCATAGCGCGCAGCACGACCTGGGTGGAGGGCAAACCGAACCCGTACAAGGCACAACCGAACGCATCCAGCACTGAAGCCTTGAGTTGTGAAACCGAACCCGCGTCGAGATCACTGTACTCGAGGGTAGCGGCCCATGTGGCGAGGCGTTGGGTGCGGCCGCTGTCCGGCCGCTGTGCGCTGGTCATGACCATTTCTCCATAGCCTTGCCGGAATACAGCATCCGTTTGATGCCGGCGATATGACCCGGGGGCTGGCGTCCTGCCTGTTCGACCGCGCGTACGGCGACCGACAGCGCGGCACCACGTTCGACGACGTGGTGGACGAGGCCAATGCGGCGCGCTTCGTCCGCTTCCATGGGTTCGCCCGTGAACAGCATGTCCAGCGCAGGCGCAAGGCCGACGATGCGCGGTAGCCGCTGCGTCCCGCCGGCACCGGCCACGGTGCCGATGCGTGAACTGGTAACGGCGAAGCGCGCGCCCTGGCCGGCAATGCGCAAATCGCAGGCCAAGGCGATTTCCAGCCCGGCCGTGATGCAAAAGCCCTCGATGGCAGCCACCACCGGCTTGCCGAGTTGCTCGAGGAAGTTGCAAAAAACATGGCGGCGGCGCAGGTACTGCAGCCGTGCATGTCCATCGGCAACGGCTTGCGATTTCTCGAGGTCGGCACCCGCCGAGAACCAGTCGAGGCCACCGGTCAGGACTAAGCCAGCGACGCGGTCATCATTCTGCACCCCACGCACCACGGCTGTGATTTCATCGAGCACCTGGGTACTGATAGCGTTCCGGCGGAGCGGCCGGTTGATCGTGACGATACGAACCGAGCCGGCGTCATCGACCCGGACCGTTTCGAACGCCGGCTGCTCGACCTGCGTCAAGGGCTCTACCATCTCGTTACACTGTTTCGAAGATGGCCAGACGGTAGCGATGAATTTGGTTCAAACGCCTGCATCGCCGCTCGTGCGTGCCAGCAAACGAAGCACTGTCCCGATGTCGGTGGCACGGTCAAGAGACCACAAGGCGCGCAGCGCGGCCTCGCATCGCCCGGCGCCGCCATGCTCGCGAAACATGGCGCGAAACTTGGTGTCGATGTCCCGATCATCGAGCGCCAGCTCGACGTGGCCGCGCGGATAGCGTACTTCGGCGACGTGGCACGCGCCTGTCATGGTCTCTACGGTGATACGGCAAGGCGCCGACTCGGGATAGAGGCGCGACAGTTCGGGACTGACCTCGACGCTGATCTTGCGCATCAACTCCAGCATCGCCGGATCTTCAAGACGGTCGGCGGCGAACGAAGCCGAACTGATTTCGCCATCGCGCAACGCGTTACCGACCACATACGGCAGGCTGTGATCGGCGGTCTCGCGATGTTTGGGCGCCCAACGGCTGGCATCGCTCGCCATGGCGTCGTAAGCCTGTTGGTAGGTTTCAACATGGATGCGCGCCAGCGGCACCGATCCCAGCCGCTCGCGCAGTTCCAGCGACGCCCACGCCGGCGATTGTCCGTGGTAACACACCGGGAAGCACTTCATGTGCGTGCGGCAGATCCGATGTGCATCGGTTTTACCATCGGGTATCAGCCAGTCGAAGCGCCCGACGATGTCGAACAGACCGCAGTCGCCCTCGAAGATTGCGGTCGGTCCGGTAAATCCATCCTGCGCCAGCAATGCCGCGAAAATTGCATTGCGCGAAGCATAGGCGGCGGCGCTGCCCTTCCATCCGGACAACTCGCCGCGCCGCGTCTGGTACAAGGCCATGTTGGGCACCAATGCAAGGGCGATGGCATTCCCCATCTCCTCCGGCGAGAAATGCAGCAGGCGTCCGACCCCGACAGCGGCGGCCACGACGCCATACACCGGCTGGTCCCAACCCATGCTGTTCAGGTCGATCGAGTCACAGCAGCCGCAGTACACATCGTAAGCAAGGGTCACGGCGGCGATCACAGCCGCACCGTTGCAAGCCATCGCCTCAGCCACCGTAATGATGGGTGCGATCACGTCGCTGGGATGTCCGCCGCTCTTGACGCGGTACATGTCGCTGACGTCGAGAAAGCGCAGCATGGTGCCGTTGGCGAAGGCTGCAGCTTCGGGCGTCGTTTTCCAGTCGCAGCCCCACACTGTACTGAGCGCACCGGGGCCACCGCCTGCGCGTTCTGCCACCTTGCGCGCCATCGCGGATACCGGTTCATGCCAAGCTCCGATGGCGCAGGCAAACGTGTCCACGATCCTGCGCCGCGCCTCATGGACCACGTCCTCTGGCAAGCGGTCGTAGCGGGACGACAGAGCGGTGTCGACCAGAAAACGTGTAGTGTCATCCATGATATGCAACCACCTTATTCCAGACACTCTTCGCGGTGCTGCAACAGCCCGGCGGACACTTACGGCTTCAGTTTGCCGATGCCCAGTGAGTTGAAGACGCCTTCCCACTTGACACGCTCTTCCTGGATGAACTGCGCGGCTGCCCCAGGATTCGAGTCCGTGGTGGGCTCGATCGCTTCGGCAAACAGCGCCTTCTGGAACTCCGCGTCGCGCATCACTTTGCTCGTGGCCTGGTAGATCTGGTCGATGATCGCCGCGGGCGTACTGGCAGGCGCGCACAACACGTTATAGGTATAGGAGAGCACGCGCTGCCCACCCGCCTCAAGCGCCGTCGGCACCTCCGGCGCGGCCTGCGAGCGTTTTTCACTGAACACCGCCAGTATCCTGATCCTGCCTGCACGGTGCAATTGCATGCCGCTGCTGATAGTGACGAATGCAATCGGAATCTGATTGGCAACTAAGTCCTGGATGCTCTGGCCGCTACCCTTGTACGGCACGTGCACGATGTCGAGCCCGCCTTCCTTGATCTTGAACAACTCGCCGCTCAGGTGGTTGATGCTGCCGGTACCGGCTGAACCATAGGAAGATTTGCCGGGATTGGCGCGCACGAGAGCAATCAGCTCCTGCAGAGTCTTCGGTCCGCTCGGATGTACGGCAATGGCGATCGCCGTGGTACCGAGTATCGATATAGGAATGAAACTCTTCACCGGATCGTAGGACAGGTTGTCCATGGTGACCGGGTTGATCGAGTGCGTCGACACCGTGCCAAGCACCAGCGTATAGCCATCGGGCTGGGCGCGCGCCGCTACAGTCGTACCAATGATGCCGTTGGCGCCGGCCCTGTTGTCAACGACGATCTGCTGGCCAAGTGCATTGCCGAACTGGTGCGCGAACCGCCGGCCCAAGGTGTCCGTACCGCCACCGGGCGAATAAGGAATGATCATTCGGATCGGCCGCTCCGGGTAGTTGCGCTGCGCGCAGACGCCCAGCGGAGTCAAGCCTGCCCATGCCGCCAAGACGATGCCGGTCTTCAGGACGCCACGTCGTTTCATCTTTCGTCTCCTCCAATGTTGGTCACGTCGAACAACAGGCCGATATCCAAGTCTTCGTGCAGGCCGCGAATCACATCGAGGCAAGCTTTGCGCCGGCTTTCAGGCAAATAGGGGCTACACAGCATGCCGAACTTGCGTTCGAGCTCCTCATCTGTCATCGGATTGAGTACGTGGCCGCGTGGGTACCTGGCCTGCTCGACCAGGCGTTTGCCGTCGCGGGTCGCGATCTCGATCTCGGTGACCATCTCATTTGGAAAACGGCGTGTAAAGGCGGGTTCTTCGCTAATTGTGATTCGGTCCATGAGCCGATGCGTCAAGGGATCGCCGATGCGCTCCTGATCGAACGCGGCCAGTGTTACAGGTCCGTGCCGCAAGGCATCGGCGAGCAGATAAGGCAGGCTGTGATCGGCGGTCTCGCGTGTGCGCGGACGCCATTTCTCGGGCTCGCTACCGATCTCGCTCCATGCCATGTGGTAGGTGCGCACGGCGATGTTTTCGATGTCCTCCACATCCACGCGAGAGCCCAGCTTGTCAACCAGCCAGAGCGGTGCCTGCGAATGGTATTCGGTCGGGAAAGCCTTGAGGTTGGAGCGTTCGATGGCAAACGATTCTCTAGCGTTTATGCTTGCCACTTCGAAGGGGCCGGTCACCTGTTCCCAGACACCGTGCCGGCCCTCGAAAGCAGCGCTGGGCCCGGTCATCCCCAGCTGCGCCAACAGGGCGGCAAACACGCCTGCCCGCGCCGCGGCCGCTGTCGCGCAGCCTTTCCACATCGACAACTCAGCGCTGCGCGTCTGCCGTGTGGGGATATTCGCCGTTACGGCGATGGCGAGCGCATGGCCGAGTTGCGTTTCATCCAGTCCGAGCAACTTGCCCGTCCCCGCCGAGCTACCGAGCACGATGGCGACGCCTTGGTCCCATCCCCGTTGACGCAGGTGCACCGTATCAGCTATGACTGCAAACACTTCATAGCTGGCGGCGACCGCGAGTAGCAGCGCACGGCCACGAACCCGGTATGCATCCGCCACGGCCAGCACCGCCGGCAGCATGTCGCTCGGATGACCCGATCCCAATGCGATATAGGTGTCGTTGAAATCGAGATAACGCAGCGCGGCTGTGTTGGCGAATGCCGCCATTTCCATGGTGGTGGGCAGGCTCGACCCCAGCACACGCGCCGGCGGACTGCCGCTGCTCGCGGCAGCGAGGGTGCGCGCGATGCACGCCGGTTCGCTGCCATAACCGCCGAACAGACAGCCAATGGAATCGATGATCCTGCGTTCGGCCTCGTGAATGGCCGATGGGCTCAGGTCGTCGAAGCGCAGCGCACTTACACGCGCCGCCAGCGCCACCGTGGTCTTGTCCACTTCAATGGGCCCTAATGCGCCTTGCCGCCAATGGCTTTCAGCACCTCAGCCCATTTATCGAGCTCGGCACGCATGAACGGGACCACGGTCGCCGGGGTCGAGTCAGTCACCGGTTCTACCGCCATGGCGGTAAGCGCCTTCTGCCAAGCTTCGTCGTTCACCACCTTGGCCGTTGCCGAATACAGGGTATCGATGATGGGTTGCGGCGTTCCAGCCGGAGCAAACACGGCGGTATAGGTGTAGGCAAGCACCCCGGGCAGGCCGGCTTCCGCGGCGGTGGGAATGTCGGGTGCGGCTTTAGTGCGCTTCTCGCTGAATACCGCGAGTATGCGCAGCCTGCCGGTCTTGTGCTGCTGCACCGCCGAACTGAAGGTCACTATCGAGATCGGAACCTCACCCACCACGAGGGCGATGATGCTCGGACCGCCGCCCTTGTAGGGGATATGAGCGATATTCAAGTCGCCGGCACGCTTCTTGAACAACTCGCCGGTGAGATGGTTGAGGCTGCCGGTACCGGCTGTGCTATAGGAGTACTTGCCGGGATTAGCCTTGACGACTTTGACCAACTCCTTGAGCGACTTGGATATGCTGGGATGCACCGCCACCGCCATGGGTACCGTGCCCAGTACCGCAATCGGTGCAAAATCCTTGATGGGATCGTAGCCAAGGTTGTCCATTGTCAAGGGATTGATCGAGTGGGTTGACACCGTGCCCATCAGCAGGGTGTAACCGTCCGGCTTGGCGCGCGCCACCCCGGCTGATCCGATGGCACCATCGGCGCCGGCCCTGTTATCGACGACGACGCTCTGGCCCAGAAACGTGCCCAGCTGAGCCGCATAACGCCGCGCCACGATGTCGGTATTACCGCCCGGTGAAAAAGGCACGACGAGGCGTATCGGCCGCTCTGGATATTTGCCCTGCGCCTGGACTCCGGTCGAGACCATCGTCATCGATAAAGCCGCCGCAACAAAGCCTGCCGCAATAAAGCGTTGGGTAACACAACCCGCCACCCTTGCCATGCAACCCCTGCTCCAGCCCACCCTTATGCCCTTCTTCATGATCCACCTCCATAGATAAATGCAAGTTATTATGGTTTGGCCTTGCCTCGAACTAGAACTGCCGCCTCGGTGCGCGTTTGCGTCAGCCATTGGAACCGCGCCCGATAGGCCCGCTCGAACGCGTCGATGTCTTCCAGATTCGCCAGCGTGATATTGATGTCGTCGAGACCTTGCAGCAGTTGTTGTTTTCTCGAAGCATCAATCTCGAAATGGTGGATGTCGCCTTGCGGACCGGTCACTTCCTGGCGCTCCAGGTCCACGCTCATGCTTGCGCCAGGTTGCCCTTGCAAAACCCGCAAAAGTCCTTCGACCGCATGCCGGGACAAACGCACCGGCAGCACGCCGTTCTGCAGGCAATTCGCACGAAAGATATCGCTGAAGCTTTCCGCGATGACCACCCGTATGCCGAAGTCGGCGAGTGCGATCACGGCAGCTTCACGGCTCGAACCGCAGCCGAAGTTCTTGCCGGTTACCAGGATCGACGCTGTGCGGTAAACAGGACGATTGAGCAGGAAATCGTTGATCTCGTTGCCGTCGGCGTCATAGCGGTCACCGTGCAGCAGGAAACGTCCGTAGCCGGCGCTCAGCGGCTCGCGCACGAAACGGTGGGGAATGAGCCGATCGGTATCAACGTCGGACACATTGAACGGTGCGGCGATGCCGATGAGGCGATGCAAAGGCTTCATGTCACGCCTCGAATCAGGATACGCGGGTCGGTCAGCCTGCCGATGATCGCCGCAGCCGCTGCGGATGCGGGACTGACCAGATGCGTCCTGACGCCCGCACCCTGGCGGCCTTCGAAGTTACGGTTCGAGGTCGATGCACAGCGCTGGCCTGGTGTCAAGCGGTCGCCGTTGGCACCGGTGCACATTGAGCAACCCGGCTGGCGCCACTCGAAACCGGCATCGATGAAGATACGGTCTAGGCCTTCGGCCTCGGCCGCACGCTGGACGCCACGCGAACCCGGCACCACCATTGCGGCCACGGCGGCGCGTCGCCCGCGCACGACCTCGGCCGCGGCGCGCAGATCTTCCAGCCTGGCGTTGGTACAGGAGCCGATGAAGACATGGTCGAGCGCAATGTCCGCGATGTTCATACCGGGCTCGAGATCCATGTAAGCCAGTGCCGCCTTGGCGCGGCTGCGGCGGTCGGCCTGACCAAAGCTGGCAGGGTCCGGGATCTTGCCTGACAGCGGAACGGCCTCGTCCTGGCATGTCCCCCAGGTTGCCATCGGCACCACGTTGCTTGCGTCCAGGGTCGCTTCGCGATCGAAGACGGCATTCGCATCGCTCGGCAGGTCCACCCACGCTTGCCGCGCCAGGCGCCACGCCGCGCCCGAAGGTGCATACTCACGTCCCTCGAGGTAGGCAAAGGTCACGGCATCGGGCGCGATGGCGCTGGCCTGTGCGCCGAACTCGACAGACATGTTGCACAGGGTCATGCGGCCTTCCATCGACAGCGCCGCAACGGAGGGCCCGGTATATTCGACCACGTGGCCGACAGCGCCATCGATGCCGATGCCGGCGATCAAGGCGAGCGCGACATCCTTGGCCGATACAGAGGGGCCGAGCACGCCAGCGATGTGTACACGCATCTGCGCCGGCTTGCGATACCAGACGGTCTGGGTGGCAAGCACATGTTCTACCTGCGCGGCGCCGATACCGATCGCGAACGCACCGAAGGCGCCATCGGTGGTGGTGTGCGAATCCGATCCGGTGATCACCATGCCGGGCTGCACCAGCCCGATCTCGGGCGCCACCACATGCATGATGCCCTGCTGCGCATGCGCCATGCCGAAGTGTTCGATTCCGGCACGAGCCGCGTTGGTTTCGAGTTGCACGATCATACGTCCAGCACCGGGGTCGAAGACCGGGCCTCCATGATGGGGGGACCGGCTCGGCACATAATGATCTGCGAACGCGAAGGTTTGGGCGGGGCGGCGCACGACACGGCCAGCACGCTGCAGGCGATCGAACGCATGAAAGGGCCCTTCATGCACGACGTTGTGATCGACGTAGAGCAACATCTCGCCGTCGCCACGCCGGCTGACGAGGTGGCGTTCCCAGATCTTTTCGAACAGCGTCTTGGCTGACATGTCTCGAATGAAAGGACTTGGACTCGGCGTCAGGCGCGAAACGCGTCGAGCCCGGTTAGTTCGCGTCCGACGATTAGTGCCAGGATCTCATTGGTACCGTCGGGTATCGGCAGCATGCGCGCATCGCGGTATAACTGTTCGAGCCCGAGTTCGACGCTGACGCCCATGGCTCCGTGCACCCCCATAGCCAGGTTGATGGCCGCCAGACAGGATGTCGTCGCATATCGTTTCGCCATCGCCGAGAGACCATTGGTGCGGCCGCCCTGGTCCACTGCGGCGAGCGCCTTGTAGCACAGCAACCTGCTAGTTTCGACAGCCGTGGCGATGTCGGCCAGGTTCTGCTGCACCAGCTGGGTACTGCCGATCAGGCGTCCGAACTGGCGCCGCACGCCGGCGTATTCGACCGCCTTGTCCAGGGCCTGCTGAGCCAAGTGCACCGCCATCAAGCCCAGCAATGGACGATTGCCGTTCCAGGTCGTGGTCAACAGCCGCGCCACGTCGCCGCGCTGTCCCAGCGCATTGCGGCGCGGCACGCGGCAATCGTCGAACAGCAGTTCAGCGGTATGACCCTGGCGGAAACCGAACACCTCGATTTCCCTGCTTTCATAAGGCGTGACCGCACGCTCCACCAATACCCGCTGCAGCAGATTGCGGCCGTTGGTGTCGGTGCCGAGCGAACCGGTAACCACCACGACATCGCTCAGTGTGCCGTTGGTGATCCACATCTTGCGGCCGCTGATGACCAGTTCGTCGCCCTCTTCACGAAGCTTGGTGCGGATACCGCGCGGATCCGAACCGGTATCGGGCTCGGTGGTCGCCGTGCAGCAGATCTTGCGGCCCGCGATCAGGTCGGGCAGGACCCGGCCCCATTGATCTTCCTCGCTTTCGGCGCGGATGCGCGTCACCGTCACTTCGTGCGAGATCAGGGAGTTCGCGACGACCGGCGGCAGTTGTTCGAATACCAGACCGTAGTCGAACATCTTCATGCCCGAACCGCCGGCTTCGACCGGCAGGCGCGGTGCCGTCAGGCCTTGGTTGGCGAAGACCTCGAAGATATTAAGCATCGCTTCCTTGGGCAGCGATTTGTCGGCCGGATGCGCCGCCATGACCGGCCGGATGGTGCGTTCGGCCAAGCGCCTGCCGACATCCTGCAAGGCACGCTGTTCACCCGTCAGTTCGAAATGCATACTACCTCCCCCCTGCTTTCATTGATAGTCTTGCGATGCCGGCCCAGATGGTTCATCCGGTGCTGCTAGTGTGGTGCGTCTCAAATGATAGAACTTAAATGTGTTTGCGATGTCTGTAACATAAGGAGGTTACAGACATGCGAATCGCACCTACTGTCACGATCACCGAAGAGCAAGCACGCCAGCTTCAGGCATGGGCGCGCGGGCGTAGCGTCGAGGTGCGTTTGGCGCAGCGGGCGCAGATGATTCTGCTGGCAGCACAGGGCATGACCGACCAAGCGATCGCAACTGAGTTGAAGGTAGGCCGACGCACACCGGCGCGCTGGCGTCAGCGGTTTCTTGAGCAAGGACCGGTTGGGATCGAGCGCGATGCGCCGCGCCCGGGAAGAAAGCGGCAGATCTCTACGGCAAAAGTGCGCGCGGTGATTGCGAAGACGACACGCGAAGTCCCGTCGAACTCGACGCACTGGAGTACCCGCACGATGGCTGCTGCTGTCGGCATCAGCGAGGCGAGCGTGCGCCGTATTTGGCACGCCAATGGACTCAAGCCGCATCTGCTCAAGACGTTCAAGGTTTCCAACGACAAACTCTTTGCCGAAAAACTCGAGGACATCGTCGGGCTGTATCTGAATCCCCCCGAGCACGCGCTGGTACTTTGCTGCGACGAAAAAAGCCAGATCCAAGCGCTGGACCGCACTCAGCCTGGGCTGCCGTTGAAAAGGGGCCGCGCGCAGACGCTCACGCATGACTACAAGCGCAACGGAACGACCACGCTGTTTGCCGCCCTCAATACGCTGGACGGTGCCGTCATCGGCCAGTGCCTGCCGCGACATCGCCATCAGGAGTGGTTGAAGTTCCTGTGTCAGATCGAACGTGAAACCCCGCCCAGGCTCGATTTGCATCTGATCGTCGACAACTATGCCACCCATAAGCATCCCAAGGTCAGATCCTGGCTCAAGCGCCACCCACGATTCCATATGCACTTCACTCCGACCAGTGCCTCTTGGCTGAACATGGTCGAACGCTTCTTCCGCGACCTGAGCCAAAATGCGATCGAACGCGGCGTGTTCCCCAACGTGCCTGAACTCATCAGCACTATTGAAACCTATGTCGAAAACCACAACCATGATCCCAAGCCGTTCATCTGGACGGCGCGCGCCTCGGACATCCTCGCGAAGGTCGTCAAAGCGCGCGCACGACTCAATAAGTTGCAATCTGTTTGACGCACTACACTAGCTCAGATGCCGCGGATGACGACTTTGCCGAAATGCGCGCGGCTGGCGAGATAGTCGTAGGCAACCCGGGCATCCCCGAACTCGAACTGCCGGTCGATGATCGGTTTGAGCTGTGCTTGAGAGATAGCCCGGTTCATCGCTTCGAACATCTCGCGGCTGCCGACCTGGATGCCGTGCACATTGGCGCGCTTGGCGAGGATCATCTGCGGGTTGATCTGGGCCTCGCCCGCAAGATTGCCAATTGCATAAAGCCGCCCGCCCACACGAAGGGCAAGGAGCGATTTCCTGAACGTTCCCGCGCCGCCCAACTCGACAACGTGGTCGGCGCCCTGTCCGCCGGTCAGATCCATTATCGCGCGCTCCCAGTCGGGCGTGGCGCGGTAGTTCACCACGTCGGTGACACCCATCGCCTTGAGCTGTGCGATCTTCTCTTCGCTGCCCGAGGTGACGATCACGCGCGCCCCGGCCATGCGCGCGAACTGCACCGCGAATAGCGACACGCCGCCGGTGCCTAACGTCAGCACGGTCTCGCCCGCAGTCAGCTTCCCACGGGCAAACAGGGCGTGCCAGGCGGTGACGGCCGCGCACGGCAGCGCGGCCGCCTCCTCGAAGGTGAGGTGCGCGGGAATTGAGACGACGCCTTCTTCCGAGAGCACGATACGCTCGGCCAACACTCCATCCGATGGGCCGCCGAGCGAAGAGGATGCGTATACTGGATCGATACGCCCGGCGAGCCAGCGCTGCAGGAAGATCGCTGCGACGCGATCGCCCACCTTCACGCGCGTGACGCCGGGGCCGACTTCCACGACTTCGCCGGCACCGTCCGAAAGCGGAATCGGCCGCAGCTTGATCGCCGTCCGCTCATAGGCGCCGGTGGCGACCTTGAGGTCGCGGTAATTGAGCGAGGTCGCACGAATGCGGATCGCAACTTCCCTCGGACCGGGGCGGCGGTACTCCTCGTCGCCAAGCTTCAGATCGTCGAGGGTTCCGACCGGGTCGAGTCTGTAGACTTTCATGCGCTCTTCTCCTTCATAGATACGGATGGTACTACGTGGTGAAGGCCCAGTCGCAGATCTGTGAGCCGGGCATTTGACGGAGCTATCACTATGTCGTTTATTGAAACGATTTCAGAGCTGAATTTTGCGTTTCCCCTTACACAACCTTCCCAACTACCATCGTTATCACCGCCTCGATCTCCGCGACCGGCACGGTCATGTAGTCCCTGGAAGCACGGCGAGGTCGGCGAGCTTGCCGGGTTCGAGCGAGCCGCGTTTGCCGTCGTCGTGAGCAAACCAGGCGCTGCCGATCGTGTACATGCGAAGCGCGTTTTCGGGCCGGCAAGTTTCTTGATCGCGGCGGTCGTGCCAAGCGCAGCGATCTTTCCGTCGGGCACGGCGAGCGCCTGCCTGACTGAGAACTTCGAATCGACGGTGAGGATTTTGCCGTTGACGAGGATCGTGTCGGCGGGCTGCGCTTGAACGGAGTGCCCCGCAGCGAACGCCAGACCCGCTGCGAATACGGCCAAGGCTTTGTTCATGCCGCTTCCCCTTTCTTCTCGGCTATTTTACGCTGCTCGCGGGTAAATGTGCGCTGACGTCACCTTTTGAGGATTACGTAATTGAACGACAAAGCCCGGCCATTGTTCGTTCGAATCGTTTACGCCAAGGACAGCAGATTAACGCGTCACTATTAGCCCGGATTATTCACGAAACTGACTGTACAAAGGCCTCACACAGTGGTACAACGCCGTTGTCATACGAGCGTAGTGCACCACTGAGGAGGCCTTTGCATGAGAGACGATAGCACACAACAGTGTGTGTTGTTCCCCGAGGTGTTTGGTAAGCCGCTGGTGGCGCAGTTTGATCAGCCGCACGGCAGCTCCGACGGCGGGGCGGTGCTGCTCAAAGCGTGCGATGAGCGGCTGCGATTGCGGTGGCCAAGATGGTACTGGAGCCGATGATAAATCCGAGCAATTGATGTGCATATGTTATTAGGCGTTGCGACGGTAGACTATCCATCCCGCTCGCGTTGTGCCATCATCTTACAAAGATGCCATGCTCCGGTACGATCAAGTGAGATTTGCAATGGCGGAGCATGCATTGTGTCGAGGAGAACCGTGAAATGTCGCGAATACCATCAAGCATCGCTGTGATATTCTTGTTTGCTATTGCATCATGTATCGGCGTATTTGTGCCGGGCGCGAGAGCGGCAAACTATCCGGACAAGCCAATTCGAGTGATGGTAGTTTACCCGCCGGGCGGGGGTATAGACATACTCGCCCGTCCCCTTGGTCAGCGGCTTACCGATACCTGGGGCGTGCCGCTCGTCATCGATAACCGGCCTGGGGCCGGTACTACAATTGCGAGCGGGATCGTTGCGAAAGCGGCGCCGGATGATTATACCTTGCTTATGAGCGACGTGAGCTTCGTCATTGTTCCCAGCCTGTATACACACCTTTCTTATGATCCAGTCCGTGCGTTCACGCCTGTTTCATTGCTCAATTCGGTAACGGACATGTTGGTGGTGTACCCATCGTTGCCGGTGAATTCCGTAAAGGAATTGATCGAGTTCGCCAAAGCGAATCCCAGGAAAATTCTGTATGCGTCCGCCGGGAACGGCACTCCGCCTCACCTCGCGGCGGAACTATTCAAGGCGGCAACAGGGGTTGACATGATACACGTGCCATATAAGGGCGCAGTTCCGGCGCTTGTCGACGTCCTCGCCGGTCAATGCCAGTTGTGGATCGGCGCGCTCGCGTCACCATTGCCTTACGTTCGCGCTGGGCGGCTACCCGCGCTCGCGGTCACAGGCAAGGCGCGCTCAAATCTGTTGCCTAATGTGCCCACCATGGCAGAAGCAGGGCTGCCGGATTATGACGTGAGTTCATGGTATGCGTTGTTGGCGCCCGCGGGCACTCCACGTTCGATTGTGGAGAAGATCAGTCAGGAAGCAGGAAGAGCCGTCCAGACGCCCGTTATTAAGCAGCAGCTCGCAAGCGACGGCGCCGAGGCCATCGGCAGCAGCCCACAGGAATTCGCTCTTTTCTTGAAGAATGAACTAAGCAAATGGGGCAAGGCGGTCAAACTCGCGGGGGCGAAGCTTGATTGACGTTGGGAATCTGCTTTGTGCATGGTGGATTCCTATTCATGCTGCGACCGGCGTCCGGATAGACGACGATCCGAGGGGGAGAAAAGCAGGCGGTAATTGCGATCAACCAGCACTTTGTGGAACCTGAATAACGTGGCGGGCCGGATAATTGCGGACAGTTTCGCAATACGTTGTGGGCTCACAAACAGGATAGTCAGCGCTAGAATGAAGCGATCGAGCGTGGTGAGATTCGGGGCTCGCTGTCGGGAACGATTGCTAATCAGCAGTTGCTGTTTGAGCAACAACGATTCTGCAGCGGCGGCACGGGCACCGCCCGGGCGAAGGAACTTCGCCAGAATCACGAGTAGATGGATCGCAAGAAAGAGCTGATCGCG
>Ga0209726_10004940_pt1 | contig 16639 bp, 17 predicted proteins | sample Subgrocontami54m_FD_187453 | JGI IMG/M metagenome (GOLD analysis project Ga0209726, IMG submission 187453) | Subsurface groundwater microbial communities from S. Glens Falls, New York, USA - GMW46 contaminated, 5.4 m (SPAdes) (version 3) | ecosystem: Environmental > Aquatic > Deep subsurface >... | reverse complement strand
GCTCAAGGAGCAGCCGGGCGAGATGTGGTGGGCCTGAACGGGAGCGGGGTAGGCTGCGGTCTGATGCGCCGTGTCGTCCCCGTTGCCGTTCTGCTCGCCCTGACGGGCGTCCTGCCCGCCGCCGCCGCAGTCGAGCCGACGGGCTTCGCGTTCGGCAGGCTCGGTGGAAACATCCGCCCGTACGGCGTCACGATCGCGAACAGCGGCGTCGTCCGGACGTCGGGCGCCGTACGGGTAGGGCGGAGGCGCGTTACCGCGATGCAACTCGCTGCCCTGAACCGTATCGCGACGGAGACGCACTTCACGATGCTGCCGGCCGCGACGAACTGCCGCGGCAGCCTGCCCGACATCGCCACGACGTACGTCCGTGTGGGTGCGCGCACCGTGCGCGTGCACGGCACCTGCGTGCCGCGCTACGAGCGCCTGCTGAGAGCGCTCAAGGCGTCCGTCTCCGCGCGCTCGTAAGCGAAAGGCAACGGCCGCAACCGAGTCTTGCTACCGCGACCCGTTGTCTCTTCAGGCGTTTCGGCGCCAGAGCAGAAACGCGAGCGGCACTGCACCCGCGAGCACGAACCACGGCGCGAGCGCGACGCGTGCGTACGCGTCGATGCGCGTGCGCGTGCCTGCATAGCCGACCGCGTCGCGCGCGACGTGCCCAACCTTCCCCGACTGGTCCTCCGTGAAGGAGTGGCGGCCGCCGGTGAGCACGGCGAGGTGGTCGAGCGCGGTGGCGCTGCCCGGATCGGCGAGGTACTTCGGGTCGGGCCGTCCGTCTCGTGCGTAGATCCGCTCTCCGCCGGCCCAGACGTGCACGAATACGGGTGTCACGCGGCGGTGGAGCGTGATGTTCAGGAACGGCGAGATCTTCGCCGATTCGCCGTCGGTGAAGACGACGAGCAGGCGCCGTTGCACGCCCTGGGAGAAGAAGTGCGACTCGACGAGCGGGACGAGAGCCTGGAACGACGTCGCTCGGCCGTTGTACACCTGGCTCGGCGGCGGATGGTCGACCGCGACCGACTGGAGCAGGGTGCGCCGGAACAACGCGATGTCGGTCGTCGGCATGAGGTTGGGCAGCGAGCGGTCGGTCATCGACACGATGCCGATCGGCACGTCCTGGAGCTTCGCGCGCAGGCGCAGCGCGATTCGCTTCGCGCGCACGAGACGGCTGGGTTGCCCCGGCCCGCCCGAGGCGCGCATCGAGAGCGAGGTGTCGAAGAGGAAGAACCCCTGGGCATCGGCCCGCTCGCTGACGAGGCGCTGCCGCACGACGACGGGCTGGGCGACGGCGACCGCGACGAGCGAGACGAGCACGGTCAGCGCGACCGCGGCGGGGATCACGGTGCGGCGCCGGGGCGCCGGGAGCGAGAGCACCTGCCGGATCCGGCCCGCGCGACGCTCGGTGACGAGGAACGCTGCGAGGGGCAGCGCCGTTGCGAGTGCGAACAGTGCGTCGAGCGGTGTCAGAAAGGAGAGGCCGTGCATCAGTAGCCGCTGCCGACCGGTGTTGCGCCGCGGCCGCGCCCCGAGCCGTAGCCGCTGCGTGCGTCCTTGCTGAATCCGCCTTTCCCCGGCTTCGTCACCCGCAGCACCATCTCGAGGTTCAGCTTCGCGTCGTCGTCGCCGCCGTCGATGCGGATCGCCTGCTGGAAGTAGCCGGCCGCGCGCTTGAGGATCTGCTCGATCGCGCCCTTGTCCTGCGCCGACGCCGGCGTCGTGACAACGAGAACGCCCAGCAGATTCGCCGCAAACGAACGCTCGTGCGCGCTCAGGCCGTGGTCGATGAGATCCTGCAGCCGCTGCTGCGCCTCGGCGCGGAGCGTGGGCAGATCCTGGCGCTCCTCCGGGTTCGAGCCGATGCGGCTGTACCAGAAGAGCTGGAGCCCCCTGCGGTACGCCATCGTGTCGCCTGTTCCGAGGAGCGCGCCGGCCGGGTCGCCCGGCAGCGAGGTCTGAGGCTTCCAGAGCCCTTGGTGCGCGGGTAGCGCACGGAAGCGAAGGTCGTCTTGCGCGACCGTCGTGCGCCAGGTGCGCGCGTCGAGTGCGAGCAGCAGGAGCCCGATGCCCGCGGCGATGCAGACGAGTGACAGCAATGCGCCGCGGTGGCGGTGCAGGTGTCTCATGCCGGCGCCCCGATCGCCAGCCGGCCGTTCCAGCGCTCGTTGCCGGCGAGCAGCAGCACGAGCAGAACCCCGAGCGCGAGGAGCGCCCACGGCTGCGAAGCGGCAACCGCCTGGGCGTGGCGCGTGGCGGTATGCGTGAACACGCTCGGGTCGACGAAGACGTTGTCTCCGAAGATCGCCGCGAAGTAGCGTTGGTTCGCCGGGTCGGCGAAGAGCGGCACGATGCGTACCGCAATGTGCTCGCGGCGTAGGCGCAGCGACTCGGCGGCGAGCGCTCCCTGGTCGGCGCTCGCGTCGTCGAGGTCGCTGACGACGAGGATCGCGCCGTGTGGGACATGCGCGCGCTCGAGCGCCTGCCGTGCTTCGATCAGGCCGGAGGCGACGCGTGTGCCGCCGCTGAAGGTGTCCCACGGCGACTGCGCGAACACGGGCGTCGCTCCGTAGTAACGCACCGGCGTGAAGTAGGGGATGAACTGCAGCAGCGCGCCGGGCGGAGAGTTCGGCGGCAGCAGCGAATACGCCGTGTCGGAGAACATCACGAGCCCGATCGACTGGTTCGCGTCGACGATCCCGCGCAGCGTCGCCGCTACGCGCGCGTACACCGGCCCCGAGATGCTCGCCGACATGTCGAGCGCCACGACGCCGGTGCTCGCTCCCTGCGGAAAGACGGCGGCGCGCCCACTGCCTGCCGACCCGGCGACGTGCACGAGCGCGGCGAGCGTTCCGGCCAGTGCGAGCGCGAGCAGCACGCGCAGCACCGACGTTCTCAGCGCCGCCGAGCGGAGGTCGGGAAGCTCGGCGAGCTGCACCGGATCGCGCCTGCGGAGCGAGCCGAGCGGGCGAAGCCTCACTCTGGCACCTCCTCGGTCTGCGGCCGCCGTCCGGTTCCGCGGGCGCGCTCGGAGAAGGTCTCGACCTCCTCGTCCTCGGGCGTGCGAGACGACCACGCGAGCTCGCGCGCGGTGCGGGACAACTCGTCGACCTCCGGGATCGGCGTATCGACATCGAGCTCGCCGGCGACCCGCTCGAGCGCCTTGCGCTCGAGCGTCTCGTCACCGCGTGCGTGGGCCCAGGCGAGCACGGCGAGGGCCCGCTCGAGCGGCGTTCCCGTCACTCCGCCCGCCTGCGCGAGCCTCCGTGGGCGGATCAGCCGGTACCAGCGCCGGGCGAGCACCGACGCGACGAGCAGCAGCCCGATGCCTGCGCAGAGCGCGAGCCAGAACAGCATGCCCGGCGATACGCGGTACGTCGGCGCCGCCACCGGCGCGATGTGAAAGCGCCAGTTGAGGTGATTCGTCTTCTTGAGGAACGTTGCCACACCGGGGCTGACCTGTGAGACGACCTCGACTTTCGGCCAGGTGGCGCTGATGCCGTACGCCCGTCGGCCGTTCGGCCTCAGGTAGTCGATGTGGACGAGCTGGAAGCGGTAGACGTGGAACCGCTCGCTCGGAGGAAGGCGGGGCACGCACTCCGTCGTGATGCAGCGCAGGGTCCACGTCCAGGTTAGCTGCTGGAAACGCCCGACCTGAACCGTCGCTTTCGTCGAGTGGCGGACGAGGGTGTACGGCCTGAAGTCGGTCGAGACCCGCAGCCGTGCGGGGTCGACCCATTTCGTGTCCGCGACGACCGCGAGGCGCGCCGTAAGCACGTCGCCGAACAGGTGAACCTGCGGCGCGATCGTCGCGTACGCCTTGAGCGGGACGCCTTCGCCCACCGACGAGCCGGCCGGGAAGTTCGGCAGGGTTGCGTCGGCCGGGTGTGGGTGCAGAGCGGCGCCGAGGAGCGCGGCGGTCGCCACGACGCCAACGACGACGGCGCGCTTCATACGAGCGCTCCGCGCCACATCAGCCGCAGGTCGGCCCAGCGGAGGAACGAGTCGAGTACGCCCGCGAGGTCGTGTGAGGTGACGCCGACCGGCTCGATGCCGAGCGAGCGGAAGTCGCGTACGAGGGCGTCCCAGCGGGCCTCGTTCTGTCCGCGGCGGCGTTCGGCTTCGCGGAGCGAGAGCCGGACCGGCACGATGCGGCCCGTCGCGGGGTCGGCATAGGGAATGGTGACGCCGCCGACGTCGGGGAACGTTCGCTCCCACACGGGATCCTGGATCACGACGGGAACGAGCTCCCAGCGGTGCTCGAGCGCGCGCTGCCACCTGAGCAGGTCGGGTGGCACGACGAAGTCGGAGAGCACGAAGACGAACGCCTGCGTCGGCAGGTCGCGCCGATGCTCGCCGAGGAACTCGAGACCCTGCGAGACCGTGTCGGCGGGTGCGTCGAACAGACGCTCGAACATGCCCGGCTCCGCGCGGTGCTCGGAGCGCGGCGGACGCCAGAACGGTTCACCCTCTGCGTAGTCGAGATAGCCGGTGAGACTGCGCGCAGCGACGGCACTCTGCGCAATCAGCTCGACGGCGGCGAGTAGTGCGCGCGGCTTGTCGAGCGACCGGAGCTGCGACGACCGGATGGACATCGACGGCCGCCGGTCGCAGAGCACGATGACGCGTGGCGCCTCGTCCGCGAAGCGCTCGCGCACGATGAACTCGTCCTCGCCGCGCGCGGCGGAGAGCTTCGCGGACGAGGCCCAGTCCATCCAGCCGACATCGTCACCGGGGCGGTACTCGCGCGTGCTCGCGACGTCCGAGCCGATGCCGCGACGTGCGCTCCGTACGCCGCCGAACGCGAGGCCGATCACTCGCCGCCGCGGGACGAGCGGGAAGACGCCGCTCAAGGCGAGGAGCTCGCCGCTGCCGGAACGTCGAGGTCGATATCGAAGCCGGGCTTGGGTGCGACTTCGAGACAGCGCTGCCGCACGAGCTCGGCCGCGGCTTCCCAGCCGCGGTCGCGGATCTCCGCGAGGAAGCTCGGCCGGAAGAGGATGCGGTGCAGGAGCACCGGCACGAAGAGCTGCTCCACGTCCTCCGGCGTGACGTAGCGGCGCGCGTGCAGGACGGCCCACGCGCGGGCGGCCCGGTTGAGCGCGAGGGTGCCGCGAACCGAGCTGCCGATCGCGACGATGTCGAGCTCGCGCGTGGCCCGGACGAGGTCGACCGTCCAGCGTGCGACGGCTTCGTGCACGAACGCGTCGGCCACCGCGCGCCGAAGAAGCATCACGTCGTCGATGTCGATCACGGGCTCGAGGCGGCCGAGGGGGTGCCCGCCGAGTTGCTCGTCCACGATTTGCGCCTCGTGGTCCGCGTCCGGATAGCCGAGCGTCGTCTTCACGAAGAAGCGGTCGAGCTGCGCCTCGGGCAGCGGGAATGTCCCCTCGTACTCGATCGGGTTCTGTGTGGCCATGACGAGGAACGGGTCGTCGAGGTGGCGGGTCTCGCCGTCGACCGTCACCTGCTGCTCCGCCATCGCCTCGAGCAGCGCGGACTGGGTCTTCGGCATCGCACGGTTGATCTCGTCCACGAGCAAGACGTTCGTGAAAACGGGGCCGGGGCGGAACTCGAAGTCGCGTTCACGCTGGTTGAAGATCGAGAGGCCGGTGACGTCGGTGGGCTGGAGGTCGGGTGTGCACTGGATGCGCGACGACCGCGCGCCGCGGATCGACTGCGCGATTGCACGGGCGAGCACCGTCTTTGCCGTGCCGGGGACGTCTTCGAGCAGAGCGTGTCCGCCGCACATGAGGGCGGCGACGACGAGCTTGATCTGCTCGCGCTTACCGTGTACGACGGTCTCGATGTTGTCGAGAAACCGCTCGGCGACGTCGTTGGCGGAACCCAGCTCGTCAGTGCCCACGCGCAACCTCCGGATCTCGGGAAGGAAACGTCAGCCTAGTTGTCAGGCAGTGAGACGTACAAAGGGCGATTTGGTCAGATTTCCGGACCTATCAGCGGCTCGAATAGGTGGGAGGTTCAGGCGGCGAGGTCGAGCGAGGCGACCGCTGCGGCGACGAAGTGCCGGAACTCGTCCGCACCCGTGGATCCGGGCGCCGCGAAGAAGCCCCAGATGCGCTCGACGCTGAGATAGGCCGGCACGTCGTCGAGCCCCGCGGTCGCGCGGTAGCTGCTCCAGGGCCAGCCGCCCGGCTCGGGCGCGAGGCCGGCGCGCACGGGGTTCAGCACGATGTAGCGGCAGAGCTCCATGAGGTGTGCGTCGCGCGTGACGTGGACGAGGCCGTACGGCCCCTGGAACACGTGGCCGACGCGGCGGTGGCGCCAGTTGAACCACCGCGCGTACGACAGATTGAGCACCTGCATGCCGGCGCCGCGGTTCGGCTCGGGCGTCTCGATCAGCAGATGGAAGTGGTTGGGCATCAAGCAGAAGCCGTGGCAGCGCCAGTCGAAGCGCTCGACGACCTTGGCTAGCCGGCGCAGCAGCGCCACGTAATCGAGGTCGTCGAGGAAGATGGGCTCGCGCTGGTTGCCGCGGCAGTAGACGTGATGAAGTCCGCCGACGACCTCGACGCGATGTCCTCGTTGCATGGGACGCACGCTAGACCTGCAACCGTCGCAGCTTCGTGCCAACTTCGTTCGAATCAGGTCCCAGCTGTGTGCCGACGCTCTGCAGCTCAACAGGCTGGGACCTGGTTCGAACCAGGTCCCAGCCTTTGGGGGTGATGCAGCTGCTCCGCGTCCGCGAGCCGCCTCGCTGGGGTTCGGCACCTGGTCGGAGACCGCGTGCCGGCCGGCAGCGCGAGGGGGTCTGGGACCTGGTTCAGACCAGGTCCCAGATGGTCGGTCGGCCACGCTGTCCGGAGAGCCGGGACCTGGCTCGAACCAGGTCCGAGGGTCGGCTCAGTCGATCTTGAAGGCGGCGTGCTTGATCTGGGTGTACTCCTCCATCGAGTAGGCCGACATGTCCTTGCCGTAGCCGGACTGCTTGAAGCCGCCGTGCGGCATCTCGGACGCCATCGGCAGCAGGTGGTCGTTCACCCACACCGTTCCGAACTGGAGGCGCTTGACGGCGTTCATCGCCCGGCCGACGTCGCGCGTCCAGACGCTCGACGCGAGCCCGTACGGGACGTCGTTCGCCCAGCGGATCGCCTCGTCGTCGTCGGCGAAGCGCTGCACGGTCACGACCGGCCCGAAGACCTCCTTCTGCACGATCTCGTCGGTCTGCTTCACGTCGACGACGACCGTCGGCTGCACGAAGTAGCCCCGCGTGCCGTTCGTCCCGCCGCCCGTCAACACCGTCGCACCCTTCGCCCGCTCGAGGAAGCCGAGGATCCGCTCCTGCTGCGAGTGGGAGATGACGGAGCCCATCTCGATCTCGTCGCTCTCCATCGGATCGCCCACCTTCAGCGACTCGACCTGCGGCACGAGCTCCTCCAACAGCTTGTCGTAGATCTTCGGCCCCGCGATCACACGCGAGCCCGCGGTGCAGTCCTGCCCCGAGTTCCAGAAGGCCGCGAGCCGGATGCCCTCCGCGACCGCCTTCGGATCGGCGTCGTCGAAGATCACCATCGGCGCCTTGCCGCCGAGCTCGAGGTGGACGCGCTTCAGCGTGTCCGCGGCGTTCCGCGCGATCGTCTTCCCCGTCGCGACGTCGCCCGTGAGCGACACGAGCCGCACGTCGGGATGCGTCACGAGCCGCTCGCCGACCGGCACGCCGTCGCCGGTGACGACGTTCAGCACGCCGGCCGGGATCACCTCCTGCGCGAGCTGGATGAAGCGGAGCAGCGAGAGCGGCGTCTGCTCGGACGGCTTGAGGATCTGCACGTTCCCCGCCGCGATCGCCGGGCCGAGCTTCCAGATCGCCATCATCAGTGGGTAGTTCCACGGGCAAATGCCCGCGACGATCCCGAGCGGCTCCCGCCGGGTGAACGACGTGTAGCCGGTGATGTACTCGCCCGCAGACTTGCCTTCGAGATTGCGTGCCGCACCGGCGAAGAAGCGGAGGTTGTCGGCCGAGAACGGCATCTCGTCGCGTGACGCCATGAGCGGCTTGCCGACGTTCAGCGACTCGAGCTGGGCGAGTTCCTCTCCGTGCTCCTCGAGCACGTCCGCGAGCTTGTGAAGGAGCTCGGAGCGCTCCTTCGGTGTCGAGTCGAGCCAGGACGGCAGCACCTTGTTCGCCGCCTCGACGGCCCGGTCGACGTCCTCGGCGCTGCAGCGCGGCACCTCGGCGACCGTCTCGCCCGTGGCGGGGTTGATGACCTCCATCGTCTCGCCCGAGGCGGCGTCGACCCACTCCCCCCCGACGAAGTTCTTGTATGCGGTCGTCGTAGTGCTCATCCTGTTCCTCCTTCTTTTGTGACCAGCGCCGCCGTGCCGCTGCGCCGGAGCACGCCCGTGTCGCGCATCAGCCTCTGCGCAAGCGCCACCGGAATCACTGTCAGCACGATCATGGCGAAAGCGATCGCGTTCACGACGGGCAGTTGCTGCCCGAGCCGGATGTAGCCGAAGATCAGTAGCGGGAGGGTGTTCTGTGCTCCCGCGGTGAAGTAGGTGACCACGACCTCGTCGAAAGACAGCGCGAACGCGAGCAGCCCGCCCGCGACGAGCGCCGTGGAGAGCACGGGCCAGATGACGAAGCGGAAGGTCTGCCAGCCGTCCGCGCCGAGATCCTGCGATGCCTCGATCAGCGACGGCGACGATCGTCGCAAGCGGGCGAGCACGTTGTTGTAGACGATCACGACGCAAAACGTCGCGTGGCCCGTGACGATCGTCCAGAACGAGAGATCGATGTGATTGAAGACGAAGAACGAGTTGAGCGACATGCCCGTGACGATCCCGGGCAGCGCGATCGGAAGCACGAGAATGAACGAGACGGCCTCACGCCCGAAGAACCGGAAGCGCGCGATCGCGAACGCGGCCATCGATCCCAACACGAGCGCGACCCCGGTGGCCGTCAACGCCGCGCGCACCGAGAGCCACAACGCCTGCCGCACCTCTTCCGCACGCCACGCGACGCCGAACCAATGCGTCGTGACGCCCGGGATCGGCCAGCTCTGCACGTTCGCCTTGTTGAACGCGTACACCATGATCAGCGCGAGCGGGAGCCAGAGGAAGAGCACGACGAGCAGCGTCCAGCCGCCGAGCGCGATGCGGGCGCCGCGACTCTCCATCACATCGCCTCGAACGCGCCCATGCGGCGCGCGATCAGGAGGTATACGGCCATCACCGCGAGCGGGATCGCGGCGAACGCAGCTGCGAACGGCACGTTGTTCGCGATGCCGACCGAGCCGTAAACGACGTTGCCGATGAACTGCGACGACGAGCCGCCTGCGAGCAGCGGCGTCACGTAGTCGCCGAGCGTGAGCGAGAACGTGAAGATCGAGCCTGCGACGACGCCCGGAAGCGCGAGCGGGAGAACGACGCGTCGGAACGTCTGGAAGCTCTTCGCGCCGAGGTCGCGCGACGCCTCCACGAGCGACTCCGGGATCCGCTCGAGCGCCCCGTAGACGGGCAGGATCATGAAGGGCAACCAGACGTAGGAGAACGTGAGCCACACCGCCCAGTTGGAGTACGCCAGGTGCGCCGCCGGCAGCCCGAGGGTACGTAGCGTCCAGTTGAGGACGCCGTTCTCGTTGAGGATCAGCCGCCAGATGTAGACGCGCACGAGGTAGCTCGACCACAGCGGGAGCAGGACGAGCACGAACAGCACCGCGCGTGAGCGTGGCCGCGCGACTCGTGCCATGAAGTACGCGAACGGGAACGCGAGCAGGGCATCGGTCAGCGTCACTGCTGCGGCGATCCCGATCGTCCGGAGCGCGATCGTGCGGTAGGCGCTCGACTCGAAGATCGTGCGGTAGTTGCCGAGATTCCAGTGCCGCACGATCTCGGTGGTGAACGGATCGACCGCCCAGAACGACGAGACGAACAGCGCCGCGAGCGACGCGAGATAGACGATCGCGAACGCGAGCAGGGGAGGGGCGAGCAGCAGCAGCGCCTTCGCCCACGCGTGCTTCCAGAAGATTCCGGAGATGCGCAGCCGGGCCGCCCTCAGGGGGCGGCCCGGTCCGTGCAGGTCAACTGTGCGAACGGCCAGGACCTATCCCTTCAACTGCGTCCAGGCTTGCTGCCACTTCGTGTAGTCCATGCAGTTCTTCTGGCCGTTGCCGCAATCGGCGACCGGCGTCTTCCAGAACTTGATCGAGTTGAAGTACGCGGCCGACGCACCGCAGTGGTACTGCGCCGCCGAGCCCTTGGACAACGTGTCCATGATCGAGCACGCCTTGGTGTTCGCCGGCGTCTCGCCGAAGTAGACGGCCTGCTGCGCCTGCACCTTCGGCGTCGAGACCCACTGCAGCCACAGGTACGAGCAGTTCGGGTGCTTCGCATGCGCGGACAGCATCCACGTGTCCGCCCAACCCGTTGCGCCCTCCTTGGGGATCAGGTCCTTCACCGGGACCTTCGCCGCGATGAGGGTGTTCGTCTGGTACGGCCACGACGCGCCGATCACCGCGTCGCCGTTCTTGAACAGGTCGATCTCGTCCGATGCGAGCGCCCAGTACTTCTTGATCAGCGGCTTCTGCTTCTTGAGCAGCGAGACGGCCGCGTCGAACTGCTTCTGGTTCAACTCGTACGGGTCCTTGATCCCGAGCGAGGGCGTGGTCTTCGAGAGGTACAGCGCCGCATCCGCGATCTGGATCGGGTTGTCCGGGACGGTGACCTTGCCCTTGTACTTCGGGCTGTACAGCGCCGACCAGCTCGTCGGGGCAGGCTTCACCTTCGTCGTGTTGTAGATCAGCGTGTTCGGGCCCCACTGCAGCGAGATGCCGTAGTGCTTTCCGCCGACGGTGTTGTGCGGCGGCGACTGCAGCGCCGGGATGAAGTTCTTGAAGTCCGGGATCAGAGCCGGGTTGACCGGCTGCACGTCCTTGCCATAGATCAGGCGCAGGCTCGCGTCACCCGAGGCCGACACCATGTCGTACTGGGAGCCGCCACCCTGGCGCATGAGTGTCACCATCTCATCCGAGGAGCCCGCGTACTTCGCGTGCACCTGACAGCCGGTGGCCTTCTGGAACGGCTTGACCCACTGCGGTTGTGTGTAGCCCTCCCATGCGACGAGGTTCAGCTGCCCCTCGCCCTTGCCGATCCCGTTGCCCGAGCTGATGCCCGCGGCCGGCACGCACAACGCCGCCGCGAACGCAGCGACGAGGACGTGTGCCCTTGTGATCCGAGTCACTCGTGTCCCTCCTTGTCGATCTCATAGGTGTGCTCCGGCCGCCACTCGAGCCGGACACGCTTGCCTTTTGCTTCGAGTACCTCGTGCGACGACGTCTCGAGGTTCTGCCGCACGACGACGAGCTCCCCTCCGGCATGGAGGTCGACGATGTAGCGCGTGACCATGCCGACGTAGACGACGTCGCGGATCACTCCGGTCTCGCCTTCGCCGCCGATGCCCTCGGTCATGTGGATCTTCTCCGGACGAATCGTGAAGCGCCTGCCGTCGCGCTCGAGCACGTTCGAGACGCCCACGAATCCCGCGACGAACTCGGTTTCGGGATGCTCGTACACCTCGGCCGGGCTGCCGATCTGCTCGATCCGCCCCTCGTTGAACACCGCCATGCGGTCGCTCATCGTCAGCGCCTCTTCCTGGTCGTGTGTGACGTAGACGAACGTGATGCCGAGGTCCTGCTGGAGCGCCTTGAGGAAGACCTGCATCTCCTGGCGTAGCTTGAGGTCGAGCGCGCCGAGCGGCTCGTCGAGCAGCAGCACGGTCGGGCTGTTCACGATCGCGCGCGCGAGCGCGACGCGCTGGCGCTGCCCGCCTGAGAGCTGCACCGGCCGGCGTGCGCCGACCTGGGGGAGGCGCACGCGCTCGAGCACCTCGGTCGCCTTGCTGCGCCGCTCGCGGCGCCCGACGCCCTTGACCCGCAACCCGTACTCGACGTTCTCGAGCACCGTCATGTGCGGGAAGAGGGCGTAATCCTGGAAGACGGTGTTGACGTCGCGCTCGGACGGCGCGGTGCGCGTGACGTCGACGCCGGCGAGCTCCACTCGACCCGCGTCGGGGCGCTCGAAGCCGGCGATCACGCGCAGCGTCGTCGTCTTGCCAGAGCCGGACGGCCCGAGGAGCGTGAAGAACTCGCCTTCGGCGATGTCGAGGTCGAGCCCGGCGATCGCGACGACGTCGCCGTACGTGCGGCGAATCCCGGCCAGGCGGACCGCGGGAGAGCCCGCCGCGGGCTCGCTGCCCTCCTTAACCGGAGCCTGCGTCGCCAAGGGCCTCCTCGAGGATGCCGAGCCCGCGTTCGAGCTCCTCGTCCGTCGCCGAGAGCGGCGGCAGCAGCCGGATGACGTTTCCGTCGAGCCCGCACGAGAGGAGGATCAGGCCCTGCTCGCGCGCCGCGGTGGTGACGGCTTTCGCGGCGTCGCCGCTGCGCTCGGTGAGCTCGAGCGCGAGCATCGAGCCGAGCCCGCGCACCTCGCCGACGACCGGACGCCGCGAGGCGATCTCGTCGAGGCGCGTGCGCAGGAGGCGTGCGATCTGGTCGGCGCGCTCGCGGAAGCCCGGGGCGGAGAGCTCGTCGAGCACCGCGAGCGCGGCGGCGCAGCAGACCGGATTCCCGCCGAACGTGCCGCCGAGGCCGCCCGCGTGCACGGAGTCCATCAGCTCGGCGCGGCCGGTCACCGCCGCGAGGGGCAGCCCGCCGCCGAGCGACTTGCCGGAGACGATCAGGTCGGGCTCGACGCCGTAGTGCTCGATCGCCCACATCGGCCCGCTGCGGCCGCAGCCCGCCTGCACCTCGTCGTCGACGTAGAGGATCCCGTGGCGCTCGCAGTGCTGCTCGAGCGCCTGGATGAACTCCGGCGGCATCGGGATGAAGCCGCCCTCGCCCTGCACGGGCTCGAGCACGAAGCATGCGACGTCGGCCGGATCGACGTCCTGCTTGAAGAGCAGCTCGAGGCCTGCGAGCGCGTCCTCGGTGGTGACGCCGCGGTAGGGGTAGGGAGCCGGCGCGCGGTGGACGTCGGTTGCGAGCGGGCCGAAGCCCTGCTTGTAGACGAGCTTGGAGGTCATCGCCATCGTCAGGTTCGTTCGGCCGTGGAACGCGCGGTCGAAGACGATCACACCGGCGCGTCCCGTGGCCGTGCGCGCGATCTTCACGGCGTTCTCGATCGCCTCCGCGCCGGAGTTGAGCAGCAGGCTCTTCGTGGCGGTCTCGCCGGGCCAGAGCTCGTCGAGACGCTGACAAACCTGGACATACGGCTCGTAGACGCCGACCATGAAGCATTGGTGGAGATACCGGTCGACCTGCTCGTGGATCGCGCGGACGACTCCGGCCGGGCCGTGCCCGAGGTTCTGGCACCCGATGCCGCCGGCGAAGTCGAGGTACTCCCGCCCCTCGGCGTCCCAGACGCGCGCGCCCCAGGCCCGCGTGACCACGAGGTGGGGCGTCGAGACGCCGCGCGGGACGTAGCGTGCGCGCGCCTGGAGGACTTCGTCGGTGGACGCCCGGTGGTCGACCTGCATCAGCGCTGCCGATTATCTCCTGACGGGATGCACGTTTTCAACGGGCATCGTTCACGCAATGCGTGGCGATCGACTCGATTTGCTGCGCATTGCGCAACCGGACGCCGGTTGCGGCTGTCTCTAAGCTGACCCGATGCGCCCGCTCTCGCCGCAGTTCACGCCGTACGGCTGGGCACGCTCGACGCCCGAGATCGCCGCGCTCGCGCGTATCGCGCCCGCGGAGGTGCTGCGCTTCGACGGCAACACGCCGCCGGACCCGCCGCCCACCGCGTCGCCCGGGACGGTCGCCGCGGCGCTCGAGCGGATCAACGCCTACCGGCACGGCGGGTTCCCCGAGCTGCTCCAGGCGATTGCCGACTACAACGGCGTCGAGCCGGAGAACGTGGTGCTCGGCGCGGGCGCCGACGACATCCTCATGCTCTGTGCGCGCTCCTACGGCGGCCCGGGCGACCGGATCTCGATCGCCTACGAGCCCTCGTACCCGCTGTACCGGGTGGCCGCGTGGGTCGCGGGCGCCGACGTCGGTGACGACGCCCCGGTCCTGACGTTCGTCTGCCGGCCGCACAACCCCACCGGTGCGCTCGTCGACCTGCCCGCCGCGCGGCCGCTGGTCGTCGACGAGGCGTACTTCGAGTACGCCGGCGAGACTGCGGTGCCGCTGCTTCGCGACCCGGTGCTGGGGGACGGCGTGATCGTCGTGCGGACGTTCTCGAAGGCGTTCGGGCTCGCGTCGGCCCGTGTCGGCTACGGGCTCGCGGCCGGGGACATCGCAGCCGAGCTGAACGCGCGGCAGGAGCCGGCGCCGGTCTCGACGCTCTCCGCCGCGCTGGCGCTTGCGGGCCTCGAGACCGGCCCGCCCGACGTCTCGGCGACGATCGCGGAGCGTGAGCGGCTCGCGGACGGCCTCCGCGCGCTCGGACTCGAGCCGCTGCCCTCCTGGACGAACTTCCTGCTCGTGCCTCACGAGCGCGCGGCCGAGCTCGCGGACGGGCTGCTCCGGCGCGGGCTGGCGGTGCGACCGTCGCCGGGGGCGATCCGGATCACCGTCCACCGGCCGGACGCCGACGATCGCCTGCTCGCGGCGCTCGCGGCGCTCCTACCTAGCTGATCGGCGTGACGCCGGCGAGCACCCACGTGTCGCCGTCGCGCCGGCAGACGATGCCCACGTGTGCGCCGAGCGAGAGCTTCCCGGCCGCGGAGGCCGAGTCGGTGGCGGGGGTGATTCGGCAGCGCAGTGACTCGCCGCCTTCGTCGGGCTTGACCGTCACGCCGTCCGAGGAGAGGGCGGCGACGATGCCGCGGGCGTAGCGCCGGTCGGTGTTGACCGGGACGGGCGCCGGGGCGGGGGGAGGCGAGGTGGGGGGAGGCGGGGCGCTGGTCTCGAGCTTCTGCAGCGAGATGAGGGAGAGGCGATCGCCGTTGCCGCCGCAGACGATGAGCACCGCAGCGCCGACGGGCGCGCCCTCGCCGATCGAGCGCGCCTGGCCCTCGGTGACGGAGCAGGTGAGCGAGGTGCCGGCTTCGCGCGTCACCGTGATCGAGCCGGCGCCGAGCGCGCTGACCTTGCCGCGCGCGTCGCGGCGCAGCTCCGTGGGGGCGGGCGTCGTGGGTGGAGCCGTCTTGGTGATCGTCCCGTCCTTCGAGCCGGCTCCGTCCGTCGTGCCGGTCTTCTCCTTCGAGCCGAGCCGCGTCAGGCGGGAGAGCAGCAGCCGGTCGCCGTCCTGCTTGCAGGCCATTGCGGCCCTCGCGCCGACGCCCCAGCGGGCGATCGCCGCCTGCGCCTTGGCACCCGCCACGAGGCAGGTGACCGAGCGGTCGCCCGCCGTGACCGTGATCGAGGCGCCCGAGTTCGCCGAGACGGTGCCCGAGATCGTCTGCGCGCGCGGGTCGGCCGAGAGCGCCGACGGCACGAGGACGAGCGCGAGCAGGACAGGAAGCAGGACCCGCATGCCCCGTAGTGTCGGCACGGGCAACAGTCGCAGCGATCCCTCAGATCAGTGGCTGCCCGATCCATGACCGCCCGATCAGTGACCACTGGGCCCCGACACGACCCCGGCGGGGCAGCGCCAGTACTGGTACGTGCCGGTGATGCCCGCGGCCCTGCACCCCTGCCGCGAGAGATCGGGGCGGCCTGCGAGCTTGCCCGAGCGGCAGGCCTCGACCGCCGTCCCGTCCGAGAAGGTCGTCGCGACCGAGCATGCGCCCGTGAGCCCGGTGTCCCGCAGGACACGGCCGTCCTTGACGGCGACCATCAGTCCGAAGATCAGTGCCCCGACGACGACGACCCGTTTGATCATGCGACTTCCTCCGAAGCCGCAGGGCCGGTTTACCCTCCTCGCCGCTATCGGTCGCCCGGCGGGGCCGCTTGAGTGGCTCCGTCACTCCTTCAGGCGCCGGTAGCGGACGGAGATCCGGGCCGTGACGGTGGGGAAGCGGTACCACGTCGCCGGGAGCCCGCAGCCCCAGCATGCCGGGTCATGGTGTGGCGGGATCACCGTGCGGTGGGATTACTCCGTCGCGTGCTGCCACACGTTCTCGAACGTCCCGAACCGCAGCTCCTGGTCGTAGAGGAACCCGTATTCGTCGGCGCGGTTCATGTACTCCTCGCGCCGCTCGGCGGCGAAGGCGTTGTACGCCTCGGCGGACTCCCAGCGGTCGATCACGAGGTACCGCGTCGGGATCTCCACGTCGTGCAGCAGCTCGGTGCCGATGTAGCCGGCGCCGAGCCTGAAGAACTGCGCCCATTCGCCGTCGGCCCCGTAGACGCGCTCGAACGCGTCGCCGTCCCGAACCTCGTAGCTGAAGACCAGCGCGATCACTCGGCGATTCTACGGGGCGCCCGCGCTAAGGTCCCGCCCGTGAGCGCCGAGCCTTCGATCGACGAGCAGGAGGCGCCGGCCGAGGGTCGGAAGCTCGATCTCGGTCTCGTAGTCTTCGACGTCCGAGAATGCGATCTGCACCCGCTCGAGGAAGGCGCGCAGACCCGCGGCGCCGGCATGCTGACCGGCGATGGTCCCCAGTGGCTTTCCAGCGGCGTTCGCCGCCTCTACCGCGAAGATCCGATGGAAGGACCGGTTGGCGGAAACGATGCACAGGCAATCGTCGAGCACCACCAGCGGTTGGCGGATCGTGTCGATAATGCTGTCGGAATAAGCC
>Ga0209726_10004935_pt1 | contig 16648 bp, 21 predicted proteins | sample Subgrocontami54m_FD_187453 | JGI IMG/M metagenome (GOLD analysis project Ga0209726, IMG submission 187453) | Subsurface groundwater microbial communities from S. Glens Falls, New York, USA - GMW46 contaminated, 5.4 m (SPAdes) (version 3) | ecosystem: Environmental > Aquatic > Deep subsurface >... | reverse complement strand
TTCAAGGATTTCTTCCAAGCTCAAGCCGTCCGCCAAGTTCTCGAAAAGCACTGCGACCGGGACACGGGTTCCGGTAAACACAGTGGTTCCACCCAGAATTTCCGGGTCAGTTGTTACAAGTTGAGTTTCCATGGTCACCTCCGCTGAACGCTCCCCTATTCTCCGCTGATCCTCAGCAAAAGTTAATCACAAAATGCGGTTTTGCATTGATCGGGTGCACGGCAAACCTCGACAATTTCTAGAGGTCCCGGAATGTCGGCTTTCTTCACGTCATCGCTGCCGCACCCGAAGATCGTCGAGGCCGTTTCCTGGCGACTGTCAGAAACGCTCTTGGCTACAGCTCGTTGAGATTTGCCATCATCGAGAAACTGGCCTTTTGTCCGGCCCTTAATATCTTCCCTGATATTCTTGATGGCACCTCTTATGTCTTCAATCCAATCGGGCAGGCGTCGCAGTTTTTTGTTCATACGGGCACGGCCTCGTTAAGAACTTGTCGTCGATAACGCTCATGCAGTGCCATGGGTGTTGCTATATCTACCTGCACACCGGTCAGCGATTCGATTTCTAGTTGAATTTGCGCCAAGCTAATTAGCGTCGTCTTGCCATCAATCGGGTCAACAAGAAGGTCGAGGTCGCTACTTTCCGTGTCGCCGCCATGAACAGACGAACCGAAGACGCGCGGATTGCGTGCGTCATTTTGTTCGACGATACGACGAATGTCATTTCGATATAACTGCAATGCTTCAGATGGCTTCATTGCTTGCTCTCAATTATAAAATATAGCCTCATTATACCTGCTGCGGAATTGCCGAAACTGCTGCAGCGCCCCGGTTTCTGTCAAGGCGCGCACCCAACGGGTAAGCGTCGCAGGGTAGCGCCGCGGAGGAGCTTAGGCAATCGCCATAAGCCCTTTTTTCTGAATCACAGTCAGCAGACGCAAGGCCGGTTCACCCGGTTTCTTGACACCGCGCTCCCAATCGCAAACTAAGTTTTTGGAGACGCAGAGCAAATACTGACTGCCTGCTGTCCAATGTGTCAGGTGACCCAAAGGCCTTTTTCTTCCAAAATCGTTGGCCTACCTTTCGACAGTAATTATACGAAGGTAGGTGTCTCACGTCACATTGGCACAAACGGGTAATGAGGACTGAGGCGTGAGGTTCGGTTCGTTGGCCATAATAATCAGCCTGGTTGCGGCGCTACAGGCATTGCGGGAGTTGCAGCAGCAGTCCTAACCTGCGGGGTGTACTCGGGCACGCGCGCGGCAAGCATAGGCCAATTCCAAACTCAGACTTGGCATTGGCTTGGCACCACCCGTAGTCAGGCCAGCGTTTTCACCCCGGGCATCAGCAACACTACCGCCGGCGCGACCTGCATCAAACGCCCCGCGAATCGCCCGGCGAGGAGGCTCTCGCCACGATGACGGCCTGGACCGAGCCGGTTAACGATGTCGTGACCCGCTTGGGCGGGCGCCACGCAGGTGTGGGAGCCGATGTAGCCGGTACCGCCGGTGACTAAAATCATGGTGCTGAGGGATGAGCGCTGAGGTTGGCTGCAATTATCCCCCTAGAAATCCAAGTCGCTGCCGGCATCGTTATTTTGTTATTCAATCCAAAGTGCTACTATGTGTGCATTCAAATTGAATGCGAAGGTGAAATCATGGCAACTATGAGTATTCGTGGACTGGACGATCAGGCACTGGCCCGGCTTAAAAGTCAGGCCGCGCAAGAGGGCAGTAGTCTCAACAGCTTGGTGTTACGTCTATTAGAAGGCGCAGGCACTTCAATTCAGCCGGGTGCATTGAAAAAGTTTGACGATCTCGATGCCTTGGCGGGCACTTGGAGCGACGAAGAAGCGCAAGCTTTTGCGCGCAACACTGCTGCCTTTGCCGAGGTTGACGCGGCACTTTGGCATTAAGCAATGCGCCCAATCGCGCTGGACACCAACGCTTACGTTGCCTTCAAGCGCGGCGATGAGAAAATAGTAGGCGTACTACGGCACGCACCCAGCATCATCGTGTGCGCTACCGTGTTGGGCGAACTATTGGGTGGCTTTGCTGCGGGTCGGCGGGAGAGTGCCAATCGCAGCGAGTTGACGCAGTTTATCAACGTACCACGCGTGAAGGTGGTTCCGAGCACTGCGGCCACAGCCGATCTGTATGCACTGGTCTATACCGCACTGCGCCGCAAAGGCCAGCCCATTCCCACCAACGATCTGTGGATTGCCGCCAGTAGCCTGGAGCACGGTGCGGCGCTGTTGACGCTCGACGCGCATTTTCAAAACATCGACGGCCTGCGCGCGGGTGCGCGACTGGAGGACTTTATTCCGTGATCCCCCCGCGAGCGGCAAGGGTAGGGGATTTTCTCCCTCGCCCCACTTGAAGGAGTTGCGCTTTACCGCGCACGGCGGCCGTGAAGTCCGGCGCGCCACCAGCGGGAGAACGACCAAGCGACGGGCGGCGCTTGAGGGCGCCAAGTGATCGCAACCGTGTGGGTGGTGGAACTCGTAAATTCGAAATTGGCACGAAAACCCCGAAAGGTGGCACGGCCACATCGGCGTCGCTGTCCGCCCCCCGGGCTTCCGGTGGAGAGGGATGAGTGCTGAGGTTGGCTGCAATTACCCTCTATCTGGATTTATTCGAGCAATAATCATGAAAAGTCGGATTGATATGCCAATTTTTCATATATAATGCTCTAATGATTCTACGAACACGTCATCTTGAGTTGCTTAAGCGACAGCTTGTCAATTTCCCGGTGGTCGCTATTCTTGGCGCTCGGCAAGTCGGCAAAACCACGCTTGCCACGCAGTTCGAAGCTGATTGGGATGGGCCAAAGCGTCACTTCGATCTGGACGATCCGGATGACCAGGCACGGCTTGCCGATCCGGCTTTTGTCTTGCGGGAACTAAAAGGTTTGGTGGTACTGGATGAGATTCAGCTTCGCCCGGATATTTTCCCATTGTTGCGGGTGTTGGCGGATCGACCCGGCACACCTGCACGATTTTTGGTTCTCGGCAGTGCGGCGCCTGAATTGCTGAAAACTACCGCCGAGACTCTGGCGGGCAGGGTAGATTTCCACGACTTGGATGGGCTGGCGCTGGATGAAATTGCGCCGGTTGCTTCTGCGCCGGATTGGCTGGATACCCGTTGGCTGCGCGGTGGTTTTCCGCGCGCTTTACTTGCGCACGATATCGAGCTTAGCCGTGAGTGGCGTGACGCATTTATCCGCACTTATCTCGAGCGCGATTTGCCGCAGTTGGGTATTCATCTACCCGCGCTGACGCTACGCCGCTTTTGGACCATGTTGGCGCATTACCACGGGCAAACCTGGAATGGCAGTGAATTGGCCCGGGCACTAGGGGTGAGTGATAAAACAGTGTCGCGTTATCTGGATATATTGGAGGGGACGTTCATGGCGTTTCGCCTGACTCCCTGGCATGCGAACGTGGGCAAGCGCGAGGTAAAAGCCCCCAAGGTTTATGTGGCGGACACGGGCTTGCTGCATAGCTTGCTGGGAATCGGCGACCAGGATGCCCTGTTGGCGCACCCGAAATGCGGCGCTTCGTGGGAAGGCTTTATTCTGCGCGAGGTCATCCGCCGCATCGGGGCAAAACGCGGTGAGGCGTTTTTCTGGGGCGTGCATGCCGGAGCGGAGTTGGATTTGCTGATCCTTCAGGACGGTTGTCGCTTGGGGTTTGAAATCAAATTGACGAAGTCGCCGCAAGTGACTGCCTCGATGCGCTCATCAAAAGAAACCTTGAGGCTGGATCATTTGTATGTGATGTGTCACGGTGAAGGCGAGGCTTGGCCATTGGCCGAAGGGGTGACCGCTGTTCCGGCGGCTTGTTTGGCTTCGGAGCAGTGGCTGCCGAAGGCGCGTTGTGTGTAATGAATTGCCCAGTGGTGATCAAGGTCCGCGCTTGAAAACGTACTATTACTGAGAATTACGTCATTGCATGACAGTCTTGGTCACGCTGACCCCCTCACTTGCAGTGCGCGCTTCCCGCTGCATCCCCCGAGGTGGGAGACCGAAGGTCGGGACCACCCGAAGAGGTGGGGGACTTTCCCCACAAGGGGAATCGAGACCTGCGGGGCGCCCGCCAAGGGGACGAAGCGCCGGTACGGCGCAGTTTTGAAGGAACGGAAAGCGAAATGAAGACTACTCACCCTGATGCCGACCTGAAGAGCCGTCACGTCACCCCCGCTGATGGCAACGTGTTCGCAGATTTGGGGTTCTCGCCGAAGCAGGCTAAAGTTCTGCTGAAGGATGCGGATGCCCGTATCGCCAAGGCCCAACGACTGAAAGAAGAGGCGGCAACTGCAATCGCACAATGGATTCAAGCGAAGAAGCTCACCCAGGTCGCCGCATCGGAAATTCTCGATGTTTCTCGTCCACGAGTGTCTGACCTCGTCAACCTCAAGTTGGGACGCTTCTCGCTCGATACTCTCGTTGCGATGCTGCTCCGTACCGGCAAGAACGTTGACTTGGTCGTTCGTTGATGAGGATCTGCGCAAGGTAGAACACCTTTTCAAGGTGATTCCGCCGGTTGCAACGCCGTTTGCGCAGGAATACGACGCGCCCTGGCGGTATGACGTCGCGGCCGTCACCAACCTCGCGCGCGTCGGCAGCCGCCAGCAAAGGTCAGGATTCGCTTGAAGCGCCTTGAAGCTGGGATTTTCGGTGACTGCAAGCCCGTAGGTGACCGTGTGATCGAGTTGCGGGAGCACTTGGGCGCTGGGTATCGAATCTATTTTGGCCGGCGCGGCTTATCGATTGTGATTCTGCTGTGTGGTGGTTCGAAAAAGACACAAGCGACGGATATCAAAACGGCCAAGGGCTACTGGGTCGATTGGAAACGGAGGCAAGCATGATTAAGAAGGTAGTGGCGGCAGTTTCTCATCACGACCGCGAGGTGGCTGAGCTTCGCGCTGATCGCGAACTGGCGGTGGAGTACCTCAAGGCTGCGATGGAATCTCTGGATAATCCGGATGACCGCGCAGTTGGACTACTTGCGCTGCGAACCGTGGCGGAAGCCTACGGCGGCCTGGGAGCGATAGCCACCGATGCCGGCATCAGCAGGGAATCGCTTTATCGTGCGTTGTCACCCAAAGGTAATCCCACGCTGAAGACCCTTTTGGCGGTATTAAAGGCAGTGGGCATGAGGCTTTCTGTTGAGCCAGGCCGGCACGCCGCGGCGTGATCTTGTTTTCGACTGCTACGACAAGAGCGTCCAAAAGGCGATCACCGGCACCGCCGGCAACGGAAATCGGCATATACCTACGTCAGCCCGGAGCGGGAAAGCCGTGTTGCAATAAGTGGTTGATGTCTCTATTTCCTTACGGTAGAGTAAGGATTTCGTTGCTACAGAGGATTCTCGCCATGACAACCGCCACAATGACCAGCAAAGGGCAGGTAACCATACCCGCCGAGGTACGGCAACGGATGGGGTTGGGTACCGGGGATCGCATCGAGTTTGTCGAGCTTGAAACCGGTGAGTTTGCCATCAAGCCGGCGATTGATGATGTGCGCTTGCTCAAGGGCGTGCTGCGCGAGCCGGAGAAGTCCGTGAGCGTGGACGACATGAATGCGGCTATCCGCAAACGGGCTGCGGCGGGGCGCGGCCGGTGATCGGGATCGATACCAATGTGCTGGTGCGGTACATCGCCCAGGATCATGCGACCCAATCGGCACGGGCAACCCGGCTTCTCGAACAGGAATGCAGCCCCGCGACGCCCGGCTTCATCGGTCTCGTGGTTCTGTTAGAACTAGTATCGACACACGTTAATTTTGCAACATCACGACAGATGCGAACAATGTTCCGAAATTAGTGATTCGCAATACTAGTCTGGGTCAGCGAGAGTTGCTACGGAGCCAGCCGAGCCGAGATTGCCGACATTGTGCGGCGGATTCTAAGCATCCGGCAGCTCGTGGTTCAGGAAGCCGAGATCGCCTGGAAGGCCTTGCGCCTGTTCGAGTCGAGCAAGGCGGATTTCGCCGATTGTCTGGTTGAGCGTATGGCGGCTGCAGCAGGATGCACGGTCGTGATGACATTCGACAAGGCCGCCGCCAAAGCGGGTATGACATTGCTGGCATAGGTAGTGGAACTGGATGGCGGGCAGCATGCCGGGCAGGCTGCCCGGGCCGGCCAGGGGTCGATGAGGTTGTAGGAGGCCCGCCCCCGGGCCGACCGGTGGTTGATCATGGTGCCGGTCGGGGCGAGGGCGCCCCTCCCACAAAATCAGCGCCCCCCCAACAAAACCGACGCGGGGTTGTAGGAGGCCCGCCCCCGGGCCGACCGGTGGTTGATCATGGTGCCGGTCGGGGCGAGGGCGCCCTCCCACAAAATCAGCGCCCCCCCAACAAAACCGACGCGATGTCGTAGGAGGCCCGCCCCCGGGCCGATCAGTGTACGGTGTTGTAGGAGGCCCGCCCCCGGGCCGACCGGTCTTGTAAATCACGCTCACATCCAGATCGCGTCCCAATGCGGATAATCGCCCAACCTGCTTACGAGCCCCGCGCGAAGCGGGTTCGCTACAATGTACCGCGCTACCGTAGCGATATCCTCATCCTTTCGCAGGGCGTGGTCATAGAATCCTGGCTGCCAAACTGCCCCATCGAGGCGCCGCGCGATCAAGGACTTGACCCTGCCGACCACCTTGTGGATCTCGGCGTGGTCTCCAAGTTGGACCAACCAGTGCAGATGGTCTGGCATCAATACAAAGGCCAGCGTGGAAACCGCGCCCAGCTTGTCCTCTTCCATCAGAACCCGAATGGCAATGCGCGCTTGGTTGAAGTTCGAAAATACAGGTGCGCGTTGCTTCGTGGTGGCGATAATGTGATAGACCTGTCCGCTAACAGACACTCGGCCACGGCGAAGATGGCTGTATCCCATCGCTAGATTCTATTCTGCAGGCGTGGACATTGTGAAGTAGGAGCGGCGCCCTCGCCGCGACATGCGCCAGGATTGACCACTGGTCGGCCCGAGGGCGGGCCTCCTACAACCTCATCGACCACTGGTCGGCCCGAGGGCGGGCCTCCTACAACCTCATCGACCACCGGTCGGCCCGAGGGCGGGCCTCCTACAACCTCATCGACCACCGGTCGGCCCGGGGGCGGGCCTCCTACAACAACAACCCCGCGCCGATTTTGTGGGAGCGGCGCCCCCGCCGCGATCGGTGTCTGATCGTCCATCGGCTAAAGCTATAATGCCGGGGCATTCAAATACGCGGAGCGTGACTTGATCCAAATCACCGGCAGAGCCGGCTTCATCGGTGGCGAGCGCTCGACGCTGATGCTCGCGCTGTTAGCGGGCTTCGCCGCTGCGGCGCTGTTCCCGCTGGGCGCGGGCGCACAGACCGCGTGCCGCGCGCTCGATCCCGAACTCGCCGGGATCTACCAGGGTGGATGCAAGGATGGTCTTGCCGAGGGCTACGGCGAGGCGAAGGGGACGGCCGAATACCGGGGAGACTTTCACGCCGGTCGCAAGCATGGCAAGGGCGTCAAGACCTGGCCTTCGGGCGACCGCTATGAAGGCGAATTCGTGGAAGACCGCAAGGAAGGCGCCGGCAAGTATACCTGGAGCCTGCGCGGCCCCTCGGCGGGCGAGAGCTATAGCGGTGCCTATCTGAACGATCTGCGCCACGGCTATGGCGTGTACGAATGGCCCTCGGGCGATCGCTACGCCGGCACCTGGGCGAACGATGCGATTACCGGCCCGCCGACGCCGATGATGATCGCGCGGGCGCGCGCGAAAACGGAGGCCCTCGCGGCGGTCGGGAAATCCGGAGTCAAAGTCTGCCGCGCGCTGCTGGTCGGCATTGCGGTGCGCGACTGGATCCGCGGTGAAGTGACGGCGGTTGACGTGGACCGGGTCGAAGTGCGCATCGACGATCCGGGCCGGCAGCCGCATGTGATCGACGACCGGCCGCTAGTCAAAGGCATGACCATCTGGTCCGCGGCGGCGGAGTGGACGCCGTGCCTCTAAGAGCGTGCGCGTGTGTCAGAATGACTACGCGTAGAAATGTCATTCCGAGCAAAGCGAGGAATCTGCTGTTGAGTCAAAAGCAGATTCCTCGGCCTTCGGCCTCGGAATGACATCCGATATTGAATGGCCTCTTAGCCGATGACTAACGCAGAAAAATTCTACGACGCGGTAATGCGCCTGCCGATCGTGGCGTATCAACTGTTCCTGATTTCAAGAGAGCTGTCGGCAATACGCGGGCTCGTCGCATTCCATCCCTACTTTGGCGGCGATTGGTCGTTTCTGATGACGGTCTCCGCCCGCGTTGCCGGGGTGATTTTTATCTCGGTGATCCTGCTGCTTTCCATCTCGCGTTTCCGTCCCGTCGGCAAGTACTCCAGTTGGAATCCCAAGATTACGGCGCTCCTGGGTACCTTGTTCACCTATTTGATTTTGCTGACACCCCGGTCGGCATCCGATGCGCTTTGGGACGGCTTTTCGACCGTTCTGATTCTGATCGGAAGCACGATGGCGATTCTGGCGGTGCTGGATCTCGGGCGTTCGATGAGCATCATGCCCGAAGCGAGAAAGCTGGTGACGGGCGGTCTGTATGGGCGCATCAGGCATCCGCTCTATCTGGCCGAGGAAATCGCGGTGCTGGGATTCTGTCTGCAGTTTCGCACCTGGCAGGCGGCGCCGATTCTCATCGTTCATTTGTATTTCCAGATTCGCCGCATGGACTGGGAGGAAGGCATTCTTGCCAAAGCGTTCCCCGACTATGCCGAATACAAGCAGCGCACTTGCCGGCTTCTTCCCGGGCTGTACTGAAAGGAGCGATCAGGTGTTATACAAAGCGTTCCCCGGATATGCCGGATGCAAGCAGCGCACTTGCCGGCTTCTGCCGGGGCTGTACTGAAAGGAGCGCTCAGGTGTTATACAAGGGTCTGCCGATTCTGATACTGGGCCTCACCATGCTGCTGACGGCGGCCGCGATCGAATTCTTGCCTGAAACTTTATATTTCCCGATAGTGGAATACTCGACGCCCGAGAATATCCGGATTGCACTGCTCAAGAACGGCGAACTCGACCGATCCAGTTGCGAGCAGGGCGCGAGCCAGGTTGCGAACGCCATCCGCGCCAGTTGTCCGGCCTGCAAAGTCGTCGAGCGCTGCTTTCGCGGACTGGATGCCGAACGCAGGAAAATCCTTTCCCGGGAGCCGCTCTCCATGCCGTCCGTGCGGCAGCAGGGCGGTAAGCTGACCATGACGCTCGCGACCGGGGATCCGCAACTGGCCTTGGCCGTTTGCCGGCAAACCGAGCGGCAGACAGCTTCACAGCCCGTCGATCAGCGCCTGCGTTGCTCTCCGGCGTTGGTGCGTCGCTGAGCGAGGTAGGAGCGAGCTTGCGCCGCGAAGCAAGTCCCCTTGCGGGGCTCGCGAATCGCATCGTTCGCGAGCAAGCTCTCCCACGGTGGTGGTTTGTAGGAGCAGCTCGCTCCTACGTTCGTGTATCGACTACAACTGCCAGCCGACCGTCGGGGGGGGTACTGCGCCCCCCTCGAATCGATTTACGGCGTCGTTGTGGTCGTTGTGGTCGTGGTCAGCGGGTTGTTGGTGCTGTTCGAGGACGCTGCCGCGGCAGCTACACCGACGACCGCGACACCGGCTGCGACCATGCCTGCCGTTATTCCACCGGATGCCGCGCCGGTCGCCGCTCCGGCTCCCGCACTGATTGCGATCGAGCTCATGCTGTTGAAGGATGCTGCCACCGAGGCAGGCAGTGCGGCGGCAGGGATCGCCACCGCGAGTGCGGTGGACGATGCCACCGTTGCGGTTGCGCCGGCTGAAAAAGCCGCCGCCCCTGCTGCGTTGCTTACCCCGATCGTGCCCTGCAGTACAGAGAGATAAGCCGGGTTGACCAGTGCGATCATGAAGTCCGTGCCGCGTATGCCGATAGTCGCCTGCGGGGCGAGCAAAGCAAACGCTTGCCGGTTTCTCGATCCGATCAAACCGCTCACCGACCGCATGGCGCCTTTGAAGAGTTGCATCGCAATGTTGTCGCTTTGCGGCTTGTCCTTGTCGAAGCTGTATTGATTGACGCGAAATTCCGAGTTTTCGTTCAGGACTACCGTGTGGCCGTCATCGAACCGAATGATGGTCTGGGCACCGGGCCCGGTGGTGACGGTCGTTCCGGGAACGACTCGCTGGTTTATGGCAACGCTTGCAGGCGCTGCCGCGCCCGCAGCGGCTCTTACGTCTCCGGTGACACTTTGAAAAACCCCGTTGGCGAATCCCAAAGGTGCCGAAACCAGGGTCCACAAGCCGAAACACAATGCAACCAACAATGACCGACGCATAGTAGCCTCCCGTAGAAGTACACCCGTCAAATTGTGCGATCAAACACTTGCGCTTTGCTGGCCGACCGCGAGCTTGCATTCTCGGCGAAGTCAGCCCCCGGCATGTTGAGAGAGATCGTATTCGGTAGATATTGCTCGCTGCAGGGGATTATTGCAATAGTGGACAAGGTGGGGTGACAAGGCGGCCAGAGCGCAAAGCCCCGTCTTCGGCGCTGGAAACCGTTTCCCATTTGGGGGATACTCGGCTGCCAAACACGCCACTGACCCCATTGTAGGAGCGAACTCCTACGCGTAGCCGTAGGTCGAATTTAGGTAAAGCTCAATAAGTTGTCGATTGCGTCCAATTACTGTCCCGCCTCGCGATGTCCGCTGCCGATCGCGCTGGCGCTGCTCTGCCTTTTCGCAACTCATGTAAACGCGGATGCGGACCAGGCGATAGACGTTACCGTCCGCATTCAGGGCGAACAGGCCATCGTCGACGTGAACTTCCACGTCCGCGTCACGCCGCAGGAGGCATGGGCGGTGATGACGGACTACGATCACGCGACTGCTTTCATCTCGAAACTGGAAAAAAGCGTGATCCTGTCGCGCACGGACGAGCTGCTCCTGGTGTCGCAGAAGGGGACCATGGGCTACGGCCCGTTTTCCGTGAACCTCGAGACGGTGACGGAAATACGTTTGACTCCGTTCGAAAAAATGCAGTCGCGCATGGTCAGCGGCAACATGAAGAAAAGCGAGGCCACGACCCGGCTCATTGCGGACGCAAGCGGCACCCGCATCGTGTATCACCTGGAATCGATTCCGGATGTCTGGATGCCCCCGCTCATCGGCCGCGCGCTGGTCGAGTTCGAAACGCGCGCGCGCTTTCGCCAGCTCGTCGACGAAATGCTCAGACGAAAGGCGTTGTCGGAGGCGAAGCGCTGAGGTTTGAAAATAGAATGACAGTTTTTCCTGGTGACGTTCCTACAACTTCGTCTCGTCTTGTAAGGCCCGCCCTGGGACTGATCGGAGACCGCGGCAATCGGGCATAATCGCGCTGTCGCCATCCACCTCGTCCAATTCGCCTTACCCATGCCAAGTTCCTATCTGACCGGACGCCTGCGCAGTTTCGGCCACGCTTTCCGCGGCCTCAAGGTATTGGTGCAGACCCAGCACAACGCCAGGATTCACGCCGTGGCTACTATCCTGGTCGTCGCCGCAGGGGCGCTCGCCCGGATTTCGCTCACCGAATGGGTTCTGATCGCGCTTGCGGTAGGGTGCGTATGGGCTACGGAAGCGCTGAACACCTCGATCGAGTTCCTGGTCGATCTGGTTTCCCCTGACCGTCGCCCACTCGCCGCCAACGCCAAGGACGTGGCGGCCGGGGCCGTTCTGGTCGCGGCAATCGGAGCGCTGGTTGTGGGCGTCCTCGTGTTTGCTCCGCATATCCTGAAGTTATTGGAACGATAAGGTATTTGACAGCCTCATTGCTGCAGCGCAAAATACTCCGCTTTAGCTAGTCTTTCTGCGGGGTTACCGGAACCGGGCTGGCTGGTTTTGGTGCACCGCTTTCGGAGACACGGGCGTCTGTGCAAGCACACATTCCTGAAGACCAAGCCGGCAACTTCGCGCAAGCGGGCGGCGCGCTGTTGCAGAATCTTCTCAATCTGTTCCCGGTGGGTTCGGAGGCCGGCCGGGTGTGGCTGTCGCTGCTCACCGCCCATCGTGCCGATCCATCCCGTCTGGCCGCCCTGCAAACCGGCTATTTCCAGCAGCAAATGGCCCTGTGGGGAGCAATGCTGGCGCGCGAGTTCTGCCGGCCTGCCGGCCCCATTGCCGGCGCCGGCAAGGACGACACGGGTGACAACCGCGACAAGCGCTTTGCCGGGCGCGAGTGGCGCGATAGCCCCTACCACGACTATCTCAGGCAGGCCTACCTGCTCAATTCGCGCTTTCTCAACGATCTGGTGGAAACGGCGGAATTGGAGGCGCATGCCAAGGACCGGCTGCGCTTTTACACGCGCCAGCTGATCGATGCCATGAGTCCGGCCAACTTCGCCGCGACCAATCCCGAGGCGCTACGGCTCGCGCTCGATACCAAGGGCGAGAGCCTGCACGCCGGCATCCGGCACCTGATCGAAGACGTGGAGCAGGGGCGGGTGTCGATGAGCGACGAGTCCGCCTTCGAGGTCGGCAGAAACCTCGCCGTCACCCCCGGCGAGGTGGTGTTCGAGAACGAGCTGATCCAGCTGATCCAGTACCAGCCGGCAACGGCGAAGGTGCGCAAGCTGCCGCTGCTGATGGTGCCGCCCTGCATCAACAAGTTCTACATCCTCGACCTGCAGCCGGAGAACTCATTCGTGCGCTACGCGGTGGAGCAGGGCAACACGGTGTTCATGGTGTCCTGGCGCAACATCACCGAGGACCGGATGGGCGGGCTCACCTGGGACGATTACATCGCCGACGGCGTGTTGAAGCCGATCGAGGTGGTGCGCGCGATCTGCAAGTCGGACAAACTCAATGCGCTCGGCTTTTGCGTCGGTGGCACGCTGCTTGGCGCCGCGCTCGCGGTGCTGCGCGCGCGGGGCGAGGAGCGCGTGGCGAGCGTGACCCTCCTTGCCACCATGCTGGACTTCACTTACCCCGGCGACGTCGGCGTGTTTGTGGATGAAGCGAGCATGGCGGCGCGCGAGGCGGCGATAGGCAAGGGCGGCATCCTGCCGGGCAAGGACCTTGCCTTCGTGTTCTCGGCGCTGCGCGCGAACGACCTGGTCTGGTCCTACGTGGTCAACAATTACCTGAAGGGCAAGACGCCCGATGCGTTCGATATTCTTTACTGGAACGCCGACAGCACCAACCTGCCCGGACCGATGTACTGCTGGTACGTGCGCAACACGTACCTGGAGAACAAGCTGCGCGAGCCGGGAACATTGACCGTGTGCGGCGTGCCGGTCGATCTGGGCTCGATCCGGTTGCCGACCTATATCCTGGCGACGCGCGAGGATCACATCGTGCCGTGGAAGACCGCCTATCTTTCGACGCGGCATCTCAAGGGCGATACGCGGTTCGTGCTCGGCGCGAGCGGCCACGTCGCCGGCGTGATCAACCCGCCGGCTAAGAACCGGCGCAGCTACTGGACGAGCGAGCGCTTGTCCGCGGGCGCGGAAGCATGGCTTGCCGGGGCCGAGGAGACGCAAGGCAGCTGGTGGTCGAACTGGAACGCGTGGCTGGAGCGTTTTTCCGGAGGCGAGTGCGCGGCGCGCAAGAAATTGGGCAACGCAAAATTCAAAGCGATCGAGCCGGCGCCCGGCAGGTATGTAAAGGTGAGGGTGTGATGTGAGTGGCTCGTGGTTCGTGGCACGTGGTTCGAACAACGAACCACGATTTGAAAGGATGTGAACATGGCTGAGCGGGTAGCATTCGTGACCGGGGGCATGGGCGGCATCGGCACGGCGATCTGCAAACGGCTGGCGGCGAACGGCGATAAGGTCGTGGCCAATTGCCTCCCCGGCTACGACAAGAAAGAGGAGTGGCTGGGCAGCATGCGCGCGCAGGGGTACGCCGTGCATGCCGCCGAGGGCAATGTCGACGAATTCGATTCCTGCGCCGACATGTTCTACCGCATCCGCTCCATCATCGGGCCGATCGATATCCTGGTCAACAACGCGGGCATCACCCGCGACGGCGTGTTCAAGCGCATGTCGGAGAGCGACTGGTACGACGTGATCAACACCAACCTGAACAGCGTGTTCAACGTCACCCGCCAGGTGGTCGAGGGGATGATGGACCGCGGCTGGGGCAGGATCATCAATGTTTCCTCGGTCAACGCGTTGAAAGGCCAGTTCGGGCAGACCAATTATTCGGCGGCCAAGGCCGGCATGCACGGTTTTTCCAAGGCGCTGGCCCAGGAAGTGGTGAGCAAGGGCGTGACGGTGAATACCATCTCCCCGGGCTATGTCGCGACCGACATGGTGATGGCGATCCGCGCCGAGGTGCGCGAGCAGATCGTGGCCACGATCCCGATGGGACGGCTGGCGCGGCCGGACGAAATCGCCGGCCTCGTGTCCTATCTGGCCTCCGACGACGCTGGCTATATCACCGGCGCCAACATATCGATCAACGGCGGCTTGCACATGGCCTAAACCTTCGTAGGGAGGAGCAGGGGCCCCGCGCTCGCGCGGGGATGCGACCCCGGAGAAGGGAGCGCCGGCGACACGCTGCAGTTTGACGCGGCACGAACGGAAGGAGCCGGCCCTTCGTAGGGAGGAGCAGGGGCCCCGCGCTCGCGCGGGGATGCGACCCCGGAGAAGGGAAGGCCGGCGACGAAGCTTGAATTTGTTGGTCGCGTCGGAGCCGGCGGCGGGTGTTCTTGATGCGCGTCAATTTAATGCCATAATCACCCGGTAAGATTGCCGGAGGCGGTGTCGGACCGCATCGACAAAGGAGGAGCAATTATGGTTGTCGTGCGAAAAAGGATTGCGCTGATTACCGGCGGCATGGGCGGGCTGGGTGAATCGATCAGCACCAAGATGCACGATGCGGGCTTTCGCGTCGTGGTGACGCATTCGCCCGGAAACAAGAACGTGGCGGCGTGGAAGGCGGACATGAAATTGCGCGGCTATGATTTTCACCCGGTGCCGGTTGACGTGGCCGACTACGATTCCTGCCAGGCATGCGTCGCCAGGATCCATGCCGACGTCGGCCCGGTGGAGATCCTGGTCAACAACGCCGGCATTACCCGCGACATGACCTTCAAGAAAATGAGCAAACCCGACTGGGACGCGGTGTTGCACACTAACCTCGACAGCGTGTTCAACATGACTAAGCCCGTGTGCGACGGCATGGTCGACCGCGGCTGGGGCCGCATCGTCAACGTATCTTCGGTGAACGGCTCCAAAGGCGCATTCGGCCAGACCAACTATTCCGCTGCCAAGGCCGGCATGCACGGCTTCACCAAGGCGCTGGCGCTGGAAGTGGCGAAGAAGGGCGTGACCGTGAACACCATCTCGCCGGGCTATATCGGCACCAAAATGGTGACGGCGATTCCGAAGGAAATTCTCGACAGCAAGATCATTCCCCAGATTCCGGTGGGGCGCCTGGGCAAACCGGAGGAAGTGGCCGGGCTCATCATTTACCTGTGCTCGGAAGAGGCGGCATTCGTGACCGGCGCCAATATCGCCATCAACGGCGGCCAGCACATGCAATAAACCTTCGGAGGGAGGAGCAGGGGTCCCCGCTTGCGGGGATGCGACCCCGGAGAAGGGAAGGCCGGCGACAGGGTGAAGGTTGAAATTGTTTACACGTCCGGAGCCGGCGGAGTCTGGGGCGGGGCAGGGCGTGGCGGTGGGATTTGTGCTAGGCTGAAAGCAACAAAAAAGCCCCGCCTGGTTTTGGTGGGGCTTGCGTTTTGGGGCGACGGGCGCTTACTTTTTGCCGGCGCTATTGAACATGCCGGCCGTCGCGGCCTTGATGCTTGCATCGGACAATTCGGCGAACTGCTTGGCGGCTCGGTTAAGGCTGTCCATCATGGCGTTGGTTGCGGCCAAGGTCGATTTGACCGTGGCCGAGGCGACATCGGCGCCCGGCGTACCCTTGGATAGCTGCTCGGCGCCGGCGGTGGCTTCTTTGTTCATGCGTGAAAATTGCTCCTCGTTGAGCTTGGTCAGAAGGGCTTGGGTCTGGCTGACGAGTTCGTAGATGTTCTGGGCGTAGCTGGCGGTCTGTTGCATGTTCGTCTGGGCGATTTTGGCGCGCAGCTGCACCAGTTCCTGCGGGTCGCTGATGGAGAGCAGGTCGCGCGTGTTCTTGCCGGCCTGCTCGAGCGCATTGCGGGCGACATCGAGATTGAGTTGCAGCAGTTGCACCGCACTGGCGAGGCTCGCCTGGGCGTAGGTAAGCGTGGATTCCAGAGCGGCCTTTTGCCACGCTGCCAGTTGCTCGTTGGGGTTGGCCATCTTGGGCTCTGCGGTAAAAGAGTTTGGTGTGATGGATGCGAAATGTTATTATGTTGCAACGCAACATGACATCATTGTACCCGACTGATCGGAAAAGTCAAGGGGAATGCTGCGATGCAACATAAGACTGAAACTGCGTCAAATCAAACGGATAGCACGGCGAGCCCCGCGACAGATAAGCTGCGGCTAATCAAGAAATATCCGAATCGCCGCCTCTATGACACGCGGACCTCGAGCTATATCACGCTGGCCGACGTGAAGGAGCTCGTGCTCAAGCACGAGCAATTCCAGGTCGTGGATGCCAAGACCGGCGAGGAACTGACGCGGTCCATCCTGCTGCAAATCATCCTCGAAGAAGAGGCGGGCGGCATGCCCATGTTCACCGCCGACCTGCTGTCGCAGT